>Ga0315910_10005601_pt1 | contig 10263 bp, 12 predicted proteins | sample EdamamesoilMG_FD_204470 | JGI IMG/M metagenome (GOLD analysis project Ga0315910, IMG submission 204470) | Garden soil microbial communities collected in Santa Monica, California, United States - Edamame soil | ecosystem: Environmental > Terrestrial > Soil > Garden | place: USA: California... | reverse complement strand
CGGCCGACACGGTCGACGATCTCGTAACGGCCGATTTTCTGCTTCTGTTCCACGTCTCGACGACAGCGTGTATTCCGACAGGATTTGACGGCAGCGCCGGCTGAAACTTGAGGCGCGACGCGTGACGGAAGTCACTTCGCGGAAACGGGAGCGGTGGCGCGTCAGTGCCAGTCGAGCGGTGGCGCTCAGCGCCACCCGAGTCCGGGCGCGACGTGCTTCAGGATCGCCTCCAAGACGTGGACGTTGTAGTCCACCCCGAGCTGGTTCGGAACCGTCAGCAGGAGAGTGTCAGCCTCGGCAATGGCCTCGTCGCCCTTGAGCTGCCCGACGAGGACGTCCGGCTCCGCCGCGTAGCTCCGGCCGAAGATCGACCGCGTGCTCGGGTCGATGAAGCCGATGTGATCCTGGTCCCGGCTGTCCGCGCCGAAGTACCGGCGATCGCGATCGTCCATGAGCGCGAAGATGCTGCGGCTCACCGAGACCCGGGGCACGCGCTGGTGGCCCGCCGCTTTCCACGCGTCGCGATAGGCACGGATCTGCTTCGCCTGCTGCACGTGAAAGGGCTCGCCGGTCTCATCGTCCTTGAGCGTCGAGCTTTGCAGGTTCATGCCGAGCTTCGCCGCCCAGACCGAGGTGGACGTCGAGCCCGAGCCCCACCAGATCCGCTCGCGCAGTCCCGGCGAGTGCGGCTCGAGGCGCAGCAGTCCGGGCGGATTCGCGAACATCGGCCGCGGATTCGGCTCGGCAAAGCCTTCGCCCTCGAGCAGCTGCAGGAAAATCTCGGCGCTGTGGCGCGCCATGTCGGCGTCGGTCTGTCCTTCCGCCGGCTGGTAACCGAAATAGCGCCAGCCGTCGATCACCTGCTCGGGCGAGCCGCGGCTGATGCCGAGCTGAAGGCGGCCGCCGGCGATGAGGTCGGCCGCGCCGGCATCCTCGGCCATGTAGAGCGCGTTCTCGTAGCGCATGTCGATGACGGCCGTGCCGATCTCGATCCTGCGGGTTCTCGCGCCCACGGCCGCGAGCAGCGGGAACGGCGAGCCGAGCTGGCGCGCGAAGTGATGCACCCGGAAAAAGGCGCCGTCGAGCCCGAGCTCCTCGGCCGCGACCGCGAGCTCGATCGATTGAAGCAATGCGTCCGACCCGGTGCGCGTCTGGGAATACGGGGCCGGCGACCAGTGGCCGAAGGAAAGGAAACCGAGCTTTTTCATCGGGTCTGCTGCGTCGTGACGCTCGAGTTCTTGGCAGCGCAGGATAGCAGGCGCTCCACCGCGGCTCGCAAGTCCAGACGTCGAACGCTGCGGCCTTGAATAGTCCGGTCGCGTGTATACGATGACGCATGTCCAGCACTCGACCCATGGCCGCCGCGAGCAGCGCCGACGCCCTGGCCGCCGGCCCCGCAGCCGCAGGCCCTGCCGCGCCAGCTCCGGCATTCGTCGCGCAGATTTCCGCCGGCCGCGCCTTCCTGCTGAACGGCGCCTTCGTCGCCGCGATGCTCGTGCTGAGCCGGCTGCCGCTGCTCGACGATCGCCCGGTCGTGCGCCTGTCGATCACCGGCGCCGCGCTCTTTCTGCTGGCATGGAGCACGCTGCTGTTCGGCGTGCTGCAACGGCGCCGAACGGTGACGCTCGAAATTGCACTGCGCCCGCAACACTACCTGCAGGCCTGCCTCCAGGGCAGCCTGATCCTCTACTGGGGTTACCACTGGCGTGAGGTCTACACCGCGGCGCCGTTGATCGTCGCGCAGATCCTCTTCGCCTATGCCTTCGACAGCCTGCTGTCCTGGACACATCGCCGCAAGTTCATACTCGGCTTCGGCCCCTTCCCGATCATCTTCAGCATCACGCTGTTCTTCTGGTTCAAGGATCCCTGGTTCTATTGGCAGTTCGTGCTCGTGGCGTTCGGCCTGACGGCCAAGGAATTCCTGCGCTGGCAGCGGGACGGGCGGAACACGCATATCTTCAATCCCTCGTCGTTCCCGCTGGCCGTGGCCTCGGCCGCGCTGCTGCTCTTCGGCACGACCGACATGACCTGGGGCTTCGAGGTGGCGGAGACCGAGTTCTATCCGCCCCTGATCTACCTCGCGATCTTCCTCATCGCGCTGCCCGGGCAGTATCTGTTCGGCGTCGCGACGATGACCCTGAGCGCGATCACGACGACCTTTCTCTTCAGCGCGATCTACCAGGCCGCGACCGGCAGCTTCTATTTCGTCGACTCGCACATTCCGATCGCCGTGTTTCTCGGCATGCACCTGTTGTTCACCGACCCCGCGACCTCGCCGCGCACGGAGCTCGGTCGCATCTTCTTCGGCGTGCTCTACGGCCTGAGCACCGTGCTGCTCTACCACCTGCTGCTCAGCGCCAACACGCCGGGCTTCTACGACAAGCTGCTGCAGGTACCCTTGCTCAATCTCTCGGTCATCCTGCTCGACCGGATCGCGCGCTCGCCGAAGCTCAGGCTCATCGACCCGTCACGCATCGGCCGCGCGCTCGCGCCGCGGCGCAGGCATCTCGTGTGGATGGGCGTCTATGCGCTCGCCTTCGGCTCGATGAGCGCGTCGGGCTACATCGGCGACGATCATCCGGGACAGTGGTCGCCGTACTGGGACAAGGCCTGCGAGGAAGAGCGGCGCGACGCCTGCCTCAACCTCTACTTCATCCAGGAAGGCTTTTGCGCGGAAGGCTCGGGTTGGGCGTGTAACGAGACCGGGCTCTTGCTCGTGCAGCGCTTCGACAATCCCGGGCGCGGCGACTCGGCATTCCAGCAGGCCTGTCTGCTCGGCTTCAACGCCGGCTGCGGCAATGCGCGCTCGATGGCGCTCGGCGGCGAGTTGCGCGAGGCGGCGCCGATGGAAGTCGACTACCGGATCGTGCTCCGCGGGAAGAAGGGGGCGGTGCCGGATCTCTCGCGGCAGGAGCTGTTCGCGCGAGCCTGTGAAATCGGCTGGCCGGAGGCTTGCGGGAGTCAGTAGCGCTCGCGAGTGTGCGCTGCGTCACAGATCGCCGCTCTCCCTGACCCCTCGTGGTGCAGCGCAAGGCTAGATTGCACCGCCGTGGATTTCGCGCTCGACCAACTGTCACAAAAAACGGCTTAAATGCTCGCCGTTGCCGGTGGCACAGCTCGTGCATCGGGATGACCGCGACCGGTCGCAGTCGACCGGGAATCGAATCGATCCAACGGAAGGAGAGATCGCATGAACGCAAAGGGAAGTGCTGGTCGCATCGCGGGCATCGTCGTCGCCGTTGCGACCCTGCTGCTCGCACACAGCGCGGCGGCAGACGACTCGATGACCGTCTATGGCAAGCGCATGACGAAGCCTGAGGCTGCCGCGCTCGCGCAGCCCGCGGTCGACACCGCCGGACTTCTCGCCACGCTGCACGACGATCTGCGGGCTTCGATCCACGAGGACATCCGGGCATCGCTGCGCGACGGCTTCTCCGCGCTGCGCGTGGAGATCGCGGAGGGCCGGGAAGCGGCGAACGACATCCAGGTCGCCGCGGTTGCGGCCCGCGCCGGCGGTTGAGAGCCTCGGCCTCACGCCGCCCGCAGCATCCCGGCGTTGACGATGAAGGCGTCGACGATGTCGACGCCCTTCCCCGCCTTGAGATTCGTGAACACGTAAGGCCGTTCGCCGCGCATCCGGATCGTGTCGCGCTCCATGATCTCGAGCGAGGCGCCGACGTTCGGCGCGAGGTCGGTCTTGTTGATGACGAGCAGGTCCGAGCGCGTGATCCCGGGGCCGCCCTTGCGCGGAATCTTCTCGCCGCCCGCAACGTCGATGACGTAAATCGTCAGGTCGACGAGCTCGGGACTGAAGGTCGCGCTCAGATTGTCGCCCCCGCTCTCGACGATGATGAAATCGAGCTTCGGAAAGCGCCTGGACATCGCATCGACGGCCGCGATATTCATCGAGGCGTCCTCGCGGATCGCGGTGTGCGGGCAGCCGCCCGTCTCGACCCCCATGATGCGCTCTGCCGGCAGCGCCTCGGCGCGCGTGAGGATCAGCTGGTCTTCCTTGGTATAGATGTCGTTGGTGACGACGGCCATCTCGTAGCGGTCGCGCATGCGCTTGCAGAGCGACTCGATGAGACTCGTCTTGCCGGAGCCGACCGGGCCGCCGACACCGACGCGCAACAATGCCTTGCTCATATATCTTCTCCCTTACGATCGGAACAGTCTCGTGTATTGCGTTTCGTGCCGCGCGCTAGCGATCGCGACGCCCGGCAGGCTCATGCCGATGTGCTGCTCGTCGAGGCCGGACGCTGCCGCGACGACAGCGTCGAGGCCCGCGCCCAGATCCCAGAGCAGCCGCTGGCCCGAACTGTGGCCGAGCGGAACGAGCTTGACCGCCGCGGCGACCTGCAGCTCCGCCCAGGCCCAGGCGTAGCCGGCCATCGCGTCGCGCGCGGCGATGCCGCACTGAGCCGTCGCGATCGCGAAGGCGCCCGCGAAAGACAGCGGCGCTTCGGGCACTTCGAGTCCGAGCGTCGGCATGAGGCGCGCGAGCGCCTGACCCATCGCGCGATCCTCGAAACGGAGCTCATGCGTCTCGCGCATGGCGAGCAGCCGGTCGCTGAGCGCGACCGCGGTCGAACGCGCACCGATCGACCAGGCCGCGTGGATACGCTTCAGCAACGGCAGATCGGTGGCGGCGATTCCGTGACGCAGGATCCCGCCGATCCAACCCGAGGCGCTCCGCTCATCCCGGACCAGGCCCCATTCGACTGCCTGCTCGAGGCCCTGGGAATAGCCGAAGCCGCCGACGGGCAGCGCGGGGCTGATGAGCTGCCAGAGCCGCGTGTCGCTAATGCTCATGGGAGTGTCCGGGACCATGGCTATGGCCGTGATCGTGGTCGTGGCCAGCGCCATGTCCGCGCGCGTGGCCATGGCCCGGGCCGTGCTCCGCATACGCCCCCGCCTCCGGCTCGAACGGTTCCTGCGCGTAGGCCACGCGCAGCCCCAGCGATTCGATCATGTGATCGAGCACGTGGTCGCGCAGATATCGAAGCGTCCCGCGCCTGACCTCGAGCTGCACGTGCCGATTGCCGAGGTGATAGGCAGCCCTGGCGAGCAGCAGCGAATCCTTGGTGATCGCGATCGACACGGGCTCGGGCGCCGCGACCACGCGCACGATCTCGCCGCTCGATCCCTGGAGGCAGTCGCCACCGCGGAGCACCGTGCCGCGCGGCAGCTGGATGCCGACCTCGCGACCCGACATCAGGCGCGCGCGCTGTCGCGCCTTCTGCCGCTGGTCGAAGCGGAGCTCGATCTGGTCCTGGATCTGCAGCGGCGAGAATTTGCCTGACTTCAGATGGCGATCGAGGATTTCAAGCTCGGTGCTCATAGGTTCTCTCAGAAGAGGTAGTAACGCTGCGCAAGCGGCAGCACGGCGGCCGGCTCGCAGACCAGAAGCGCGCCGTCGGCACGCACTTCGTAGGTCTCGGGATCGACTTCCATGACCGGCGTGTAATCGTTGAGCACCATGTCGGCTTTGGTGATCCGGCGGGTGTTGCACACTGCCGCGGTGCGCTTCGCGAGGCCGAGCCGGGCGCCGATGCCCTTCGCCTCGGCCGCCTGCGATACGAAGGTGAGCGAGGTGGAGCTGCGCGCGCGCCCAAAGGCCCCGAACATCGGCCGGTAGTGCACGGGCTGCGGCGTCGGGATCGAGGCGTTCGGGTCGCCCATCGGCGCGCAGGCGATGAATCCCCCTTTCAGGATCAGCGCGGGCTTCGCGCCGAAGAACGCCGGCTTCCACAGCACGAGGTCGGCGATCTTGCCGGGCTCGACGGAGCCGACGAACGACGCGATGCCGTGCGTGATTGCCGGGTTGATCGTGTACTTCGCGATGTAGCGCTTGACGCGGAAGTTGTCGCTCCGGGCGTTGTCCTCCGGCAGCGCGCCGCGCTGTGCCTTCATCTTGTGCGCGGCCTGCCAGGTCCGCGTGATGACTTCGCCGACGCGCCCCATCGCCTGCGAGTCCGACGAGATCATCGAGAAGGCGCCGAGATCGTGGAGGATGTCCTCGGCCGCGATCGTCTCGCGGCGGATCCGCGACTCGGCGAAAGCGACATCCTCGGGGATCCGCGAATCGAGGTGATGGCAGACCATGAGCATGTCGAGGTGCTCGTCCACGGTGTTGACCGTGTAGGGCCGTGTCGGATTCGTCGACGATGGCAGCACGTTCGCCTCGCCGCAGGCCTTGATGATGTCGGGCGCGTGGCCGCCGCCGGCGCCTTCGGTGTGAAAGGTGTGGATCGTCCGCCCCTTGAGCGCCGCGAGCGTCGACTCGACGAATCCCGACTCGTTCAGCGTGTCGGTGTGGATCGCCACCTGGATGTCGGTGTCCTCGGCCACGGCGAGGCAGTTGTCGATCGCCGCCGGCGTCGTGCCCCAGTCCTCGTGGAGCTTGAGTCCCATTGCGCCGGCCTCGATCTGCTCGAGCAGCGGCTGCGGAAGGCTCGCATTGCCCTTGCCCATGAAGCCGAGGTTCATCGGGAAGGCGTCGGCGGCCTCGAGCATCCGCGCCAGGTTCCAGGCGCCCGGGGTGCAGGTGGTTGCGTTCGTGCCCGTCGCCGGGCCCGTGCCGCCGCCGAGCATCGTCGTGACGCCCGAGACGAGCGCCTCCTCGATCTGCTGCGGCGCGATGAAATGGATGTGCGCGTCGATGCCGCCGGCCGTGACGATCTTGCCCTCGCCCGCGATGATCTCGGTGCCCGCGCCGATGACGATGTCGACACCGTCCTGCGTGTCCGGATTCCCCGCCTTGCCGATCGCGGCGATGCGGCCGTCCTTGATGCCGATATCGGCCTTGACGATGCCCCAGTAGTCGACGATCAGCGCGTTTGTGATGACGAGATCCGCACAATCCGCGCCCGCGCGCTGGCTCTGGCCCATGCCGTCGCGGATGACCTTGCCGCCGCCGAACTTCACCTCGTCGCCGTAGCGCGTGCGGTCGGCCTCGACCTCGATGACGAGATCCGTGTCGCCGAGCCGGACGCGATCGCCCGTCGTCGGCCCGAACATGTCGGCATAGGCGCGCCGCGAGAGCGAAGTCATGCCTTGCCTCCGAGCGGGCTCATTACCCGGCCGAGGAAGCCGTAGACGATGCGCTCGCCGCCGAGCTCGACGAGCACGACGTCGCGCTCCTGGCCGGGCTCGAAGCGCACCGCCGTGCCGGCCGCGATGTCGAGACGGAAGCCGCGCGCGGCCGCGCGATCGAAGTCGAGCGCCTCGTTGGTCTCGGCGAAGTGATAGTGCGAACCGACCTGAATCGGGCGATCGCCCGTATTCGCCACCGTGAGGTGCAGCTTGCGGCGGCCCTGGTTGATCTCGATCTCGCCGTCGTCGATGAAGTACTCGCCCGGAATCATTGCGGCATCTCGCCTCAGACGATCGGGTGATGCACGGTCACGAGCTTGGTGCCGTCCGGGAAGGTCGCCTCGACCTGGACCTCGTCCACCATCTCGGGAATCCCGTCCATGACGTCGTCGCGGCCGAGCACCTGCGTGCCCTCGTACATCAGGGTCGCGACACTCTTGCCTTCGCGCGCGCCTTCGAGAATCGCAGCGGATATGAGCGCGACCGATTCCGGGTAGTTGAGCTTCAGGCCGCGGCTCATGCGATCGCTCGCCAATTGCGCCGCCAGGAAGATCAGCAGCTTGTCTTTCTCGCGCGGGGTGAGTTCCACGTTCCCTCCTAGGTGTTCCAGATTCGCGGCGCAAGCGCTGCGCGCCCGAGCAGAATGGGGCAAAGCGCGCGCCAGGCCGCCTCGAGGCGACATCGCAGCGCCGCGGTCTTCGGCGCTAGCCCGCGGACGACGAGCACGGAATCGACGAGGGTCGCGCCCGCGCGGCAGGCGTCGCGAGGATTGGCGACCCCGGCCAGTGCGTCGCGCACGGCGGCAAGCGCGTCCTCGTCCGCCGGATAGGCAAAGAGGCTCGCGCAGTTACCGACGTCGTCGAGGCCCCAGGGCGCCTCCAGCGCGGCGCCCCCGGCGCCGGCGGCCAGGCGTTCGATCAGCACGGGCCGGTCGTCGACGTAGAGCTCGAACCGCTGCTCGAAAACGCCGACGGCGAAACGATCGCCCGACGAGGGACGGCCGAGCACGAGCGCCTCCCAACCAATGAAGGCCGCCGTCGATTCGAGCCGGACTTCGGTGTGGAGCACCGCGTTCGCGCCGCCGAAAAGAATCGTCTCTGGCGGCAGCCATTCGAGCGCACCGCCAGCCGCTACCGTGAGCCGGTTGACGAGGCGGCTCGCGGCACCCGCGCTGCGATAGAACTTCGTCGAGGCCGGCATCGTCACGAGCGCCGTGGCATCGGCGCCGACGCGCACGCGCAGTTCGACGTCGTCGCCGCCCGCGAGCCCGCCCGGCGGGTGCAGCACGTAGACGTGGCAGCTGCCGTCCTCGGCCTGGAACGGCTTCTGGATGCAGAGCGGCCCGAAGTGGCGACGGTCGGTGACCACGGTTCGCCGCTGCATGCGCTCGAGATCGAGCGCGAGCCTGGCGCTCCAGCCGGGAGTCGCCGCGTGGCTCTGCATCTCAACCGCCATGGAGGGCTCCGAGCAGCATCCCGCCGCCGACGACGACGGCGAGCAGGCCCACGATGGCGGTGATCGCCGCAACGATGGACCGGCCGGCGCGGATGCCGCCGGCAAGCAGGCCTGAGAACAGCGCGGCAAAGGCGAGCGCGCCCGCCGCGACCCCGGCGGAGAACGAAAGCAGGAAAGCCGCGGCCGCGAGCCCGGAGTCGAAACCGGCCAGCGGCAGGATCGCGAGCACCGCGGCCGAGCCCGCGCCGCCGTGCAGGAGCCCCATCAGCAGCCCCGCGACGTGCCGCCGCGAGCGCGCGGCGTGCGAGTGCGCGGCCTCGAGCGCGTGTGCCGCGCGATTCCGGAACGACCACAAGGAATTCACGCCGAGCGTGATGAGCATGATCGCGACACCGATCTCCGCGACCCTGCTCGCGCTCGCGATCCAGAGCATGCCGACACCGAGCGCCAGGCCGCCGAGCGTTCCGATCGCAACCGCGTGGCCGCAGGCCCAGCGCAAGGCATAGCCGAGCGACGAGCGCGGCCGGTCGCGCACGGCGAGACTGCCGAGCGTCGTGAGGTGATCCGCGTCGAAGGCGTGGATCAGGCCGATGCCGAGTCCGATCAACAGGGGCTGCTGCATGATGCTCACGGTTTCCCCTACACGCTGAGATACGAACGGACGAGGTCGTCCGTGAGCCCGGCCATGCCGCCCGCGGCGACGATGCGGCCCTTGTCCATGATCGAAAAGCGGTCGCAGACACGGCGGACGAACGGCAGCTTCTGTTCGACGACGAGCACCGTCATGCCGAGCTCGCGCACGAGGCGCCTGATGACCTCGCCGATCTCCTTGACGATCGACGGCTGGATGCCTTCGGTCGGCTCGTCGAGGATCAGGAGCCTGGGCTCGAGCACGAGCGCGCGCCCGATCGCGAGCTGCTGCTGCTGGCCGCCAGAGAGATCGCCACCGCGGCGCGACAGCATCGACTCGAGCACCGGGAAAAGCTCGAAGACGCGCTCGAATACTCCCTCGCGTCGGCCGCGCCGCGCGGCGAGCCCGACGCGCAGGTTCTCCTCGACCGTCAGCAAGGGAAAGATCATGCGCCCCTGCGGAACGTAGCCGATGCCGAGCGGCGCCCGGGCATCCGGCGGCAGCTTCGTCAGATCGACGCCGCCGAAGCTCAGGCTGCCGCCGCTCATCGGCACGAGACCCATGAGACAGGACAAGAGCGTGGTCTTGCCGACGCCGTTCCGCCCGATGAGGCAGAGCGACTCGCCCGCGCCGAGCGTGAGGTCGACATCCCAGAGCGTGCGGCTTTGGCCGTAGGACTGGCTCACTGAGCTGGCGACGAGTAGTGAGTCCATCACCTTCACTCGCCCAAATAGACTTCGACGACGCGGAGATTGGCCTGGATCTCCTCCATGCTGCCCTCGGCGAGCACGCTGCCCTCGTGCAGCACGGTGACGCGGCGGGCGATCGAGCGCACGAACTCCATGTCGTGCTCGACGACGACGACGGAGCGTTCGCCGGCGAGCGACTTCAGGAGCTCCGCCGTCGCCTCGGTTTCCTTCTGCGTCATGCCCGCCACGGGCTCGTCGACGAGCAGGAGCTTCGGGTCCTGCATCAGCAGCATGCCGATCTCGAGCCATTGCTTCTGCCCGTGGCTGAGCAGGCCGGCCGTGCGCCGTGCTTCGTCCTTCAGATGGATCAGGGTCAGCACCTCGCCGATGCGA
>Ga0315910_10005600_pt1 | contig 10263 bp, 8 predicted proteins | sample EdamamesoilMG_FD_204470 | JGI IMG/M metagenome (GOLD analysis project Ga0315910, IMG submission 204470) | Garden soil microbial communities collected in Santa Monica, California, United States - Edamame soil | ecosystem: Environmental > Terrestrial > Soil > Garden | place: USA: California... | reverse complement strand
ATCGACGTAGCGCCCGGCGGGCGTCGGATGGCAGGCCCGCACCAGCACCTCGTTCAACTCGAGCAGCTCGCGGCGGTCGGGGAGCCGGGCGAGATCGGCCGGGAGTTTCGGGAACTCCTGGCGATCGTGCCCCGTCGCCAGCTCGTAGAGCACCTTGCCGAGCGCGAAGACATCGGCCCCGGGTGTCCCGGGTCCATCGGGCGGCACGTAGCCCTCGGTGCCGACGAAGGTCTGCGCCATCGCGGAGGGCGCGATCAGGCCGATGTCGGCGAGCTTGGGCACGCCGGAGACGAAGATGATGTTCGAGGGTTTGACGTCGCGATGCACCAGCCGGCGCCGGTGCAGGCTCGCGAGCACGCGTGCGAGTTCGACCCCGTGGCGCGTGCACTCTCCGGCCGGGATCCGCCCGCGCCGCGCGCGCAGCTCCGCCAGCGTGAGCGGCACGTAGCTCGCGGGGTCGACGGCCTGGCCGCGCTCGGCGTCGTCGGCCAGCTCCATCACGTAGTAGAAAAAGCCCGACACGTCGTTGCGCCCGACGTGCAGCACGGTCATCTGCGACGACTCGCCCAGCGAGATCTCGGCAAACTCCTTCAGGCCCCGGAACTCGCGCTCGAACGGCTCCGCGTCGGTGAAGCGGTGGCGCCACACGACCTTGATCGCGCGCCACACGCCCGTGATGCCGCGGCCGAGCCACACGTCGCCGTAGCTGCCGCGCCCGACGATGCGGACCAGCTCGTATTCGGGAATCGACGGCGCGGCGACCGCGACGCTCACGGGTGCGGAGGAGTCGAAGCCAGGGCTGGGGGACGCGCCGGACATCGCAGGATTGTTTGTTGGGGGGACATGCACGCGGTGGGCCAGCCGGGCGCCGGAGGTGGCCCGCCGCGCGCGGATCAGCCGAGTTGTTTCCGCAGGAGTTCCACCTCGGTTTTCAGCCGTTTCTTCAGGCGATGGCAGATCACGTAGACGGATGCCGGACTCACGCGCAGCTCCCGGGTGACGCGCAACAGCGGCCACTGCTGGAGCACGCGCAGGTCGAAGACCTGATAGTGCAGGGGATTGACCTGCCGGGCAAGCCGCTCGGCGGCGGCGGCGAGCAGGTGCTGCTGCCACTCGCGGTCCCACTCGTCCTCGTCGATCGCGGGCGCGGGTACGTCCTCGACGGCCACGGTCCGCGCGGCGGAGTCGGCCGGGTCGTTCGCGGGCGGGTCGAATGGGCGGCGGCTCCGGAATTTGTCGGCAATGCGCCAGTGCGTGAGTTTCATCAACCAGCCGCGGAAGGAGCCGCGCTCGGGATCCGTGTCGAACTCGCGGATCGTCTCGGCGACCCGCTTGAACACGTCCTGCGCCACATCCTCGGCGTCGGCATGCGACAGCCCGGCGCGGCGGGCGCGTCCGTAGATGAGCCGCCGATACAGCCGGTGAAACTCCTCCCAACTCGCCGCGTCACTCCACTCGCGCACGCGAAACAGCAGGCTCGGTCGGGTGAGCAGCGACGTGCCGGGATGCGGGCGTGGAAGGTCCATCGAAGCCACACGGTGGCGGCCGGGCCGACCTTACAACGAATTCGGGATCGGCGCCCGGTTTTTCTCGGGAAACCCGGTCACCTCTGAAGGCGCCATCCCGGCGATACGATTCGGCAACGGGGTGTCCGCCTATGGCGTGTCTTCAAGCCGTGCGCCCGCCCTTTGCGTCTTGTCTCGAATGGAGGGCCGGGCTCCTGCCCGGCCGCGATCGTGACGCGTCACACGCTCATCGGTGTGCGTTCGCGGCTGCGCGGGAGCGCCGCCCGCGCGTGATCTGAGGCTTGAAGACACGCCCGAGCGCCGGCGCACCCCGAGCGCATGGCGGACGATTCAGGACGCGGGTGCCGGCGGAGTCGGTACCGGAGCCGGCCCGACAGACGCGCCCGGGGCGAGAAACGTCGCCTGACGCGCGATCAGTCGCCATGTGCCGTCCTCGAGCCGCCAGATGTTGGTGTAGCGGCGCGCGGCGGGCGGCGTGCCGGCTGGCGCGGTCGGCGGGAGGACCGTGTCCGTGCCCATCACGATCGCGAGATCGCCGGTGAAGGTGACGCCGTCGATCGCGATGTCGTAGACCGAGTAGAGGCGGCCGTCCCGGGCGCGGCTGCGGAAGAGCGCGAAGACGGCGGCGCGGTTCGGCACGATCGAATTGCCCGGCGAATTGACCACGAAGTTTTCCGACCACAGGCGCTCGAGCGTGGCGAAGTCGAGGACGGTCACGGCGCGCCGGGACTCGTCCTCGAGGGCGAGAATCGTCGCGGGATCGGTCGGTGTGCGCGGGGTGCCGAGGACGATCGGCTCCCCGGCGTGGAGTGCGGGCGTGAGCAGCAGCAGCGTTAGCCCCAGGCGCAGGCAGGTTCGGGTGAAGGCGGGACGGCGAGGCGAGACGGCGGGTGCGGAGGTATTCATGGGCGTATCGTTCTGTTGGGTTGGATCCGGGTGGGGGTGGAAAGGTAGCCTTCGGTCGATCGCGGAAGGGTGCGGACGGCGGCTCGAGTCAAAAAAGGATGCGGATCGACTGCGCATCGGTCGCGGTGATGGATCACTCCGCGCGCAGCGCCACGATCGGGTCGACGCGCGTGGCCCGCCGCGCCGGCAGCCAGCAGGCGAAGAGCGCGACGGCGGCCAGCACGAGCGTGATCGCCCCGAGCGCGATCGGATCGCGCGCGCTTGTGTGGTAGAGCATCGATGCGATCAGGTGGGAGAGCGCGAGGGTGGCGAGCAATCCCGCCGCGACGCCGGTGAGCACCACGCGCATGCCGCGCGCCAGCTCGTGGCGGAGCACTTTCTCCGAGGTCGCGCCGAGCGCCATGCGGATGCCGATCTCGGTCGTCCGCTGGCTTACGCTGAAGGCCATCACGCCGTAGATCCCCACGGCGGCGATGATCAGCGCGATTCCGGAAAAGAGCGTGACCAGCTGCGTCGTGAACAGGCGGGACGCGATGTTGGCTTCGATCAGATCATCCAGCGGCGCAGCCACGGTGATCGGCTGGTTCTTGTCCACCGCATACACCTGTTTCTTGACCAGGGGGATCAGCACGGCCGGGTCGCCGGTGTGGCGCACAACGAAGGCTGTGCCCACGAACTGGCCCTGAGCGTAGGGTTCGTAGACCTGGTTGATGCTGTCCTCGCTCAGGCCGCTTTGCTTGATGTCGGAGACGACGCCGATGATCACGCGCGGGCCGTCGTGGTTGGTCACGAGGCGGATTGTCTGACCGATCGGATCACGGTCGCCGAAGTGGCGGCGGGCCAGGGTCTCGTTGATGATCGCGACACGCTGCGCTGTCGCATGGTCCTCGTCGGTGAACGCCCGTCCGCGCAGGATCCGGAATCCGGCGGCACGAAAATAATCGGGCGACGCCGTGTAGTAGGCGGCATCCGGCCAGGTCGACTTCGGTTGCGCGGCCTGCGCCTCGTCGAGGGCGAAGCTGCGGCGGCCGGGCCGTGAATCATTGATCGGCAGTTGCAGCGCGGCTCCCGCCGCGACCACGCCGGGCAGCGCGCGTATCCGCGTGAGCACGTCGTCGACAAACGCGATCTGCTTCTCGTGGGTCGGGTAGGTCGCCGCCGACAGGTTGTAGAGCCGGAGGCCGATGGCTCGCTCCGGGACGAAGCCGGGGTCGACATTGGCGAGCCGGCTGAAGCTGGCGAGGAACAGGCCGGCGCCGGCGAGCAGCACGACCGCGCAGGCGACCTGGGTCGCGACCATGGCGTGGCGCATCCAGGCGCCGCGACTGCCGTCGGTCGAGCCGCGGGTCGCCTGCTTGAGCGCGTGGTTGAGATTGGCGCGCGAGGCGAGCCAGGCGGGAAGAAGGCCGATGAGCAGACCGGTGGCGAGGCTGAGGCCGAGGGCGAACGCGAGCATGCCGCCGTCGAGTTCGTAGGTGAAGTTTCTCCGGATGTTGGCCGGTGCCAGCGCCTCGTAGGCGGCGAGGGCCCAGTGCGTGAGCAGGATGCCGGCAGCGCCGCCGGCCACGGCGAGCACCATGCTTTCGCTCAGGAGATGCCGTGTGAGTTGACCGCGGCCGGCGCCGAGGGCGGCGCGGATCGCGATCTCGCGATGGCGCGTGGTCGCGCGAACCATTTGGAGGCTCGTCGCGTTGGCACACGCGATCAACAGCACGCAGATCACGGCGGCCGTCGCCGTCCACAGGGTGCGGCCGAAATCGGCGTGCATGAGCTCCGCGATGGTGGAGAGCCGCGCGCCCCAGCCCTTGTTCGTCTCGGGGTGTTGGCCCGCGAGTTGTGCGGCGATCAGGTCCATCTCCGCCTTGGCCGCGTCGAGCGTTACGCCGGACCTGAGTCGGCCGAAGACCTGGATGCTGCGTGCGGACCGGTCGGCGCGTGCCTGTTCGGAAAAGACCATCGGCATGAATACATCGCGGGGTTGGGCGCGGCGTGCTGGTGCCGTGATGCCGATCACCGTGTGCGCCTCGTCGTTGAGGGTGATCGTGCGCGAGACGATGCCCGGATCGCCGCCGAAAGCGCGCTGCCAGAGCGCATACGAAAGCACGACGACCTTGTCCTTGCCGGGCGTGAACTCTTCGGGGTGAAACCAGCGTCCGTGGGTCACGCGGCGGGTGAAGACAGCCTGGCTCCCTTCGGTGACACTGGTTCGGACCAACGGCAACGGCTCGGCTCCGCCCGTCAGTGTGGCGCGGCCGGTACTCTCCGCGGTGATCGCCTCGAACGAGGTCGCCAGCCGCTTCCAGTCGAGAAAGGTCGGCACAGAGGTCGGCGACGTCGGCTGGTCGGGCAGGCGGGATTCGGTGATCCAGACGGAGCGCGCGGGATCCAGTGAGCCTTCGGGCGCTTGGAGCAGGACGGTGTGGACGATGGTGAACATCGTCGTGCAGGCGCCGATACCGAGCGCGAGCGTGACGATCACGATGGCGGAAAAGCCCGGCGACTTGCCGAGCGAGCGGAGCGCGAAGCGGAGGTCAGAGAACATCGGGGGCGGGGACGGGCAGGCGGGCAGGAACGGTCGGGTCGGGAACGCGACGGTGGCAGGGACCGCGCGGGCAGGGAGCGTCGGATTGTCTGCATGGACGATGCCACCTTGCCCGGTGCACCCGTAGAGCTTCGGGCTCAGCGACATCCGGAAGCCGGCCCCGGCGGCGAAATCCGGGCCGGCGGCGAAAGCGAAACTGATTCATCCCATTAGTGGGAAAACGCGCGCCCGGCAATCGCGCGGTCGCGCGTCCGGGCGTGGGTCAGGGCAGCGGCAGGACCGCGCCGAGGCCTGCCTCGTCGAAGCGATCCTCGAACTGCGTGCGAAACACGGCGAAACCGAGTTCGCTCGTGCAGTGGGCCGGGGCGATGCGCGCGAGTTTGAGGTCGTCGTGCAGCACCCGGGCGACGCGCTCGACCTCGGGCACGCCCGTGAGCACAAGGTGGAATCCACCGACCGCGGTGTAGAGGCGCGAGTCGATCGCCGTGGCGGCGGCGAGGATCTTTTCGATCCCGGGATGTGAACAGCCCACGACCACGGCGAGCCCCTGCGGCGTGCGGATCGCGAGCGCGACCTCGTTCATCTCCATCGATCCGGGCTTCTGTGATTGTGTGGAGAATACGAAGAACCCCGGGAAAATCTCGGTCGTTGTCGCGACCGGAATGAACGTGCCGTCGCCCCAGGGCGTATCGGACGCCACCTTGTCCGGAGGCTTGCCGTCGAAGTAGCGCAGGCTCGGTGGCAGATCCGGCTGCGGTGCGAAGAATCCGCGTGGCGCACCGCTCTTGAAGAATGCCGCCTCGATCGGGGTGTAGATCGGCACGGTCGGATTCACGGACAACAGATGGGTCAGCCCGGCCGTGTGATCGCCGTGGCGATGGGAGATGATGACCGCATCCAGCCGCGTGAGGTCGACGTCGAGCGTACGGATGTTGTGTTCGAAATCCGCGACGGTGGCGCCGGTGTCGAAGAGCACGCGTCGGCCGCCGTACTCCACGAGGGCGGAAAATCCCCAGCCCCGCTTGAGCGGCGACGGCGCCCCAAACGCATCATAGAGGATCGTGATACGCCGGACCGGCGCCGGATCCTCGGCCCGGGCGGGCAGTGCCGGGCCTGCGGCGGCCAGGGCGATCGGGACCAGCCAGCGTGCGATCACCTTCATGGCAGCAGCTTTCGCACGCCGGGATCCCGGCAGCAAACGGATTGTCGGTCGGCGCACGCGGCCTGGGCCGCGGTGCCGGGATTTTCCTCCTCGCTACCCGCTTCGCTCTCCTCACTACTCCTGCCCTCCATGCAACGCACCGTCGCCATCGTCGGCCGGCCCAATGTCGGCAAGAGCCGCCTCTTCAACCGGCTCGCCCGCCGGCGCATCTCGATCGTGCACGACATGCCGGGCGTGACGCGCGACATCATCTCCCATGAGGTCGACGGCTACACCCTGCTCGACACCGGCGGCTTCGGACTCGATCCCGGCGACACGCCGAAACAGATCGTCAAGGCCGTCGATGCGCAGGTGCTCTTCGCGGTCGAGATGGCCGACCTGATCCTTTTCGTCATCGACGCGAAGGACGGCGTGGCGCCCGAGGACGAGACGATCGCGCAGAAGCTGCGCAAGAGCGGCAAGCCCGTGCTCCTCGTCCTCAACAAGGTCGACCATGTGAAGTTCGAGTCGGTCATCGCCGAGGCCTACCGCCTCGGTCTGGGCGAGGCGCTGCCCGTCTCCGCCGAGCACGGCACGGGCGAGCCGGAGCTGCGCGAAAAGATCGCCGCGCGCCTGGAAAAGATCGCCGCCGGCGCGCCGCCTCCGCCGCCGAAGGACGAGTCGCGCCGCCTGCGCATCTGCTTCGTCGGCCGGCCCAACGTCGGCAAGTCCTCCATCGCCAACCGCGTGATCGGCAGGGAACGGCTCATCGTCAGCGACGTGCCCGGCACCACGCGCGAGGCGGTCGACCTCGATTTCAACTACCGCTCGAAGAAGGGCGAGACGTGGAAGTTCGCCCTCACCGACACCGCGGGCCTGAAGAAGAACACCAAGCTCGCCTCGCCGGTGGAGTACTTCTCGCAGCAGCGCTCGCTCGATGCGATCCAGCGCGCCGACGTCGTGTATCTCGTGCTCGACGCCGTCGATGGCGTGGGCGCACAGGACAAGGCGATCGGCGGCGAGGTGGTCGACGCGCACAAGCCGCTCATCATCGTGGTCAACAAGTGGGACCTCGCGCTCCAGGCCTGGAAGGAGGGTCGCATCTCGGGCGACTACGAGCACGTCGACCACTTCAAGAAGGGCTTCGCCGAGTCCGTGGCCGGCATGATCTTCTTCAGCCCGGGCTCGCCCGTGCTCTTCACGTCGGCACTCACTGGATACGCCATCGAGCAGATGCTGCGCGCCGCGCGCACGCTCGACGGCCGGCTCGACGAGCAGCTGCCCACGGGCCAGCTCAACAAGGTGCTGCTGCGCCTGACCGACCGCAATCCGCCGCCGCACATCGAGGGCCGGCGTTTCCGCATCTACTACGCGGTGCAGACGGGCACGCGTCCGTACCGCATCAAGCTTTTCTGCAACCAGGCGCGGCGCCTCACCGAGTCGTATCGGCGTTATCTCGAGGCCGGCGTGGTGGAGGAGTTCGACCTCGCGGGCTGCCCGGTGCACTTCGACCTCGTGGGCAAGGCCCCGCGCGCGGAGAAGGGCTGAGCGGGCGCGTTGCCGTCCGAGGTGGCCGGCCGTGTCCCACGGCCGTTCCTGGGCGCGAGTTAAGCGCGTCCGCAGTCCGACGCAGCACCCGCACCACGCGCCTGGGGGCAGGCGCGTCCAATTTTCTTGTGCCGGTTGTTTTGCTCTGGATCCAGACCCCGACCGCGCGCGTCCGACTCGGTACATAAAACCGGGGCGAAGGTCGCCCTTCGCCCCGGTGTGGTTGTCTAGGTTAGTGGAGCATCTGCCCGCGCGCCGTCGCGTGGGCCCTGCCCGCTGCTTCAAGACCCCGGAGAAACGCCTCGAGGAGGCGCTGCGCCAGGGTGCCGCGCGCGGTCGCGCGGCCGTCGTTCGACGTGTCCGTCCCGTCCGTCAGCTCTCGCGCGAGGTGCATGTGCTCGGGAGTGATTCGCGGCATCGGATGGCCGGAAAACCCCAGGGCCAGAGGCCAGGTCGAGCGGGAGCGCTTCGGGGAGGCGGAGACGTGCATCGGTCGTGTGTTCATGATCAGAAGGAGCGCCCGCGGGTCGTAGACCGGGAGGCTCCGCACTGATCACAAGGCGACCTGATCGGCAAAGAACGGGATGCTTATCGGCGCGCCCGACCGCCGTTTCAAGCACGTGTTGGCGCATCGGTGACAGACCGGAGGCCGGGTGGGGGAAACACCCCGGATCGAGGCACGCTCGGGGTGCGGGGCGCGGCGGCGCTGGAATTTTCGCGACAACGCGGGGAGTCGCTGATTCCAAGGGAGTTTCGTTCCCCGTCGCCGCTCCGTGGCTTGCGCGTGCGCGCAGACCGCGACACGGTGTCGCCCTCCACTCTCTTGCATGAACAAGACGTTTTCCGCCTGTTTCGGTCTGGTGTGTCTTGCGGTCGCTTCGGCGCTGGTCGCCGCACCCGCGCCCAAACTCATCCTCCCGGCCGTGCCGGAACTGGGCACGAACATACGGTCGCTGCCGGACATGCTCTCGTGGCAACTGGTGAGCCGCACGCAGGTGCTGCCGTGCTTCGAGGTGACGGTCGGGCAGACCGACTACACCGTCGCGGTCGAGGGCAAGAAGCACCGCGTGGCGTGGGTCTCGTCGCAGGCCACGATGTTCGTCACGCCGGAGAACTTTTCCGTCCGCACGAAGGTCGGCGACGTCGTCGCCAAGTACCCGAACAAGCTCGTGGAAGAGGAGGGCTTCGGGAGCTTCGTGCCGCTGCCTTCGGGCTGGAACGCGCTCGTCGTGCGCGAGGGCAAGCTCGACCCGAACGCCCGCGTGCTCCTCTTCTTCAAGCGCGACGTCGTGCCGGAAAGAACGGAGTGAGCGGCCGCGCGCCCTCGATCGGCTCGTCGTGCCAGTCGATGACGACAACGCGCCGTCGCGCCCGGCCGGTCCTGCCCGGAACCCATGACGTGTCTCCAGATTTTGTTCCAGGCGTGTAGGCTGCCCGCTCGCGGGCGCCCCGGGGTGCGCACGCAAATGGCGTCCGCCAGCGCACGGCCTGGGCAGGGAGCGTGCCGGCTCACGCGCACAATGGGACGACACACCGTAGCATGAAACGCCTCGTCTTCATGGGTTCCGACCCGATCGCGCTGCCCGCGCTGGAGTGGATCCGGCTGCACGCGCGCGACCACGCGACCGTGGTCGGTGTATTCACGCAGCCGGACCGCCCGTCCGGTCGCGGGCAGAAGCTCACGCCGAACGGCATCAAGCTCTGGGCCCTCGAGCACGCACTGCCCGTGCACCAGCCGGAGCGACTCGTTCCGGCGGCAAAGGAGTCGCTCGCCGCGCTCCAGCCCGACGCCGTGCTCGTCATGGCCTACGGCCACATCCTGCGACAGGACTGGCTCGATCTGCCGCCGCGCGGCGTGTGGAATCTGCACGCCTCCATCCTGCCCGCGCTGCGCGGCGCCTCGCCGATCCAGGGCGCGATCGTCTCCGGCGCGCGCGAGAGCGGCGTGAGCCTGATGCGCATGGTGCTCGAACTCGACGCCGGCCCGGTGCTCGACATCGAGCGCGTGCCGATCGTCGAGGACGACACCGCGGCCGTGCTCGAGGAAAAACTCGCGCGCGCCTGTGTGCCGCTCCTGGAGCGCAGTCTCGCCGCGACCCTCGCGCCGCAGCCATCCGTGCGAGAGCAGGACGCGCGCGCCGTCACCTTCACGCGCCGCCTGCGCAAGGAGGATGGCCGGCTCGACTTCGCCGCGTCCGCCGCCGTGCTCGCGCGCCGGATCAACGGACTCTTCCCGTGGCCGGGGACGTTTTTCGAACTCGCCGGCGAAGTGATCAAGGTCGGCCTCGCCGCCGCCGCGCTCGACGCGGTGGTGCCGGCCGACGCGGGGCCCGGCACCGTGCTCGCCGGTCCGGGTGATGGGCTCGCGGTCGCGACGGGCGAAGGTGTCGTGCGTTTGCTGCGCCTCCAGCGCCCGGGCGGCCGCATGCTCGGCGCGGCGGAGTTCTTGCGCGGCCGTCCGATCGCCGCCGGCACCGTGTTGCCGTCGGCCTCGATGCCGGACCTGATTTCGCCCACGCCGTTCCGGCGGTAGGGCGCACAGGGTACACTCCATCGCCGTCAGCATCATCGCATAGCCGCCGAGGGAGGGCCGGGCTCCC
>Ga0315910_10005599_pt1 | contig 10263 bp, 5 predicted proteins | sample EdamamesoilMG_FD_204470 | JGI IMG/M metagenome (GOLD analysis project Ga0315910, IMG submission 204470) | Garden soil microbial communities collected in Santa Monica, California, United States - Edamame soil | ecosystem: Environmental > Terrestrial > Soil > Garden | place: USA: California... | reverse complement strand
CGCGCTCGCGGGCCGCTGGATTTTCCAGGTGCTGGGCATCACGCTCGCCGCGTTTCAGATCGCCGGCTCGATCCTGCTCCTGCGCATCGCGCTCGACATGCTCTATGCCAATCGCGCGCGCGACCGCGAGACCGACGAGGAGGTCAATGCCGGCGCCGAGAAGGACGACATCGCCATCACGCCACTCGGCATCCCGATGCTGGCGGGCCCGGGCGCGATCTCCACCTCGCTCATCCTCCTGAGCCAGGCCGACGGTACGGCGCAGCACATCGCGCTGTTTGTCTGCATCGTGGCGGTCACCGGCGTGTCCTACGTCATCCTGCGCTTCGCCGCTCGCACCGCACGCTGGCTGAGTCCGCTCGGGCTCAAGCTCTTCACGCGCATCATGGGCCTGTTGCTCGCCGCCGTGGCCGTGCAGTTCGTGATCAACGGCCTCGCGCAGACGCCGTTCTTCGCGAAGTGATCGCGCGGGACGGCCGCGTCACTTGACGGTCCGCCGCGTTCGTGCGCGCGCCGCGCGAAAATCGACTCGCTACCCGCCACCCGCCACCCGCTACTCTCGCCCGACCCATGCTCCTCGAACTCAAGCGCGAAGCCTACGAGGCCAACATCGCCCTCCCGAAACAGGGCCTGATCAATCTCACCTTCGGCAACGCCAGCGCGATCGATCGCGCCAAGGGCATCTTCGCGATCAAGCCCAGCGGCGTGGACTACGACGCGCTCCGTCCGGATGACATGGTGCTCGTCGATCTCGAAGGCAAGAAGGTCGAGGGCGCGCTCAATCCCTCCTCCGACACGCCCACGCATCGGCGGCTGTTTCTCGCGTTCGCCGCAATCGGCGGCGTGGTGCACACGCACAGCAGTTGCGCGACGGCGTGGGCGCAGGCCGGCCGCGCGATCCCGTGTTTCGGCACGACCCACGCCGACTACTTCTGCGGTGAAGTGCCCGTGACGCGCAAGATGACCGCGCAGGAGATCGCCACCGCCTACGAGTGGGAGACGGGCAACGTCATCGTCGAACGCTTCTCCGGCATCGATCCGCTCGACTGCCCCGCCGTGCTGGTCAACCGCCATGGTCCGTTCACCTGGGGCCAGAGCGTCGCGAAGGCCGTGGAAAACGCCATCGCCCTCGAATGCTGCGCGCACATGGCGCAGATGAGCCTCGCGCTCCATCCCGGCCTCACCTCGATCGAGCCGGAGTTGCTCAACAAGCATTTCAAGCGCAAGCACGGCCCCGGCGCCTACTACGGCCAGAAGAAGGCGTAGGCCGCCGGCCTCGCTTGCCGCAAAACGCACGGTCGCATCCCGAGCGCGTGAGCCGCCGGCGGTGTTTCACCCCGGGTCGAACGTGAGACTCGAGCCAGACTCACGCGGCCGGGCGTTCCGTGCATCGTGAACCAGTCGGCCCCGCACGGTGGCCGCGCCTGTTCTCGGGCGCGTTGTGATGGCGCCGCACCGCACGAGGGACGCCGAGGACGCCCGCGACCGGACGGCCGTGGGACACGGCCGACGACCTCGGAATCCATGAGCCCGGCTGAACGTCCGCCGACACCCGGACGCCACCACCGTGCCGTCTCGCCGGCGCGGGGACCTTGCCGTCGGGAGCGAAGATGAAAAAAGACGCCGCCGGATGAAATTGTCCGGCACCGCCCGGCGTCTTGCAGGCGTCCACCATGTCCGCCGCTTCCACCCATTCACGCCGGCGCTGGTTCCTTTACGGGACCGTCGCCCTCATCCTCGCCGCCGGCGTGTGGTATTTTTCCGCACGCCAGAAACCTTCGGGCAACCGCTGGGGCCCGAATCCCGCGTGGGCCGGCAACGGTCCCTCGCCCGCGATGCCGGTGCGCGTCGTCCCGGCGGCGCGCCGCGACCTGCCCGTGCACCTCAAGGCCATCGGCACGGCCACGCCGCTCAACACCGTGACGGTGCGCAGCCGCGTCGACGGGCAGCTGATGCGCGTCGCCTTCACCGAGGGCCAGCACGTCGAGGCCGGCGCGCTCCTCGCGGAGATCGATCCCGAGACCTACCGCATCCAGCTCGCGCAGGCCGAGGCCCGCCAGCGGCAGAACGTCGCGCAGCTCGAGACGGCGCGCGCCGATCTCGCGCGCCTCGAGCCCCTGCACGAGCGCAATCTCGTGACGCTGCAGCAGCTCGAGGCCCAGCGCGCGCTCGTGCGCGAGCGCGAAGGCATCCTCGCCGCCGACCAGGCCGCGGTCGACGAGGCCCGTCTCCAACTAGCTTATACACGGATCGAGGCCCCGATCTCCGGCCGGCTCGGCCTGCGCCGCATCGACCCGGGCAACCTCGTGCGGGCCAACGACACGCTCGGGCTCGTGACGATCACGCAGACGCGACCGATCGCCGTGATGTTCACGATCCCCGAGGTCGAGCTGCCGCAGGTGCTCGAGGCCCTGCGCTCCGGGGAGGCCCCGTCCGTCGAGGCCTGGGATCGCGGCGAAAAGGTCCGGCTCGCCGGCGGCACGCTGCGCACGGTCGACAACCAGATCGACACCGCCACCGGCACCATCCGGCTGAAGGCGGAGTTTGCCAATGCCGACGAGAGCCTCTTTCCCAACCAGTTTGTGAACGTGCGCCTGCACGTGCGCACGATCCGCGACGCCGTCGTGATCCCCGCCGCCGCCGTGCAGTTCGGCTCGCGCGGCACGTATGTGTATGTCGTCAACGACAAGAACCAGGCATCGGTCCGTCCGATCGAACTCGGGCCGGCCGAGGACACCGAGCAGACCGTGCTCGCCGGCCTCGAGCCGGGAGAGCCGGTCGTGCTCGAGGGCATCGATCGGTTGCGCGAGGGCCGCCCGGTCGTGGTGGTCGACGAATCCGGCGCGCGCGTGACGGCCGCACCCGTGGCGCCCGCGCCATGAACATCTCGCGGCCGTTCATCCTCCGGCCGGTCGCGACGGCGCTGCTCATGGTGGCGCTGCTCCAGACCGGGATCATGGGCTATCGTCTCCTCCCGGTGGCGGCGTTGCCCCAGGTGGACTTTCCGACGATCCAGGTGTTCACCTTTCACCCGGGCGCGAGCCCGCAGGTGACGGCGAGTTCGATCACCGCGCCGCTCGAGCGCCGCTTCGGTCAGATCCCCGGGCTCAACCAGATGTCGTCGTCGAGCTCCGCCGGCGCGTCGGTGATCACGCTTCAGTTCACGCTGGACCTGCCCATGTCCGTGGCGGAGCAGGAGGTGCAGGCCGCGATCAACGCCGCCGACAATCTCCTGCCGGGCGACCTGCCCGCGCCGCCCGTCTACCGCAAGGTCAACCCCGCCGACACGCCCATCATCACGCTGGCCGTCACCTCCGCCACGCTGCCGCTGCCGGAGGTGCATGACCTTGTGGATACACGCATCGCGCAGAAGATCGCGCAGCTTCCGGGCGTCGGCCTGGTCAGCCTCGCAGGCGGCCAGCGTCCCGCGATCCGCGTGCAGGTCGATCCTGCGGAGCTCGCCGCCCGCGGACTCAACTTCGCCGACGTGCGCGGCGCGATCAATGCCGCGAGCGTGAACTCGCCCAAGGGCAGCTTCGACGGCCCGGTGCGCACGATCCTGATGGATGCCAACGACCAGCTGCGCTCGGTCGAGGAGTTCCGCCAGCTCATCATCTCGTGGCGCGAGGGCGCGCCGCTGCGCCTCGGCGACATCGCCCGCATCGAGCAGGCGACCGAGGACCGGCGCCTCGCCGCGTGGGCCGATCGCCTGCCGGCCGTGCTCGTCAATGTCCAGCGCCAGCCCGGCGCCAATGTGATCGAGGTGGTCGATCGCGTGCAGGCCCTCCTGCCGCAGCTTCGCGGCAGCCTGCCCGCCGCGGCCGAGCTGGCCGTGCTCACGGACCGCACGCAGAGCATCCGCGCCTCGGTGCGCGCGGTGCAGCACGAGTTGATCTTCGCCATCGCGCTCGTGGTGCTGGTGACCTGGGTGTTCCTGCGCAACGCGGCCACGACGATCATCCCGAGCATCGCGGTGCCGCTCTCGCTGGTGGGCACGTTCGGGGTGATGTACCTGTGTGGATACTCGCTGAACATCCTCACGCTGATGGCACTGACCATCGCCACGGGCTTCGTCGTCGATGATGCGATCGTGATGGTGGAAAACGTCGCGCGTTTCCGCGAGCAGGGCGCCTCGCCACTCGAGGCCGCGCTCAAGGGCGCGGGGCAGATCGGCTTCACGCTCGTGTCGCTCACGATCTCGCTCGTCGCCGTGCTGATCCCGCTCCTGTTCATGGGCGGCGTGGTCGGCCGGCTCTTCCACGAGTTCGCCATCACCCTCGCGGTCGCGATCCTGATCTCGCTGGTCGTCTCGCTCACACTCACGCCGATGATGTGCGCACGCATGCTGCCGCCGCACGACTCCGGGCATGGCGACGGCGGGATCCTCGGGCGCGTGATCGCACACTACGGCCGCTGGCTCGACTGGGTGCTCGATCACCAGCGGCCGGCGCTGTGGGCGATGGTCGGCACGCTCGCGCTCACCGTGCTGCTCTATCTCGCGGTGCCGAAGGGATTTTTCCCGCTGCAGGACACCGGCGCGATCCAGGGCGTGACCGAGGCGCCGGAGTCGGTCTCGTTCGCCGCCATGGCCGAGCGCCAGCAGGCGCTGGCCGCGCTCGTCCTCGAGGATCCCGCCGTGGCGAGCCTGTCGTCGTTCATCGGCGTCGACGGCACCAATGCCACGCTCAACAGCGGGCGCATGCTCATCAACCTGCGTCCGCACGGCGAACGTGATGCCGGTGCCCTCGAGGTGGTCGCGCGCCTGCGCGAGCGCGCGCGCCAGATCCCCGGAATTTCGCTCTACCTCCAACCCGTGCAGGAACTCACGATCGAGGACCGCGTGAGCCGCACGCAGTTTCAGTTCATGCTCACCTGCCCGGACGAGTCGCTCCTGCACGAGTGGACGCCGCGCCTCGTCGAGCAGCTGCGCCTGCGGCCGGAACTGGCCGACGTCGCGAGCGACATCCAGAACCGCGGACTCCAGGCGTTCGTCGAGATCGATCGCGATGCCGCGAGCCGCCTCGGCGTGACCGTGTCCGAGGTGAGCGACGCGCTCTACAGCGCCTTCGGCCAGCGGCAGATTTCCACGCTCTTCACGCAATCCAGCCAGTACCGCGTCGTGCTCGAGATGGACCCGCGCCTCGCGACCGGCCCGCAGGCGCTCGAGGGCCTTTATGTCCGCGGCAATGGCGGCGCCTCCGTCCCGCTCGCCAGCATCGTGCGCGTGAGCGAGCGACCTGCGACCCTGCTGATCAACCAGGTGGGCCAGTTCCCGGCCGTGACCGTGTCGTTCAATCTTGGAGACGGCGCCTCGCTCGGCGAAGCCGTGGCGGCGGTCGAGCAGGTGGTGCGCGAAGTCGACCTGCCCGTCGCTGTCGAGTTGCATTTCCAGGGCGCGGCGCACGCCTTCCGCGATTCGCTCTCGAGCACGGTCTTCCTCGTGCTCGCCGCGGTCGTGACGATGTACCTCGTGCTCGGCGTGCTCTACGAGAGCAGCATCCACCCGGTGACGATCCTCTCCACCCTGCCCTCCGCGGCGGTCGGCGCGCTGCTCGCCCTCTGGCTGACCGGACAGCCGCTCGATATGATCGCGATCATCGGGATCATCCTGCTCATCGGCCTGGTGAAGAAGAACGGTATCATGATGGTCGACTTCGCCCTCGAGGCCGAGCGCCACCAGGGTCTGAGCCCGCGCGAGGCGATCCGGCAGGCGGCGTTGCTGCGCTTCCGGCCGATCCTCATGACGACGCTGGCCGCGCTCTTCGGCGCGCTGCCCCTCATGCTCTCGACCGGCTCGGGCGCGGAGCTGCGCCAGCCGCTCGGCCTGGTCATGGTCGGCGGCCTGCTCGTCAGCCAGGTGCTGACGTTGTTCACCACGCCGGTGGTCTACCTGTTCTTCGACCGTCTTGCGCGACGTCGCGCGACCTCCGAAGCGACCGCCATCGCGGCCGTCGCCACGCCCGACGTATCCACGCGATGAATCTGTCCCGGCCATTCGTCCGCCGACCGGTCGCGAGCACGATGATCGCGATCGCGCTGGTTCTGGTCGGCGCGCTCGCCTACGGCCTGCTCCCGGTCGCGCCGCTGCCCGAGGTGGACTTTCCCACCATCCGGGTGAACGCCTCGCTGCCCGGGGCCAGTCCCGAGACGATGGCGACGAGCGTGGCCACGCCGCTCGAGCGCGCGCTCGGCAGCATCGCGGGCGTCACGGCGATCACTTCGGACAGTCGGCAAGGTTCGGTCGGCATCGTCCTCGAGTTCGAACTCGGGCGCGACATCGACGACGCCGCCCGCGACGTGCAGGCCGCGATCAACGCCGCGCGCGGCCAGCTTCCCGCCGGCATGCCCGGCAATCCCGGCTACCGGAAGGTCAATCCCTCCTCCGCACCGATCATGGCGATCGCGTTGAGTTCGCCCAACATCGCGTCCGGCGATCTCTACGACTTTGCGTCGACGATCCTCGCGCAGAAACTCGCCCAGGTCGCCGGAGTCGGCGAGGTGACGGTCGGCGGCAGCTCCCTGCCCGCCATCCGCGTGCAGCTCAACCCGCACGCCCTCGCCCACCACGGCATCGCGCTCGACGAGGTGCGTCGTGCGATCGGCGATACGAACACCCTTCAGCCGCGCGGCGCGATCGACGCCGGCGGACGCCAGTGGCAGGTCCAGGTCAGCGACCAGTTGCGGCGCGCCGAGGACTACCGGCCCCTCATCATCCGCTACCGCGACGGCGCCCCGGTGCGCCTCGGCGACGTCGCGACCATCACCGACTCGGTCGAGAACCGCTACAGCAGCGGCTTCCACAACGATCGCCCGGCCGTGCTCCTCATGGTCAGCCGCCAGCCCGGCGCCAACATCATCGCCACGATCGATGCGATCAACGAGCAGCTTCCGGCCCTGCGCGCGCTCCTGCCCGAGGACGCCGATCTCGCCGTCGTCATGGACCGCTCGCCCTCGATTCGCGCGACCCTGCACGAGTCGCAGCGCACGCTCCTGCTCGCCGCGGCCCTGGTCATGCTCGTCGTGCTCGTCTTCCTCGGCAGCCCGCGCGGCGCGCTCATCCCCACGGTGGCGATCCCCGTGTCGATCATCGGCACGTTCGGGATCATGTACCTCTACGGCTTCTCGCTGAACAACCTCTCGCTCATGGCGCTGATCGTCGCCGCGGGCCTGGTCGTCGACGATGCGATCGTGGTGCTGGAAAACATCTCGCGCCACATCGAGGCCGGGTTGTCGCCGATGGAGGCGTCGATCAAGGGCGCCGGCGAGGTGGGCTTCACGCTGCTCGCGATGAACCTCTCGCTCGTCGTGGTCTTTGTCTCGATCCTCTTCATGGGCGGCCTGGTCGAGCGACTCTTCCGGGAGTTTTCCATCACGCTGGCGGCGGCGCTGCTCGTCTCGCTGCTGATCTCGCTCACGCTCACGCCCGCGCTCTGCGCGCGCTGGCTCGAGTCCGGCTCCGCGCGCCCGGCCGGCGGGGTGCGCCTGGCCGGCATGCGCTTCTTCGAGTCGGTAAGGACCGGATACGCGCGTTCGCTCGGCTGGGTGCTGCGACATCCGGCGCTGACGCTCATCGTCCTCGCCGGCACCATCGCGCTCAACGTCTCGCTCTACATCACGGCGCCGAAGGGATTCCTGCCCGAGCAGGACACCGGTCAGCTCGGCGGATTCGTGCGCGGCGACGACGGATTTTCCTTTCAGATCATGCAGCCGAAGATCGAGGTCTACCGGCGCCTGGTCATGGCCGATCCGGCCGTGCAGGACGTCATGGGCCACAGCGGCGGCTACTCCGGCACGAGCAACGCCTGGATGATGATCCGCCTCAAGCCCCGCTCCGAGCGCGACGCCAGCGCCCGCGAGGTGATCAACCGCCTGCGCTTACAATCGCCCCCGGTGCCGGGCGGCGTGCTCTGGATGAGTGTCGCGCAGGACATCCAGCCGCCACGCACCTCCGAGGCCGGCTCCTACGACCTCGCACTGCTCACGAGCGACGTCGCCCTGCTGCGCCAGTGGGAGCCGAAGGTCGCGAAGGCGCTCCAGGAACTGCCCGAGCTCACCGACGTCGACACACCCAACGACGGCGGCACCAAGCAGGTGATGCTGCACATCGATCGCGAGGCCGCGCGCCGGCTCGGCGTGGACATGCGCATGATCACGCAGGTGCTGAACAACTCCTTCAGCCAGCGGCAGGTCTCCACGCTCTACAATCGCCTCAACCAGTACCGGGTGATCATGGAGCTCTCGCCGCAATACACGCAGGACCCGGTCGTGCTCGACCAGGTGCAGGTGATCGCGGCGGACGGCACGCGCGTGCCGCTCTCGGCCTTCACGCGCTACGAGTATTCACTTATCGAGGACCGCGTGCGGCATCGCGAGCAGTTCGTCGCGGAGAACATCGGGTTTTCCCTCGCTCCGGGCGTGTCGCTCCAGCAGGCCCTCGCGGCGATCGAGCGCGCGATGGAGCAGATCATGCTCCCCACCGAGGTGCAGGCGCGCCTGGCCGGGTCGGCCGAGACCTTCCAGTCGGCGCTCGAGAACCAGCACTGGCTGATCCTTTTCGTGCTCGTCGCGGTGTATCTCGTCCTCGGGATCCTCTACGAGAGCCTCGTGCACCCGCTCACGATCCTTTCGACGCTGCCGTCGGCCGGGCTGGGTGCGCTGCTCGCGCTGCGCTTCACGGACACGGAGTTCTCACTCATCGCGCTGCTCGGGTTGTTCCTGCTCATCGGCATCGTGATGAAGAACGCGATCCTGATGATCGACGTGGCCCTCGCCCGCGAGCGTCAGGATCGGCTCGATCCCCGCACCGCGATCTTCGAGGCGGCGCAGCTGCGCCTGCGCCCGATCCTCATGACCAACATCGCGGCGCTGCTCGGCGCGCTCCCGCTCGTGCTCTCGACCGGCGAAGGCGTGGAAATGCGCCGCCCGCTCGGCCTCGCGATCGTCGGCGGGCTCTTCGTGAGCCAGCTGCTCACGCTCTACACCGTTCCAGTGATCTACCTGGAGATGGACCGGATGCGCCTCGCCGTGCTCGGGTGGTTCCGGCGGAAACGCACGCCGTCCACGCCCGTCGACGCGAGGCCGGTGGTCGGTCGCGCGCGAGAGGCGTGAGTGAGACGCATCCTGTCGGGGCCCGGGTCCAGCGTGAGAACGTCGGCCCTCAAGGGTGGACGCACCTGTCCCCAGGCGCGCCGTGTGTGCGCCGCGTCGCACTAGAGGCACACAGGAGACACGGCCGACCACCTCGGACGATGCGTCGGGCTGAGTCGCAGGTGAGCCCGCGCTCGCCTGCTCAGCTTCCGGCCGCCACGCGCAGAGCGTCGCCGAGGTCGAGCGTGCGCTCGTAGATCGCCTTGCCCGTGATCACGCCGGCGAGATGCGGCTGGTCGTCGGCGAGTTTCGCCAACGCCTCGATGTGCGAGAGACGCGCCACGCCGCCGGAAGCGATGATGTCGCAGCGCACGGTGCCGAGCATGGCCTTCAGCGCAGTGAGGTTCGGGCCCTTGAGCATGCCGTCGGTCGCGATGTCGGTGTAGATGAGTGTGGCGACGCCGGCGTCCTCCATCTTCTTCGCAAAATCGAGGGCCTTGAGCTTGGTCGTCTCGACCCAACCCTTGACCGCGACGAAGCCATCGCGCGCGTCGATGCCGACGGCGATGCGATCGCCCCAGGCGCGCACGAGCCCCGCGACAAACGCCGGATCCTCCGCCGCCCGCGTGCCGATGACGGCGCGCGTCACGCCCGACGAGAGCACGCGCTCGACCGTGGCCTCGTCGCGCAGGCCTCCGCCGAGCTCGACCTTCAGGCCCGCGGCGACGATGGCCTGCACGGCCTCGGTGTTGCCGCGCGCGCCGCTGAACGACCCATCGAGGTCGACGACATGGACCCAGGTCGCACCGGCGGAGCGGAAACTCCGGGCCATCGCGCCCGGGTCGTCCGAATACACCGTCTCGGCTTCCGCCCGCCCTTGAAGAAGTCGGACGCAGCGACCGCCGCGCAGGTCAATGGCCGGAAAGATGATCATGGAAGGCGGGCGTTATCGCGTCCACGACCGGCCTCGGCAAGCCCAGGGTGCGCCGCCGCCACGGCCCGGCCCCAAAGGCACGTTCCCTGGAGCACCCGCTCCGGCGCCGCCGCCGCCAGCTCCCCCCACCGCTCCCCACCAAGGTCGCAATGCCACCGCCCCCCCCTGCCACCCTTTCCCCGTCCCGCCGCTGTCACGCCCCGCCGCCACCGCCGTCCGCAACAGTCGCTGCCCAAGGTATG
>Ga0315910_10005598_pt1 | contig 10263 bp, 7 predicted proteins | sample EdamamesoilMG_FD_204470 | JGI IMG/M metagenome (GOLD analysis project Ga0315910, IMG submission 204470) | Garden soil microbial communities collected in Santa Monica, California, United States - Edamame soil | ecosystem: Environmental > Terrestrial > Soil > Garden | place: USA: California... | reverse complement strand
ACTGGTGAACTCGGGATTGCGCTTTCCGCTCAAACAGGCGGGCGGCGATCTCGCGCTGGCGGGGGTCGGCGGCACGCGCAACTGCGACTGGTGGTTCACCGAGAGCGCGGTACTGCTCGACACCGCGGGCCGCTATACGACGCAGGAGAGCGACCTGGAAGCTGACGCGGCGGCCTGGCTCGGTTTCCTCGACCTGATCAAGCGCTTCCGGCCGCGCCGGCCGCTGAACGGCGCGCTCGTGACCATCAGCGTGTCCGACCTGATGCTGTGGAGCGAAGACGAGCGCAAGCGCTACGCATGGCATGTGCGCGCGCGCATCGCCGAACTCTACGAGCGCCTTGGTACACGTTTCCCGATTTACCTGCTGGTCACGAAGGCCGACCTGCTGGCGGGCTTCATGGAATTGTTCGGCGAATTGGATGCCGACGGGCGCGCGCGGGTGTGGGGCACCACCTTCGAGTCCGCGGCCGACGGCCTCCTGCTGGGCAGCCCAGGGCAGCGCTTCGCCGAGGAATTCCGCGCGATCGAGAGCCGCCTGTATGGCGAGCTGCTTGAGCGCCTGCAGGAGGAGCCCGACCTGCAGCGGCGCGCGGCGGCTTACCGCTTCCCGCAGCAATTGCGCGGCCTGGGGCCGCTGCTCGAGCAGTTCCTCGACGCGGCGTTCATTGGCGTGCCGGGTGCGCCCGAGGCGATGCTGCGCGGCGTGTATTTCACCAGCGGGACACAGGAAGGCAGTCCGATCGACCGCGTTTTGGGCACACTCGCGCGCAGCTTCCGACTGGAACGCACTGCGGGCGGCGGCAGCGCCGGCGCGCCGGCCGCCGCGGGGACCGGCAAGAGTTTCTTCCTGACGCGGCTGCTGCGCGAGCTGATCTTTGCCGAGTCCGGCCTCGCGGGTGCGGACGCAGGCGTCGAACGGCGCGAGCGCTGGCTGCGATCGCTGGCCTACGGCGCCATTGCAGTATTCGCTGCGGCGCTCGCCCTGCTCTGGACCACCAGTTACTTCGCCAACCGAGATTTCGTGGCGGCCGCCGGGGCAGGGGTTGCCGCGGCCAGGCAGGAACTGGCGAAGCTTGGCCCGCCGAAGTCCGGGGACGAAGCGCAGCTGCTGCGCGCGCTGAACGCCCTGCGTGCGCTGCCGGGCAGTGATCTGGACCGGCAGGCAGGAGGCGCGCCTGTCGCCGACGCCGGCCTGTCGCAGGCCGGCAAGGTCGGCGCGCAGGCCCAGCGTGCCTATCGAAACGCGCTGACCGACGCACTTTTCCCGCGGCTCGCGCTGGCGCTGGAAGACGAGATCCGGCAGGCGCTGCGCTCACCCAGGCAGGAAGGGCTGCGCGCAGCGCTGGCGGCGTACCAGAGCCTGTATGCGGGCGGCAAAACCGACACGAAACTGATCGAGGCCGCCGCGTTGCGGAACTGGCGCCTCCCCGGCGCGGACGGCGCTGCGCTGCTTGCGCATCTGCGGGCCGGCCTGGCCTTGGGTGCGCCGGAGATGCGCCATCCGCAAGACGAGGCCATAATCCGGGACGCGAGCCAGAAACTGGCGCCGCCCAAAACCTCATGAGCGAATCCTTCGAGACCGGCTGGTACGGCAAGCTTCCCACGAACGGCGATTTCGTCACGCGACGCCTGTCGGCGTCGTTCATCGAACCCTGGGACGCGTGGCTCAATGCCATGATCTCTGGCAGCCGCGCGCTGCTGGGCGCGGCCTGGCGCGATGCCTTCCTGTCCGCGCCGGCCTGGCGCTTCGTGCTCGCGCCCGGCGTCATCGGCCTGCAGGGCTGGGCGGGGCTGATCGTGCCCAGCGTCGATTCGGTCGGTCGCTATTTTCCGCTCACCGTGGCGAGTGGACTGCCGCCGCAAAGCATCGACCCGGTGGCGACGCTGGTGCGCGCGCACAACTGGTACGCTGAAGTCGAGCCGGTGGTCAGCGTCGCGCTTTCGCCGGACGCCGAGGTCGGCACCTTCGATGCGCAGCTGGCCAACCGGCGCTTCCCTGCCGACCTGGTGGCCACGCTGGAGGAGACGGACGAGACCATTCCTCCGCGTACGCGCGGCCAGCGCGCGCTGTGGATACCGCTCGGGCCGGAATTCCAGGGCGAAGCAGGCCTGCGCGGGCTTGCCAAGCCGCTGGCCGCGCCGTATTCGGCCTGGCTGGCCGAAGAATCGGAGATTTTCGGCCGCAGCCTGATGCTGTGCGAGAGGCTGCCTGCGGCCGACCAGTTCTGTGCCATGCTGAACGGCGATTGGCACCATCGTCCCGGCGAGCGCCGGAGCGCCTGAGACCCCCATGCCTCTTTCCATCAAGATCCTGAAGAAGGTCGGCGGCCGCTCCGACATGATCGCGAGCCGGAGCTGGCCGCAGAGCAGGATCAGCATCGGCCGCGGCGAGGAATGCACGCTGGTGCTCGAAGACCCGAAGAAACACGTGTCGCGCGTCCACGTCGAGCTGGAAGAGAAGAACGACGGCGTCTACCGGATGACGGTGATCTCCAAGGTCAATCCGGTCTTCATCAACGGCAAGCGGCACGCGCCGGGCAGCCAGCTCGATCTCAATGCCGGCGACCGCTTCGAGCTCGGCGAATACGAACTGGAACTGCTCGCCCCGCCAGGATCCGCCCGTACCGTGTTTCCGACCTCGGACGTCGAGGAAACCACGCGCCCGAACAATCCGATGCTGCGCATGCCGGGTGGCGGAGCGATGCCGCTGCGCCAGGAAAAGACAGAGCCGGTGGAAACGATCGAAGCCGCGCCCGCAGCGCAGGCGGCCGACGAAGCCCACGAGGCGGCGTTCGATACGAGCAACCTGCCGCCGGTGGAGCCCGGCATCTTCGATGACCCCGTGCCGGCCCCGGCTATAGCGTCAGATCCTGCGCCGGCGCCGGCGCCCGCGCCTGCTCCTGCGCCCGCGCGGGCCGCACCCCCGCCAGGCGACGTATTCGCCGAAGCCACCTTCGTCGGCTCGTCGCCCAGCACCACGACAGCAAATCTTTTTGACGAGGCGACCTACGTGGGGGGCCGTCCGGCGGTCGCTGCGGCGTCCGGCGCGGCTAACAGTGCGGCCGGCCTGCGCTCCGCAGTCCAGGCCTTCCTCGCCGGCGCGGGCCTGGAAGGCAAGGAAATCGCGGACGCCGACGTCGAGGCTTTCCTGCAGCAGTCGGGCAAGATCATGCGCGCGGCGGTCGAAGGCGCGATGGCGCTGCTGGCGGCGCGTGCAACCGCGAAAAAGGAGTTGCGCGCCGAAGATCGCACCATGGTCGCCTCCAAGGACAACAACCCGCTCAAGCTGATGGCCGATCCGCAGGAGGCGCTTGCGTTCCTGTTCGACACCAAGGACCGCGGTGGCGGCTTCCTCGATCCGGTGCGCGCGGTCGGCGACGCCTTCGAAGACCTGCGCGCGCATGAAGTGGCGCTGTTCGCGGGCATGCGCGCGGCTCTGCTCGGCGCGATCCAGCGTTTCGACCCGAAGACCCTCGAGGCGGAACTGGAAAAGAACGCGGGCGGCCTGGGACTGAACCGCAAGGCCAAGCTCTGGGAACAGTTCGCCATCTTCCAGCAGAAGCTGGCGCATGACGCCGAGGACGACTTCAACAAGGTCTTCGGGCGCGAATTCATGGGCACCTACATGGCCCAGGTGAAGCAGCTGCGCGGCGGACGGCAGTAAAAGGAGCTTGCCAGGTAGTTTGATACTGTGTTTATATACAGTATCAATGCCCCCCCTTCAGCAAATCCTCCAGCGGCAAGCCGTCTGGCGCGGCGGCGCTCCCGCTGCCCCAGCCGCACCAGCCGCGCCGACCGGCTTCGCGGCGCTCGACGCCGAGCTGCCAGGGGGTGGCTGGCCCGTAGGCGGGCTGGCGGAGTTGCTGTGCCCCACCGAGGGGATCGGCGAGCTGCAAATCGTGCTGCCGGCGCTGGCGGCGCTGACCGAGGCTGGGCATCGTGTGGCCTGGCTGGCGCCGCCGTACCTGCCGTATGCGCCTGCCTTGCGCGCCGCGGGCGTGCGCCTCGACCGCCTGACCGTGGTGCGGGCACCGGGGCGGCGTGATGCGCTGTGGGCGGCGGAGCAGGCGCTGCGCTCGGGTGCGTTCCACGCCCTGCTGCTGTGGCTGCCCCGGGCGAGCTATGCGGAGTTGCGGCGGCTGGCGGTGGCGGCCCAGGCGGGCCCCGGCTTTGCGCTCGCGTTCAGGCCGCCGACGGCGGCGGGCGAAGCCTCGCCGGCGGTGCTGCGGCTGGCGCTGGAAGCGGGGGAAAGGCAACTCGCGATACGCATCCTCAAGCGGCGCGGCCAACCCCTGGCTGCGCCGTTTCCTCTGCCCATCAAAAGACCCGCTTTTGAAAAACCCGTCCATGCTCTGGATCGCGCTCCACTTTCCCCGGTTCCGCCGCCAGGCGCTGTTGCGCGGGCATGCCCCGCCTGAGCCTGAGCGGGAAGCGCTCGTGGTGGTGGCCGCCTGGGCTGGCCAGTTCACGCCGCGCGTGTCGCTCGAGCCGCCGCAGGCGCTGCTGCTGGAGGTCGAAGGCAGCCTGCGCTACTTCGGCGGGCGCTGGAAATTCCTCGCCCGCCTGCGCGAGGGCTTGAGCGCACTGGGCTTCGAGGTGCGCCTGGGCGAGGCGCCGACGGCGCGTGCCGCGCTCTGGCTCGCGCGCGGCGGGGGCACGCGGCTGGAAGCGCTGCCGGTCGCCGTCCTCGGCCTGGAAGCGCCGCAGAAGGAGTTGCTGGCCAGCCTCGGCATCGGCACCCTGGGCGGACTTTTGCGCCTGCCGCGCGACGGCGTCGCCCGGCGCTTCGGCGTCGGGCTGCTCGACGAGCTGGACCGCGCGCGCGGCGCCGCCGCGGACTCGCGCGCCTGGTTCGCGCCGCCGCCGCGCTTCGACGCGCGCCTCGTGCTGCCTTCGCCGGTGTCGCATGCGCAGGGCGTGCTGTTCGCGGCGGGACGCCTGGTCGAGCAGATGGAGGGCTTCCTCGCCGCGCGCCATGCCGGGGTGCGCGAATTTCTCCTCGACATGGAACACGAGGACGTGGCAGCAACCGGAGTCTGCGTGAAACTCGCCGGACCCGCGCGCGACAAGGCGCATTTCACCCGCCTGTTGCGTGAACGCCTGGCCACCCTGGTGCTGAAGTCGCCGATCGAGGCGATCAGGCTTGAGGCCGGGGTCATTGAAGATCTTCCGGAACGAAACAAAAACTTCTTCAATGACCGGCCCGGCAGCGAAGGGGAGTGGCTGCGGCTGATCGAGCGGCTGCAGGCGCGCCTGGGCAGGGAGGCGGTGCACGGACTGGGCACGCATGAAGACCACCGCCCGGAGCGCGCCTGGGTTCCGGTTTCTCCCGGCCAGGAATTTCGCCCAGAGAGAGGCCATAAAAATTCTCCCCGCCCCCTGTGGCTGGTCGATCCGCCGCGCCGGCTCGCCGAAGGAGAGTTCGCGCTGCTCGCGGGCCCCGAGCGCATCGACTCGGGCTGGTGGGACGGCGCCGAGGCGCGACGCGACTACTTCATCGCGCGCACCGGGCGCTCGCTCGCCTGGATCTACCGCGAACGCGGCCAAGCCCGACCGGAGGGCTGGTTCCTGCATGGCATCTTTGCCTGAGTTACCCGATTACGCGGAGCTGCATTGCCTGTCCAACTTCAGCTTCCTGCGCGGCGCCTCCAGCGCGGAGGAACTGGTCGGGCGCGCGGCGCGGCTGGGCTACGCGGCGCTCGCCATCACCGACGAATGCTCGCTGGCCGGCATCGTGCGCGCGCACGTCGCGGCCACGCGATGCGGGCTCAAGCTGATCGTCGGCAGCGAGATCCGGCTCGAGGACGGGCTGAAACTGGTGCTGCTGGCGCCGGACCGCCAGGCCTATGGCGCACTGTCGTCGCTGATCACCACGGGGCGGCGGCGCGCGCAGAAAGGGACGTATGCGCTTTCCCGGCGTGATGTGGAACTGCATATGCAGGAGAATCTTCTGGCTCTCTGTGTCCCCGAGGAAAAACCTTCCGTTGAAAACGCAGCATGGGTTCGGGAGCGTTTTCCGGAGCGCAGCTGGCTGGCCGTCGAACTCCATCATGACGCCAATGATTCTCAGAAACTGAAGCAACTGAAAGAAACGTCGCAGCGCACCGGCCTGCCGCTGGTGGCGGCGGGCGACGTGCACATGCACATGCGTTCGCGCCGGCGCCTGCAGGACGTGCTGACCGCGATCCGCACCGGCCGCCCGGTGGCCGAATGCGGCCATGCGCTTTACCCGAACGGCGAGCGGCACCTGCGCATGCGCACCCGCCTCGCCCAAGTCTATTCTGTTGACCTGACAAGGGAAACACTGGGAATAGCGGATCGGTGCAATTTTTCCCTGGCTGAGTTGCGCTACGAGTATCCGGAGGAGATCGTGCCGGCGGGGGAAACGCCGGCCCGCTATCTCGGGAAACTCGCGCTGGAAGGGCTCGCGCAGCGCTATCCGGAGGGCGCGCCGGCAAGCGTCGCGGCGCTGGTCGAAAAGGAACTGGCGCTCATCGCCGAGGTGCGCTACGAAGCCTTCTTCCTCACGGTCTACGACATCGTCAGGTTCGCGCGCGAGCGCGGGATCCTGTGCCAGGGCAGGGGATCGGCGGCCAATTCGGCCGTGTGCTACTGCCTCGGCATCACCGAAGTCGATCCGCAGAACGGCCATGCGCTGTTCGAGCGCTTCATCTCGAAGGAACGCGGCGAGCCGCCGGACATTGATGTCGATTTCGAGCACGAACGGCGCGAGGAGGTGATCCAGTACGTCTACGCAAAGTACGGGCGCGGGCGCGCGGCCATTGCCGCCACGGTGATCAGCTACCGGCCGCGCAGCGCGGTACGCGACATCGGCAAGGCGCTCGGCCTGCGCCCGGACGAGGTGGAGCGGCTGTCGAAGTCCATGGCCTGGTGGGACGAACGCTCGGAGCTGCCGGCGCGCGTGCGCGAGGCCGGGCTCGATCCGGACGACCCCAGGCTGCGCCAGCTGCTGGCGCTGTGCGACCAGCTGCTCGGCTTCCCGCGCCACCTGTCGCAGCATGTCGGCGGTTTCGTCATCGCGCGCGGCCCGCTGGCGGAGCTCGTGCCGCTGGAGAACGCGGCGATGCGGGACCGGACGGTCATCCAGTGGGACAAGGACGATCTCGAGTCCCTCGGCCTGCTGAAAGTGGATGTGCTGGCCCTCGGCATGCTTTCGGCTCTTCGACGGGCTTTATGTTTTGTTTCCGAAGAAAGAAATAAATCGTTCGGGTTAAGCGATATTCCCGCCGATGATCCCGCGGTCTACGAAATGATCCAGCGCGCGGATACCGTCGGCGTGTTTCAGATCGAGTCGCGCGCCCAGATGTCGATGCTGCCGCGTCTCAAGCCGAAGGACCTCTACGACCTGGTCATCCAGGTGGCGATCGTGCGGCCCGGTCCGATCCAGGGCGACATGGTCCATCCCTACCTGCGCCGCAGGCAAGGCAAGGAGGCGGTCGACTACCCGAGCCCGGGGGTGAAAAGCGTCCTCGAGCGCACGCTCGGCGTGCCCATTTTCCAGGAGCAGGTGATGCAGATCGCGATGGTCGCGGCGGGGTTCGCCCCCGGCGAGGCCGACCAGCTGCGCCGCGCCATGGCGGCCTGGAAGAAAAAGGGCGGCATGAGCGCTTTCGAGGACAAGCTGAAGGATGGCATGCGCAGGAACAACTACCAGCCGGAGTTCATCGAAAGGATCTGCAAGCAGATCTACGGCTTCAGCGACTACGGCTTTCCCGAATCGCACTCGGCGAGCTTCGCGCAACTCGCGTACTTCTCCGCCTGGCTCAAGCACCACCATCCGGCGGCCTTCCTCGCCGCGCTGCTCAACAGCCAGCCGATGGGTTTTTATTCGCCTTCCCAGCTGATCCAGGACGCGCGCCGGCACGGCGTCGAGGTGCGTCCGGCGGACGTGTCGCTCAGCCAGTGGGAGTGCACGCTGGAAGAGGGCGCAGAACGCCGCCCGGCGGTGCAGCTGGGCCTGCGCATGGTGAAAGGGCTGGGCAAGGAGCAGGGCGAAAGGATCGCCGCCGGCCGCCCGCACGGTTCCATGGACGAGCTGGTGCGGCGCGCGGGATTGAACGCCAAGGAACTCAAGGCGCTCGCCGCCGCGGGCGCGCTGCAGCCGCTTGCCGGGCACCGCAGGAACGCGCGCTGGATTTCGTCGGGCATCGAAAAGCATCCGCCGATGGGCGTCCCTCCGGCCGAGGCAGTCCCCGATCTGACGCCGCCCTCGGAAGGCGAGGACATCGTGGCCGACTATGCCAGCCTGGGCTTTACCCTGGGCCGGCATCCGCTCGCCCTGTTGAGGAAGATTCTTGCCTCCCAGAATCTTCTTGACGCACAAACCCTGAACCAGCTGCCTCATCGCCGCCGCGCGCGCGCCGCTGGCCTGGTGACCTGCCGGCAGCACCCCGATACCAAGACCGGCGTGGTATTCGTGACGCTCGAAGACGAGAGCGGCAATGTCAACGTGGTGGTCTGGAGCGACATCGTCAGGCGTTATCGCCGGGAGCTCCTGGGCGCGAGGCTGCTGGGCGTGGAGGGCGTAGTCGAGCGCGAAGGCGGCGTGGTCCATCTGGTTGCGCGGCGCCTCGTCGACCACAGCCCGCTGCTGGCCTGCCTGCCGGGGCCGCTGGCGGTGGCCTCCCACGACTTTCACTGACTTTCACAAAACCCGGAAAGCGTCTTTTGCGTCAACATCTTATAATCACTTGATGAGCCAACCCATCATCGTTACCGTCGCCAAGGATCTCGAGGACCTGGTCCCGACGTTCATGAAAAACCGCGCCAAGGAACTGGACACGCTGAGCAGCGCGCTCGCCGCCGGCGACTTCGAGCAGCTGCGCCAGATCGGCCACCGCATGAAAGGCGTCGGCAATTCCTACGGCTTTGAAAAGGTCTCCGTGCTTGGGCAGCAGATCGAAGACCGCGCCAAGGCGTCCGACGGGGCCGCGATCGGGGCGAGCATCGACGAGTACCGCGGCTACCTGGCGCGCGTCCAGATCACGTATGAGTGATCCTGCCGCCGGGCGTGCGGCCGGCGGCAGCAGTGCCGAGTCAGCCGCGTTTCGCGTGCTGGTGGTCGACGACGATCCGGACATGGCGGCCTTCCTCGCGCGCATGCTCGCGCAGCAGGGCCTGAAGGCGGAGGTCGTGACCGACGGATTTGCCGCGCTGGCCGCGATCGCCGCCGACCCGCCGGATCTGGTGCTGCTTGACGTGCAGATGCCCGGGCCGGACGGCTTCGAAATCTGCCGGCGCTTGAAGGCGAGCGAATCCACCGCGCTGCTGCCGGTGGTGCTGGTCACCGCGCTCGAGGACCACGAGAGCCGCGTGCACGGCATCCAGGCCGGCGCCGACGATTTCATTTCCAAGCCGGTGCGTCGCGAGGAGCTGATCGCGCGCGTGAACACGCTGCGCCGGCTGCACGAGACGCGCAAGGAACTGGAGGGCCGGCGCCTCGCCGCCGAGGTGCAGGAGAAAGAGGCGATCCGCAAAGCCTTTTCGCGCTACCTGTCGCCGCGGCTGGCGGAGCGGGTGCTGCGCGACAGTCCGCGCGGCAGCGACGTATTCCGCGACCTTTCGCAGCGCGCGCTGGTGGTGGCGCTGTTCGCCGACCTGCGTGGATTCACGCGCCTGTCCGAGACCGTGCCGGTGTCCAGCATCGTGCCGATGCTCAACGAGTATTTCACCGTGGTCACCGCGGCGGTGCACGAGAACGAGGGCACCGTGTTCAGCATGGCGGGCGACAGCATGCTGGTGGGTTTCAACGTGCCGGTGCCGCAGCCGGACGCCGCCGAGCGCGCGTTGGAAACGGGCCGCACGCTGATCCGCAGTTTCAGCCCGGTGGCCGCGCGCTGGAAAAAGGAGCACGGCCTGTCCACCGGCGTCGGCGTCGGCATCGAGTCGGGCGAGGTGGTCGTCGGCAATGTCGGCGCGCCGAGCTTCATGAGCTACACCATCATCGGGGATTCGGTGAACGTCGCGGCGCGGCTGATGCAGCGCGCCGGGTCGAACGAGGTCGTGATCGGGCCGCAGGCGGCGCGCTCGCTTGGCGCCCGGCTGTCCGGCGAGCGGCGTTCGCTCGATCTCAAGGGCAAGGCCGAACCGGTCGAGGTGGTATCGTTGCGGGTCGCGCCGGCCGACTAGGCGGCGCCCGCGGCGGGCCAAAGGGGGAAGGTGAAGGTCCTCATCATCGATGACGACGAGGATTTGCGGAACATCCTCGCGCATTACCTGAAGCAGGAGTGGCCCGACGTCGCG
>Ga0315910_10005597_pt1 | contig 10265 bp, 9 predicted proteins | sample EdamamesoilMG_FD_204470 | JGI IMG/M metagenome (GOLD analysis project Ga0315910, IMG submission 204470) | Garden soil microbial communities collected in Santa Monica, California, United States - Edamame soil | ecosystem: Environmental > Terrestrial > Soil > Garden | place: USA: California... | reverse complement strand
GCCGGCTCTGGCTTGTCCCAGCAAGCGCAGCCCCACGTCCCAGCGGATGAACGCGAACATCGTCGCGAGAATGCCGAGGATGCCGGCGCCCGTGAGCCAGCGATTGTATTCCGCTTTGGTGTACACGGAGCCTTCGCCGACGTGGGGCATCGAGGTGGGTTCCACGGTAAGGCCGTACGTTTTCGCCAAGGGCACGATGCTGGTGATGTGGATCACCGGCACGTCGCGGTCCAAAAAGCGCAGCATCACCGAATCGACGAGCTTGACGCCGCGCGGCCGAGTCCGGTTCAGACCGGGCGCGAGCTGCTTTCTACCGACGTGGGTGCCTACGGATGCCGAGCCGCCGCCGATGTTGATGTAGGCGCGAATCGGGCGGTTCTGCGCGTGTTCGTCGTAGATTTCCATGCGCAGGTCGATGGCGTTTTCGACTGACCCGGAGTCGATGGCGCGCACGCCGGCGCGCGCGATGGTCTCGTCGAGCAGCGATCGGCCGCGTGGGGAGAGACCGAAGCCGCGATCGTCGATGCCGCCGCGCGAGGCAGCGATCGATCGCACGTCGAAGACCTTCTTTTCGAACAGCGTCTTTTCCATGTCCAGCCAGGTGAAGTCGACCTGATTCGCTCCCCATTCGGAGGCGGCGACGCTGGCGATCACGATCGGCTTCAGCTTCATTTCGTGGAGAGCGGCGAAGGTGGCGACGTTCAGCGCGGGGAACGAGCCGGAGACGCCCACGGCGACCAGGCTGCCGCGAGGGATACTGGCCTGGCCCAAGAGTTCGACCATGACGGCGGCGAAGTTGGGATTCGCGCTGGTGCGCTTGGCGTTGAGATAGCCCGTGTTCGACGTGATCGGCGTGAGCGGCGCTCCGATCATGCCGGTGCCGGCAGGGTCGGCATCTGGATCGATGCGGAGCCCGCGCTCTTCTTTTTCGGCCTTGATCACCTGCATGGCCAGGCGCGTGAGGCGCGCCGCCGCCAGCTTTTCTTCGTAGAAGGGTTGCTTGCGCCGGACCTGAAAGGCTTCGACCAACACCAGCGCGATGAGCGCGGTCAGCCCGACCAACACCAGCGCAGAACGTGAGACGCCCGGTGGTCGCCAGTAGAGCTTTCTCATGCGTTGATGGCCTCTCCGACGACTAGAATCAGGATCAAGCGCACGAAGATCGAGGCAGTCACGAGCGCTGCCAGCGTTTCGACGATGCCCTGACGATCGAACCAAATGGCGATCAATCCAGGGATGATGAAGCCGATCACCGACAGTTCGCCGTCGGTTCCGCTGAATGCGCCCGCCGAATACCTGACCAACATGCCCACGAGGTAGCCGGTCAAGATCATCAGCACCGTGCGCCGCCGGCCGTATACGATCATGAACGAGGCCAGCGTGTGGACGATGGCGTAGGTGACGAAGCCGGCCCCGATCGTGAGGACTACGTCGAGCGGCTTGTGCAGCGACAGGGCCAGGTACCCGGGCACGATCATGCCGCCCGCGGTGAAGCCGAACATTTCGACGAAGAACAAGCTGATGACGAGGCCGATCCCGACCGAGAGCGGTAACAGTTCGAGCACTACGCCGCCTTCCAGTACGCGCGGTTCTTGAAGTGCCGCGCGAGTTCGAGCCCGAGGCCGCCGACGTTGCCCATGCCCATCAAGAGCGCTGAGCCCTCCACCAAGCTCACGAGGCGTTCGAAGATTTCTTCGGTATTCAGGCCCTCGGCAAACACGAGACGCGAAGCATCGAACCCCGCGGCCGTCAGCGTGCTCGCCATCAAAAATGTGCCGCTGCCCATCAAGACCACGTGGTCTGCAGCCGCCCAATTGACGAAGTCTTTACCCAAGAGCAGCGAGCGATCGGGGCGATCGGCGCGACAGTTGAAGATCGCGATGCGCGTCTTCAGCTCGGCGTGAGCCCGGTTGGCTCTGTTCCAGAGTTGGGCCGTCGAGATTGGGTCGTTCGCCGCGAACGCATTGCAGAACAGCATCTTTCTGCCGAAGAAGTCCAGGGAGCATTCGCTGTAGGCTCCCGGATCTTGGCGGCACTTTTCCATGCCACGCAGGGCCACTTCGCGATCGACGTTCAGCTCTTTGCAGACAGCCAACGCGACGGCCACGTTGTCCGGATGTTCGCCGAAGGGCAGGCGCGCCATTTCTGCTTCCGACACCAGGGGTTCGTCGGGGTCGACGCTGATGAGCCGCGTCTTTCTGTCCTCGCAGGCGCGCCGAATCGTGTCCAGGTTACGCTTCTCCGCCGTGATCAAGACTTGGCCGGGCGGAACCATACCACACAGCGCCTTGGCCACGTCGACCTCGTCGGGGCCCATCACGTCTAGGTGGTCCGGGCGCGTGTTGGTGATCACCGCGTGCGTCGCGCGCACCATCTTGAATTCGCAGAGCGCCTGCAGCTCGGGTAACAAGGCCATGCACTCCACCACGAGCGCGTCGGACTTATAGGCAGCCGCCGCGCCGACGATGCGCCCCTGCTCGATCACGTTGGCTCCAGCAGGACGAAAGATGGGTACCTCGCGCGCGTCGGGGAGGATCATGCGCGCCAGGGTGCCCGTCGTTTTCGCGCAGGTGACCAGGCCGGCTTCGCGCAACGCCGCGGCGATGAGCCGGGTCACGCTCGACTTACCGCGAGTGCCGTTCACGTGAATGCGGATCGGGATGCGTTTCAGGTTCTGGCGGTGGCGATAATGTTCGAGTGTTCCCCAGGCGATGAGCGCCACGAACAGCACAATCAAGAGCTGGGACCCAGACATGCGGGCTCGAGTCTAACCCGCGCGCTCGGCGTGGCTAGGTGCATTTTCTCGAGGGCTGCCCTACACTTGTGCCGTGCCGGAATACCCCGACGTGGTGGTGTACCTCGAACGCTTGAAAGCGCTGACGGCTGGGCAGCGGCTCGAGGGGGTGCGGCTCAAGAGTCCGTTTCTGTTGCGCTCGTACGCGCCGCCGCTGAGCGCCGTCTTTGGTAAGCCCGTGCTCGGCTTCAGTCGCATCGGCAAGCGCCTGGTGTTCGAGCTCGGCGACGAACTGTTCCTCGTGCTGCACCTGATGATCGCGGGACGCCTCAAGCAGCGCGAGCCGAAAGCGCTGCTCAAGACCAAAGTAGATCTGGCCGCCTTCGACTTCACCGAAACCACCTTCGTGCTCACCGAGGCGGGCACCCAAAAGCGCGCAAGTCTGCACGTGGTGCAGGGGGAAGCTGCCCTCGAACCGTTCCGACGCGGCGGCGTCGATCCGTTTCAGGTCACCTTGGCCGCGTTCCGCGCGGCGCTCACGCGCGAGAACCGCACGCTCAAGCGCGCCTTGACCGACCCCACCATCATCGACGGCGTCGGCAACGCCTACTCCGACGAGATGTTGCACCGCGCGCGCCTCTCGCCGGTGAAGCGCACCCAGCAACTCACCGCCGACGAAAGCAAGCGCCTGTTCGCCGCGTGCAAGACGACCCTCAGCGACTGGACCTGCCGCCTGCGCCAAGAGGTGGGCGCGGGGTTTCCCGAGAAGGTGACGGCGTTTCGTGAAGGCATGGCCGTGCACGGCCGTTATCGCCAGCCGTGCCCAGTGTGTCAGACACCCGTGCAACGCATCCGCTACGCCGCCAACGAGGTGAACTACTGCCCGACGTGCCAAACCGGCGGACGCCTGCTCGCCGATCGAGGTCTCTCGCGCCTGCTCAAAGCAGACTGGCCGAAAAGCCTCGAGGAGCTCGAGGAACGCCTCAATCCAACTCTGGAGCCGAAGTAGACGCTGCTACTTTGCGGGGGCGCTAGCGAGGGCGCCCATCAGAGCTTCAGCGTCATGCCTTCGCGCGCACCGAACACCGTGAGGTTCGCGCCACTGGCTTGGGCGCGTTTCTGAGCGCGCGTGATGATCGAATCGACGACGCTGTCGGAGTGCATCGGATCGTGGTGGTAGATGGCGCACTGTTTGACGTTGGCGAGGGCGGCTGCGTCGACGACGGTGTTGGCGCGGGCGTGGCCCCAGCCCGACTTCTGTGGGTACTCTTCGTCGGTGTACTGACCATCGGCAACGAGCAAGTCGGCATTGCTGATGAAGTCGATGAAGGCGTCCGGAACTTTTCTGGGGATCGCAGGATCTAGCAGCGAGGCTTCGCGATTTTCGAGCGTGAGGTCGAGCTCGTTGTCGGTGGCGTACACGAACTTCTTGCCGCCTTTTTCGAAGGAATAGGCGTAACTTCTGCCGGGGTGGTGCTGTTCGAAGCTCTTGACGCTGACGCCGTCGATGCGCGTGGCTCCCTGCTCCAGGTTGCCTGACAAAATCTGCGCGCCGAGGTCGGAAAATCGCACCGGAAAGTAGTCGGAGCTCATCTGGCCGTGCAGCATTTCTTTGATGTGTTGCCGGCCCTTGGCGACCTCGTACACGTGGAGGCGGCTCCGTTCGGAGTAGGCGGGGATGAAGAACGGAAAGCCTTGGATGTGATCCCAGTGCATGTGACTGAAGAACATGTGGGCTTCGACGGGAGCGCCCTTTTGTTGGGTCAGCCTCAGACCCAGCTCGCGGAGGCCGCTTCCCCCGTCACAGATGAAGAGCACGCCGTCGACCATGAGCTCGACGCAGGAGGTATTGCCGCCGAAGCGTTTCGTGGCGTGACCGGGCGTGGGGATCGATCCGCGCGTGCCCCAGAAACGAACCAGAAATTCCATCAATGCCCTTCGAAGAACGTGAACACCACGTCCCCAATTTGGATCTGGTCGCCCTCGTGCAGGACGGCGGAGTGCACCTTGACTCCATTCAGGTACATGCCGTTGGAGCTGTTCAGGTCGTTGGCGGAGAAGAGCTCACCGGCTTTGGACAGACTCATGTGCCGCCGGGAGATCAGGCTGCTATCCACACAAATGTGCGCGCTGGTCGAACGACCGACGATGGTCTCGTTGAGTGACAAGTCGAAGGCCCGCGGCGCACCTGGCCCCTGCGTCTGCTCGAGCCGGGCGCGCTTGTAGTGTCGCTGGCCCACCGTCGCCAATTCTGGACCGCCCACCATCGTGGAGTCGTTGTCGAAGTCGTCGTCGGCAGGGCTAGACACTCGCCGAAGCTTATCACCGATTTGCGACGCATGTGCGCCCCATGCCACCTCGAAACCCCAGCGAGTCGTCGAAAACTGGACCGCGGGCCGCGCCTCTGACGCACCGGCGCCGCATGCTTTCGCGGGCTCGCAAGAGTGCCGAGAACCCGTCTCTCTGACCGTCGGCGCTAGCGCATGGGGCTGTGACCTATGCGGTCATGGCCCCACTCGGTCGCAAGCTCCGCGCTGGTGAGCCTACTCGGTCGTGACGCCCGACGCCCCCCTGTTTCGTGCCAGCGCGTGCTCCCGAAAAATCGCCCGGCGGTGGCGGCGCGGATCTTGACGTTACCCAGCGGATCCGCGCCAGATCCAGCTCCTCGCAGCAAGCGCTTGCCCGGACCTCTGCAGTGTCATTATGGTGCCGGCCCCGTGACTAGAGAGCTTCCCCAGCATTGTCTCACTCGGTCGAAGGTGCGCTGCCGCTTCTGCGACACTGACCAGATGGGGGTGGTCCACCATCAGAACTTCATCGCGTATTTCGAGTTGGCCCGCATCGAGTATTTGCGAAACCGCGGGCTGAACTACTCGTCATGGTTTGCGCTCGGCATCCATCTACCGGTGATCGAAGTGAACGTGCGCTACCGGAAGGCTGCCTACCTCGATGACCTGCTCACGGTCGAAAGTCGCCTGACGCAGCTCGGGCGAGTCAAGGTGCGCTTCGACTACCGGGTGTTTCGCGACAACGAAGGGCGCTCCGAGCTGATCGCCGAGGGTCACACGCTGCTCGCTTGCGTGGGCAACGACCACTTGCCGATGCGCATTCCGCGCGAGGCGGAGGTGGTGCTGCTCTCGAAAGAGACGCAGTCCGGCGAAGTGCACTCCTGAATTACAGGGCAATCGGGGGGCGTTCGCGCGCTTCGGGCTCCCGGTCGAAGCGGGGAGTGCCGTCGGCGTCTAGGGGAATGGCGGCGCGGTCGAGCACGTCCTTGGCGACGAACAGCGGCGCGTCGCTGCCGAGCGCCAGCGCGATGCCGTCCGAGGTGCGCGAATCGAACTCGTGGATCCGGTTGCCCGAACGCAGCACGACCACTCCGTAGAAAATGTCGTCCTCGAGCCGGTCGACGCGCACGCTGAGGACGCGGGCCCCCAGGTGGTCGAGCATGGTGTCGATGAGGTCGTGAGTGAGTGGTCGCTTGTAGCGCGTTCCTTGCAGGCGCAGCTGGATCGAGAGCGCCTCGGTTTCTCCGATGAAAACCAGCAGCGCTCGTTGTCGCTGGTCATCGACGAGCAAGACGGCGTTGCCCTGGCCCGCGCCCGTTCCGGTGACGCCGCCGACACGCACGCGCACGAAGCCCGGCGGCGGCTGGGAAGGATCGGCGGGCGGCGCGTGGGAGCTCGCTCGAGGCGCGGCGCTGAGTGCGATCGAGGGCAGCGGTGCCGCGCGTGAGGGCGCCGACGCGGCTGAAGGAGCTTTCGAGGAACCGGCCGAGCCCGTCGATCCATCGAGTTCGTGTCGGTCGCACCCGCCGAGCAGCAGCGCCAGCGCTGCTGCGAAACCCAACACCGCAGCGAAACGGCGCATGCGCGGACCGGTCATCGCCGCTAGTGACCGACTCCGAACATGGGCACGCGCACCCGCGGTCCCCGTTCGACGCAAAGACGCTGCAGGTGCTCGAAGCGTTCGCCGTCGATGATGGGATTGAGTTCGCCCTCGAGGGGAACGATGGTCATCTCTTTCCCGGCGAGTTCGGTCAAGTTGGCAGTGCCGAGGGGGGCACCGCGATACAAGCGCGGCAGCGAGCGAATGATCTCGCCGGGCAGTATCGAGCCCGCCTGGAAGTGGATCACGCCCGACTGCTTGGCGAGCGGAAACACCCGGAGCAGCCCGCGAAAGTTCACGTCGATCGAGCCGGCGTGCAGCGCACCGTGCTCGGTGGCGGCCAACTCGTGGCCGTCGATCGTGACGCGAGCCCGGGTGGGACGGAACAGATCGCGGCCGTAGTCTCGGAAGTCTTGGGATACTGGCAGGCGAGCGCGCGCGGACAAGTGGGAGCCCACGGCGCGGCTCAGGATCTTCGCGATCGCGCGACGGCCGCGCACGCGCTCTTCGTAGTAGCGGTCGAAGAAGCGAGCCCCGACACCGCCGGCGGCCAAGGCGAACCCGATGCGTGAGAACGAACGTGTGCCGCTGGGCGCGGACTCGACGCCCTCGATACGCAACGTATCGAGTTCTTTGAGACGCGGCCTTACGCCGCGCCTGAGGGCGCTCGTCAGATCGCGGATGACACGGATCGGGCTGCCCAAGATCCCCGCCTTGGTCGCCACGAAGTGAATGGTACCCGCGCGCGCTGGTACCAAGATCGGCAGCCGTGTCTCATCACCGCCGACCAAGTCCGCCAGCGTGTTCACGGCCCAATGGACGGAACCGTCACCGCCGTCGCACACGAGGTAGTCCGAGGGGGTGAGCGCGAGGCGCTCGAGCGTACGCCTGAGTTCGCCGAGCGTTGGCGTAAAATGCACCGCCCCTTGGGACCCCAAGATGCGCTGGATGATGCTGGCGCGGGCTTCCGCGTCGGTGCGATTTCGGCGAGCGTTGGGGTTCAGGATGACGTGGATGGTAGGCATCACAAAGCTATCCGTAGTGATTCGAGGTACCCCGTCCGCGCGGCGACGCGTCTTGCCTGAGATCTTGCCGGAGGTTCGGGTTCGCGCCAAGGGTGTGCTTTACCGGGCTCGCAGGCGCAAGTCAGCGGCGCTGGCACCCCCCCGAGGTCCACAAAACGCGCAGTTTGTCGTGAATCTTCGCGGTGCGCGAAGTGGTTATCGCACCTGTTCCGTGCTGGTGGTCCCGCGAACGCCGGAAAACGAATGCGCCCAGGGTCGATTTGGATGCCCTGAGTGGCACTCTAGCCTGGGCAACCGATGCCGGCCGTGGCCGCCCGGTCGCGTTCGGGGCACGGATCTGGCGAAGGCCGAGGTCCGCGTGATATCCTCGAGAAATACGCCAAATGGCCGACTCGCCCGAAAACCGCCCCGTGTCCAAGGAGACTCGGACGTCGCTCGTGGACACAGGCTGGTCGGAGACACCCCCGTCCTCCGAAGGGGACTCGACCGTGCAGATTTCGAGGGACGAGCTGGAAAAGCTGGTGAGTGTTCCGCCGGCGGGGGAGGCCACGGTGCGCGAGTTGCCACGCTACGAAGCGAGCCTGGACGACAGCTCCGGCGAACAGGAGGCTGCGCACCCGGACGACGCGACGAAGCGCATCTCGTACGCGGCGCTCTTGGGGGGCTCCCAGGCGGGTCGCGGGGGTCCGAGGCGGCCGCTGCGGGCGCCTCCCGAGGTCCACGAGCTGCCGACGCTCATCGCGCATCAACCGCTCACCGAGGAGGCGGCGCGCGCGCTCGCGCTCGCGGCGGTGCCCTCCCTCGATGAGGCCGTCGAACTCGACGAGCACGACGAACCGCTGCCCTCGTTCGACGAAGAGGTGGAGCCCTCGTTCGAGGTTCTCGAGCAAGCGGCCGCGACGTACGCCTCGCCCTACGGCAGCGCCCCGGACCAGCAGCTTCCGGCGCCTCGACGCAAACTCGACTCCAACCCGCTTCCCGTTCTCGGTTTCGACGACAGCGACGTGACGGTGCGTGCCGTCATCGAGATCCCCCCCGAAGCCGGGCCGCCCATCACCAGCATCGATGTGACGGTGCGAGCCAACGACTCCTTCATTGCGCCGACCGAGCCGGCCGGGCCGCCCTTAAGTCTCGGCGCAGCGCGCCCGCGCATGCCCTCAGCGCCTCCACCCGCGGCGCTGCCGCTTGCCGCTGTCCCGCTCGCGCAGACGCACGTCTCGCACGGAGCGCCGCCGGACGGTACGCTGCTCCCGAGCGCCCTCTTGCGCGGCGCGCCCGAGCTGCGCAGCCCGCCCGCTTTCGGCAGCGCTTCCCCCATGCTGGGCCCGCCGCTTCACCCTACGCCGACCAGCCTGGCCGCCACCAGCAGGTTCGCCGACGACGAGCCCGTCGGGCCGCCTGGGTTTTTCGCCGCGCTGGGCCAGCGCTGCTCGTTTTTCGGGGCCCCCGTCCCGCTCGCGGTCCTCTGGCTCGTGCCGACCGCGCTGGCGCTTGCAGCGCTCGCTGTGGTCGTACTGCTCCCGCTCGGGGCGGGCGAGAGCGAGGTGCCCCTCGCGCCGCCGCCACCCGTCGTCCCTGCCAAACCCCCCGAACCCAGCCTGCACGAGCGCGTGATTCGGGGCGACCGGGCCGCCTACGAGGCCCTGAATCAGAAAGCGGAAGGCGAACGCAGTGTGGCCGACGCTTTGGCTCTCGCCAAGGGACGCGCCCACGTGGAGCTCGAGCACGTCGCGCAGCTCAAACGAGACATCGAGTCGGGCAAAGCCAGCGTCGCTGACGAGGCCACGCGCGAGAAACTGCTCGGGTTCGTGACGGACTCTCGCACCGCCCCCGAGGCGCTGGCGCTCTTGGCGGCGCTGCCCGGGCCCGAGGGGCCCGACTTGTTGTACGAGATCTGGACCGGCACCAAGCGCAGCAACGACACCACGCAGCTCGCCCACGAGCTCCTCTACAAGCCCGAGATCCGCAAGCGCGCGTCCGAGTCGCTGGGCGTGGCGCTCGACCTGCGCGCCGAGCCGGCGTGCGAGGACATCCCCGAAATCTTGTCGAGGGCAAAGACGCACGCCGACTGGCGCTCGCTGCATCTGCTCGGCAAGCTGCTCGTCGTCAAAGGCTGCGGCAGCCAGGGGTTCAAGGACTGCTACCCGTGCCTACGCACGGCGCAAAACGAAGCTAGCGTCGGCGATGCGATCCAGGCCGTGCGCCAAAAGCCACGTCCCAAGCCTTGACCACTGGCAGATCGCCCAACCTCGTCAGAGGGCGGGGCGCGCTGCGCAGCGGCCCGCAAATCGTCTCCGTTACGGGGTGGAGTTCTTGCAGCCGCACACGCCAGGCTGCTTGGGCACGCACTCGATGACGGTGCCGCGAGCGTCGACCGCCACGCGGCAACAAGCTTCGAGCAGTTCGCGCAGTTTCGCGCGCCCGCGCTGAACGCGCGACTTCATTCCCGAGAGCGAGATGCCGAACGCGTCGGCGGCCGCTTGCTGCGTCATGCCCTCGAGCTCGATCAGCGTTAGCGCCTCGCGATAGGGTGAAGGCAAGCGGGCGATCAGTGGCAGCAGGTACGAGGCGAGCTCGGCTTCGAGCGCTGTCGGGCCAGCCTCGTCCTGGGCCAGCTC
>Ga0315910_10005596_pt1 | contig 10266 bp, 8 predicted proteins | sample EdamamesoilMG_FD_204470 | JGI IMG/M metagenome (GOLD analysis project Ga0315910, IMG submission 204470) | Garden soil microbial communities collected in Santa Monica, California, United States - Edamame soil | ecosystem: Environmental > Terrestrial > Soil > Garden | place: USA: California... | reverse complement strand
AATCTTCACGCTTGACAAGCAGACGAATTCCGGCTCGCTCTGGTATCGGATGATTTACTTCCTGAATGGGTGTGTGTTGGTAAGAAAGCACGATTGCCTTTGTTTTCGGGGGCAAAATAACCCCAAACAACGAGGAAATTATTTACTAATTATTTTAGAAATGAATACTAAAATAATTAGTAATTATGTGTCTTAAATCGATTTGCCATGGAAGAGGAATATTTCAAAGGACGAGGCGCGCAGATCAAAACCGAAAACAAGTTTTTAAAAGCGCAGTATGTAACGAAACACATTGAGGGTTTAGATGAACCCTTACTGTCGGCACCGACCACGCAGGTTTTTTATGAAACACCGAAGAAGATCGTAAACAAGGTAACGAGTCCGGATCTCGGTATGATGTATTCGATGAATCCGTATCAAGGCTGTGAGCATGGCTGCATTTATTGCTATGCGCGCAATTCACATGAATACTGGGGTTTCAGTGCAGGGACAGATTTTGAAAGCAAGATCATTGTTAAGAAGAACGCAGCTCAATTGCTTGAGAAGTTTATACTTCATCCGGATTGGCAACCCGTTCCGATCAGCGTCTCCGGAAATACGGATTGTTATCAGCCCCTCGAACGAAAGCTCGAAATAACCCGAAGTATGCTTAAAGTATTTGCACGCTATCGTCATCCGCTGGGCATGATCACCAAGAATGGTTTGATTCTTCGTGACCTTGACTTGCTGAAAGATCTGGCGCAGGATAATCTTGTCCATGTTTACATTTCCATTACGACACTCGATGAAGGCTTACGGGGCGTGATGGAGCCGCGGACTGCCAGTGCGATTAAGCGATTGAAGACCGTGGAGGCTCTGTCAAAAGCAGGCGTACCGGTCGGTGTTATGAATGCCCCCATCATTCCGGGATTAAATCATCACGAAATACCCGCAGTACTGAAAGCAGCATCAGAACACGGTGCGTTAAGTGCGGGGATGACAGTAGTACGGTTAAATGGATCGATCGGAAAAATTTTTGAAGACTGGCTCCGAAAAAATTTCCCGGATCGGTTTGAAAAGGTATGGCATCAGATCTGTGAGATGCATGGTGGCAAAATAAATGATTCGGAATTCGGAAGGAGAATGACGGGGGAAGGAAACTTTGCTGAGACTATTCATCAATTGTTCAGCATATCCAAACGAAAATATTTCAGCAACAAAGCAATGCCGGCCATTGATCTGACGAAATTCAGGAAGGGTGGGAATTTCAGTTTGTTTTAAAAGCTCTTAAGCATGATCCCCTCAATCTGATCCTCTGGAATGAAACCAATAAACCGGGAGTCCAGGGCGTTGTGCCGGTTATCGCTGATAACAAAGTAATAATTTTTTGTAACGGTATAAGGTTGTCCTATTTCCGGAACAACACCGTTCTCATGCTCAGTGATAAGAACTTCGAGACCGGCTTTGTTTTCGGAAGTAATAAAAATGACATCATTCTTTCTGGGCACACGTATCGGTCCCCAGGTATCAACGGATACTCCGCTAAACGGAACAGGGAACGTGATGGTGTCTAATAAATTGTGATCGATCAGTGGGGTAATCTTTGTAACCGCTTTATTTTTTCTGAGAAGCTCAATATCCTGAGGGGTAGCAAAGAACAAGTATTCATTGTAGATCGTTGCGTGGTAATCCATGCCCTCAAGTTTAGTCTCATTCAGCGGCATTGAAGTCTCTACCCGAAAACTGTGTTTAAGATTAATATCAAAAGGAAATGGTTTTCCAAAGAGCAGAAGACTTCCTTTTTTCATCTCAAGGGTATCGCCTGGTGTTCCAACCAATCGGGAAACGTAGATCAGCTCCGGGTTATCAAGCCGCAATTTTTTTAATGGATGGAACGCGACATATTGATTGTGCCTCAAGGTGTCTACCGTAACGACCGAATAGATTTCACCCACATTCAGATTAGGCGACATCGATGGTGATGCAATCCGAAACCGGTTAAGCACCAGATCACTTGATTTTTTTAGTGTATCACATGCAACTAAACTGATGCCGGCAAGCACCAGAGCAATCTTAAGATTTCGCATAATATTTATAAAACGCAACGATGGTTTCTACACCAACCATGAAATTCTTAATACCATAATGTTCATTGGGTGAATGAATGGCATCGCTGTCGAACCCGAAGCCCATGAGTACGGTATCTAGTCCCAGTTCTTTTTTAAAAAGCGCTACGATTGGAATACTTCCCCCATCGCGTGAAGGTATAGGGGTCTTTTCAAATACTTCTTCAAACGCTTTGCTCGCAGCTTTATAGGCCGGAGAGTTGGTTGGCGTGACAGCGGGTTCTCCGCCATGATGCGCAGTAACTTTTACCTTAACATAAGGGGGTGCGATTGCCTTGATATGTTTTGTAAACAATTCTGTGATCTCGGAGCTGACCTGGTTCGGAACCAACCGCATGGAAATTTTTGCGCTTGCTTTAGAAGGAAGAACAGTCTTTGCTCCTTCTCCGGTGTACCCACCCCAGATCCCGTTCACGTCCAGGGTTGGTCGTACGCCCGTGCGCTCCAGTGTAGTATATCCTTTTTCTCCCTTTACTTCGGTTATGTCGAGCTCTTTTTTGTATTCATTCAAATCAAAGGGGGCTTTGTTCAACGATTCCCTTTCACTTGCGCTTAGCTCAGCCACTTTATCGTAAAATCCAGGAATAGTAATTCGTCCATTTTCATCATGAAGCGATGCGATCATATTGCTTAACGTATTGATTGGATTGGCAACAGCCCCACCGTAAACTCCGGAGTGCAAATCGCGATTAGGTCCCGTCACTTCAACTTCCATGTAGCTGAGTCCGCGAAGCCCTACGGTAATGGATGGATGCTCAAGCGAGATCAGGGCAGTATCGGATATCAGGATCACATCTGCTTTTAATTTCGTCTTGTTTTCTTTAACAAATGTTCCCAGGTTGTCTGAGCCTACTTCCTCCTCACCTTCTACCATGAATTTAATGTTGCACGGAAGTAGGTTTAATTTCATCATGGTTTCAAAAGCCTTGACATGCATATACACCTGGCCTTTGTCATCGCATGCACCACGTGCATAGATTTTATCGTCTTTAATAACCGGCTCAAAGGGAGGCGAGTCCCACAGGTTTAATGGGTCTGCTGGCTGAACATCATAGTGACCATACACCAGCACCGTGGGGAGCGAGGGGTTAATGATTTTCTCCGCATACACAATAGGATGTCCTTTTGTTTCGCACACCTCTACCTTATCGACACCCGCTTCACTTAATTTCGTTTTCAGAAACTCAGCAGCTTTCCTGACATCTCCTTTATACTGACTGTCTGCACTTACAGATGGAATGCGAAGCCAGTCGAACAACTCACTGAGAAAGCGATCTTTATTGGCGGCTATAAAATTTTGAGTAGTCATGCTGAAATAGGTTAATGAGTGGATGCAAACTTAAACGTTGCGTTTTAATGTCCCGACATCAATCGAGTTTTATCTTCAGAATTATCGTGTCGTTTAATTTATCGGGATGCCTGATTTTTCCTTTGTTGCCGATAATTTGCAGAAGCTGGCTATTGGCAATCAGGTAAAAATAGTTTTCAGCAATAACGCCTGTGGTGGGTAAGTCCAGGTGAGGGTGTTTTGCCAATATAAAATCGACTTTTTCAATACGGTCATTATTTTCATTCAGGCTCAATTGGTGGATGGATTCCGGAAAGTAAATATTCTGTACCCCGATCAGGCTGGTTTTGTAACGATACAATCCATCGTATCCGTTTACCTGATAGCGTTGGTTTTCCAGTGGTTTGGTTTCTTTCGTTTCCAGGTTCAGTAACACAATACCCCGTGCTGTGCTGATGATAAGGTTCTTTTGATCTGCTGTCGATGTGATTCCATTTGGATAACTTACGCTTCCGGGCTTAGTGAACTCCTCCAAAACATTTCGATCCTTTCGAATCACCCAAAGCATTCCGAATTCCGTGTCGGTAATAAAAACATCGCCCGAGTTGAGCATATGAAGGTCATTGAAAAGATGCCGTTTGCCATCCGTAAGCTGATATCGCCTTACCAATGATTTGGTGCGGGTATCATAAACGTGTATGTTGGAAATTCTGGGAATCGTATCGGCTTCATAAAAATTATTACAGGCCCAGAGAAATCCTTTTGGATCTACGATCATACCGAGTACTTCCTGCACATCATCTTCACCGGAAGAAATAAAGTCACTTACGATCCCTTTCGCGGAAATTTTTAAAATTTTCTTTTTAAAAATACTACTGAGGTAAAATGCCTTTTCAGCAGGATCATAAGCAATGCCTTCGGGAATCAGATCTTTTTCGGGTATAGTAAAAGCGATTTCGGCTTTAGGTGTTTGTGCCAATCCCCTGGATAAAATCAGCACACAACAAACAATCATCAATTTCTGCATAAACGTTGATCTAGAATACTAACAGCGCGGAGCCGCGCGGATTGGTAAGATACGAATTGATCAGATTTTGCACTGTGGGAGTTTCAACACCAACCTTTACGTAAGTTTTAGCTGATTCAAAGTCGGTTATAATCACTTCTTTTGTAAAGTATCCGAAGCCACAAAAAATGCCTTTATCCACCAGCACCAATGATTGTTCATCGGTATTTCGGCCTTTACCGATAATAGCAACCGAGTTTCCTTGCTGACGAAAGGCGTTGATCGCTGCCTGAGCTCGCTTGTTATATTTCTTGGGAGACTCGACACCTTCACAGGCTCCGTGACATTCTCCGGTTTGATAATTAAAACACAAACCTTTTGCTACCTGCAATCCACATAATTTAGGACAGAGATCGAACTCCCTTACTTTTTCCCATAGAAAATTCCAGGTATCGCCTTTTGAACTAAAGCGAATCAATGGTCGTGAACCTCGCGTCACCACGTTTACGGAGAAACGGAGGTATCCATTACGGTCCTCGTAGTCATAAATACCCCACTCTTCTACTTTGAATTTCTGCGCCTGGTTATACTTCGGCCATAACCTTCTGATCTCCTGAGATTCGAGGATGAGTGCGATCAGTTCATTGCCGGTCAGCTCGTAGGTGATATGATGAATTTCATTTCTGATTTTTGAACGGCGCCATTCGCGGGCATCTCCTGTGAAGTGTCCGGCAATTCTTTTCTTGATGTTGATTGCTTTGCCAACGTAAATCACCTGGCCGCGTGCATTGAGAAAATAATATACTCCCGGCTTTGCAGGGAGCCGGTCAAATTCTTCTTTAGCCAGATTGGGTGGCAGAATAGTCTCTCCTGAATTTCTCTTCAGGGTTTTTAATATGTGACCATCAAGGTCCCGCCTTAAAAGCTGATCAAAGATTTTAACGGTGGCATGGGCATCACCCCCTGCACGATGTCGGTTTGTGATTTCTATACCCAGACTTTCGGCCAGACTGCCCAGGTTATAGGAACGCAGTCCGGGAATAATTTTTCGACTTAACCGCACGGTGCAAAGTTTTTTAGCCTGCCAGTTTATAGCCGACATTTCAAATTCTCGCTTGAGAAAGGAGTAGTCGAAATGCGCATTGTGTGCTACGAATACTTTGCCTTCAATAAGGTTGAAGAGATCTTCAGCAACTTCTTCAAAAGAAGGTGCATCCAGAACCATTTCGGTAGAAATTCCGGTAAGTCCAGTAATGTAATTCGGGATGTTTCTTCCGGGGTTGATGAGTGTGTGATACGTGTCGGTAATCTGAACACCATCGTGAAGAAAAACAGCGATTTCTGTTATGCGATGGTTTGCTGCATATCCGCCCGTTGTTTCAATGTCCACAATCGCATACATGGGCGAAATTTAGAATTTGACTTCGTCACTTAAAAGTGCAAATTCGATCAAATTTTTTAACCGACTACTATGAACTGGATAATACGATTTCTCCTTTCCGGACTGGCCGTCTTGCTTACAGCCTACCTGTTGCCAGGTGTTGATGTCACTCACTACGGTTACGCGCTTCTCGTTGCAGCGGTAATTTCGATCTCGAATGTGATTGTGAAACCAATTCTCGTTTTGTTAACAATACCGATCACCATCGTTACGCTTGGCCTGTTCCTTCTGGTAATTAATGCTGTGATCATTCTGTTGGTAGACTACCTGATAACCCCAGGCTTTGAAGTGGATGGATTCTGGTGGGCACTTGCATTCAGTCTGATACTATCTGTATTCAACAGTTTATTCACCGATATGTCAAAGGACAAAAACAGAAACTAAGGTGTTTTCGCAAGGTAAAAGGATAGCATAACAACCTGATAGCCAAGGCTCTGTACCGAACTTATGCAGATTGGCACTGGGTTTGCAATTTCATGCACAAGGAGTAAAAACTCTGAGGATTAAAAACCTTGTTTTATGAAAGCGACAATTTTTTTACGCGGTTTCTCGGTACTGGTACTCATGATTGTAAGTTTTGGTGTGATGGCACAGGGTCGTGGGCGATCTTCCGGCAGAGAGCGTGGTCACACTAATGGTTATCAACGTGATTATCACCACGACAATCATCGTCAACATGACACGCACGTTCATCGGGATGTGTATGTTCATGACCACCATCATCATGTTCCGACCTATCGCAGGGTAGTACACCACCACCATCATTACAGACCTGTGCGTTATGTATACTACCGTGACTACAATGTATATTATGATTGTGATCGAAGCGTATACATCTCATACAGTGGCCGCAGCTGGACGGTTAGCACGGGCATACCCGTCACCATGCATCACATTGATATGGGACGTGCAACCAGAGTTGACGTGGATGAATATTACGATGATGACTTTGCCGGCTATCTGGATCGCAGTCGTCCCAATGGCAGATTGTATGCCGAATGGTAAATAGAAATTTGAAGTATAAAAAGGGACATTGCCTGTCCCTTTTTTATTTTCACCTTGTTCGGTTATCCGAAAAAGCTTCTCAAACCCAGCATTTTTATGGGGGCTTTGAAAATTGACGATAATCCGGGTTTTTCCGTTCAGCAGTTCAGTTGAATCGATGGCGAGAAAATTTTCGACCCCTTGCAACGACAGACCCAATTTTGATGTCTAAAAGAAGATGACGCTCAAATACACGTTAATGAAACGCAAGATCTTACTGGTTGTCGGAATCGTTGTGGCGATAATGATCGGCATGTTTACCGGTCTGTTCGGAATGGCGGAGGCTTTCTAACTCACTTTTTTCTTCAGAAACTCAGCCGTATATCCCTTTCCTTTCTTGACCATATCTTCCGGTGTGCCTTCAAACATAAGGGTGCCACCTTTCTTTTCACCGCCCTCAGGGCCCAGATCAATAATCCAATCCGCGCATTTAATTACTTCCAGGTTGTGTTCTATTACAATAACACTATGGCCCTGGTCAACTAACGCATTAATAGCCTTAAGCAATTTGGAGATGTCATGAAAATGGAGACCTGTTGTTGGTTCATCGAAGATAAAAAGGATGTGGCCCTCCGGAGAATTTTTGCCCAGGAACGAAGCCAGTTTTACGCGTTGGGCTTCGCCTCCACTCAATGAATTTGACGATTGCCCCAATTTGACATACCCCAATCCGACATCATTGAGCGGAAGTATTTTCTCGTACACCGCTTTCTTATCCTGAAAAAATTCCAGGCCGCTTTCCACAGTCATTTCCAGTACATCCGCGATGTTCTTCCCATTGTATTCTATTTCGAGAACTTCCTGTTTGAATCGTTTGCCATGGCAGCTTTCGCATTTCAAAAAGATATCGGCCATGAATTGCATTTCTACCCGAATCTCACCTTCACCCTCACAGGTGTCACAGCGACCACCTTCCACATTGAATGAAAAATGAGATGGTTTGTAGCCGCGTTGTTTCGCCAGCGGTTGGTCGGCATACAGATTCCGTATCGCATCATATGCTTTTACATAGCTGATGGGATTTGACCGGGAAGATTTGCCAATGGGATTTTGATCGACAAATTCTACCTGAGTTACTTTTGAATAATCGCCTTCAATTTTATCGTAACGTCCCGGTGATTCGGCAACCGATCCATTCATCCTTCCAACAGCCGGGTATAAAATCTTTTTAATGAGTGTTGATTTTCCAGAGCCGCTCACACCGGTTACAACGGTAAGTGCTCCTAAGGGAAATTTCACCGTAAGGTTTTTCAGGTTATTTTCACGCGCTCCAAAAACAGTGATGGAATCTTTCCACTTCCGTCTCAGTTTCGGCAAGGAAATTTCCTCCTTTCCGGTCAGGTAGTCTGTTGTGTGTGAATTGGTTTTTCCATTAATGTCCTTTAAAGCACCCTGGAAAACTAATTCCCCACCGTGGCTCCCGGCATCCGGGCCAATATCTATGATCTGATCGGCAGCGCGCATAATTTCTTCTTCGTGCTCAACTACGATCACGGTGTTCCCCAGGTCGCGGAGCGATTTAAGAACCGTCACCATCCGGTCAGTGTCTTTCGGGTGCAATCCAATGCTGGGTTCGTCCAGGATATACATCGAACCTACCAGAGCACTTCCCAATGAAGTGGCAAGTTTTATCCGTTGATATTCGCCTCCCGATAATGTGGAGGTTATTCGGTTAAGTGTAAGATAGCCCAGGCCCACCTGGGTCATATAATCCAGCCGCGAGCGTATTTCGGTCAGAATGCGTTCAGACACCTGCTGATCAAAGGCTGGAAGCTTTAATTTATTGAAAAACGATAGCGCATCCTCGATTGGCAACAGAACGACATCGGTAATGGAGGTATCATTAATTTTTACGTACTGTGCATCCTTGCGTAATCGGGTTCCGCGACAATCCGGACAATTTGTTCTTCCGCGATAACGCGAAAGCAATACGCGATATTGAATTTTATGTGTTTTTGACTCCAGGTATTTGAAGAAATCATTGATTCCATCAAAATAACTATTACCTGTCCAGAGCAACTCCTGCTGCTCCCGCGTCAATTCATTGTAAGGCCTGTGAATTGGAAAATCGAATTTGATTCCGTTTTTCAACAGCGGCTTTTGCCATTCACTCATGGCCTCACTTCGCCAGGGTGCAACAGCTCCCTCATAAACTGAGAGTGACTTATCCGGAATGACAAGGTCTTCGTCAATGCCAAGAATTTTTCCGAACCCTTCGCAGGTTTGGCACGCACCATAGGGATTGTTAAAACTAAAGAAGTTTACGGACGGCTCAGTAAAGGCTATTCCATCCAACTCAAAACGATCGGAGAATTGAATTTTTTCATGTCCCTCCGGGTAAACAATGCAATCTCCTTCTCCTTCAAAAAAAGCGGTTTGCACCGAATCCCCCAACCTGAAAAGCGTATCCTCATCGCCCGGATTTACGCTGGTGCGGTCAATAAGGATTTCAATGGTGCCTTCAATTTTCTGTGCTTTCTTTTTTTTCGCTCCATCTGTCGGAGGATTTAGAATTTCTTCAATGAATTTTACGTCCCCGTCTACCAGAATTCTGGCGAATCCTTTACTCAGCAAGAGGCTCAATTCCTCATTCAGCTTACGTCCCTTTTTTATGTGCAGCGGACTGGCGATCATCACGCGGGTTCCTTGAGGAAATTTATTGATCGAGTCTACAACAGCAGTAACGGTATCACGCTTTACTTCTTTCCCGCTAACGGGCGAGAATGTTTTACCAATTCGTGCAAAAAGAAGTTTTAGATAATCATAAATCTCCGTTGTTGTTCCAACGGTAGACCGTGGATTTCGGGTGTTTACTTTCTGCTCAATAGCGATGGCCGGGGAAACCCCTTTGATATAATCGACCTCAGGCTTTTCCATTCGTCCCAGGAATTGACGGGCGTACGAGCTCAGACTTTCCACATACATCCGCTGACCTTCGGCAAACAGGGTGTCAAAAGCCAGAGACGATTTTCCGGATCCGGAAAGCCCTGTAATTACCACCATCTTATTTCGCGGAATTGCGACACTAAGATTTTTCAGATTATTGACCCGCGCGCGCTTAATAATGATATATTCTTTGGGATCGAGTTCGTCTAAGTATGAATCGGAAACAATTTTTTGGCTCACGAGTGTCTTTCTTGGATTATTGTCTAGCATGATCAAAACAAAAACACCATCCGAGCGGATGGTGTTCGTTATTCTGTAAAAATTCTTTTATTAACCGTCAAAGTCGGGGTCGTAGCTGGCTTCACGGTTGCTTTTTCCTCCGCCACCCTCTTCATCGTAATCGTCATCGCCACCCCCTCTGTTTATACCCTCTTCCGAGTTGAAATCATCTCCGCCACCTTCTTCAGAATTATCAAATTCATTTTCGGGTTTGGAT
>Ga0315910_10005595_pt1 | contig 10267 bp, 4 predicted proteins | sample EdamamesoilMG_FD_204470 | JGI IMG/M metagenome (GOLD analysis project Ga0315910, IMG submission 204470) | Garden soil microbial communities collected in Santa Monica, California, United States - Edamame soil | ecosystem: Environmental > Terrestrial > Soil > Garden | place: USA: California... | reverse complement strand
GTGAGAAAGCGCTTCACGGATACGGTGCCTTGGACCGGGTCGAGACGGAGGGCCCGGCAGGTCTTTCGGTCGGCGCCGCGCGCGCCTGGAGTCCTCCTGCTGGCGACCCTGCTCGCCGGGGCCGGGGGGGCACACGTCCAGGACGAAGACACACGGATCGAACGTTCGGGGCCGGTCGACCTGGCGCGCCTGCGCCCCCCGGCCGGACGCGACCGGCCGGTCCTGGTCGTGTCCGGCGACGACATCACGGTGTCGTGCACGGGCGTGCTCGACGGCGCCGCGCCCGGCCAGGCGCCCGACGCCTTCGCGGGCGTGGGCATCCTCGTGACCGGCAAGAACGTGACCCTGTGCGGCGCGAGCGTGCGCGGCTTCAAGGTCGGCATCCACGCGCTCGCGGCCGACGGTCTCGTGCTGCAGGACTGCGACGTGTCCGACAACTTCCGCCAGCGCCTGCGCTCGACGAGCGCGGCCGAGGCCGAGGGCGACTGGCTCGACCCGCACCACGACGACGGCGGCCAGTGGTTCCGCGACTACGGCGCGGGCGTGTTCGTCGAGGACGCGCGCGACGTCACCGTACGCGGCTGCCGCGCGCGGCGCGGGCAGAACGGGCTCGTGCTCGAGCGCGTCGTGCGCGCGCAGGTGTACGACAACGACTTCTCGTTCCTGTCGGGCTGGGGCATCGCCCTGTGGCGCTCGAGCGAGAACGTGCTCTCGCGCAACGCCTGCGACTTCTGCATCCGCGGCTACAGCCACGGCGTCTACAACCGCGGCCAGGACTCGGCCGGGATCCTGCTGTTCGAGCAGTGCTCGCGCAATCTGATCGCCGAGAACTCGGCCACGCACTGCGGCGACGGCTTCTTCTCCTTCGCCGGCCAGGAAGCCCTGGGCGGGGTGCCGCCGCCGGTGCCGGACTTCGACCACGTCGGACGCGGCTGCAACGAGAACCAGATCTGGGGCAACGACTTCTCGTACGCGGCCGCGCACGGGCTCGAGATCACCTTCAGCTTCGGCAACGTGATCGTGGGCAACCAGTTCACCGGCAACGCCATCTGCGGCATCTGGGCCGGCTACTCGCGCGCGACCACCATCCTCGCCAACCGCTTCGTCGAGAACGGCCTGGCCGGCTACGGCCTCGAGCGCGGCGGCGTGAACATCGAGCACGGACAGCACAACACGATCCAGGGCAACGCCTTCGCGCGCAACGCCTGCGGCGTGCACCTGTGGTGGGACGAGGACGCGCACCTCTCCGAGCTCGCCTGGGTGCGCGCCAACGGCGCCGAGTCGCGCGACGAGCGCGTGCTGGCCAACACCTTCTCCGAGGACACGGTGGGCATCGAGCTCGGCGGCCCCACGCGCGTCGGCCTGGCCGAGAACCGCTTCGAGCGCTGCCCGCACACGCTGAAGAAGGCCCCCGCGGCCGAGGTCGCGCAGGCCGCGCGGCCGGACGGCTCCGCCAACCCCACGCGCGGCACGCCGCTCGGCCTCACGCGCCCGGTCGGCGCGCGCGCGGAGCTCGGCGGCCGCGAGGCCATCCGCATCGACGAGTGGGGCCCGGTCGAGCCCCGCTGAGCGTCACGCGCTCTTCACCCAGCGCAAGAGCTCCATGAACTTCGGCGGCTGCCCTGTGCGCAGGATGCCCAGCCGGAAGATGCGGCCCGAGAGCCACAGCACGAAGATCGTCGTCGCCAGCAGGAGCACCAGCGTGCCCACGCGCTCGAACATCGGCGGGTCCGCGGCCGCGCGGTTCATCATCACGAAGGGCGTGTAGGGCGGGATCCAGGAGAGCACCGTCGCCAGCGTCCCGTTGGGATCCTTGGGGATGAAGGCCATCGTGAACAGCGGCACGATCATGATCACCATGATCGGGCCCATCATGTTCTGGGCCTCCTTGAGCGTGTTGCACAGGCTGCCGATGGCCAGGAACGCGCCCGCGTACAGGAGGTAGCCGAGCACGAAGTACACGAAGAACGAGGGCAGGAGCCCCGAGCTGCGCAGCACGGAGAGCAGCTCGCTCGCGAACTCGGCCTCCGGCCCGGCCTTGAGCTGCAGGATGCCGAGCAGCGAGCCGATCCAGGCCCCGATCATGGTCAGCCCCACGGCCGCGATGCCGATCAGCTTGCCCATCATGAGCTCCCCCGGCGTGACCGAGGACAGCAGCACCTCGATGATGCGGTTCGACTTCTCCTCGATCGTGTTGTTCAGGAGCATCTGCGCGATGGTGAAGATGCCCACCCACAGGAGATAGACGAAGCCCATCGGCGCCCACTGGCGGATGACGTCGGCCATGCTCACGGCCTCCTCGCCCGCCTCCTTCTTCGGATCGAGCGCGGCGAAGGGCACATGCGTGCGCTGCACCTCCCGCACCGAGGCCGCGTCCACGCCGCGCGCCACGTATTCGCCGCGCCGGATCTCCTCGTCGCAGGCGCGCTCGACCTCGTCCTTCAGGTCCTCGTCGGCCAGGTTCGAGCTCCAGTACTGCACGCCGGCCTGCTCGCTGCCGGGCAGGACCACCGTGCCCGGGCGCACGACGCGCTCGCTCACGTCGGCCGGCACGATCACGGCCGCGAACAGCTCGGCCGGCTGACCGTCGACGAGCACCTCGCGCTCGTGGCGCAGGTAGGGCTTCAGCGCCTCGGCCAGCTCGGCCGGCGCCAGGTCGGCCGCGACGCCGTCGGGCAGCGGCGCGCGCTGGAACGCGCGGCGCGGCGCGCTGAACTCGGGCGCGTCGGGGCGCAGCAGCCCACGCGCCTGGGCCAGCGCCGCGTCGAGGCCGCCTTCCTTGATGAAGCGCTCCACCTGCTCGGGGTTGTCGTCCGCGAACTGCGCCATGAACTTCTCGGGATCGATGGCGGGGACCTTCTCGAGGTCGAGCGCCGTGCGCCCCTGCTCGTGGCGCGCGTTGGCCTGCACGTACTTGCCGAAGGCCTCGAAGACCTTGCGCTGCTGCAGGCGCTCGAGCGCGGCCTCGATGGGCGCCTCGAGCTTGCCCGACTGGTCGACCAGCACGTAGTAGCGCACGGGCTTGGTCTTCTCGAGCCAGCCGCCGGCGCTGAAGCTGATCAGGATCAGGAGCGGGAAGATGAAGATCCCGATCCAGAAGCCCTTGGTCTTGACGTTCTCGGCGTACTCGCGCCAGGCGACGAGGAAGGCGTAGCGCATGGGCGGCTCAGCGGAAGGACGCTTCGCGTGCGTCGGGGCCCACGAGGTTGACGAACACCTCGTGCAGGGTCGGGTCGGCGTGGTCGAAGCGCCGCAGGCGGATGCCGCGCGCGAAGCAGTGCTGCAGCACGACCTGCGGGTCCGAGCTCTCGCGCAGGCGCAGCTCCCAGCGGCCCGTGCCGTTGCCGGCGGCCGGCTGCACCGCGAGCACGTCGGGCAGGGCGCGCAGCGAGGCCACGTCGTCGTCGCTCTCGATCACGAGGCGGCGCGGGATCGTGCGCAGCGCCTCGGCCACCGTGCCGTCCAGGAGCTTCTTGCCGCGCGCGATGAGCAGGATGCGGTCGCACATGCGCTCGGCGTGCTGCATGACGTGCGTCGAGAACACCACCGTGCGCCCGCGCTTGGCGAGGTCGCGCACGATCTCCTCCAGCACCTGCTGGTTGACCGGGTCGAGGCCGGAGAAGGGCTCGTCCAGGATGACGAGCTCGGGATCGTGGGCGATGGCCGCCAGCACCTGCACCTTCTGGCCCATGCCCTTGGAGAGCGCCTCGGTGCGCTTCTCGGCGAAGTCCTTGAGGCCGTAGCGCTCGAGCAGCTCGAGCGCGCGCCGCTTGGCGCTGTGCCGGTCGAGCCCCTTCAAGGTGGCGAAGTAGGCCACGATGGCCCACGTCTTCATCTTCTTGTAGAGGCCCTTCTCCTCGGGCAGGTAGCCGATGCGCGTGCGCACCTCGAGCGCCGAGGGCGCGCCGAAGACCGAGATGCGCCCGGCGCTGGGCTTCAGGATCCCGAGGATCATGCGCAGCGTGGTGGTCTTGCCCGCGCCGTTGGGCCCGAGGAAGCCCGTGATCGAGCCCTCCTGGACGGCGAAGCTGACGTCGTCGACGGCCTTGAAGTCGCCGTAGAGCTTGGTGACGCGCTCGAGCTCGAGGACGTGCATGGGGCAGGCCGCCTGGGGCGCGCGGCAGGGACAGGGGGAGCGGACCCGTGAGGGTGGGGGCGGACGCGCGCGAGAGCGCGAGCATGCAGGCTCCGTGCGGGCATTTCACCTACTCCCTACAGATTCGTCGGAAGCCCTTTGACGACGCCGCGCGCGGTGACGCTAATCGGCGCGCACCATGGCACGGCGAGCGCGAGCGGGCGGACAGGACGCGTTGCTCCCCTTCGAGGGTGACGCCGCCGCGGGGCGCGCCGCGGCCGCGCCGCCGGCGGCGCTCCGGACCGGCGCGCCGCGGCGCGTGTTCCTCGGCTGGCAGCGTCCGCCGCTCGCCTCGGCCGCCGAGCACATCCTGGGCGAGCTCGGGCACGCGCTCGGCGACGTGCTCGTGGCCGTTCCGGCCGCGCGCGCGGCGCGGCGGCTGCGCGAGCTCCTGGCGCGGGCCGCGCCGCCGTCGTGGACGCCGCCGCGCGTCCTGACGCAGGGCGAGCTCGTCGACGAGCTCGTGCAGCTCGCCCAGCCCGCCGCCGGCCGCCTGGTGCGCACGCTGGTCTGGGAGCGCGCGCTCGCGGCCCTGGCACCCGAGGAGCTGGCACGCCTGCAGCGCGTGCGCGGCGTCGACGCCGGGGCGCGCCTGCGCCTGGCCGAGGCCGTGCGCACGCTGCACGGCGAGCTCGCGCCCGAGGGGCGCGACTTCGCCGCCCTGGCGAAGGCGCCCTGGCCGCCGGGCCTGGAGGACGAGGCCGCGCGCTGGCGCGCGCTGGCCACGGCCCAGGTGCGCTACCGCGCCGAGCTCGTGCGCCTCGGCCAGGTCGACCCGCACGAGGGCCGCGAGCGCGCCCTCGCGGCCGGCGCCATCGACCGCTCGCGGCGCGTCGTGCTCGTGGGCGTGGCCGACATGAACCACCTGCTGGCGCTGGCCGTCGAGGCGCTGGGCGGCTCGGTCACGGTGCTCGTCGCGGCGCCGGAGGAGCTCGCCGCCGGCTTCGACGAGCTCGGACGCCTGCGCAGCGCCTTCTGGTGCGAGCGCGACGTGCCGCTCGCGCTCGAGGACTGGCGCGTGGCCGAGAAGCCCGTCGACCAGGCCGAGACGGTGCGCGCGGTCCTGGACGAGTGGCACGGCGAGTACGCGCCCGAGGAGCTCACCCTGGGCGTGGCCGACGAGAGCGTGATCCCCTACCTCGAGCGCCAGCTCGAGGACTGCGGCGTGCGCGCGCGGCGCGCGGCGGGTGTCGTGCTCGAGCGCGCGCGGCCGCTACGGCTGCTGCGCGCCCTGGCGCGCTACCTCGCGCGGCGCGGCTTCGCCGAGCTGGCCGCGCTGGCGCGCGACCCCGAGCTCGCGACGGCCATGGCGGGCGACGCCGACGCGCCCGCGCGCTTCGACCGCTACCAGCGCGAGCACCTGCCGCGCCAGGCCGGGGACTGGATCGGCGCTTCGCCCTTCGAGGAGGCCGTGCGCGTCTTCCACGCGCGCCTGGAGGAGAGCCTGGGGCCGCTCGCGGCGCGCGAGCCGCGCGCGCTGGCCGAGTGGGCCGGCCCCCTGCGCGCCTGGCTGGCGCACGTGTACCCGCGCGCGCTGGACGAGACGCGCGAGGAGGAGCGCGTCCTGGCCGAGGCCCTGGCGCACGTCGGGACCGCGCTGGCCGAGCTCGAGGAGGTGCCCGCGCGCCTCGAGCTCTCGAGCCTGACGGCCTGGGAGGCGATCGAGCTCCTGCTGCGCGCGCTGCGCGGGAAGCGCGTGCCCCCGCGCCCGCCCGAGGCCGAGCCGAACGCGGTCGAGCTCGTGGGCTGGCTCGATCTCGCCCTCGACGACCCGCCCGCCCTCGTGCTCACGGGCTTCAACGACGGCCAGGTGCCGCAGTCGGTGGGCGCCCACGCCTTCCTGCCCGACGCGCGCCGCCGCGCCCTGGGCCTGCCCGGCGACTCCGAGCGCCTGGCGCGCGACGTCTACGCCGCCACGGTGATCCTCTCCACGCGCGCGCGGCGCGTGTTCGTGAGCGCGCGCCGCAGCGCGGAGGGCGATCCGCTCGTGCCGAGCCGGCTCGCGTTCCACCGCCCGGCGCGCGAGGTGCCCGAGCGCGTGGCGCGCTTCCTCCCGCACGGCGACCACGTGCACGCGCGCTCCGGCGCGGGGGAAGCCGACGACGCCGGGCGGCGCCACGCCTGCCCCGTGCTCCCGGGCTGGAGCGCGCCCGCCAAGCTGCGCATCTCCTCCTTCCGCACGTTCCTCGTCTCGCCCTATCTCTTCTACCTCGAGCACGTGCTCGGCCTGGAGACGCTCGACGACCGCCTGGCCGAGCTCGACGCGCGCCGCTTCGGAACGCTCGCGCACGACGTGCTCGAGGACCTCGCGCGCGGCCCGCACGACTCGAGCGATGCCGAGGAGGTGGCCGGCTTCCTGGACGCGCGCCTGCGCGCGCGCGCGGCCGCCGCCTTCGGGCGCGCGCCGCTTCCTGCGGTCGAGCTGCAGCTCGAGCAGCTCGAGCACCGCCTGCGCTTCTTCGCGCGCCGCCAGGCCGAGCGCGCGGCCGAGGGCTGGCGCATCCACGCCGCGGAATGGAAGCCGTCCAGGCCCGTGCGCCTCGAGGTCGACGGCCAGCCGCTCGAGCTCTCGGGCAAGCTCGACCGCATCGACCGCCATCCGGACGGACGCTGGGCCATCCTCGACTACAAGACCGGCGACCGGCGCAAGACGCCGCGCGAGGCGCACCGCAAGAAGGACCGGAGCTGGATCGACCTGCAGCTCCCGCTCTACCGCTACCTGGCGGGCGAGCTCGATCTGTCGGGCGAGCCCGAGCTCGGCTACGGCTGGATCGGCAAGGAGGAGCACGACACGGGCTTCTTCTTCGACCGCTTCGAGCCGCTCGAGCTCGACGAGGCCCTGGCCGAGGCGCGCCGCGTCGTGCGCTGCGTGCGCGCCGGCGACTTCCGCGAGCCCGGGCGCGCGCCCTATGACGAGATCTACAAGGCCATCTTCGGGCAGAGCACGCTGGGCGGCGCGGACGAGGAGGCCGGCCCGTGACACGCTCCCCCCACCGCCTGATCCACGCCTCGGCCGGGACCGGCAAGACCTACCAGCTCTCGGGGCGCTACCTCGAGCTCCTGTTCCAGGACGTCGAGCCGCGCTCGATCCTGGCCACGACCTTCACGCGCAAGGCGGCGGGCGAGATCCAGGACCGCGTGCTCGAGCGCCTGGCGCGCGCCGCGCAGGACGACGGCGAGCGCGCCGCACTGGGGCGCCAGATCGGACGCGAGCTCGGGGCGGCCGAGGTCGAGGCGCTGCTGGCCAAGCTCACGCGCCGGCTCGACCAGATGCGCGTGCGCACGCTGGACGCCTTCTTCGTGCACCTGGCCAAGCTGTTCGCGCTCGAGCTCGGCCTGCCGCCCGACTGGAGCATCGTCGACGACGCCGAGGAGCGCGCCCTGCAGCGCGAGGCCGTGGCGCGCACGCTGGCCACGACCGGGCGGCTCGAGCTGCTCCTGCTCCTGCGCGGCCTGCAGCGCACGGACGCCTCGCGCTCGGTCGAGTACACGCTGCTGCGTGAGATCGAGCAGGGCCGCAACGCCTTCCTCGAGAGCCACCCCGAGGCCTGGCGCCGCATCACGCCACCAGCAGCACTGAACGAGCGAGCCGTCACCGATGCTTGCAGCCGATTCGCGGCATTGGAACTACCGCGCACCAAGGAGGGCAAGCCACGGGCCACTTGGAGCAAGGCACGAGCCGCGATCCTGACGGACGTGGAAGGAGGAGACTGGCAAGCGCTCGCGGAGCGCGGCCTCGTCAAGAAGGTCGCCGAGGGCGCGAGCGACTTCGACCGCGTGCCGATCACCGAGGAATGGTCCGATCTGATTGGACTGTTCCTGCAGCAGGCCGCACATGAATTGATCCAGGAGGTGGTGGACTTCAACGCCGCCGCCCTGGGCTGGCTCGAGCGCTTCGAGGAGCGCTTCGACGAGCTCAAGGCCGAGGAGCGCGCCTACCGCTTCGAGGACCTGCCCAAGGCCCTGCACCCGCGCGACGCGAGCCAGCTCGGCGCGCGCGAGCAGATCTGGTACCGCCTCGACGGCCGCCTCGACCACCTGCTCCTGGACGAGTTCCAGGACACGGCGCCCGTGCAGTGGCGCATCCTGGCGCCGCTGGCCGAGGAGATCCTGGCCGACGGCACGGGCACGCGCAGCTTCTTCTGCGTGGGCGACCTGAAGCAGTCGATCTACGGCTTCCGCGAGGCCGAGCCGCGCCTGCTGGCGGGCATGCAGCACCGCTACCCGGTGCTCGTGCCCAAGGAGCTCTCCGCCAGCCACCGCTCGTCGCAGGTCGTGCTCGACACGGTCGACCGCGTGTTCACGCGCATCGCCTCGAACGAGGCCTTCGAGCGCCAGGAGCACCGCGACGCCGCGCGCGCCTTCCAGGGGACCTACGGCGCGCACACGGCCGCGCGCGACCTGCCCGGCGCAGCGCTGCTGCTCGAGGCGATGCCGCAGGAGCAGGAGGAGGGCGACCTCGCCGTGCTGCGCCTGGCCGCGAAACGCGCGCGCGCGCTGGTGGACGAGGCGCCCACGGCCACGGTCGGCATCCTCCTGCGCCGGAACGAGCACATCGCGCGCATGATCTACCTCCTGCGCGACGTCGGGATCCGCGCGAGCGGCGAGGGCGGGAACCCGCTGACGGACTCGGCCGCGGTGCTGCACTTCCTCTCGCTGCTGCACCTCTCCGACCACCCGGGCGACTCGGCCGCGGCCTTCCACGTGGCGAGCTCGCCCCTGGCCGCGGCCGCGGGCCTGAGCGCCGCCGGCTACCTACGCGAGCGCGCGCCGGTGGCCGAGGGCGTGCGCCGGCGCCTGGCCGCCGAAGGCTACGGTGCCTTCGCGAGCTCGTTCCTCGCCGCGGTCGACGCGGGCTACGGCGCCTGGGACCGCGGGCGCTTCCGCCAGCTGGTCGACCTCGCCCACGCGCACGACGAGCGCGCGGGCCTGCGCGCCGGCCGCTTCGTCGACCACGTGCGCCTGACGCGCGTGGAAGACCCGGCCGCGACGCAGGTGCAGGTTCTGACCGTGCACTCGGCCAAGGGCCTCGAGTTCGACGCCGTGCTCCTGGCCGAGCTCGACGGGGCCTTCCTGCTGCAGCGCACCGAGCTCCTGACCGAGCGCCCCGATCCGGCCGGCCTGGTCACGGCCGTCTCGCGCGCGCCGGCCGAGGAGGTGTGCCGCATGGAGGGCACGCTCGAGCGCCTGTGGAGCGAGCGCGAGCGGCGCGAGCTCGGCGAGGCGCTGTGCCTGCTCTACGTGGCCATGACGCGCGCGCGCCACCGCCTGGAGATGCTCGTCCAGCACCGGAAGAAGACGGCCGACCTCCCCCACAGCTTCGCGGGCGTCCTGCGCGCCGCCTTCGGCGCCTTCTCGGGCGCGGCCGATGGCGTCCTGTGGGCGGACGAGCGCAACGCCTCCCAATGGTTCGCCGCGCGCGAGCCGCGGCCCGAGGTGGCCGAGCGCGCCGCGCCGCGCCCCGCGCCCTTCCGCCCACCCGCGACGCGGCCCCTCGCCCACCGCGCGCCCTCGGCCAGCGAGGGCGACGGCCGGCGCCGGACGGCCGAGCTCCTGCGCTCGCCGCGCTCGCCGGCGCGCCTGCGCGGCGACCTCGTGCACCGCTGGCTCTCCGAGGTCGAGTGGCTGGAGGACTTCCGCGCCACGGACGAGGAGCTCTGCGCCCGCGGGCGCGCCTTCCTCGAGCGCACGGGCCGGGCGGGCGCGGACGGCGAGCTCGAGGCCGCGCTAGGCCACCTGCGCGCTTTCCTGGCCCAGCCGCACACGCGCGCCGAGCTCACACGTCCCGGTGGGGCGGTCGAGGTGTGGCGCGAACGCCCGTTCGCCCTCGTCCTTCCGGAGGATGGGGCCGAGGTGAATGGAGCCGAGGCGCTGTGGGCGGGCGCCTTCGACCGCGTCGTCCTGCACGGCGCGCCCGGGCGCTGGACGCGGGCCGAGGTGCTCGACTTCAAGACCGACGACGTCGCGGCCGAGGCGCTGGCGGAGCGCACCGAGTTCTACCGGCCCCAGCTCGAGGGCTACCGGCGCGTCCTGGAGGCGATCACGGGGCTCCCCCGCGCGGCGATCGCGGCCAAGCTGCTCTTCCTGCGCGCCGACGCCGTGCGCGTGCTCTGAGTCCGCTCCGAGTCCCTC
>Ga0315910_10005594_pt1 | contig 10269 bp, 10 predicted proteins | sample EdamamesoilMG_FD_204470 | JGI IMG/M metagenome (GOLD analysis project Ga0315910, IMG submission 204470) | Garden soil microbial communities collected in Santa Monica, California, United States - Edamame soil | ecosystem: Environmental > Terrestrial > Soil > Garden | place: USA: California... | reverse complement strand
GTGGTGACCGCGACCTCGCTCCAGTCGACGGTGCCGAAGGGCAGGTCGGGGATTCTCACGACCCGCTAGTGCCGGCCGGCGAGCACGTCGGCGAACACGTTGCTGTCGACATTGCCGCCGGTGAACGCCAGCGCGATCCGCTTGCCGGCGAGGCTGGCGCGTTCACGCCAGGCCAGCGCGAAGGCCGCCGCGCCGGCGCCCTCGGCCACGTTGTGGGTCATGGAGAAGATGCGGCGCATGGCTTCCGCCAGTTCGGCGTCGGTGACTTCCTCGATGCGGCTGACGTTCGCGAGGATCAGCGCGAGCGCGTCTTCGTCGGGCTTGCGGCAGGCCATGCCGTCACCGAGCAGGGTGCTGACCGGCGCTTCGACCGCGCGGCGCGCGGCGAAGGATTTCGCGAACATGGGGGCCTGCGCCGACACGACGCCGACGATTTTCGTGCCCGGCGACCAGGCATTACGCGCCGCAGCCGCGGCGCAGATGCCGGAACCCTGGCCGATGGGCACGTACACCACGTCGAGGTCGGGCACGGCGCGGAACAGCTCCGCCCAGTAGGTGCTGACGCCGAGCACCAGGTCGGGATGGAAGGCCGGCACCATGTGCAGGCCGCGCGCGGCGCCGACGCGCGCCGCTTCCTCGCGCGACTCCTGGAAATCGTCGCCATGCTCCACCAGCGCGACGCCGAGCGCGCGCATGGCCGCGTTCTTCTCCACGCTGTTGCCGCGCGGCACGTAGATGGTGGCGGGTAGTTTGAAGCGCCGGGCCGCGAATCCCACCGCCTGGCCGTGGTTTCCGCGGGTCGCGGTGATCACGCCGGGGCATCCGGGCTCGCGTTCCATGAGGTTGCGGAAATAGATCGCGGCGCTGCGCGCCTTGAATGCACCGATGGGCGTGTGGTTCTCGTGCTTGAGCCACACCTCGGTGCCGAAGGCCGCCGCCACCTGCGGCCACAGGTACTGCGGCGTCGGCGGCACCAGTGGCGCGAGGAAGCGCGCCGCCGATTCGATGGCGGCGCGGTCAGGTAGTTGGGGCGCGGCGTCGCCCGCCCGGGGCACTGCGGCTTCGGCGTTCATGGGGCGAAAATATAGAACACGGGCCAGTACAGTTACAGTACAGTTGATCTCGCTAACTCCCCCGACTGGCCCGCTCTTATATATGTCGCTCGAAGCCAAGCAGGATCACCGCCTCCCCGCGCAGCTCGCGGCGCGTTTCGCGCAGCGCATCGAAAACCACGCGCTGCGTCCCGGCACGCGGCTGCCCTCCATCCGCGACTGCGCGCACGAGTCGCGCGTCAGCCGCTCCACCGTGGTCGAGGCCTACGACCGGCTGATCGCCGCCGGCCTGGTCGAGTCGCGCCGCGGCTCCGGTTTCTACGTGCGCCTGCGCCACAAGGCTCACCAGCGGCGCGCCACCGCGCACCCGATGCCGGGCACCGTGCTCGATGTCAGCTGGCTGCTGCGCGCGCAGCGGCGGCAGTCGCCGGGCAGCGAGCAGCCGGGCGCGGGCCTGCTGCCGGAGAAATGGCTGGACCACGACATGGTCGCGGCCGCGGTGCGCGGCGTGGGCCGCAGCCGCGGCTCGTGGATCCTAAAGTACGGCGCGGTCGAGGGCTATCTACCGCTGCGCGAGGCGCTGGCCACGCGCCTGGCGCACATCGGCATCGGCGCGCCGGCGGAACAGATCATCACCACGGCCGGCGCGACGCAGGCCATCGACTTGGTGGCGCGGCGCTTCCTCGCGCCGGGCGACACGGTGTTCGTCGAGGACCCGGCCTGGTTCGTGATGTTCGCGCGCTTCGCCGCCTTCGGCGCGCGCGTGGTCGGCGTGCCGCGTACCAGCGAGGGACCGGACATCGCGGCGCTCGAGAGCCTGCTGGCGCGCGAGAAGCCCAAGCTGTTCATCGTCAACTCGGTGGCGCACAACCCCACCGGCTCATGCACCAGCGCGGCCAACGCGGCGCGCATGCTCGAGCTCGCGGCGCGGCACGATTTCATGATCGTCGAGGACGATATCTACGGCGACCTGCAGGGGCGCCACTCGACGCGCCTCGCCAGCCTGGACGACGGCCGGCGCGTGATCTACGTCGGCGGCTTCTCCAAGACCCTCGCGGCCAGCCTGCGAGTGGGCTTCATCGCCGCGCAGCCGGCGCTGGTCAACGAGCTGCGCGACATCAAGGCGCTCACCGGCCTGACATCCGCCGAGCTTTCCGAACGCGTGGTGGCGCGCATCATCGTCGAGCGCGCCTACGAGCGCATGCTGGAGCGCGTGCGCGCACGGCTCGACGAATGCCGCGCACGCACGCTGGAAGCACTGGTACGCATGGGCGCCAAGGTCGCGGGGCCGCCCACCGCCGGCATGTACCTGTGGGCGGACTTCGGCCGCGACACCAACGAGCTGACCACGGCGGGCAGTCGCGAAGGCGTGCTGCTCGCGCCCGGCAGCCTGTTCTCGCCCACGCAGCTGCCCAGCAGCTGGATGCGCGTGGCCGCGGCCACCTGCCTCAACGACACGGCGATGAAATTCCTGGCGCGAGCCATGCAGCGCTGAGATCGCGGCGGGGACGCGCCGGGCCCCGCGCGGATCATTTCGCTCTCGGTCGATCCGCGCCGCGGCCATGCCTGCATGCTGAAAAGAGCGACATCGGGGGACAGGCCATGAAAGAACTCGCAGGCAAGGTTGCATTCATCACCGGCGGCGGCAGTGGCGTCGCCCTCGGCCAGGCCAAGGCATTCGCCGCGCATGGCATGAAGATCGTGATCGCCGATATCCGCAAGGATCACCTGGACGGCGCGCTGGCCTGGTTCCGCGAGAAGAAGCTGCCGGCGCACGGCATCCAGCTCGACATCACCGACCGCAGGGCCTACGCCGCGGCCGCCGACGAGGCGGAAAAGGTGTTCGGCCCGGTGCAGCTGCTGTGCAATACCGCGGGCGTCAGCCAGTTCGGCCCCGTGCAGCAGGCGACGTACGACGACTGGGACTGGCAGATGTCGGTGAACCTGGGCGGCATGATCAACGGCATCCAGACTTTCATCCCGCGCATGCTGAAGCACGGTCTCGGTGCGCACATCGTCAACACGGCGTCGATGGCCGGATTCCTGCCGCTGCCGGGTTGCGCTATCTACTGCACCACCAAGTTCGCGGTGCGCGGACTGTCCGAGTGCCTGCAGCTAGACCTCGCGCCTCACAACATCGGCGTGTCCGTGCTCTGTCCTGGTGCGGTCAACACCAACATCCACGAGGCCGTGCTCACGCGGCCCCGTCACTTGTCGAATACCGGCTACTACGGCGCCGATCCGACCGTCATGAAGAGCCTCAAGGACGTGATCGCGCCGGGGCTCGACCCGGTTGACCTGGGCGAGATCGTGGTGCGTGCGGTGCAGGAAAACCAGCTGTACATCATTCCGTACGCGGAGTTCTCCGGTCCGATGCAGGCGCGCCTCGACATGGCGCTCGCGGTCATCCCCGATCCGAAAGACGATCCCGGCATGGCGGGACGTGAAGCGGCGATGACCAAGCGCCGGGCCGAGCGCGCCGCGCAGATGGAAGCGGCGGGGCAGAAACCTCCGAACTAGGCATAGAATGGCGCCCAAAGACGATGCCCCATCCGGGGCATCACCAAAAAAGGGGCTCGCCATGTTTGCCGTCGCGAATAGGTCTCCCAGGCATTCACTGATCGTCATTTCCTGCAGCGCGCTGCTCACGCTCGCGGCGTGCGGAAAGAAGGAAGAAGAAGCCAAGCCCGCCGCCGAAGCGGCGATGCCATCGACGGCGCTCGAAGGCCGGCTCGACATCGTGGCCTGGCCCGGCTACATCGAGCGCGGCACCTCCGACCCGGCCTATGACTGGGTCACCAAGTTCGAAGCCGAGACTGGCTGCCGCGTCGAAGTGAAGGTCGCGAGCACCTCGGACGAAATGGTGACGCTGATGTCGAGCGGCGGCACGCCGCCGAGCCCGCCCGGCGATGCGTCCTGGCCGCCGCCCGGCAATGCTCCCTATGACCTGGTCACCGCCTCGGGTGACGCGTCGCTGCGCCTGATCCGCGGCGGCACGGTGCAGCCCGTCAGCATCGAGCGTATCCCGAGCTACGGTTCGATCGATGCGCGCCTGCAGGGCGCCGCGTGGCACTTCGTCGACGGCAAGCACTGGGGCGTGCCCTACCAGTGGGGCCCGAACGTGCTGATGTACAACAGCAAGGTCTTCAAGACCGCGCCGACCTCCTGGTCGGTGGTGTTCGAAGAACAGAAGCTTCCCGACGGCAAGACCAACAAGAAGCGCGTGCAGGCCTACGACGGGCCTATCTACATCGCCGACGCGGCGTTGTACCTCGCCACCAAGCGTCCCGAACTCGGGATCAAGGATCCCTACGAGCTCAACGAGGCGCAGTACGCCGAGGTGCTGAAGGTGCTGCGCGGCCAGCAGCCGCTGATCCAGCGTTACTGGCACGACGCCAGCGTCCAGGTGCAGGACTACACCACCGAGGGCATCGTGGCCTCGGGCTCCTGGCCGTACCAGGCGAACACGCTGGTGGCCAACAAGCAGCCCATCGCCACCACGGTTCCGGCGGAAGGCGCCACGGGCTGGGCCGACACCACCATGCTGGCGGCCGGCGCCAAGCATCCGAATTGCGCCTACAAGTGGCTCGAGTGGTCGATCTCGCCGAAGGTGCAGGGCGACGTCGCATCCTGGTTCGGCTCGAACCCGGTGGTGCCGAAGGCCTGCGAGGGCAACGAGTTGTTAGGCGCCGAGGGTTGCAAGAACAACGGCTTCGACAACTTCGAGAAGATCAAGTTCTGGCGCACGCCCGAGGCCAAGTGCGCCTCGCATGCCGAGGGCTGCGTGCCGTACAACCGCTGGGTGACGGACTACGCCGCCGTGATGGGCGGCAACTGAACACGGTACGGCCGTCTCGTGAACTGGTTGACCCACACGTGACGGCCGCCATCGAGTTCCGCGGCGTTTCACGCATCTACGGCGATGTGCGCGCCGTGGATGACGTGTCGTTCACCGTCGAGCCCGGCGAGTTCTTCGCCATGCTCGGGCCCTCGGGCTCGGGCAAGACCACCTGCCTGAGGCTGGTCGCGGGCTTCGATACCCCGACCCGCGGCCAGGTGCTGCTCGATGGCGCCGACGTGTCGGTGGTGCCGCCCTACGATCGCAACGTCAACACGGTGTTCCAGGACTACGCGCTGTTCCCGCACATGACGGTGCTGCAGAACGTGGCCTACGGTCCCAAGGTGCGCGGCATCGCCACGGCCGAGCGCGAGCAACGCGCGCGCGAGATGCTCGAGCTGGTGCAGCTCGGTGCGCAGGCGCAACGCCGCCCGGCGCAGCTGTCCGGCGGACAGCGGCAGCGCGTGGCGCTGGCGCGCGCGCTCATCAATCGCCCCAAGGTATTGCTGCTCGACGAGCCGCTGGGCGCGCTCGACCTCAAGCTGCGCGAGGAAATGCAGATCGAGCTCAAGGGTCTGCAGAAGAAGCTCGGGATCACCTTCGTGTACGTGACGCATGACCAGGGCGAAGCGCTGTCCATGGCCGACCGCGTCGCGGTGTTCAACAAGGGGCGCATCGAGCAGCTGGCCGCGCCGCGCGAGTTGTACCTGCGGCCGGCCACGGCCTTCGTGGCGCGTTTCGTCGGCAGCGCCAACGTCGCCGATGCCGTGCTCGCCGGAAAACTGGGCGCGACGCTGCCGTTCGCGATTCGCGCGGAGAACATCGACGTGCAGGATGAGCCCGCGCCGGTCCCGGCCGGGCACGACGCTGCCCCGGGTACCGTGCTCGCGGTGCAGTTCCATGGTGCCGCCAGTCGCTGGCAGGTGCAGCTCGACGCCGGCGAGGTGTGGAGCGCGCTGGTGTCCGAGGAAGAAGCCCGCCGGCGCAATGGTCTTGCCGTGGGCGCGCGCGTGAAACTCAGCTGGCCGCGAGAGGCGGCGGTTCCGCTGCAGGGCTGACCATGCGCGGGGCGTCGACATTCTTCTGGCGACGCCCGCACCTGTACCTGCTGCTGTTGCTGGTGCCGCCGCTGCTGTGGTTCGGCACCGTCTACCTGGGCTCGCTGTTCGCGCTGCTGGCGCAGAGCTTCTACCGGATCGACGACTTCACGGCGCAGATCGTGCGCGAGCCGACGCTGGCGACCTACAAGCAGCTGGTGACCGCGCCCGCGCATCTCAACATCGTGTTGCGCACGGTGACCATGGCACTGGCCGTGACCATCGCCTGCGCGGTGATCGCGCTGCCCATCGCGACCTACATGGCGCGCTACGCCAGCGGCCGCGTGAAGGCGCTGTTCTACGTCGGCGTGATGCTGCCCATGTGGACCAGCTACCTGGTCAAGGTGTACGCCTGGCGCATGTTGCTCGCCAAGGAAGGCATCATCGCCTGGTTCGCCAACAAGCTGGGACTCGCGGGTGTGCTCGAGGCGCTGCTCGCCATGCCGGGTATCGGCGGGCCGTCGCTGTCCTCGTCGTACATCGGCATGTTCCTGGTATTCGTGTACATGTGGCTGCCGTTCATGATCCTGCCGATGGCCGCCGCGCTGGAACGCGTGCCGGGATCGCTGTTGCAGGCCTCGGCGGACCTCGGCGCGAGACCCTCGCAGACCTTCCGCAACGTGGTGCTGCCGCTGGCCGTGCCCGGCATCGCCGCGGGCTCGGTGTTCACGTTCTCCCTGACGCTGGGTGACTACATCATCCCGAGCGTGGTCGGCGCGCCGGGCTATTTCATCGGCATGATGGTTTACGTGCAGCAAGGCACGGCGGGAAATATTCCGCTGGCGGCGGCTTTCTCCGTGGTACCGGTAGTCCTGATATTCGTCTACCTGTCCATCGCCAAGCGCTTCGGGGCCTTCGATGCGCTATAGAGTAGATAGTCCGTCCTGGGTGACACGGCTCGGCGCCTTCGCCGGGCTGGCGTTCATGCACATCCCGGTGCTGGTCATCATCCTCTATGCCTTCACCACCGAGGACAAGACCTACCAGTTCCCGCCGCCGGGCCTCACGCTGCGCTGGTTCCACGCGGCCTTCGAGCGCTCGGACATCTGGCAGTCGCTGGCGCTGTCGCTGGCGGTCGCGGCCTGCGCCACCGCCGTCGCGCTGGTGCTGGGCACGCTCGCGGCCTTCGCGCTGGCGCGCAGCACCTTCCGCGGCCGGGATGCGTTGACGGCCCTGTTCGTGTTGCCCATCGCATTGCCCGGCATCATCACGGGCATCGCGCTGCTCGCGGCCATGAAGCTCGGGCGCATCGAGCCGTCCTTCCTCACCATTGTCGCGGGCCACGCCACGTTCTGCGTGGTCATCGTCTACAACAACGTGGTGGCGCGGTTGCGGCGCCTGCCGGCCAACTGGGTGGAAGCCTCGATGGACCTGGGCGCCGACGCGTCGCAGACCTTCCGCTACGTGCTGCTGCCGCAGGTGGCCACCGCGTTCCTCGCCGGTGGCATGCTGGCCTTCGCATTGTCCTTCGACGAAATCATCGTCACCATATTCACCGCGGGCAAGGAACGCACGCTGCCCATCTGGTTCTTCAACGAGCTCTTCCGGCCGCGCGACCGGCCCGTCACCAACGTGGTGGCCGTGATCGTGATTGCGGTGACGCTGGTGCCGATAGTGCTCGCTTACTACCTCACGAGGCCCGACGATGAACACGAAACTTCTCGTTAATGGCAAGCTGGTCAAGGGCAGGGGCGACGAGCTCGACATCCTGAACCCCGCCACCGGCAAGGTGATCACGCAGGTCGCCGAGGCCGACGAGGGACAGATCGCCGCGGCGGTGAGCGCCGCCGCGAAGGCATTCCCGGCCTGGTCGGCCACGGTGCCCAAGGATCGCGCCACGCTGCTGCTGAAACTCGCGGACCGCATCGAGGCCGAAGCCGCGGAATTCGCCGCGCTGGAATCGCAGAACTGCGGCAAACCGCTGGCGGCCGCGCTGAACGACGAGATCCCGGCCATCGCCGACGTGTTCCGGTTCTTCGCCGGCGCGTGCCGCGCCATGCATTCGTCGGTGTCGGGTGAATACCTGCCGGGTTTCACCAGCATGATCCGCCGCGATCCCATCGGCGTGGTCGCGTCGATCGCGCCCTGGAACTATCCACTCATGATGGCGGCCTGGAAGCTCGGTCCCGCGCTCGCTGCCGGCAACACCGTGGTGCTCAAGCCCTCGGAGCAGACGCCGCTCACCGCGCTCAAGCTGGCAATGCTCTGCGCAGAATTGTTCCCGCCCGGCGTGGTGAACATCATCTGCGGACGCGGCAACACCGTGGGGGCGCCGCTGACGGCGCAGCCCGAGGTGGCGATGATCTCGCTCACCGGCTCCATCGCCAGCGGTGAAAAGGTGCTCGGCGCCGCCGTGAACGGCATCAAGCGCACGCACCTCGAGCTCGGTGGCAAGGCACCGGTCATCGTGTTCGACGATGCGGATCTCGAGTCCGTCGTCGGCGGCGTGCGCACCTTCGGCTTCTACAATGCCGGCCAGGACTGCACCGCGGCCTGCCGCATCTATGCCGCGCCGAAAATCCACGACAAGCTGGTGGCCGAACTGTCCGCCGCGGCCAGCAGCATCAAGATGGGCACGCAGGAAGAGGAGGGCGTGGAAATGGGCCCGCTGATCACGGCCAAGCATCGCTCGCGCGTAGCGGGATTCGTGCAGCGCGCGAATGAGAAGCGCCACATCGAGATCACCGCTGGCGGCAAGCCGCGATCCGGCAGCGGGTTCTTCTACGAGCCCACGGTGATCGCGGGCGCGAAACAGACCGACGAGATCGTGCAGAAGGAAGTCTTCGGCCCGGTGGTCAGCGTCACGCGCTTCAAGGACGCCGACCAGGCCATCGAGTGGGCCAACCAGTCCGACTACGGGCTCGCTTCATCGGTATGGACCAAGGATGTGGGCAAGGCGATGAAAGTCGCCGCGCGCCTGCAGTACGGCTGCACCTGGATCAACACGCACTTCATGCTGGTCAGCGAAATGCCGCACGGCGGCCTGAAGCGTTCCGGCTACGGCAAGGACCTCAGCGTCTACGCGCTCGAGGACTACACGGCCGTGCGGCACGTGATGGTCAAGTTCTAGCTACCAGGGAGTGGACTTGCCGCGCTTGCGCCGGCCGCGGCGCGGCCGCTTCTCGCGCCACTCCTGGTACCACAGCGGGAACAGCTTCCAGGCCTTGCCCCCGTCCAGCGTCTCGGCGGGGATCAGGTTGAACACGGCCACGCCGATGCTGGCGTAGCCGAGCACCGCGACCACCGCGCCCCAGGGATCGAGGTTGCCGAATCCGGTCAGGGCGTTTGCCGCCAGCAGCGGCACCGCCACCGCGAGCTGCGCCAGCACGCCACCCCAGGCCACGATGTAATCCTGCTCCGCGTAGTGCGGCTCTTCGTATTCGCAGATGCCGTGGATGGCGTAGAGCCGGATCGCGATCGGTCGCAGCCGTTGCCGGCGCGCGAACCAGGCGTGACCGGCCTCGTGGATCAGCAGCATGGCGAAGTAGGAGGCCACCGCGACGGCGGAATTGACCAGGCTTTCGAGCGACAGCAGCAACACCAGCGCGCCCGCGACGAGAGCCGACCAATGAACATAGAGTGGCGCGCCGAAAATGCGCAGCCGGCCGATTCGCGTGTAGCGCCGCATGGGCGCAATCTACCCCAATCTACGCGGGGTCGTGGCAGACCGCCTCGACGTTGTGCCCATCCGGGTCCAGCACGAAGGCGCCGTAGTAGTTGGGGTGGTAGTGCGCGCGGACACCGGGCGGCCCGTTGTCGCGTCCGCCCGCGGCCATGGCGGCCTGGTAGAACGCGTCGACCTGCTTGCGGTTGTCGGCGCGGAAGGCGATGTGCAGCGGCGGCGAGTTCGGCGTGCCACCGGCCACCCAGAAGTCAGGCTTGGGCGGTACTCCCAGGCCCATGGCTCCCCGGGGTGCGAAGTCCGCCGGCAATTCCATGATGAGTTGGTAGCCGAGCGGCGCCAGCGCGGCGAGATAGAAGGCCTTGCTCTTGCGGTAGTCGCTGACATTGAGACCGGTGTGGTCGATCATCCCTGGCTCCTTCAGTCGGTCCGAGACACCACTCTAACTACTGTTTCCAGGTAATCGCGGAATCCCATCTTGTCGTACAACGCGCGTGCCGGCGTATTGTGGCCCATGACGTGCAGGAACGAGGTCTTGCCGCGCAGCGCCTGCCGGCGGATCAGCTTGAGCGTGAGTTTGCGCGCCAGGCCGCGTCCCTGGAAATCCGGGTGGGTGCAGATGCCGCTGATCTCGTGCAGGTCGCCGGCGCACATGCGCTC
>Ga0315910_10005593_pt1 | contig 10270 bp, 10 predicted proteins | sample EdamamesoilMG_FD_204470 | JGI IMG/M metagenome (GOLD analysis project Ga0315910, IMG submission 204470) | Garden soil microbial communities collected in Santa Monica, California, United States - Edamame soil | ecosystem: Environmental > Terrestrial > Soil > Garden | place: USA: California... | reverse complement strand
GCGCGAGGTTCGGCACCGCGAACGAAAAGTCGCACTCCAGGTTTTCCTCGTAGAACTTGCGCTGGCCGTCGTTCATGATGTCGTAGAGCATGCCGTGCACGTCCTTGTGCTCCATGGCCGGCAGGTTGATGCGCTTGATGTCGCCGTGCACGCGGATCATCGGCGGCAGGCCCGACGACAGGTGCAGGTCGGAGGCCTTGTTCTTGACGACAAAGGCAAGCAATTCAGTGAGATCCATTACAATTCCCCGGGAATCTAACGGGCAAAGTATGCGGTCAATCCATGACAACTTGCAAGCCGTACGCCAGCGCATCAGCAGCGCGGCGCAGGCGGCTGGCCGCAACCCCCGGGATGTGACGCTTTTGGCAGTGTCGAAGACCCATCCCGCGGCGCTGGTGGAGCAGGCCCTGGCGGCGGGCCAGCGGGCGTTCGGCGAGAACTATGTGCAGGAAGCCGTCGAGAAGATGGATGTGCTCGCCGGACAATCCGTGGAGTGGCAGCTGATCGGGCCCCTGCAAAGCAACAAGACGCGGGTGGTGGCGGCGCGCTTCGACTGGGTGCAGAGCGTCGAGAGCGAGAAGATCGCGCGCCGGCTCGCGGAGCAGCGCCCAGCGGGGATGGGGTTGCTGAACGTGCTGATCCAGGTCAACGTCTCCGGTGAGGCGTCCAAGGGCGGCGTCGCGCCGGCGCAGGTGCCCGCGCTGGCGAAAACGATCCAATCGTTGCCGCGTCTGCGCCTGCGCGGGCTGATGGCGATTCCAGAGCCCGGCGCGGAACGCGCGCGCTACCGCGAACTGAAGAGTTTGTACGACGGCCTGAAGGGCGAGTTCGGCTTCGACACGCTTTCGGTGGGGATGTCGGACGACCTGGAGCTCGCCATCGCCGAGGGTGCGACGCTGGTGCGCATCGGCACCGCGATCTTCGGGGCGCGGGAAAAAATGAGGCCGGCAGCATGAACGTGGCGATGAACGTCGTCTTCATCGGCGGCGGCAACATGGCCGACGCGCTGATCGGCGGCATGCTGAAGAACGGCTTTGCGCCAGGCCAGCTGCGCGCGATCGAAGTCGACGGCGCTGCGCGCCGGCGGCTTGCCGACAAGTACGGCGTCGAGTGCCACGACGAAGCGCGCAAGGCGCTGCGCCCGGGTGACGTCGTCGTCTTCGCGGTTAAGCCCCAGCAGATGAAGGAAGCGGCGCGCTTCTCGGGCCTGAAAGACAACACCCACCTCGTCATCACCATCGCGGCGGGAATAACGCTCGACACCCTGTCGCGGTGGCTGGGCGGGTATGCGCGCATGATCCGCGCGATGCCGAATACGCCAGCGCTCATCGGCGCCGGCGTCGCCGGCCTGTATGCGCAGCCCGGCGTCAGCCAGGCCGAGCGCAAGCAGGCCGAAGCGATCCTCGGCGCGGCGGGCGCCACGGTGTGGATCGACGACGAGGCGCTGATGGACGCGGTCACCGCCGTCTCCGGGAGCGGCCCGGCCTACGTATTCTGGTTCATCGAGCAGCTGGCCGCCGCGGGCGAAAGCCTGGGACTGGCCAACGAAACTTCCCGGAAGCTCGCCATCGAGACCGTTCTGGGCGCGGCCAAGCTGGCCGCGCAAAGCGCGGATTCGCCGGCCGCGCTGCGCGAGCGCGTGACTTCCAAGGGCGGTACCACGGAGGCCGCGCTGAAGGCGTTCGAAGAGCAAAAGCTCGCGGAGCGCTTCCTGCGCGCAGTCGAGGCGGCGCGCGACCGCGGCGCGGAACTCGGCGGACAGCTGGCGAAAGGCTAACCGGGCAGGCCGATGCTGCAGCAGATCGCAAGCCTGGTGGTCGACTTTGTCGGCGGCTTTTTCGTGCTGATGTTCCTGCTGCGGTTCTATTTCCAGTGGCTGCGCGTGCCGTTCCGCAATCAGGTGGGCGAGTTCGTGATCGCGACCACCAACTGGATGGTGAAACCGGTGCGGCGGGTGGTTCCCTCGATGCTCGGCCTGGATCTTGCGAGCCTGCTGTGCGCCTGGGTCCTGCAGGCCGCCCTGCTCGTGCTTCTGCTGACCATCGCGGGCCGCGACTTGAGCTCGGCGCCCGGCATCGCCGCCGGGATGGTGTTCACGATCGCGCTCGTGGACCTGCTGCAACTGAGCGTGAAGATCCTGCTGTTCCTGGTGATCCTGCAGGTTGCGCTGTCGTGGCTCAGTCCGGACAACCCGCTGCATTACGTGCTGGATGCGATCACCCGGCCGATGCTGCGGCCGATCCGGCGCATGCTGCCGCCGATCGCCAACGTCGATCTGTCGCCGATGGTGCTGATGCTGGTGCTGCTGATCCTGCTGGTGCCGATCGCCGAACTGCGGCAGCTGGCGGGCGGGCTGTTCTAGCCCGCCCGGTTTTCCTCAATCAGGCAGCCTTTTTGGCCTGCGCGAGCGCGTCTTCGCCGAAGAACTGTTCATCCTCGGTGGAACCGTGCAGCGCTGTGGTGGACGCTTTGCCGGCGGTGACCACCTGGGTGATCTGGTCAAAGTAGCCGGTGCCGACCTCGCGCTGGTGCTTGACCGCGGTGAAGCCCTTCTCGGCGGCCGCGAATTCCTTTTCCTGCAACTCGACGAAGGCGGTCATGTTGTTGCGCGCGTAGCCGTGCGCCAACTCGAACATTGAATAATTGAGCGAGTGGAAGCCGGCCAGCGTGATGAACTGGAACTTGTAGCCCATCGCGCCGATCTCGCGCTGGAATCTGGCGATCGACGCATCGTCGAGGTTGCGCTTCCAGTTGAACGAGGGTGAGCAGTTGTAGGCGAGCATCTTGCCCGGGTACTTCTTGCGGATGCCCTCGGCGAACTTCTTCGCGAATCCCAGGTCGGGCGTGCCGGTTTCGCACCACACCATGTCGGCGTACTCGGCATAGGCCAGGCCCCTCGATAGCGCCTGGTCGAAGCCCTTCTTCGTCTTGTAGAAGCCTTCCGAGGTGCGCTCACCGGTGAGGAAGGGTTTGTCGTTGTCGTCCACGTCGGTGGTGACGATATCGGCGGCTTCTGCGTCGGTGCGCGCGAGCAGCACCGTCGGCACGCCCATCACGTCGGCCGCGAGGCGCGCCGCGATCAGCTTCTGCACCGCTTCCTGCGTCGGCACCAGTACCTTGCCGCCCATGTGGCCGCATTTCTTGACGCTGGCGAGCTGGTCCTCGAAGTGCACGCCCGCCGCGCCGGCGTCGATCATCGCCTTCATCAGTTCGAACGCGTTCAGCACGCCGCCGAAGCCGGACTCGGCATCGGCGACGATGGGCGCGTACCAGTCGATGTCGCCCTTGCCCTCCATCGTCTGGATCTGGTCCTGGCGCGCGAGCGCGTTGTTGATGCGCTTGACCACCGTCGGAACCGAGGTCGTTGCATAAAGCGATTGGTCGGGATACATCGACAGCGAATCATTGGCGTCGGCGGCCACTTGCCAGCCGGAGAGGTAGATCGCCGGCACGCCGGCCTTCACCTGCTGCATCGCCTGGTTGCCGGTGAGCGCACCAAGCGAATTGACGAAGGGCATCTCGTTGCACTTCTTCCACAGCTTCTCGGCACCCAGTTTCGCCAGCGTGTGCTCGATTTTCACGCTGCCGCGCAGGCGCACCACGTCTTCGGCGGTGTAGCCGCGCTTCACGCCGCTCCAGCGCGGGTTCTCCGACCAGTCCTTCTGCAGCTTGGCGATCTCTTCTTGGCGATTCATCCATTCTCCGTGGGTAAGGTGTTGAACTGACGTCAGATTACGGCCAACGATGACGCACAGCAACATCGTCATCCCACAGTATGAAATGGCACTAAAACAATGATTTACAGATAGTTAGGCAACTAGTATTTCACGATACGAAGGAGGTTTTCGCGGATTTGCTGCTTTGCGTACCCAAATCATGACGCGCCGCAGCAGTAGGCTGGAATTAGGGGGTGCGTAGGATGAAACTCCCCACCAGCCTACTGGCGAGAGATGGCCATCTTTCGATCTATCGAATTAAGGCGCTAACAGTGCTGCGCGCCTATTTCGATGAAACGGGGATTCACGATTCATCAAAGGCCACGATGGTTTGTGGACTTGTTGCCACCTTCGAGGCATGGGATGCCTTCGATGCCGACTGGCAAAAGGAACTCGATGTAACTAAGTTGCCTTACTTCCATGCCGTGGACTGCGAGCATGGCGAAGATGTTTTTCAACCCATCCCAAAGCCGCTGAGAGATTCCTTGGTATGGGGGCTAGGTAATGTAATTGGCAGGCATCGCCCGTACTTCGTCGATGCCGGAATGCACAGAGAATCTTGGAACGCTGCCAAGTTTCCGAACATTGTCCGAGTTTTCAGAAACCCATATCACGTTTGTTTCGCGCACTGCATGGACCAACTTTCCCACTGGTCTGAGCAGCATGCAAACGGGGAGCCTATTGCTCTCGTATTCAGCGATCAATCCCAATTCAAAAATTTTGCCCAACAGATTTACGACTCATACATAAGAGAGAAAAAGAACGCCAACCTAGTGTCGTTGCAGTTTGCCAACCACAAGTGTTTTGCTGGTTTACAAGCTGCTGACTATCTGTGCTACGAGCAATATGTTCAGTTTGTTGCTGGGATAACTGACGCTGAGCAGGTAACTAGGATCGGCATGAAGCGACTGCTTGACGCCAAACTCATAAAGCTATCGTCCCGATTTAATGGTGAGTTCTGGGGCCGTCTTGACCTCACTAAGAAGTGGCCCTGAGTTGCGATAGCAACCTCGAAAAGTGCTTAATACAGCCCCTCCGCCATCAATCTTACAGCCCGTTCTCAGCCTTCTGGCAAGAAACTACTCAAGCCGAATGATGGGAGCAGCTAGACCTTTTCAAAGGAACCTAGGATGCAATGGCTTATTTCCAAGTACCTGATAACCGCCGCTGTGGTGGTGATCGTATCAGAGGCCGCTAAGCGAAGTGACAAGCTGGGTGGTTTTATCGCTGCCCTGCCGTTGGTGACGGTCCTAACATTGATCTGGTTGCACTTCGAGGGCCAGCCTCAGGTAAAGGTAGCCAACCACGCTTGGTACACGTTCTGGTACGTCCTGCCGACGCTACCCATGTTTCTGGTGTTTCCGGCTCTGCTTGGGCGCTTCGGGTTCTGGCCGACGCTGGCTGCTTGTGTGGGAATCACAGTCGTTTGCTTCGGACTGCTGGCGCTCGTGGGCCGCAACTATGGCCTTGAACTTCTCTGAAAATGGCTTGGGTACGCCAACTAGCACATGCCGCAAAAACGAGCCTAGGTCTGTACCAGCCGGCGCTGGCTGTGCGCGCTCATAAGGATGCCGATGCCGACAAACAGCGTGAGCATCGCCGTGCCGCCGTAGGAAATGAACGGCAGCGGCACGCCCACGACCGGCAGGATGCCGGAGACCATGCCCATATTTACGAAGGCATAGGTGAAGAACATCAGCGTGACCGAGGCCGCCAGCAGGCGCGCAAAGAAGGTCGCGGCATTGGCGGCGATCATCAGGCCGCGCGCGATCAGCAGAGAGTAGAGCGTCAGCAGTGCGAGGTTGCCGAGCAGGCCGAATTCTTCCGAGAAAACGGCGAAGATGAAGTCGGTGTGCCGTTCCGGGATGAATTCCAGGTGCGTCTGCGTGCCATGCAGCCAGCCCTTGCCGGTGATGCCGCCCGAACCCACGGCGATGGTGGATTGAATGGTGTGGTACCCCGAGCCGAGCGGATCCTGCGTCGGGTCGATCAGCGTGAGTATCCTGCGCCGCTGGTAGTCGTGCAGCATGCTCCACAGGGGCGCGAGGCACGCCAGGCCCAGCGCGCCGAGGCCGACGAGCACTTTCCAGCCGATGCCGGCGAAAAAGATGACGTAGATCCCGGCCGCCGCGACCAGCACCGCGGTGCCCAGGTCCGGCTGGCGCGCGATCAACAGTACCGGCACCGCCAGCAGCAGCGCGGCGACGACGAAATCGCGCATGCGCAGCCGCGCTTCGTTTTTGTGGAAGTACCACGCCAGCATCATCGGCAGCACGAGCTTCATCATCTCCGAGGGCTGGAAGCGCGTCACGCCGACGTGCAGCCAGCGTCGCGCGCCATTCACGACATCGCCGGCGAGCGTCACGGCGATCAACAGCGCGATCCCGAGCGCGTAGGCGGGCACGGCCAAGCGCATCAGCGTCTGCGGGGGGACCTGCGCGACGATCCACATCGCGGCGAGTGCGACCGCAAGGTTGGCGGCCTGGGCGGTGACGCGGCCAGGCATCTCGTAGCTCGCCGAGAACAGCGTTGCCATGCCCAGCGCGGCCAGCGCCAGGCTCAGGCTGAGCAGCGGCCCGTCGATGCCCTGCGCCAGGCGGGCGCCGAGGCGGTGCGGCGCGAGCTGCGCGAGTTCCATCAGTCGCTTTCCCGGCCGGGTTCGTCGGGTTCCGTGACGGGCGCCATCATGGCTTCGGGAAGCTTCCCGAGCAGGTAGTAGTCGAGCACGGCGCGCGCGATCGGCGCGGCCGCGCGCGCGCCGAAACCGCCGTTCTCGACGATCACCATCAGCGCGATCTTCGGGCTCTCGACGGGCGCGAACACCACGAACAGCGAATGGTCGCGATGGTGCTCGGCGACCTTCTTCTCGTCGTACTTTTCGCCCTGCTTCATGCCGATCACCTGCGCGGTGCCGGTCTTTCCGCCGCTCGTGTACCCGGCGCCGGCAAAGGCGCGCGCCCCCGTGCCCTCCTTGTTCACGCCGGCCATCGCCCGCTTGACGAATTCGACATGCTCGGGATTGAAACCGAGCCGCCGATGCAGCGCCGGCTCGATGTGGCGCCGCTCGCCCGTGCGCAGGTTGTCGATATGCGAGACCAGACGCGGGCGGTACATCTCGCCGTTGGCGGCGAGCGTCGCCATGGCGAGCGCGAGCTGGATCGGCGTATACGCGTTGTAGCCCTGGCCGATGCCGATGGAGACGGTCTCGCCCGCATACCATTTCTGCTGCTCCGGCTTGCGGAAGCGCTTCTGTTTCCATTCCGGCGAGGGCAGCACGCCGGTGGCCTCGCCTTCGAGGTCGATGCCGCTCTTCGAGCCCAGGCCAAATTTGCCCATGAACCCGGCGATCGCATCGATGCCCATGTCGTTGGCGAGCTGGTAGTAGAACGTGTCGGAGGACACCACGATCGACTTGTAAAGATCGACGTAGCCGTGCCCGCCGGGTTTGGAGTCGCGAAAACGCCGGCCGCCGAATTCGAAGTAGCCCGGGTCGTTGATCGCGCTCTTGAAATTGCGCTTGCCCAGTTCCAGCGCCGCCATCGCCATGAACGGCTTGAACGTCGAGCCCGGCGGGTAGACCCCGGCGATGGCGCGATTGTTGAGTGGCCGGTCAGGCGAGCTGTTGAGTTCCGCCCAGCTCTGCGGATCGATGCCGTCGACGAAAAGATTCGGATCGAAGCCGGGCTTGGACACGAGCGCGAGCACGCCGCCGGTTGAAGGCTCGATCGCCACCAGCGCGCCGCGGCGCTCACCGAAGGCGACCTCGGCCACTTTCTGCAGCTTGATGTCCAGCGTCAGCGTGATGTTGTTGCCGGCCTGCGCTGGCGTGCGCGCGAGCGTACGGATGCCGCGCCCTGCCGCGTCGATCTCGACCTGTTCCATGCCGGTCGTGCCGTGCAACTCCTGCTGGTAGCTCGCCTCCAGGCCCGCCTTGCCGATGAAATCGGTGCCGCGGTAGTTCGTGGCGATCTCGAGCTCTGCGAGCCGCTCCTGGTCTTTAGGGTTGATGCGGCCGATGTAGCCGATCACGTGCGACGCGAGATCGCCGTGCGGGTACTGGCGAAACAGGCGCGCCTTGATCTCCACGCCGGGAAAGCGATAGCGGTTGGCCGCGAAGCGCGCCACCTCCTCGTCGGTCAGGCGGGTGCGGATCGGCAGGCTCTCGACATTGCGCAGTTCCGCGTGCAGCTTGCGGAAGCGGCTGCGGTCCTTGGCCTGCACCTCGACCACGTCGCCCAATTCCTGGATCGTGCGTTCGACGTCCCTGACCTTGGCGGGGAAGATTTCCAGGGTATACGCGGAATAGTTGCGCGCCAGCACCACGCCGTCGCGATCGAGGATCAGGCCGCGGTTGGGCGCTATCGGCACGATCGAGATGCGGTTGTCCTCCGCCTTGGAGGCGTAGGTGTCGTGCTGCACGACCTGCAGCTGGATGAAGCGCGCCAGCAGCAGCCCGAAAGCGATCAGCACGGCGACGCCGGCGACGCCGATGCGCAACTGGAAAAAATACAGTTCCTTCTCGTGGTTCTTGAGTTCGGCTAGACGCATGTTAGGAAAGGGGGGCTCCGGCGATTCGCCTCTGCCCCCCTTCAAATCCCCCCGCGCTCATATCGCCCTCGTTTCGTCGATTTCCACCGGGCGGCGCTGCGGCATGAGCAGCAAGGTGGTTACGAGGGGCCAGAGTAGGGCACCCAAGAGCGGCCCCACCGCAAGCATCCAGCCGGGAAACTCGGCGCCCGCGGCCAGGCGCACCAGCGCCGAGATGGCCTGCGCGAACACGAGCAGCGCGGCGACGTGCAGCGCCTGCCCCCAGAGCGGGAACCACAGGATCCGGCGCGATAGCGTGATCGAGGCGAACGCGAGCATCGAATAGGCAAGCGCATGCTGGCCCATCAGCACACCGTTGCCGGCGTCGATGAGCAGGCCGAGCAGCCAGCCCGCCCCGAGGCCCACGAGCCGGGGTTGATGCACGCACCAGAAGACCAGCACCAGCGCGACGAAATCGGGCGCGAGCGCGACGTTTCTCCAGGGCAGGAAATTCAGCAGCAGCGCGAGCGCGAGCGAGCCGAGGATGGTGCTCGCGCGCACCGGCAACAGGATGCGCTGCGACAAGGGCGAGTCGCTAAGTTGCATCGCCGTCCTTCCGGCGTGGTTTACGGATCCTGCCGGACCGCTTGTCGGCCGGCGCGCCGGCCTCGTCGAGCGGCAGTGCCTGGCGCGCTTCGTTCTCGATCACCAGCACGTAGCGGCCGCGCTCGACCCCCGCGGCGGGCTGGCAGACGATGCGCGCAAACGCATACGCGGCGTCGCGTTCGATGCGCGCAACCGTCGCCACGGGGATCCCGGGTGGGTAGGTGCCGTCAATGCCCGAGGTCACCAACCGGTCGCCGTTCTGGATTTCCGCGTTCGAGGCCATGAAGCGCAGTTCGAGCATGCCGCTCGCGCCTGCGCCAAAGGCGACGGCGCGCAGGCCGTTGCGCACGACCTGCACGGGGATCGCCTGGTCCTTGTCGGTGAGCAGGGTGACCTCGGCGGCGAGCGCGTGCGCGCGTGTCACCTGGCCGATCACGCCGGTGTCGTCCACCACCGGCGAACCCGCGCGCACGCCGTTCTGGCTGCCCTTGTCGATGACCACTTTTCTCGAGTAGGGGTCGCGGCCGTTGTAGAGGATTTCGGCGGCCATCGACTTGACGGGCAGCCGTTCGCCGGCGCCGATCAGGCGCCGCAACTGGCTGGCTTCGGCCTGCGCAGCCTCAAAGCGCTGCGCCGCCTGCGAGGTGTCGAGGATCTTCGCGCGCAGTTCGGCGTTCTCTTCACGCAGCTGCGCCTGGGTGGCGAAATAGTCGGCCATGCGCCCGCCGAGCGCGGCGGGCAGGGTGGCGAGCGTCTGCAGCGGATAGACCGCCAGCGCAATCACGCTGCGCAGGCCCTCGGTGTAACGGAAGCGCGCATCCAGAACCAGCAGCGCGAAGGAAAGGGACGCGAAGAACGCCAGGCGCACGAGCGGCGCGGGGCCGCGATTGAAGAAAGGAGGGGGGGTATGGTCCATGCCGCCCAGGAAGGGGGTCACCCGCGGGTTCTACCCGCTCCCTCTACTCACTCATTCGTGAAGATCGCCCCGAAGTGCTCCATCTTCTCGAGCGCCTTGCCCGAGCCGCGCACCACGCAGGTCAGAGGGTCGTCGGCGACGATCACGGGCAGGCCGGTCTCTTCCATCAGCAGCCGGTCGAGGTCGCGCAGCAGCGCGCCGCCGCCGGTGAGCACCATGCCCTTTTCGGCGATGTCGGCGCCGAGTTCGGGCGGGGTTTGTTCGAGCGCGCTCTTCACCGCGCTGACGATCTGGTTGAGCGGTTCGGTGAGCGCTTCGAGGATTTCATTCGAGGAAATGGTGAAACTGCGCGGGATGCCCTCGGCGAGATTGCGTCCCTTCACTTCCATTTCGCGCACTTCGCTGCCGGGGAAGGCCGAGCCGATGGTTTTCTTCACCATCTCGGCGGTGGTCTCGCCCACCAGCATGCCGTAGTTGCGGCGGATGTAGTTGATGATCGCTTCGT
>Ga0315910_10005592_pt1 | contig 10271 bp, 8 predicted proteins | sample EdamamesoilMG_FD_204470 | JGI IMG/M metagenome (GOLD analysis project Ga0315910, IMG submission 204470) | Garden soil microbial communities collected in Santa Monica, California, United States - Edamame soil | ecosystem: Environmental > Terrestrial > Soil > Garden | place: USA: California... | reverse complement strand
GCCCAGCCATATTGACGTTAAAATGAGTCGTCCCGCCAAGCCCAAGGACGATGGGCAGTACGCCGCCCATCGCTTGCAGTACTATTTCCCAGCGACCCACGAGGGTCACATCGAGTGGCTGAAGACGAACAAGGCGAAGAAGGCGAATTACGTCAAGACGCTCGCCGCGCTCGTGGGAGTGCTGCTCAATCGGGAGTTCGAGCGACTCGGGATCACCGACCAGGTGGTGTTGGAGGAGGAGAGGGGAGCGACGAAACCGGCACGGAAGAAGACGCGGAAAGCGTGACGAACGCGGCGGCCACCGACGTCCGGCATTCCCCCCTGAGCCGTTTGCGGCGATTTGGACTTCCTATGCCCTAGCAAGAGCTTTCAGGCCAGAATCGGACCCGGCTCCGCTACGAAGCGTTGAGGGTGGGTGCGCGAGGCCCTGCCATTCCTTGCTTGGATGTCCTAGGCTGGAAGCTAGGCGGACCATGAGGCTTAGTAACGATCAGCGAGGTATCCTGAAAGGCAGCCTCGCAGGTTTGGTGGGTGCTGCCGTCCTCGGGGGGACCGCCTACGTTAGCCTTCCAGCAAGTGCCTTCGGCGTGTCAGCCCTCGAGAGTCTGGAGCAGAGGATCGCTTTTGCAATCAAGGCTGACGTGTTTGTGCTCTTATGGCTCGCCGGGTGCGTGCGGCAGGTGAGCGGAGGTCGCTTTCGATCGGAAGCTGATATTGCGGGCGCCGCGTATGCCGAGCCGAGTGCCGCGATCGCGGTCAGGCGGGCTGTGTTGCAGAACTCACTCGAGCAAACGGTGCTTGCGATCGGAGCTCATCTTGCGCTGAGCGTGTTGCTGCGCGGCCGGGAGCTCATGCTGATCCCCGTCTTGGTCGGACTTTATCTGCTAGGGCGGATTTGGTTTTCGTTCGGTTACGAACGAGGCCCATCGGGAAGAGCCGGCGGAATGGCGCTTACCGCAGCACCCACATTGGCGGCCCTTTTACTCGCGGGCGTTCTCATGCTGCTTGGACGCTGAGAGTTAGGGGCTCGCTGCGCGAGCGGTGAACCAATCAACCGAAGCAGCCCTCGATATAGCCAATTGGAATGATGCCCGGAATCAGTTCCATTCGTGTCACCACGAGTCCCGCTCCTTCCAGGGCCGCCCGCAACGTATCCATCCTGAAGCGACGCTTTCCAGGGAAGCCGGTTATTGCGAGCAGTCTTGAAAGTGCTCGCGAGACCACGGTCTGGTCGTGGCAGAAGGTTGGGACGACGAGGCGCCCGCCAGCTCGCAGGAGTGATCGAAGCGCCTTCAGGGCACCGGGTAAATCTGGGAGTAGATGGAGCACGTTAGCTGCGATCACTGCATCAAAGCTCGCCGGCGTGAAAGGCAGCGAATACGCGTCTGCTTCCTGGCACCAGACGTTCGTGACGCCGTTCTTGCGCAAGCGTTCCTCGAGTAGCGCCACCATTGCAGATGAATAATCGGTTGCCACTACGGATTTGGCGGCCCGCGCAAGCACCTGCGTGACGATGCCAGTGCCGGCGCCCACTTCGAGCACCACGGCGGTACCGATTACCGCTTCTCGTGTGAGCTCGAGCATCCTTGGTACCGGCTTTCCAAGGAGCCACATGGAGCGGTCGTAGTCCTTCGCGTGCTGGTCCCAGTAGTGGTAGCCGTGCATTGGTTTTAGGCCGAAAGAGATCGGCGGGTCCTTGCACCAAAAAAGGCGTATACGACCGGCAACAGCAGCATGGTCAAAAGCGTGGCGGACATGATGCCGCCGATCACCACCGTCGCGAGCGGCCGTTGCACTTCGCTACCGGGGGCGGTCGAAAGCGCCATGGGTAAGAAGCCGAGCGCTGCGACGAGGGCCGTCATCAATACCGGACGAAGCCGAAGCTCCGCCGCTTGGCGTATGGCCGCAACATGGTCCATTCCTTGCTCTTCGAGGTGACGACTGAAGGAGACGAGCACCAGGCCATTGAGGACGGCAACGCCGAACAGAGCGATGAAGCCCACACCGGCGGAAATCGAAAATGGCATGGAACGAACAGCCAAGGCTAGAACGCCGCCCACGATGGCGAAAGGAACGTTCATAAATATCAGGAGAGCGGTCCTCACGGACCGAAAGGCCATCCACAGCAGGAAGCCAATCAAGAACAGAGCTGCTGGAACGACGACGAGTAGGCGTGCCTTTGCCTCTTCATAATGCTGAAATTGGCCGCCCCATTCAACGCGGTACCCTGTAGGCAGGCCGACGCCGTCCGCAATCTTCGTCTGGGCTTCCTTCACCACGGACAATAGATCGCGACCTCGGACATTGAACTCGACCGTCAGGCGTCGGGATTGATTCTGACGGCTGACTTGGGCCGGACCGCGCTGGAAGGTCAGGCTCGCGACGTCGCCGAGTGGAACGATCTGGCCACTGACCGACTTGAGCGGAAGCGAGGCAATAGCGTCCTCCGACCCATCGAAGCCGTGGTCGGTTTTGACCACGATGCTGAAGCGTCGCTCGCCCTCTAGAACCTCGCCGCTCTCGTGGCCAACGGCCAGGGTCTCGGTGATCTGATTCACGTCAGCTACGCTGAGGCCGTACCGAGCCAGCTTGGCGCGATCGGGAGCTATCCGAAGATAGCGAAGGCCGGCAACTTGTTCGACACGCACATCCTCGGCACCGGGAATGGTCTGGATGAGCGCGGCAGCTCTTTCCCCCAATTCGAGTAGTTCATCCAGATCCTGGCCATAAATGATGGCCGCGACATCGGATCGGACGCCGGCGACGAGCTCGTTGGTGCGCATCTGGATGGGCTGCGAGATGCCCGCGGCAACCTCCGGGATGAGCCGCTCGATACGTTCGGATATCTCGTTCCCGATGTCCTCCTTGGAGACTCCCGAGCGCCAATCGTCACGAGGCTTGAGTCCAACGTAGATGTCGGACTGCTCGACCCCCATCGGGTCGGTAGCAACCTCGGGCGCACCCGTGCGGCTGACGACGTGCGTGATTTCTGGTATGTCGGCAAGCGCTTTTTCCACGCGAAGACTGGTCGCGACGGACTCGGACAGCGCGATGCCAGGAAGACGCCGGGCCTCGACCAGGAGGTCGCCTTCGTCGAGTTGTGGGACAAATTCCGCGCCCAGCCGCGTGAACAGGAAGGCCGCGACGCTGAGAGCGCCAACTGCGGCAGCGATGGTGAGCCAACGATGGCGGAGCGCGCCGCCCAGCGCAGGAACGAACGCCCGATGGGCCAAACGGAGCAGCCAGGTCTCGTGAGCACCAGCCTTCGGTCGGACGAGGAAGCTGGTCAGGACCGGAACCAAGGTGAGCGACAGGATGAACGCCCCCGCAAGGGCTAGCAGCACCGTCGTGGCCATGGGCCGGAACAGCTTTCCTTCGATGCCGATCAAGGCCAGTATCGGGATGTAAACGATGGCGATGATGGCTTCGCCAAATACGCTCGCCGAGCGAACCTCGAGCGTAGCATCTTCGACTAGACGAAGGCGCTCTGCTCCTGTCAACGGCCGCGCAGCTGCCGCCTGGCTCTCGGACAGCCGTCGGACGGCATTCTCGACGATAATCACGGAGCCGTCGACGATCAGCCCGAAGTCGATGGCGCCCAAACTCATGAGGTTGCCAGAGATCCCCGTGGCCTTCATCACGACGACCGCAAAGAGCAGGGATAGCGGAATGGTCGTAGCCACGACCATTCCGGCACGCAGGTCTCCCAAAAGGAGAAAAAGCACCAGGATGACGAGCAGCGCCCCTTCCAGCAGGTTCCTTCCGATGGTCTTCGTGGTCCTCTCCACCAGAGACGAGCGATCGTAGAAGGGCTCAATCTTGGTCCCTTCGGGTAGCGTCGGTTGGATGGCTGCCAGCTTATTTTTGACGGCCTCGGTGACGATGCGCGAGTTCTCACCCAACAGCATGAGCGTGACCCCGACCACCACTTCGCCGGCTCCGTCCTTCGTGGCTGCACCACGGCGGAGGCGTGGACCGAATTGGACCTCGCCCACTGTTGCGACGGTAATAGGGACGCCCTGCGGCGTCGCGCCAATGACGACGCGGCGCAGATCATCCAGGTTCTTCACGAGGCCATCGGTGCCGATGACAAAGTGCTCGCGCGCATGCTCGATGTAGCCGCCGCCCGCGTTGGCGTTCGAGTTGTGAAGAGCTTCGGCAACCTGAGCAACGGAGATGGCCGACGCTTGGAGGCGCTGCGGGTTCAGCACCACCTGGTACTGTTTGTCCTCACCGCCGAAGCTGTTTACTTCCACGATGCCTGGCACGGATTGGAGCTGCGGAGCGATCTGCCAGTCGAGCAATTCCTCGAGCTGCATCAGCGACAGCCGCTCGTTGGTTACCGTGAACTGATAAATCTCTCCGAGACCACTCGTGATCGGCCCGAGCTCGGGCTTGCCATACTGCTCAGGAACGGCCTCTTGCGCCTCTCGCATGCGTTCGTTGATCAGCTGACGCGCAAAGTAGATGTCCACATCGTCATGAAAGACGACCGTGACGACCGACAAGCCGTACTTCGAAATCGAGCGTACTTCGGTCGAGTTGGGGATGCCGGCGAGGGCGCGCTCGACCGGTACGCTGACGTACTGTTCGACTTCGATAGGTGACAGCGCGGGAGCGGCGGTAATGACCTGCACCTGCACGTTGGTGATGTCCGGGACCGCGTCAATCGGCAACGTGAGCGCAGCTCGCACGCCGAGCAAGGTGAAGACGATGACGGAGACGATGATGATGGCCCTGTTGCGAAGGGACCAGCCGACGATCCAGCCCAGAGCGGCCACTATTCGTCGTCCTCACCGAAAGTGCTTTTTAGAACCGCGCTCTTCAGCGTGAAGACGCCGCTTACGACTACCTGCTCACCCTCGCGCAGGCCGTTGAGGACTTCTACCTTGCCGAGGCCGCTTTCCCCGAGAACGACCTCATGCAAATCGAAGTCACCGTCTGGCTGACGTACGAAGACCGCGGATTTTTGGGCAATCTCCGTAACGGCACTTCGTGGCACGACAAGCGAAGGGCCTTTTTTCGATTCTTGGCCGCTCGCCACGCGCGCAACCCCGAATAGGCCTAGCCGCAGTAGGTCATCGTGGTTGGTGAGGCGGATGCGTGCGGTCACCGTTCGAGCAACCGGATCGATCTGTCGGCTCAAGTACTCGACCGTTCCGCCGAATCGCGCGTCGGGGTACGCATTGAGCTGAATTTCGGCTGGAGAGCCCAGCCTGATGAGCGCCAGGTTCTTTTCGAACACGGATCCGAGGAACCACACCTCGGAAAGGTCTGCGATCGTCGCAAGCATCTGTTCGGCTGCGACGGGCTGACCCACGACAGCGTCGCGCGCAACGACGATGCCGCTGACGGGTGCCCTGAGGGCGAGAGTCGAGCCCAGCGCGCCCCGCGACGCAGCGCCCAGTGCGTCGAGTTGTTCCCTGGCCGCCCGCGCTTCGGCTTCCAGAGCATCAGCCTCGGCTACGGCGGTCAGAACTTCCTGGTTCGCGGCAAGCCTCTTATCGGCCAAGCCTCGCAGGCGATCGGCGTTAGTCCGCGCAGCTGTGGCCTTGGCCGTGGTCGAAGCGTATGCGGCTTTGGCTCGTCCAAGTTCGGGAACCAGGAGAATCACGAGCACGTCGCCCTTCGATACCGTTTGGCCTTCCTTGAACCGCACGGACTCAATTCGGCCCGGGACGAGGGCGGACACTCGCGCCGTCTTGTCCGGATCCGAAGCAACCTCGCCCGGTAGATCGAGTGTCGAGGCGAGGACTGCGCGCACGACCGGCCCTGTCTCGATTTTCGCGTCCTGCACGACACCCGGATCTAGCCGGATCCGCCTCGGGAGTTCTTCGTGCTCCGTCTCGTCGACATGACCTGCTTCAGACGCTTCCTTGGATTCGTCAGCCGCCTCCTGGCCCTCCGCCGCGGGCTCTCGCGAACACGCGCTCGCGAGGCATGCCAGCCAGTACACTAATCGCCGCGGTGTGGATGATCGCATCATCGCAAATTCCCATCTGCCGGTAGGCCTAGCGCGCGCGATAGCGCCACGGAGGCCATGCACCAGTCCCTACGTGCATTCACGTGGGCACGTAAAAAGTCGATCAGTGCTTGCTGTGCGACGATGGCCTCGCGAATCGCGAGCCGCCCTGCTTCAGCCTCTGCAGCCAACGCTTCCAGGGTTTCTTCAGCCCGAGCTATCTTCTCGTTGGAGAAGGCCTCGACCGTCTTGGCCGCAGCCTCGAAATCCACCGTTGCCATGGCGATCTCTAGTTGAATGGATCGCCGAATTTGCTCGCCGGTGATCCGGGCCTTGCGCGCGAGCGCGTCGGCTTCAGCGATTTCTCCAACGTAGGTGTGTCCGACATTGCCGGGTATCGGAATGGGAAATGCGATGCCTGCGCCAAAAACCCGTTCGTTGAGACCATCATTCTGCGCGAACACAGACAGGGTTGGGTTTGGTATGCGGCTGCGTCGATATGCGTCGGCCTGGCGCTCCTGGGCGCGCGCTTCAGCCTGTGCAGCCAAGATCTCGGCACGCTGAGATAGCGACTCCGGGGAGTGGCGCCCGAGAGCTTCCGATATCCCCTCAAGAGGGCGAAGGTCTCCGTCGATCTTGATGGTGCTTCTCGTGGGTTCGACCATTCCCAGCAGCGAAGCGAGGGCGGCTCGGGCTTGTTGCAGCCGCCGTTCCGCTTCGAGCTCGGCGGTAACCGCGCCCACTGTCGCCGCTGCAGCCAAGTCCGCGTCGACAGGGGACCCGACACCTTGGTCTGCTCTGGCCTGAGCGACCTCGGACACGCGCGCGCTCATCTGCATCTGCCGCGCGGCGAGCCTTCGTTCTTCAACGCTAGCGAGGGTGTCGAAGAACAGGACCCAAGCGCGCGCGACGGCGTCTTGGCGAGCAACCACGACTCGCTGAGATTGGGCGCGTACGGCGGCTGCGGCCGCATCGCGGCGAACGCCTCGTTGCCCGGCGATCTCCAGCTCCTGTTGGAGGGTCACGTACCAGTTGTTTGCGTCGGCGGCACCAGAGGTTCTTCTTGCCGCCGATAGTGACAGGAGCGGATTCGAAGGAAGGACCGGGCTGACGGATTGTTCACGACCGCGAGCGGCGTCCAACTCTTGGTCCTCCGCCTTGACTGCCAAATTGGCGGACAGTGCACATCGGGTGAGATTCGAACGGTCGACGATAGAGCAGGCAGGTTCCTGTTGCGCTAGTGCGGAGTGCGAGGCGCACAACGCGGCGAACAATGCGTTGAAGATGCCCACGGCTTTGGCTGTCATTTGTCAGCTCGTTGCAACGGCGGTTTGCGGATCTCGACTAGGCGTCAGCAACAATGCTCGCCGTTCCATGCCTCACGACCCTCCTTTACGATCAGAGCCGCGATGGCGAAGCCGGCAATCGGATCGGCCCACCACCATCCGAACGCGCCATTGAGCCCGATGCCGGTTAGAGCTGCCAGCGACAACCACCAACAAGCAGTCGTCTGAAACGCATCGGCCTCCATGGCTCGGCTTCCAAGCTCGCGAGCTATCCGACGCTTGGCGCGGGCCAGCCAGAGCATCACACCGAGCGAAATGATGATGAGCACCAGGCCGACGCTGCTGAACGAGGGCCGCTCACCGGTCCACAGCGTGTGTGCGGCGTCGCATGTGACGTATGCGCCGAGCATGAACAGCGACCCGGCCACGAGCCGTTGAGCGCGACGTTCGAGCCCCTCCAATCGCTGAGGGCTCATTGCCGGATCCCGCTCCGCACGGAGCCGCCAGATCATGACAGCAGCGGAGGCGCACTCGACGAAGCTGTCGATGCCGAAGCCCAGAATGGCGACACTGCCCGCGAGCAATCCCGCGGTGACCGCGATGACGCCTTCAACGAGGTTCCAACCCACGGTCAGGTACTCGAGTCGAAGCGCCCGTTGAATGGCGCCCGGGCTCCGGGAGGTTTCCGAGCAACTCGTTGAGCAGTCCGACGAGCAAGAGATGGACGGGGATGTCGGATTCATGCGTTCTCGCCTCGATGAGCCACGCAGGATTGACGGAAACCGGTGCGCGACCTTACGCGGCGTCGCCTCCGTCCCGTCGCTTCTGCTTTAACTGTTGGACATCATTGGGCTCAATTTGGCGTTTTAGGGGGTCGTCGCCAGCGACCGGCCCCGCTACGATGGGAGAACGAACATGGAAGCGGATGCGGCTCAGCTCGCGTTAAGCGCGGTACACGAGGCCGTGAAAGCCCGGCGGGAGAATCTCGTTGCGTATGTCCGCCAGAGAGCCGGTGGCCGAGTCGATCCACAGGAGGTCGTTCAAGTTGCGATGGAGCGAGCGCTCGAACGAGCCGGGCAGGTGCGGGATCCGGCACGCGCCGAGGCGTGGCTGGCGCGCGTCGTTCGGAACGTTCTGCTGGATGAACTGAGAAAGAAGCCGCAGCTGCTTTTACCCGCCGACGAAGTTGAGCTCTCCGCTATTGGGGATGACGGGATCGACTGCTGGTGCGTGCTCGTACAAGCCGAACAGCTGAAATCGGAATATTCCACGATCCTCAGGCGCGTCGTCATCGATGGCGTCCCGGTCAATCGCGTGGCAGCCGAGCTGGGGCTGACACCCAACAATGCGATGGTGCGTTTGCACAGAGCGCGGCAAGCGCTGCGGGAACGCCTCGCGGATCATTGCGGCACTACGGCGGCCAGATCCTGCTCGGAATGCGGCTGCGAAGAGCGTGGCTGCTGCGTACGACCGTAGGCAGGGTCTTTTGCGGCAGTGACCGGCGCCGCGCCCGCATGGTCGTCCGCGACACGCCCATTCCTACGCGCCTGACGATACCGAGTAACTGAGGAGACGCGCTCGAAGGCCCTACGAGGAGCTGATATTCAAGGCGCTCATACGTGCTGGGCCGCCGTTGTGCCGCGGGGGTAGTTCACCGAATAGGGCTTGCGGGTCTTGAGCACGGCCACCAGCGTCGCAAGCAACCGGTCTCCAACACCGCGGCTCGCTCGACCGTGGGAATGCCCAGCGGCCCGGAGAGCTGCGTAGTGCGCTTTGCAGCGAGGGTCGCGTTGGACGGCGTTTCCAACCCAGTAGTGGATTGCAGTACGAAGGCGACCGTTGCAGCCGGAGCGCATCCTCACCGCGTGTTGTTTTCCACTCTGCTTCGTCACTGGCGCAACGCCGCACAACAGGCGTAGCCTGGAGTAATCGCGCCTCTCGAGCGGCTCCCAGGCTTCCGCGAGGAGCGTCGCACATCCGAGAGCGCCAAGGCCAGGCATCGATTGCACGAGGCTTGCATCACGAGGAGCGTCATCCTGATCCCCGCTCGCGAGTTCATCCAGAATGGTTTCGATCTCGCGCTCGACCTGTAGCTTTTGCTCGTGTGCCAACCGAAGTCGCGGGACGAGTAATCTCACGTTACGGCTGGTCGCGTCTGTGACGCCGGGCGCCACGTCGAGAGCGCGCTCAGACAACCGTTCCTTGACCGCTTCGGCCGTCAGGCTCCGTATGCGATGGCTCTTGAGCAACGTCCGAATCTTACTGATTCCGAGCTTCCTGGCCGTCTCCGGTGTAGGCGCCATTTCCAGAAGTTCCCAGATCCATCGCCCGTCATAGACACTTCCGAGTGCGAGAACCTGGGGGAAATACCGATGCAGTTGCTCGCGCAGGCGATTACCGAGTGCGATGCGATCCGCTTTGAGCTCATCCTGCATTCGACTGAGCTCGCGGAGCTGAACCAGCAAGGGGTCGCCCAGGCGTGCTCTGCGAAAAGCTGCCGCATCTGTGCGCAGCGAATCCGCGAGCACAAAGGCGTCGCGTCGGTCATCCTTGGCGCCCGAAACCGTATGGCGATCGCGAAAGCGGTCTAGCTGTTTGGGATTGAGGGAAAATACCGAGATTCCCTTCTCCAGCAAGGTCTCCACGACAGCTCCTCGCGGCTGCTCTATTGCGACTGATAGCCGCCCAGGATTGTCCTGCGCTATCTGCAATAGCGCAGCAACCAGCTCTGCTAATCCGGGTCCGGAATGAACGTACGCGGCTTCGAGAAGAACGGCTCGGTCGCTGTCGATTACGCAGACTTGGTGCGACCGTGATCCCCAGTCGATACCGACAAAAATCGGAGCGACTTTGCTTTGCTTTGCCATCCGCTATCCTTTCCGCCTCGACCCACCGCAACGCCTCGTCGGCCCTGTATTGGCGCTCGTCGTTGACGGCGCTACTTCCTATCGGACGTGCATCGCGGCCCACCTCCAGGGGCGCGCGTCCAAATTTGGTCCTACAATGGGCAGGGGGGAAGTGGC
>Ga0315910_10005591_pt1 | contig 10272 bp, 7 predicted proteins | sample EdamamesoilMG_FD_204470 | JGI IMG/M metagenome (GOLD analysis project Ga0315910, IMG submission 204470) | Garden soil microbial communities collected in Santa Monica, California, United States - Edamame soil | ecosystem: Environmental > Terrestrial > Soil > Garden | place: USA: California... | reverse complement strand
CCACCCCACAAAAAACACGCGGCGCCCGGGTCTTTCGTCCCGAGCGCCGCGAGGTTCTGGTCAGCGGGTGATCCGCCGAGCCCTTACGGGCAATCGCCGTTCAGGTTCGTGGCATCGCAATCGAGCTGCGCCAGGCACTGCGCGTTGGCGCCGCAGATCACGTCGCAGGTGTTGTCCGCCACGCAGCTGACGTTGCCACCCTGGTCGCACGCGCCCACGCCGTTGCACTCGATGTCGCAGGTCAGGTTGGCGTCGCAGGTCACGTCGCCCAGGCACGCCGCGTCACCGCTGCAACCGATCGCACAATCCTGATCGCCGGAGACGCAGGTGACGGCCTGCGGGCAGGAGTTGTTCGCGTCGCAGGTGATGGTGCAGTCCAGATCGGAGTCGCACGTCACGGCCTGCTGGCAGGTGCCCGCCACGTTCCCGTTACCGCAGTTGATGTTGCAGGTGCCCTCTTCGGAGGCGCAGCTCACGGCGCCGAGGCAGCTGTTGTCGTTGTCGCACGTCAGCTGGCAGTTCTCGGTCGAGGTGCAAGCGACCGCGTTGGCGCAGGTGTTGTCCGCGCCGCAATCGACGATGCAAGCGCCCTCGTCTGCGTTGCAGTTGACGGCACCGACGCAAGCACCCGCCTCGAGGCAAGCGATGTTGCAGTCGCCCTCGACGGTGTCGCAGCTGGCCGTGCCGCCGCAGCTCCCGAGCCCGCAATCGAGATCGCAGGTGACGGTCTCTCCGCCGGCGACGCCGCACACGACGTTGCCCGCGCAGCTGTTGTTGTCGCAGGCCAGGTTGCAGTTGGCGGCGTCACAGGTGAGGCCAGCGGGGCAGGAGGCCTCGCCGTTGCAGTCGACCTGGCACAGGTCGGGGAAGCCGACGCCGCCGCACGCGACACCCTGGGCGCAGCTGCCGTCGCCGCTGCAGATGACCGCGCAGTTGTCCTGGTTGCCGTCGCAGATGACCGCGCCCGCGCAGGAGTTCAGACCGTCGCAGGTCAGGTCTGCGTTCTCGCCGCCCAGGTCGATGGCCGAGGTGCAGCTGCCTTCGCCGCCGCACTGGATGTTGCACACGCCCAGGTTGCCGCACTCGATCGCCTCGGCGCCGCTGCAGGAGTTGTCGCCTTCGCAGGTGACGCGCAGGTCGTCGTTGGCGTTGTCGATCAGGAAGGCTTGGCTGCAGGAGTCGTCGCCGTCGCAGTTGATGTTGCAGGCTTCGGCGCCGGCGCAGTTGATGACCGCCGTGCAGGTGGCGTCTTCCTGGCACTCGACGGTGCAGGTGGCGTCGTTGCCGCACTCGATGGCCTGCGAGCACTGGCCGTCATCCAGACATTCCACCCGGCAGTCGATGTCGTCCGGGCACTCGACGTCTTGCTCGGTACAGTCGAACTCGTCGTCCTCGCACTCGAAGACGCAGGTCTGGCCTTCGCAGATGCCGCCGTTGCGCTCGCAGTCCGAGTCGTCGCAGCGAACGTTGTTATTGTTGTTGCCACCGCCACCGCCGCGCGGTGGGGGAGGCGGATCGTCCAGACCCAGGTCGCCGTTCCCCTCGTTGTTGCCGCCGCCGGCTGCGCCCGCCGCACCTGCGGCACCGGCTGCGCCTGCAGCACCCGCGGCGCCGGCCGCGCCACCCACGCCGGCATTGGCCGAGCCGCCAGCGCCGTCGCGATCCACGACCGCCACGGGGCGGGACGGTAACGCCGCCTGCTCCGTGTCCTCGTCGCCATTGCCCTCGTCATCGCCGAGGTCGTCCACCAGACCGCAGCTGCTCGCCGCGTAGGCCGCGGTCAGCGCAAACAGCATGGCCCTGAAAGGCAGGCGTCTGCGTCTTTGTTGCGTCGGACAGGGGTCGGTCGTTTTCATGGGTTCACGCTCCACTAAGTCCCCGCTTCGGAACCGGGCCCGGTCCCGAGCGGAGTATTCATCACAGGGTTGGTCTAGCTGGGCAGTCGGGGATGCGGGCCACGGAGGACCCGCACGCGTCGAACATGAGCACTCTGGGCACTAACTCACTCCCGCTGACGAGCCAAGTGCCTCTCGTTCTCGAATATATCAGTGTCTTCTGCGGGATTGTCATTCGAACGCGCGGCGCGATGCGTGCCCGGGCCACGATTCGAGCCGCTGGTGGCGTGACTTTGCAACCGTGCTACTCAGCTGTTCGCAAGCTGAACAGTCCGCGTCGCGCGAGCGCACCCGAAGCCCCGGCGCGGCCTTGTGTCAGCGGTCTAAAATTCCAGCCGCAAGCGCTCGGCTCGCTGCTGACGCGTCAGGCCAGGGCCGTCAGTGCGCCAGGTCCCAGGCGGCGCCGTGTCCGACGTCGACGACCAGCGGGACGTCGAGCGTGTAGATGTTTTCCATGCGCTGCTTGATCGCCGGCACCGCCTGCTCGAGCTCCGCTTCGGGGACCTCGAAGACGAGCTCGTCGTGCACCGTCAGGATCATGCGGCAGCCCGGCGTGACCGGCGCCCCCAGCTTCAACATGGCCAGCTTCAACAGGTCGGCGGCGGTGCCTTGGATCGGCGTGTTCATGGCCACGCGCTCCGCAGCGGCGCGCCGCCCGAAGTGGCTGCTCTTGATGTCCGAGACCCGGCGCAAGCGCCCGAGCAGCGTGCGCACCGTCCCCGTCAGCCGAGCCTGCTCCAGGGTCGCCTCCATGAAGACCCGGACCCCCTCGTAACGCCGGAAATAGGCGGCGATGAACTGCCCGGCTTCGGCGCGCGGGATGCCCAGGCTCTTGCTCAGGCCCTGCTCGCCCTGGCCGTAGATGACCCCGAAATTGACCGCCTTGGCGCGCCGCCGGTGCTCGGCCGTGACGTCCGAGGGCGCGAGGCCGAAGATTTCCATGGCGGTGCGTGTGTGCACGTCCTCGGCGGCCAGGAAGGATTGCGTGAGCACGGGGTCCTTGGACAGGTGGGCCAGCACCCGCAGTTCGATCTGCGAATAGTCGGCGCTGACCAGCTGGCAGCCGGGCGGCGCCACGAAGGCGTTGCGGATCTTGCGCCCGAGCTCGGTGCGGATCGGGATATTCTGCAGGTTGGGGTCGCTGGAGCTCAGGCGCCCCGTCGCGGCGACCGCCTGGCCCCAGCGCGTGTGGATGCGCCCGGTGTCCGGGTGCACGAGGCCGGGCAGGGCCTCGATGTAGGTGCTCTTGAGCTTGGCCAGCTTGCGGATCTCGAGCACCACGCGCGGCAGCGGATGCTCGTCGATCAGCGCTTCCAGGGTGGCCGCGTCGGTGGAGCGCGAGGTCTTGGTGCGTTTGAGCGGCTTGAGCTTCAGGTCGTCGAAGAGCAGCGTCTCGAGCTGCCGGGGTGAATGCACGTTGAAGGGCCGCCCGACGATCTCCTGCGCCTCGCGCTCGAAGTCGAGCAGCCGTGCGTCGAGCTCGGTTCCCAGCCGCCCGAGCATGGAAATGTCCACCAGCACGCCGCGCAGCTCGAGCTCCGCGAGCAGCTCGCTGAGCGGCAGCTCCAGGTTGCGCAGCAACTCGCTCAGCTGCGCCTGGTCGAGCTCTTTCTCGAGGCGTGGCCAGAGCCGCATCAATAACGCTGCCTCGCGCCCCAGCAGCGCCCCCAGGCTGTCCGCGTCGACCTCGTCGAGCGGCACCAGCAGGCCGCGTTTGGGTTTGGTCAAGCTTTCGAGGCTCGGTAGCTCGATCGAGAGCTCGCGTTCGACGAGCTCTGCCAGTGCGTTTGGCGCCTCGGGGTCGATCAGGTAACTGGCGAGCTGCGTGTCGAACGTGAAGGGCAGCGCCGGGAGCGTGCCGCTCGGCAGGCCACTCTCGATCGCCACGCGCAGGCTCTTGACGTCGTGCCCCGCCAGGGCGATGCCGCCGAGCCCGGAGGCGAGCGCCAGACCGACCTCGGCCCGGCTGAGTTGCACCGGTGCTCCAACGTAGCGGTGCCCGAGCGGCAAATACCAGGCCACGCCGGGGCCGGTTGAAAATGCCACACCGACGAGGTGCGCCTGATTGCCGACGCTCTGGACGGCGGGCACCAGCGCGAGACGCCCGGCGTGACGGGCCACCTCCAGCAGCGCGTCGAGCGCGGCGCGCGTCGTGACGAGCTGTGTCGTCGACTCGACGCTGGCCGCGGGCCGCTCTTCCGCCGTCGCTGCGCCCGCGTCGGTACCTGCGCCAGCTGCGTCGATGGCGTCGGGCCTGCTCGGTCCGCGACGGGCGATCCGCTCGTCCACTGCCGCCAGCTGGCGCTGAAAACCGAGCTCGGCGTAGAGCGCCCGGAGGGCGTGCAGGTCGCCGTCCCCGCCACCCATCACATGCCGACCCATGGCCTCGACGTCGAAACGAATCTCGCAATCGTCGCGCAGGGTGACGAGCTTCTGGCTCAGAAACGCCTGCGCGCGGTGTTGCTCCAGCGTTTCACGCAGTTTTTGGCGCTTGATCTGCGCGAGGTTGGCGTAGATCCCGTCGATGTCGCCGAATTCGGCCAGCAGCTGCTGCGCCGTCTTGGGCCCCACCGATGGCACGCCAGGAATGTTGTCGGAGGTGTCGCCGGTCAGGGCCAGCAGGTCTCTCAGCTGACTGACCTGCACACCAAAACGCTCCGAGACTTCCTCGGGGCCCCAGACTTTGTCCCGCATCGTGTCCCACAGCACCACGTCCGGGCCGACCAGCGGCATCAAGTCCTTGTCCGCGCTCACGATGACCATGCGCAGACCGCGGCAGCGCGCCTCACGAACCAAGCTGGCGATCAGGTCATCTGCCTCCACGCCCGGCTGCACGAAAATGGGCACGTTCAGCGCCCCCAGCACCTGTTCGACACGCTGCATCTGCTGGCGCAGATCCGGCGGAGCCTCCGGGCGGTGCGATTTATACTCGGGATACAACTCCTTGCGGAAAGTTTGCTTGCCCGAGTCCATGGCGACGGCCAAGAGCGCCGGATCACATTGCTTGAGCATCCGCTCGAGCATGATCACCGTGCCGTAGACGGCGTGCGTGGGCTCGCCGCTGACCGGGCTAGTCAGGGGCGTGATGGCGTGGTACGCGCGGAAAACGTAGCCGCTGACATCCACGACGTACAGGACATCACGAGCGCCCGGTTCAAATAGCCGACTTACCATCGTTCATGGCCAAACCGACGCAAACTCGTGACCGCACCGGAGCTGGGCTCGTCGTTCCCTGCCGTCGTCTTGCCTGCTGTCGGACTGTCGATCGTGGGCTGACGCCGCACTGCGCCGAGCAGGTCGCGAGCGACGTGCGCCGGGTTGCCACGCAGCGAGCGAGCGCTGACGCTCTCGCCGGGTGCTTTGGTTTGCTGCCGAGCCGTGCCGCCGCGCGTCGCGCTGCCCGGGCGCTCGTCGCCCACTGGGTTTTTGCCCGCTGCCATCGGGCTCCTGCATACCGCACTAGCAGATGGGGTGGCGTCAGAATCCGAATCGGCGGGGCCGTGAGGGGCGGAGCTGCAGGGATCGTGGCTGCGGGCAACAGTGGGGCCGCTGGGAACGGGGCTGCAGGAAGCAGGGCTTGCGGGGCCGAGCCCTCGGGCGTTTCCGCTCGGACTCGTTCGGAGCACTGGCGCGGCCCTCTCGCCCCCTCGGAGCGTACTTCGATGAGAGGGCCATGGGGAACCACTTACCGCGGCAGCCCTCGACGTCTCGAGGGCAGTCGCGCGGGCCGTCGTGTGCGCGTTCGTCGCGCGCCGCTCGGCCGCAGATTCGGAGCACCACATTGTCATCGTGACATTTGGTGCTGAATCGGGTGATATCGGAGATCGAGAGATGGGAATCGTCCTGATTGCGCTGTACCTCGCTGTACTGCTCTTCCTTTGTGGTTATGGCCTGCACCGCGCCCGTTTAGCCTGGCTTTGCTTGCGCTGCCAGGCCCCGCACCGGGCCAAGCGCCTGCCGCTCGACCAGCTGCCCACCGTCACCGTCCAGTTGCCTATATATAACGAGGCAACGGTCGTGCAGCGTCTGCTGGAGGCGGTGAGCCACCTCGACTACCCCCGGGAAAAGCTCGAAATCCAGGTCCTCGACGATTCGGACGATGAAACGCGGGTGCTCGCGGAAAGCACCGTGGATCGTCTGCGGGACACGGGCCTCGACATCATGTATGTGCGGCGCCCCTCGCGCGAGGGGTACAAGGCGGGGGCGCTCGACTACGGCTTGCGCCGCGCCAAGGGCGAGCTGATCGCCATCTTCGACGCCGATTTCGTGCCGCCCGCGGACTTCCTGCAGGAGACGGTCGGGCACTTTCGCCAGGCGAACGTGGGTATGGTGCAGGGGCGCTGGGGTCACCTGAACCGGGACGCGAGCTTGCTCACCGGCCTTCAGGCGCTGATGCTGGACGGCCACCACATGGTCGAGAACCGGGCGCGTTATTCGGCGGGTTGTTACTTCAACTTCTCCGGCACGGCCGGCATCTGGCGGCGGCAGGCGATCGACGACGCCGGCGGCTGGCAGCACGACACGCTGACCGAGGATCTCGATCTTTCCTATCGCGCCCAGCTGAAGGGCTGGCGGTTCGTGTACCGGCCCGACGTGGTGGCCCCGAGCGAGCTGCCGGAAGACGTGTTTGCGTTTCGGGCGCAGCAGTATCGCTGGGCGAAAGGTACCGTCCAGACTGCGCGCAAGTTGCTGCCCAGTGTCCTGCAGGGGCCGCTCTCGCGCGATCAGCGTCTCGAGGCGTTGTTTCACCTGACGCCGCACTTCGCTTACCCGCTGATGGTCTTGCTCTGCCTGCTGTTGCCATTTGCACTGGTGATGCTGCCGGTGGCCGACAACTGGGTGGCGTTGCTCGTGGTCGACGTGCCGCTTTGTTTTGGCGCGACCGGGTCGCTCGCGGCCTTCTACGCCCTCGCGAATCGTGCGCAGGGGCGCCCCGTCAGCGAGGCGCTGCGCAAGCTGCCCGCTCTGATGGCGCTCGGTATCGGGCTGAGCCCGTACCTGTCGCGTGCGGTCCTCGAAGGGCTCCTGCACGACGCCGGCGAGTTCGTCCGCACCCCCAAGCGGGGTCTGCGTGCCAGCCGCTACCTCCAGCGCCGTGCGCCGCTGCCGGTGGCGGAGCTGTTCCTCGCTCTGGTCAGCGTCGGCAGCGTCGTCATCTCGCTGGAGACGGATCACTACCTGGCGACGCCGTTTGCGATGTTGTTCGCCTTTGGCTTCTCCTACATGGCCGGCATGATGACGATGGAGCAGCTGGCGCGCCGCCGCGCGCTCGCCCCGTCCGCGGCCAGCGTCATCGCCAAGATCTGAGGCGCACCCGCATCGGAGGCAGCCCTCGCTGCCGAGAACGAGTGGGCCTGCGGGCCCGCTCGTTCAGCGGCGGCTCGAAGAGGGCCGGGCACGGCGCGCAGAAGCACCGGCGCGCCCAGAGGCACGGCGCGCTCCGAGTGAGCTACTTCGGCGCGCTCGGCCGCCGGGAGCAGGTCAGGAAGCCCTCGGCAGCTCCCCGGAACACTCAGAGGTGCATTTGACCCGCATGGCTTTCGCAATTCGAAAATTGCGATTCTGCGTGTTACAGCTTGCGGTTATTGAATTGTTGCTCGGAAAATCGAAGTGAATCGGGGCCGATCAGCCCCCGGGGTGAAGGTTCGTGTGGAACTTTCCGCGAGGGGCCGTTACGATCTTAGGTCTCCGGGCAGGTGGCGCTCCCGGTAGCAGGCTTCCGAAGCGTTAACCGGCTGCCCACCGGCGGCCCTTGCTCCGGTTCAATCCCAGCGAGCGAGAGACGGACCGATTCCCCCCACAGAAGTGTTCCGTATGACGAAAGCCGACATCGTGCAGGCGGTCTATACCAAGCTCGGTGGCTTCTCCAAGAAGGAGGCCGCGGACCTGGTCGATCAGGTGTTTGATTCGATGAAGGAAACCCTGGGCCGCGGCGAGAAAATCAAAATCTCGGGTTTTGGAAATTTCGTGCTGCGCGACAAGCGCCAACGCCAGGGTCGCAACCCGCAGACCGGAGAACCGATTGTGATCACGGCGCGCCGGGTGCTCAACTTCAAGGCCAGTCAACTCCTCAAGCAGGCGTTGAACGAAACCTTGGGGGCGTCCTGGCCCGAGGGCGCCGCGCCCCCCAGCCCGCAGAACGGGCAGCCCAGCCCCGGCTCGGGTGATACGCATCGTTAACGCGGGGTCGAGCGGCCCCGTTGCCGGCCCTACCGTTTGTGAGGTTCGCGCTGGGCGGGCTCTCGGGCGCGACGTGAGGCCGGTGCGCCTCACCTGTGGCGTCCGAACGATCGTCGACGCGAGGGCGGGGTTTGCCGTAGAACGGCGACGCTCGGCAAGCGAGCGTGCGGGGTTTGCTCTCGCGCGCGTGGGCCGTCAGGCTGGCTAACGCATGCAATCGCGCGAATTGGTGAAGCTCTACTACCGGATCGGAGAGGTCTCCGACATCGTCGGCGTGCAACCACACGTGCTGCGTTACTGGGAGACCGAGTTTCGTTCGATTCGGCCCCAGAAGTCGAGCAAGGGCCAGCGCGTCTACTCCCGACGCGACGTGGAGAAGCTGCTCAAGGTCAAGGACCTGCTCAAGAACCAGGGGTTTACCATCGCCGGTGCGCGCAAGCGGCTGAGCGAGGTCGCCCCGTCGCCGAGCGAACCCGTGGAGGCCGAACCCGTGGAGGCCGAGCCGGGTGCCAAGAACGTGCGCAAGGTGCTGCTCGCCCTGCGGCAGGACCTCTTGCACATGCTGGAGCAGATCACCGCGCCCCCGGGTCGAGAACCTCGAGTTCCGAGGCCGAAGAGCCCCGATCGCTAGGTTGCTCGAGGCTGCTCGAGCGGCCCAGGCCCGCGGCGCCCGAGCACGTTGCTTCGCGTGCCGAACACCGATACATCCATGAGCCCGTTCGCCCAAGGCCGGCGCCGGGACACCTGAGGAGAACAGATCGATGGCTGAAGGCTTGAACCGCGTCATGTTGCTCGGAAATCTCGGAGCGGACCCGGAGCTGCGCATGACCCAGGGCGGCCAGGCCGTGCTCAAGCTGCGCCTCGCGACCAGCGAGACGTACATGGACAAGAACCGTCAGCGTCAAGAGCGGACGGAGTGGCACAACGTCGTCATCTGGGGGAAGCGAGCCGAAGCGCTGGCCAAGATTCTGACCAAGGGTACGCGCATCTTCGTCGAGGGCGGGCTCAGGACGTCGAGCTACGAAGACCGCGACGGCAACAAGCGCTATCGCACCGAGGTGGTGTCCTCGAACATCCTGCTCCAGGGCAGCGGTGGCGGAGGAGGCGGCGGCCGTGGCGGGGGCGGCAGCGGTAGTTATCGCGACTCGGCGCCCGAGGATGGGGAGATGTCCGAGGGCTATCGCCCGCAGTCCGGGCCTCCGCAGGGCGGCGACTTCCCGGATACGGAAGACGACGACATTCCATTCTGAAGCCGGGGCGTTGCGTGGCGCCTTCCAGATCCTGACTCCGGGCTCGTCCAATGTTCGACGATCGGGTAACGCTCGTCACCGGGTTCCCCAATTTTCGGGCGACTCAGCTGGTGACCTATCTGCTCGCCCAGGCGCAGGGTGAGGTGTGGGTCGTGGTGACGGCGCGCGACCTGGCCGTCGCCGAGCGCTTCGGGGCGGAGCTACCGGCGCCGAGCGCCACGCGTTTTCGCTGGTTCGTGGGGGATCCCTCCAGCATCGACTTCGGCCTTTCCGGGCAGGAATACCGGGAGCTGAGCCAGCACGTGACCTGCATCCAGCACCTGAGCCAGGCGGTGGGTCCTGGCTTCGCCAAGGAGCCCTACGAAGACATCAACGTCGGTGGCATGCGCGAGGCGCTGGAGCTGGCACGCGCCGCTCGGCGCTTGCGTGTGCTGGTCGCGCACTCCGGCGTGGTCGTCAGTGGGGACCGGCAAGGTTACGTCAGCGAAGCGGAGCTCGTCAGCGGGCAACGTTTCACGGGGGCGGGGCCGGCGACGCTGGCGCGCGCGGAGTTGATGGCGCGCAGCCACATGGACCGCTTGCCCATCGTGGTGCTGCGCAGTGGCCAGGTGGTGGGCCCCACCTCGAGCGGCGCCGTCGACGCGCTCGACGGCGTGTACTCGTTGATCCTGTTGATCCTCAACTCGCCGCAGGATCTGTCGGCGCTGCTGCCGGACTGGGGCGAGGCTCCGCTGCACGTGGTGCCCGTCGATTGTTTCGTGCAGGCCGCCGAGGCGTTGGCTTCGTCGGAGGCGGCGCTGGGGCAGACGCTGCACCTGACCGATCCCACGCCGATGACGGTGCGGCTGGCGTTCAACCGCTGCATGAAGATCCGTGAGCAACTGGCCGAGGAAGGCCTGGCCATGCCGCCACCGTCCGCTGCGCTGCGCCGCGACGGCGTGCTTCGC
>Ga0315910_10005588_pt1 | contig 10278 bp, 8 predicted proteins | sample EdamamesoilMG_FD_204470 | JGI IMG/M metagenome (GOLD analysis project Ga0315910, IMG submission 204470) | Garden soil microbial communities collected in Santa Monica, California, United States - Edamame soil | ecosystem: Environmental > Terrestrial > Soil > Garden | place: USA: California... | reverse complement strand
GGTAACTTTTCCTGTAGCCGGCGATGAGGGAAGACTTTTTTCCAAGAGGAGTTTCGGCTGTCAGCGCCAGGTCGGAAGATCCGATGGCAAACGTATACACCGGTTTGTCGTCGCGGGGAATTTTATATTTAAAATCCAGTATGCTGCTCAGCGCATTTCCCTTGTTGGCAGGGAAGGCCCCTGCGTAAAAGCTGAGATCGGATATGAAATCCACGTTGATCATCCCGACGGGACCGCCCGACGCGCCCTGTGTCTGGAAATGGTTGATCAGCGGTGTTTCGATCCCGTCTATGTAAAACCGGTTTTCATTGGGCGATCCGCCACGCACCAGGATGTCGTTGCGAAAACCGGGAGTAAATCCAACGCCTGGAAATGACTGTATGGCTTTTGAAATATCCCGGTTTCCCCCGGGGTTGCGTTTGATTTCCGTAGCGCTGATGGTGCGCAGGGAAACCGGGCTCTCTTCCGTTTTGCTGATACGCTCAGCAGAGACACGGGTTTCCTGCAATTCGCTGGCGGCTTTGTCCAGTTCAAAGTGCAGGATCGTTGCTTTGGCATTGTTGACACGAACATCAAAAAGAGTCACCGCCTGGTAACCCAGGAGGCTTGCTTTTACGTTGTACGTGCCGGGCTCCAGGCCTGAAATCAGGAAGTTCCCGTCGACGTCACTCACCGTGCCGTAGGTGGTGCCTTCAATGGCGACCGAGGCGAAGGAAAGGCCTTCGTGGCTGATTTTATCGACTACATTTCCCTTCAAAAAGCCCGTCTGCGCCGAAAGATTCAGGGTCATCGATAAAATGAATGTGACGAAGGAAGATATTTTCATGAAAATTTCCTGCAATGATAGCAAAGGAAGGCCAGATTCCCGGCAGTGTTGCGGGGATGAAAGGCCATCGGCCATTCATTTATGCGCCCGGAAAAATTTTTTGTGCCGCCTAACCCTTGTGCAGGTTTAATTAGGGAGTATCTTTGCAAATCTCATTATTCTGCAGTGTGAACTCACCGGAAATCATAGAAAACACGGAAACGAAAATCGGGAAGCAACTGTATGCTTACCAGCATGGCGCGATCGACGAAATATTCAAGCGGCTGAAAGACCACCCGGCCCGCTACAACCTGCTCTACCAGCTGCCTACAGGAGGCGGTAAGACGGTTATCTTTTCGGAAATCACGCGACGCTTTATCCGGGATACAGGCAAAAAAGTTTTGATCCTGACCCACAGGCTGGAGCTCTGCGCGCAGACGTCCCAGATGCTGAATGAATTCGGCGTAAAAAACATGATCATCAACAGCGCGGTGAAAGAACTTCCGGTGCCGAATGATTACATGTGTTTCGTCGCCATGGTGGAAACGTTAAGCAACAGGCTGCGCGATAAAATCCTGAACCTGGACAACATCGGACTGATGATTGTCGATGAAGCCCACCATAACTCCTTTGGAAAATTATTCAAGTTCTATGAAAAGGGAGTCGTCCTTGGTGTAACAGCCACCCCGTTAAGTTCCAACATCAACATCCGGATGCGGGACACCTACGACGACCTGATTGTAGGCGAGTCCATTCTGTCATTGGTAAATATGGGATTCCTCGCGCGGTGTACGACCTGGCATTACCATGTGGGACTCACTTCCCTGAAAGTGGGAATTAACGGTGACTACACGGTGAGCTCATCGGAGCGATTATATAACAACCATGCCATGCAGCATAAACTGCTGAGCGCCTACCGGGAAAAGAGCCTGGGAAAGAAGACACTCATTTTCAATAACGGCATTGCCACCTCGCAGCATGTGTACGGCACATTCCAGGAAGCCGGGTATGACATCAAGCACCTTGATCATACGCATTCGGCGAAGGAGCGGAGGGAAATCCTGCAGTGGTTCAGGGAAAAACCCGATGCCATCCTTACCTCTGTCAGCATCCTTACCACCGGCTTCGACGAGCCCACCGTAGAAAGCATCATTCTCAACAGGGCTACCAAATCCCTCACCTTGTATTTCCAGATGATAGGCCGCGGATCGCGTGTGCTGCCCGGCAAAAAGGAATTTATGGTGATCGACCTGGGCAACAACCTGAATCGTTTTGGATTGTGGGATGCGGAGGTGGACTGGCCCAGTATTTTCAGGACGCCTGAACTGTACCTGCAGGATATCCCCGGCGATGAAGAGATTGAACGCAGTTATAAGTACATTATGCCGGATGAGCTCCGGAATAAATTCCCGAATTCCCCGGTGATTGATTTTGACGTGAAGGCTGAACATAAGTCCGCTGTCAGCAACGGGCTGCGTCCCAAGGTAGTGATGGATAATTCCATGGCACAGCATATCTCCATGTGCCAGGCCAACAGTGCCGACATTGACGAAGCCTTGCACTTGGCCGATCTCCTGAGAGAAGAAATTGAATTCAGGGTACGGGTTTTTTCCCGTTGCCTGAGCAAGACTTCAGAGAGCTATGTGAAATGGCTGCAGGACGATTACAAGCGCAAACTTAAGTTCGCGCTCATCCGGAACGCCCATCACGGTAACTTGCCTCCGGCGGATGATACGATACCGGAGGAGTAGTTCTTCATATATCTCTGCGTTTTTGCAGTGAAAAGATTAACCGCAAAGACACAAAGACGCAAAGTTTCGCAGACATCATTGTTCATGGAAAAATTCTCCAATCTCATCCAGATCCGCTGGTCTGACGTCGATCAGAACAGGCATTTACGCCATTCCGTATATTATGATTACGGAGCGATGATTCGTATTGCATTTTTTAACCACCACGGACTGACGGCGCAAAAACTGGAGGAATTCAGTATCGGTCCGGTCATTTTCAGGGAAGAGGCCTTGTTCAAACGCGAAGTCCGTCCCGAAGATCACCTGACCATCGATGTAGAATTATTGAAAATCACACCCGACTTTTCCAGGTGGAGCTTCCGGCATAATTTCATCAAGCTGGACGGAACGGTGGCTGCGCTCGTCACCATTGATGGAGCGTGGATGGATATCGTGAAGCGCAAACTCACGGTGCCGAATGAATTTGTCAAAAAGATATTTGACGATTTCCCCAAATCCCCGGACTTCGCTGTCGTGCAAAGGTTGTAGCCGGCACCAGGCGGCTATTCCATGTCCCAGGGTTAATTTGCTTCGAGAGCGCGCAGCATCTGCTCCCTCGCCATTTCTTTCAGCCTTGGAATATCGTCGGACGTCATGCCCCGGGTGTCGATAGGCGGGCTCCACTCACAGTGCATGGTTCCGGGAGATAATTCAAAGGGCCGGTTTTCGGTAAGTAGCTTTTTAGAATCTGTTACAGTCAGTACGGCCAGCGGCACTTGCGATTCAATGGCCAGTCGAAAGGCACCGTCTTTAAAATCAAGTAATGGTTTGTCGGTCCGGTTCCGGGTGCCTTCCACGCAGATAAACACGGAAATATTTTCTCGCAGGGAGGCCATCATGTTTTCCATGCTGCGGGCGCGGTCTGTTTTGTCGGAACGGTTTACGCTGATGTATAATTTGCGGATGATGTATCCGAGCACGGGTACCTTCATCAGTTCTGCCTTGGCTAAAAAGCGGAAGGTATTGGTGCAGGAACGTGCAAAGGCAGGAATATCCAGTTGCGACTGGTGGTTGGCAGCGAATACATAGGTCGTATTTGGGTCCACCAGGTGCATGTTTTTAATTTTCAACCGTACGAAGAGAAGGCCAAGCAGGATGGCAGCGCCTGTCCGGGAAACATAGCGGTGCGCAATATGCGGGGCTTTGGAAGCCGGCACCAGGGTGAAGACGATAAAGAAAAATACCAGGAACACCAGGAACGCCGGCACCAGCACGACGACGGCATACAGGAAAAAGAGCCAACGGAAAGGACGGAGGACGGTATTCATATCAGATTCTTCTCACCAGCTTTTTAACCATTTCATTTTTCCACCCGGCAAAGGTACCGGATAGAATTCGTTCGCGCGCTTCCGTAACCAGGCGTATGTAAAACGAAAGGTTATGAAGGGTGGCGATCTGCGCGGCAAGAATTTCTTTGCTGATGGTCAGATGCCTGAGGTATGCGCGGTTGTAATAGTGGTCCACGAAACATTTGCCGTCGGGATCTACTTCGGAAAAAACTTCTTTCCATTTTTCATTGCGGATATTCACAATGCCTTCGCCGGTGAAGAGCATGCCGTTGCGTGCGTTTCGGGTAGGCATCACGCAGTCAAATTGATCAATCCCCAGGGCAATGCATTCCAGGATATTGGCGGGTGTACCCACGCCCATGAGGTAACGGGGTTTGGATGCGGGAAGGATGGAACAAACTTCTCTGGTAATCTTATACATATCTTCAGCGGGCTCACCTACGGAAAGTCCGCCGATGGCATTTCCCGGAAGGTCGCAGCCGGCAATAAATTCAGCCGACTGTTTTCTGAGATCCGAAAATGTACTTCCCTGGATGATGGGAAAAAGCACCTGTTCGTAGCCGTATTTATTTTCCGTAGAATTAAACCGGGCTATGCACCGTTTCAGCCACCGGTGTGTCATTTCCATAGACCGTTTAGCGTGGCGGTGGTCGCAGGGATAGTGCGTGCATTCGTCAAAGGCCATGATGATGTCGGCGCCAATCGTACGCTGGATGTCCATCACGTTCTCCGGTGAGAAAAAATGTTTGGAGCCGTCGATGTGGCTGCTGAAAGAGACGCCTTCTTCCCTGATCTTGCGACGGTCGGAAAGCGAGTACACCTGGAACCCGCCGCTGTCGGTAAGGATAGGGCCGCTCCAGTTCATAAAGGCATGCAGGCCGCCGGCTTTTTCAAGAATCTCCAGTCCCGGCCTCAGGTACAGGTGGTAGGTATTTCCGAGGATGATCTGCGCATGGATGTCGTCCTTTAACTCGCGCTGGTGCACGCTTTTTACAGTGCCTGCCGTACCAACGGGCATAAACATCGGTGTCTGAATGGTCCCGTGTGCCGTTGTCAACTCCCCGGCGCGGGCCATCGAATGCGTATCCGTTGCCTGAAGTGTAAATTTCATGCTTACAATTCACCTCGATTCTTCTTCATCATTGCGTAAAATGCGAAAATCATCAATCCGATTGATAGTATAATATATCCGATGGCAAATAATTTACCAATCATTTCCTGTTTTCTAGATTCTCCTTCATAAGATCTTGCAATTTCTACATGTTTGCCTTTTCTCACAAACAACAAGTATAAAAAAGAAGATAGGAGTAAATACTCAATAAGCATAATAGATGTTGAATTGAATGCAATGTCAACCTTTTGCCCTGCAATAATATAAACTAACGCAGATAGAGTTATGATATTCAACCCTATCAACATCGCCATTAGAAGAATAGCATAATATTCTGCAACATCTTTATTCCCAACATTTATCATTAATTGATAAAGTCTGAAAAACACATATTTGAATAATTTCATACAATTTTATCTTGCCTCCTGGGATTGATCTGATGCTCTGAAAGCCGCAGTGATACTGGGTTTTATCCAACACTAAAGGTTGATAGGGGAAATTTTTTTTCCCCTCCATTGCCTATAGCGTAAATTTCATCCTGCAACGTTAGGAAGATTTAAGTGAAGAAAAAACTGACCACGGGCTACCCGAGACCGCTGCCTCCTTCCGAATGCCGACTGCCGCTTCCACCTTCCGCTGTTGCTAGCTTTTGCCGACTGCCTCCTGCCGCTGCCTCCTTCCGCTGTCGACTTGGTTCCTGAGCGAAGTCCCGGCAGGGAAGAACTACCTTTCATCATACTGGTGTTAAAAACTTTTCAAATAACTCAAGGGCACTGACGCTACGTTGCCTTACTTCGTATTCGTTAATTCGACAAGCAAAGCATGGCAAACAGTTTTGAAGTTACCGGTGGCCGCGAAATGAAGGGAGAAATCATTCCGCAGGGAGCCAAGAACGAAGCACTGCAGATTTTATGCGCTACCCTTCTCACTCCTGAAAAGATCAGCATCTCCAATATTCCTGAAATCGTCGACGTCCTTCGCCTGGTTGATCTCCTGAAAGACCTGGGCGTGGAAGTGAGCCGGGTGAAGGAAGGAGAATTTACGTTCGAAGCAAAAAATGTCAGGCTGGATTTCCTGGATACTCCGGAATTCAAAAAGCAGGCTACCTCCCTTCGTGGTTCCATCATGATTGTGGGTCCGCTGCTGGCCCGCTTTGGCAAGGCTCGTATCCCGAAGCCGGGAGGTGATAAGATTGGCCGCCGCAGGCTGGACACCCACTTTATCGGCTTCCAGAGCCTGGGCGCTGAATTTATATTTAACGACCAGGATAATTTTTATACGGTGCATGCCAGTAAACTGAAGGGCGCTTACATGCTCCTGGATGAGGCATCGGTAACCGGCACAGCCAACATCGTCATGGCTGCCGTACTTGCTGAGGGAACGACGACGATTTACAATGCGGCCTGCGAACCTTACCTGCAACAGTTATGCAAAATGCTGAACCGCATGGGTGCGCGTATCAGCGGCATTGGATCCAACCTTTTAACCATTGAAGGTGTGAGCTCCCTGAAGGGAACCACGCACCGCATGCTTCCCGACATGATTGAGATTGGCAGCTTTATCGGTATGGCTGCCATGACCAAATCGGAAATCACCATCAAGGATGTCAGCTATCCCAGCCTGGGCGTAATTCCCGATGTCTTCCGCCGCCTCGGAATTGCCATGGAGTTGCGCGGCGATGACCTGTACATTCCCCGGCAGGAACATTATGAAATTGATACCTATATCGACGGCTCTATTCTCACGCTGGCGGACGCCATCTGGCCGGGATTTACGCCCGATCTGCTGAGTGTGGTCCTGGTAACGGCCACGCAGGCCAATGGTACGGTACTCATCCACCAGAAAATGTTTGAGAGCCGCCTGTTCTTTACCGATAAACTCATCGATATGGGCGCCCAGATCATCTTATGCGACCCTCACCGCGCCACCATCATCGGGCTGAACAGGAAGTTCCCGTTAAAAGGCATCCAGATGACTTCGCCCGATATCAGGGCAGGGGTGGCCCTGCTGATCGCCGCCATGTCGGCCAAGGGCAAAAGCGTCATCCACAATATCGAACAGATTGACCGCGGGTACCAGAAGATTGATGAAAGGTTGAATAAGCTGGGGGCGCAGATTGTAAGGGTTTGATTCCGGCTCCTCCGCGTTTTTGTGCCTCTGCGTTAATTTTTTCACCGTGAAGGCGCCAAAGCGCAAAGTTATCAGGGGTTTATTTTTTCTTTACCTTTCTGACCCTAAACACACACATGAAATTTCCCATTCACACATTGCTGGTTACATGCATAGTATCCGGGCTGATTCACAACAGTTATTCACAGAATGCTGCCGTCACCGATTCCGTAATTAAGGCGGTACTCGAAAGCCAGAGCCTTATCGGGGAGAAGGACAAAGGCGTGACCCTTATCAAGCAGGATAAACTGGATGAAGCAGGCCAGTATTTTAATGAAGAGCTGAAGAAAAATGAAGCCAACCGACAGGCATTTTTCGGACGTGGCGTGGTACACTGGGCGCAAAACGAACAGGCCGACGCCTGCCGTGACTGGAGCGCCGTGGTGGCCCTGGGTGATACTTCTACCTTAAAGCTGCTCGACAAAAACTGTCATGGCAAAATGGTGATTGAGGACGATACCATTCCGGCCAGGCGTTACCACCAGATGTTCGGCAAAAAAGATGCAGCCAGGGCAGGCAGTTCGGCTCCGGCCGTATATGCCGAAGTGATGCCTCAGTTTCCCGGGGGAGATAAGGAGTTGTTCAATTATCTGAAAACACATACGAAGTACCCGGTAAAGGCCAAGGAGAAAAATATCCAGGGCCGCGTCTACGTTAGTTTTATTGTAAGCAGCAAAGGCAAAATTCTCTTTCCGCATGTGGAAAGAGGTATTGGCGGCGGTTGCGATGAGGAAGCAGTGCGTGTGATTCGCAGCATGCCGCTTTGGACGGCAGGGAAACAACAGGGCAAGGCCGTACCCGTAAAATATTCTGTGCCCGTCAACTTTGCGCTTAAAAAGTAAATGCCTGGTGCCAGGCCCATGACATGGACATCCTGAACGAAGAGTTAACCCGTTATTCCGAAAATCATACGGCAGCGGAATCGGCGACACTGGCCGCCCTGAACAGGGAAACCTATGCCAACATCCTCATGCCACGTATGCTGTCCGGGCATTTGCAGGGACAGGTCCTTCGCATGCTGAGCATGATGATACGTCCGGCGCGTATCCTGGAGATCGGAACCTATACAGGCTATTCAGCCATCTGCCTGGCGGAGGGGCTTCGGGATCATGGCATACTCCATACCATCGATATCAACGATGAGCTGCGCCCGCTTGTTGAACGCTATGTGAAGCAGGCCGGCATGGAAAAGAAGATTATGCTTCATAGCGGCGATGCGCGCACCATCATACCCGGCCTGAATGAAAAATTTGACCTGGTCTTTATTGACGCCGACAAGGTTAACTACGCTAATTATTTCGATCTTGTTTTTCCGATGGTTCCCGTCGGCGGATTTCTTATAGCCGATAATGTTTTGTGGAGCGGCAAGGTGCTGGAAAAAGCAGGAGACATGGATCATGATACCCGGGCCATCCATGCGTTTAACAAAAAGGTGCAAGACGACAATCGTGTGCTGAATGTCCTGTTCCCCATTCGTGACGGCCTGATGGTGATGAAGAAGGTCTCCGCCTGACAGCAGCCGGTTTTGAATAGACATCCTGCCGGCAGCCTGTGTTTCAGGATTGTGAAAATACGCTACCTTTAACATAACCAAACTGACCCGGCATGAACAAAACATACCTGAGCCTAGCTATTGCATTTCTATTCTTTAACCTGGGAGCCACAGCCGCTGATTACCGCCTGCTTTTTCAAAGCGGAGCCTTGACCCCGGATGAAAACCTGGAACAATTTATCAGCGCACCCGGAGCGGATGCGACTGAGCTGGTAAACGGATATTACTATCGCCTCATTCAATTTAAGGACATTCCTTCCGCGGAGAAAAAAAGCGCCATGCGGCAAAGTGGCATTGTCCTCCTGGATTATATGCCACGCAATGCTTTTGTGGCCGCCATACCGGATGGTTACAACCGGTCGCTCCTCAGCGGCTACGGGATCCGTAGCATTTACCGGATGGAAGGATACCAGAAGATCAACAGGAACCTTTTTGATGAAACGCCTTCATGGGCGAAGACCGTCAAAGGCTATGCCGACATACGGGTTTTGTATTATGGCAATATAGGCGAAGCCGATATTCTGGCGCTTGCCGCATCGAAAGGAAAGGTGCTTCAGCACGTGGCGCTGAACCATGTGATTTCCCTTCGTATTCCTGAAAATGAACTCCGCATGATAGCTTCCTTGCCATGGGTATATTATATGGAATCCATTGCTCCTCCGTCTACGGCCGACGACACGAAAGGCCGAAGCCTGCATCGTTCGAATGTCATCAATACCGACATGCCGATGGGCAGGCATTACAATGGTTCCGGCGTCAGCGTGGCTTTGGGAGACGACGGTGTTGTGGGTCCTCACATTGATTTTACCGGTCGCATGACGAACCATACCTCAACGAACACGGCATTCGATACCCATGGTGACATGACTGGAGGAATTATTTCCGGTGCTGGGAACCTGGATCCTACGATTCGCGGAATGGCCGACGGCAGTTTTTTGCATGTGTGGTATTACAGCGCTTATCCGCAAATTGTCGATGCCGTTGCCAATCATGCCACCTACGGCACAGTGGTTTCATCCACGAGCTATTCCCAGGGTTGTAATGATTATACGGCCGATGCGCAATTCGGCGACCAGACTACCCGCGACAATCCCTACCTGCTTTTTGTTTTCTCCGCAGGGAATAACGGAACCGGTCTGACGCATGGCGACTGCGGCTATGGTGCCGGACTGCCCTGGGCCACGATTACAGGCGGATACAAGCAGGGAAAAAATGTGATTGCCTGCGCCAACCTCGATGCCCTGGAGGTTCTGGACAATTCAAGCAGCCGCGGCCCAGCTTCGGACGGAAGAATAAAGCCTGATATTTCCTCCAATGGAAAGGACCAGATGTCCACCGATGAAAATAACCTGTACCAGGTTGGGGGAGGCACCTCAGCTGCCTGTCCCGGAATTGCCGGCGTATCGGCCCAGCTCATCCAGGCATACAAGGAGCTGAACAGCGCGGCCTATGCTCCCGGTGCGCTCATTAAACCGTGCCTGCTCAACAGCGCGGAGGATATCGGGAACCCCGGACCTGATTTTACTTATGGGTACGGAAGAGTAAATGCCTTGCGCGCTGTC
>Ga0315910_10005587_pt1 | contig 10281 bp, 11 predicted proteins | sample EdamamesoilMG_FD_204470 | JGI IMG/M metagenome (GOLD analysis project Ga0315910, IMG submission 204470) | Garden soil microbial communities collected in Santa Monica, California, United States - Edamame soil | ecosystem: Environmental > Terrestrial > Soil > Garden | place: USA: California... | reverse complement strand
GGAAGCCGATGGCCGCGAAGCGCTCGACCAGCGCGCGCTTGGTGGCGGTGGGAATGAAGGCGGGCTCGTGCTGCAGCCCGTCGCGTGCGAAACACTCGCACAGGATGACGGCCGACATAGTTGACAGCATCAACCAATTGCGCGAAGCTGTCAATGCACATGAAGACCCTGATCCTGCCGCGCGACGAGCGCACCCAGCCGCTGCGCATCGTGCCGGGCTACCCGCAGACCCCGCTGCGCAATCCGCGCGAGCCGCTGGTGAAGCGCGATCCAACGCTGTCCGAGCTGACCGGCCCGCTGGAGGTGGCGGGGCGCGTGAAAGTGCTCGGCGGCGACATCGCCGGACACGGCGCGACGCAGGCGATCGGCCAGCTGATGCACCTGCGCGTGCGCGTGCTCGACGAGGATGGCGCGCCCGTCGGCGGCACGGTGGTGGAGATCTGGCAGGCGAATGCCGCCGGACGATACATCCACCCCAACGACGACGACCATGCGCCGCCCGATCCGAACTTCTACGGCGCGGCGCGTCTCGTGACCGACGAGAGCGGCGCGTTCGAGCTGCGCACCGTGAAGCCCGGCGCCTATCCGGTGCCCACGCGGGACGGCTGGTGGCGGCCGCCGCACATCCACTTCTCGGTGTTCGGCAGGGTCTGGTTGTCGCGCCTGGTGACGCAGATGTATTTCCCCGGCGAGCCGCTGAACCAGCAGGACCGGATCCTGAACGCCGTGCCCGACCCCGCCGCGCGCGAGAGCCTGGTCGCGCGCTATGTGCCGCCTGGCACCGAGCCCTATAACGCGCTCGTGTTCGAGCACCAGATCGTGCTGCGCGGCCGCGCCGCCACGCCAGAGCAGCCATGAGGATTCCGACCGGCGAGGCCACGATCGGGCCGTTCTTTCCGCCGCGCTACGTGGACGCGGGTGCGAACGATCTTACGCAATACGGCGGCCGCAAAGCGCAAGGCGAGGTCATCGGGATCCAAGGCCGCGTGGTGCAGGAGGACGGCGCGCCGCTGGAGAACCTGATCGTGGAAATCTGGCAGGCGGATGCGCAGGGCATCTTCCGCCACCCGGCCGACCCGCGCCACGCGCAGGCCGACCCCGGCTTCTTCGGCTGGGGCCGCGCGGCAACCGACAAGGCAGGCTGCTATACGTTCCGCACCATCCGTCCCGGCGCGCCGGCGGGCAGGCAGCCGCACGTCAACTTCATGGTGATGTTTTCCGGCTTGCTGAGGATATTGAAGACGACCATGTTCTTCGAGGATGGTCCGGATCCGGTATTGAATCTGGTTGTGGACAGAAAAAATCTTTTAATCGGAAAAGAAGCAGAACCAACCCGTTACACATTCGATATTCGCCTGCGCGGCGAGGACGAAACACCGTTCTTCGATGACTAGCCCGACCATAAGGGAATTGCTTTCATACCGCCTGCACCGCGTGGCGAACCTGCTGTCGCGCGGCGCCGAGATGCGCTACCGGCGCGAATTCGGCGTCAGCCTCTGGGAATGGCGCACGGTGGCGCTGCTGGGCGGGGCGCAGGAAGCGCAGTCGCTCAACGAGCTCGCGCGCGCCGCCGGCATGGACAAGAGCCAGATGAGCCGCGTGGTTGCGGGGCTGACACGGAAGATGATCGTGGTGCGCGCAACCGACGCGAGCGACGGCCGGGGCATACGCCTGTCGCTGACCGCTAAGGGACGAAACCTCTACCGGAAACTGATCCATGCCGCGGCCGAACGCAACGATGCCTTCGTCGGCTGTCTGACCGCCAAGGAGCGAGTCACGCTGGACGCGATCATGGCCAAGCTCGCGCACGAGGCGCGCGCATTCATCCTGAACGAAAAGCAGGCACGGTGAGCACGCTGCTGACGGAGGATCGCGGCAAGGTGCGCGTCCTGACGCTGAACCGGCCGGATAAGCGCAACGCGCTCAATACTGAGTTGACGCGCGCGCTGCTGGAAGGCCTGCGCGTGGCGGATGCCGCCCAAGGCGTGGCCTGCGTGCTGCTCACGGGCGCGGGCAAGGGGTTCTGCGCCGGCGCCGACCTGGCCGAGTTCAAGGACCTGGTGCCGGAGAAGCAGCACCTCGTCGAGGAACGCGCGGAACTCACCATGCAACTGCACCTGGCGTTCTCGAAAATGGCCAAGCCCGTGGTCTGCGCGATCAACGGCGCGGCGATGGGCGGCGGCGCCGGCCTGGCGATCGCGGGCGACCTCGCGGTGATGGCCGAAGGCGCGCAGCTCGGCTATCCGGAGACGCGCCACGGCATCGTCGCCGCCATCGTCATGGCCAACCTGGTGCGCCAGGTCGGCAGGAAAGCGGCCTTCGAACTTGTTGCTCTCGGAGAGCCTATCGATGCTCAACGCGCCTTGATGCTGGGAATGGTGAATTCAATAGTCAAAGACGAAGAGCTTCTGGATCGTGCCGTTGCCCTCGCAGAAAAGCTTTCAGACATAAAGCCGGAAGCCCTAAAAGCCACAAAGCAGCTGTTCCACGAAGTTGCCGACCTGCCGCTGGAGGAGGCGCTCAGGCGCGGGCGCGAAGCCAACAAGCGCATGCGCGGCTTCGGGAAGGCGTAGGCATGCATGGGAGTCACCTTCGCCTTCGCCGCGATGCTGTGTTTCGCGGCCAATATCCTGATCACCCGCTACGCGGTGGCGCGCATGCCCGTGGAAGCCGGGTTTTTCATCGTGCTGGCAACCAACATCCTGTTCCCGGCGCTGCTGTTTCCCTTCGAGCTTGCCGCGCGCAGCGCGCCCTGGTCCTGGGACTGGAAAGGCGTGGGCCTGTTTGCGTTGGGCGGGATTGTCGGCACGTTTCTCGGCCGGCGCTTCCTGTTCGACGCGGTGCGTATCCTCGGACCCTCGCGCGCCAGCGTGTTCCACTCCACGGCGCCGGCCTTCGCGCTGGTGGGCGCCTGGCTGCTCGCCGACGAGCGCCTGGGCTGGTACGAGATCATGCTGATGGCGATCGTCTGGATCGGCCTGTGGTTCACGCAACCGCGCGCCGGTTCGGTGGGCGCGTTGTCGCCGTCGGCGGCGCGCAAGGGAATGGTGGTCGGCTTGCTGACGGTCGCCGGTTTCGGCATGGGCAACGTATTGCGCGGCCTCGCCATGCGCAACTGGGAGGAGGCTGTGTTCGGCACCGTGATCTCGTCCTGCGCAGCGCTGCTGTGCCAGCTGATCGCAACGCGGGACTGGGACCGGATCGCGGCGCAAATGCGCGCGGCCGACCGCAAGGCGCTGTGGCTCTATGTGGGCTGCGGCGTCTCCACCGCGCTCGGCGCGATCTTCGTCGCACTGGCCATGAACCATATGGAAATCGCGCTCGCGGTCCTGGTCGTGCACACCACGCCGCTGGTCATCTTCCCGGTCAGCGTGTTCATCCTCAAGAACAAGGAAGAGTTGAATACGCGCACGGTACTGGGTGCCTTGCTGGTCCTGACGGGCATTGCGCTACTGACCCTTAGGGCATGAAACCCCTTCAACACCTGACCATCCTGGACCTGTCGCGCGTGCTCGCGTGTCCTTTCGCGAGCATGATCCTCGCCGAGCTGGGCGCGACCGTGATCAAGGTCGAGCAGCCCGGTGCGGGCGATGAAACGCGCGGCTTCGAGCCGCAGCTTGCGCAGGACAGCGCCTACTACTTCGCCTGCAACCGCTCCAAGGCGTCGATCACGGTCAACCTGCGCAGCCCGCAGGGGCAGGACATCGTGCGCGAGCTGGCGCAGAAGGTGGACGTGGTGGTGGAAAACTTCCCGGTGGGCACGCTCGCGCGCTACGGCCTGGACTTCACCATGCTGTCGGCGCTGAATCCGCGGCTGGTCTACGTTTCCTGCACCGGCTTCGGCCAGACCGGCCCTTACGCGCAGAAGAAGGGCTACGACACGGTGTTCCAGGCCATGGGCGGGCTGATCAGCCTCACCGGCGAAAAGGGCGGCGGCCCGGTGAAGCCCGGCCTGCCGATCGCCGACCTGACCTCCGGACTGTGGGTCGCCATCGGCATCCTGGCGATGCTCGCCGGGCGCGAGAAGACCGGGCGCGGCGCGCACCTGGATTTTTCCATGCTCGACGGCCAGGTGGCACTGCTCACGCTGGCCGCGGCGCGCTATTTCGCGCTGGGCGAAGTTCCGCCGCGCCTGGGCACCGAGCACCCCGGGCGCGTGCCCTCGGCGACGTTCCGCTGCAAGGACGGCCGGTTCGCCCACATCACGGCAAGCGACCAGCATTGGGTTCCGCTGCGTACTGTTTTGAATCTGGATTTTGATCTCGATCTTTCTTCGAATGAATTGCGGGTGGAACATCGAGACATCGTGATGCAAAAAATGACCGATGCCATCTCAAAGATCGAACGAGCAAGGCTGCTGCAGATGCTCGACGAAGTTGAAGTGCCCATTGGCCCGGTGAACGATGTCGCCGAGATCCTCGCCGACCCGCACGTGCGCGCGCGCGGACTGGTCGACAGCTTCGACTATCCCGGCGTCGGCGAATTCAGGGCGCTTGCGCTACCCTACAAGTTCCTCGGCTGGGACAATCCTGCGGTTGGCGCGCCGCCCGCCCTCGGCGCCGATACCGACCGGGTGCTTGCCGAGATGCTCGGCTACCCGGCCGAAAAGATCCAGAAGCTCAAGAGCGAGAAGGCGATATGAGCGCCGTGCTCTATTCGGCCGCGGACGGCGTCGCGACGCTCGCGCTGAATCGTCCGGATAGCCGCAACGCGCTCAACCTGGAAATGTGTGATTTGCTTGTTGAGTTTTGCCAAAGAATTACTTCCGACCTGGAAGTAAAACTTGTTCTCGTGCGTGCCAACGGTCCCGTTTTCTGTGCGGGTGCGGACCTGAAGGAGCGCCAGGGCATGAACGAGGCCCAGGTGCGCGAGCGCCGCATGAAGGGATTCGCCGCCTATGGCGCGCTGGAAGCCCTGCCGATGCCCTCAATCGCGGTGGTCGAGGGGCCGGCGGTCGGCTCGGGCTGCGAGATCGCCGCCGCCTGCGATTTCATCGTCGCCACGCCCGAGGCCTCGTTCCGCACGCCGGAGGCGATCCGCGGTACCGTGGGCGCGACGCAGCGCCTGCCGCGCATCCTCGGCCAGCGCCTCGCCAAGGACATGATGTTCACCGGCAGGGAATTGAGCGCGGCAGAGGCAAAAATTTCTGGATTGGTTTCACGGTTGGTCCTGCCTGCCGATCTGGAATCTGAACTAAAAAAAATCGCCGACACAGTTCTCAAAGCCCCACCGCAATCGCTTCTACTCGCCAAGCGTTGCATCGACCGCGGCGTGGAGCTCGACCCGCAAGGCGCGCTTGAGACCGAGATCGCCGCGATCGAGGAACAGCTCGCCGCCGGTACTTGGATGGGCAAGAAGTGACCTGGGCACCGAAGACACTGGGGGATTTTCTTCTCGGGAGGGAAGGTTCCCGGCCGGCGGTAGTGACGGCTTCGGCCCGCCTGAGTTACGAAGATCTGAGAATAAAAGCACAACAATCGGCCGGCGCGATGCAGGACCTCGGCATCGGCAAGGGCGATCGCGTCGCCATCCTGCTACCCAACGGCGAGCAGTGGCTCGCGCTCTTTTACGGTGCCGCGCTGATCGGCGCGGTCACCGTGCCGGTCAACACGCGCTTCAAGGCCGCCGAGATCGATTTCTGCCTGAAGCAGTCTGGCGCGAAGGCGCTGTTTTACGTGGATCGTTTTCTGAACAACGACTACGGCTCGATGGTGAGGGAGATTGGTTTCAGTTTTGCTGTTGAGGTATCGAATGGCCTTCCTGCTGAAAAAATAAAAAGCGTCCCGGTAGAACCCCAGGACCTCCTTCTCATCCAATTTACGTCCGGCACGACCGCGTACCCGAAGGGCGTGATGCTCACGCACGACAGCATGCTGCGCAACGCCTGGGCGGCGGGTGCGCGCATCGGCATCCGAGCAGAAGATCGCTACTTCAACTGCCGTCCGTTTTTTCACGTCGGCGGCTCGACGCTGTCGGCGCTGATGTCGCTCGTGTACGGCGCCTGCCTGGTCACCTTGCCGACCTTCGAGGCGCGCGCGGCGCTCGAGATGCTGGAGGAAGAGCAATGCACGCTGATCTCGGGCAACGACACCATATTCCAGATGTTGATGGGCCACGCGGACTTCCCTAAGCGAAAGCTTCATCTGCGCGGTGGCTGGGCCGCGGCCGGGCCCCAGACCATGCGCCAGATCATCGACCGGCTCGGCATGAAGGCGGTGTGCGCCGCCTACGGTCTGTCGGAAGCCTCACCCAACGTGGTGATGAGCGACTGGCGAGATCCCGAAGAGCTTCGTGTTCAGGGACTGGCGCTTCCTCTTCCTGGAATCGAGTTGAGGATCTCGGAGGAAAAAGAGATTCAAGTGCGCGGCTGGAGCCTGATGAATGGCTACGTCAACAACCCCGATGCTACGGCGAAGGCATTCACGCCGGACGGCTGGCTGCGCACGGGTGATCTGGGCGAACTCACCGCGGGTGGCCGCCTGAGGATGGTCGGGCGGCTGAAGGACGTGTTCCGCGTGGGCGGCGAGAACGTGGCGCCGGCGGAGGTGGAGGAGGTGCTGCTTGCGCATCCCGCGGTGGAAACGGCGCAGGTGATCGGCGTGCCGGACGCACGGCTCGGGGAAGTGCCTTGCGCCTATGTGACGCTGAAATCCGGTTTTTCCGCTTCTGTGGATGAAATTCTTCTTTTCGTAAAACAAAAAGCTGCGAATTTCAGAGTTCCTCGTTATTTAAAAATAGTTCCTGACTTCGAATCCATCGGCATGACTGCAAGCGGCAAGGTGCAGAAGACGAAGCTGCGCGAGCACGCGTTGCGCGAGTTCGGCCTTTGAAGGCCGTTTTCGTCCTCTCGCTGGCCGCTTTCGCCAGCGCCGCGGCGTTGCGCGCCACCGATCCGCTGCTACCGCTGCTGGCGCAGACTTTCGGCACGACGGCGGGCGGCGCGTCGGCGGTGATCACCGCCTTTGCCATCGGCTACGGCCTGCTGCAGGTGATCACCGGCCCGATCGGCGACCGCATCGGCAAGTACCGCATGGTGTTCTGGGTCACCGCGATCTCGGCCGCGGGCAACCTTGCCTGTGCGTTCGCCCCCTCGCTGCCGCTGCTCGTGGGCGCGCGCTTCCTGACCGGCGCGACGGTGGGCGCCATCGTGCCGCTGTCGATCGCCTGGATCGGCGACTCGGTGGCGCAGGAGCGCCGGCAGGCGGTGCTGGCGCGCTTCCTGGTCGGGCACATGTTCGGCATCGCGCTCACGGCCGTTGCTTCGGGCTGGCTCGCCGAACATTACGGCTGGCAGGTCGTGTTCTTCGTGCTGACCGGCCTCTACCTGCTGATCGCCACGCTGCTGTGGTCCCAGCTGCGCAGCGATCCAGCGGCCGCGCAGGCTGCGGCGCGCGAGCCGCTCGCCGCCGCCTTCCGCCGCATGGCCGCGCTGACGCAGCGGCCCTGGGTGCGGGTGATGCTCGCCACCGTGTTCTTCGAAGGCGCGTTCCTTTACGGAGGCCTCGCTTTCGCCGCGTACCACGCCTATTCGCGCTATGGCGTCGGGCTGGGCGCGAGCGGCTCGCTGCTGGTGGCTTTCGCTGCGGGCGGGTTGATTTTTTCCGGCCTCGGGGTGCGCCTGCTGCCGCGCATCGGCCAGCGCGGCCTGGTGATGGCGGGCGGAATTTTCATGAGCGCGGGCTTTGTCGGCCTCGCCATCGCGCCCGGTTTCGCCTCCGCCGTGCCTTGCGTGACCTTGCTTGGCGTGGGGCTGTACATGATGCACAACACGCTGCAGATGCTGGCGACGCAGATGGCGCCCGAGGCGCGCGGCGGCGCGCTTGCGCTCTTCGCCACCTGCCTGTTTACAGGTCAATCGGCCGGGGTGTGGCTGGCTTCCCATGCAGTCGATGCGGGCGGGACCATCCCGGTCTTCATCGCCTCGGCGATCGGGCTGCCGCTGCTTGCGCTGGAGTTCCAGCGCCGCCTGTCGCTGCGTCGCGACGCCGGCTGACGTGGCGCAAGCTGGCACCGCGATGGAATGGCGGCCGCGACGGCGTGTTAGCTGTAATAGCGGGACTGTATATTGGAAGCGGAGGTGGTGCATGAAAACCAGACTGCTTGCGGCATTCATCGTCGTCCTGCTCCATGGCTGCGCCGGGGTCGACGGCCGCGGCCTGGTGCCCGGCCAGTCCACGACCAAGGATGTCGAGACCTTGATGGGCGTGCCGACCGAGCGCATCAAGCTGGAGGACGGGGACACGAACTGGTACTACTCGCGCCAGCCGATGGGCCGGATGATTTACGCGGTGCGCTTTTCGCCCGAGGGCGTGATGCGTTCCGACGAGCAGTTGCTCGCCGAGCAGAACATTGCCCGCCTGACCCGAGATGCGACCACGCGCGAGCAGGCGCGCGTCATCATCGGGCCGCCGTGGCAGGTGTCGCGGCTGGAGCGGCAGCAGCGCGAAGTGTGGGAGTACTACATGTACTACAACTTCGACGAATATTTCCTGTACCTGCAGTTTTCCTACGACGGCATCCTGCGCGAAGTGATCCGGCTCAGGGACTACAGGCCGTCCGGCGCCGACAAACCCGGCGGTTAGCGCGCCGCGCCGGCGTGCAGCATGTGCAGCCGGTGGATGGAGATCTTGCGCACTTCCAGCTTGGACTGCTCGATGTGCGAACGCAGCAGCAGGGTGGCCTGCTGCAGCTTGCGCGCGAGCACGGCGCGCAGGATCGCGCCATGCTCCTCGTAGGTGTACTGAACGCGTTCGGATTGGGTGAAGTCGAGGCGCCGCACGATGCGGATGCGCTCGGTGACGTCGGCATGCATGCGCGCGAGCTCGGGATTGCCGGCGGCCGTGACCAGCGTGGCGTGAAAGTCCTCGTCGAGCTGCGCCACTTCCATCCAGTCGGCGAGGCGCTGCCTGGGCGGCACCAGCCAGACTTTCTTCAGCGCCGCGAGCGTCTCCAGCGTGGCAGCGTCCAGGTCGCCGGCGCATAGCTTGCGCACCGCGTCCAGCTCGAGGACGATGCGCGCGTCATAGAGGTAGGCAAAGCGCTCGAAGTCGAGCGGCCGCACGCTCCAGCCGCTCTTGGAATGCACCTCGAGGAAGCCTTCGCGCTGCAGGCGCAGCAGCGCTTCCCGGACCGGCGTGCGCGACACGTGCGCGCGCGCGGCCATGGCGTTCTCGGAAAAACGCGCGCCCGGCAGCAGGCGGAACTCGAAGATGTCCGCCTTGACCTGCTGGTAGACGGCCTCCGGCGCCTTCTTATGGTGCCTGAGCTGCCCTGCTTTGGTGCGGCCCGTAGCTCTCTCCTCGGCGTATTCAAGCGCTTGGTGCTGGCACAGTCCCTGCATGGTAACTGGCATTCCATCTTGTATACAAGATTGCCACCGACCATGCCAGCCGCACCCGACGCAAGTTCCGAGCCCGCGGTCAGGAACCGATTCGACATCCAAAGGAGATCGCCATGAAACGCCGCCACTTCCTCGCCAGCTCCACCGCCGCTGCCGGGTCGCTGATCCTGCCGCTAGATGTCCTCGCGCAAGGCGACCGCAGGAAGGAGCTGCTCATCGTCGCCAACGAGTTCGGCCCGAACTCGCTCGACATCCACACCGTCGGCGCGAACCGGCCGTCCTATGGCGTGTCCTGGATCTGCTACGACCGGCTGATGACCTTCGGCAAGAAGAAGGGACCCGGCGGCGTCACGATGTACGACTACACCAAGCTCGAGCCCGAGCTCGCCGAATCCTGGCAGATGGCCAAGGACGGCATGTCCGTGACTTTCAAGCTGCGGAAGAACGCCAAGTTCCACGACGGGACCCCGGTCACGGCCAAGGACGTGAAGTGGTCCTTTGACCGCGCGGTCACCGTGGGCGGCTTCCCGACCTTCCAGATGAAAGCGGGTTCGCTGGAAAAGCCCGAGCAGTTCACCGCGGTGGACGACCATACCTTCAAGGTGGATTTCATCCGCAAGGACAAGCTCACGATGATGGACATGGCGGTGCCGGTGCCGTCCATCTTCAATTCGGAGCTGGTGAAAAAGAACGCCACCAAGGAGGATCCCTGGGCGCTCAACTGGACCAAGTCCAACGTCGCCGGCGGCGGCGCCTACAAGCTGGAATCCTGGAAGCCGGGGCAGGAAATCATCTACGCGCGCTTCGACGACTGGAAGAGCGGCAAGCTGCCGAAGATCCGGCGCATCATCCAGCGCGACATCCCCTCGGCCGGCAACCGGCGCGCGCTCATGGAAAAGGGCGACATCGACATCACCTACGAGATGCCGCCGAAGGATTTC
>Ga0315910_10005586_pt1 | contig 10281 bp, 10 predicted proteins | sample EdamamesoilMG_FD_204470 | JGI IMG/M metagenome (GOLD analysis project Ga0315910, IMG submission 204470) | Garden soil microbial communities collected in Santa Monica, California, United States - Edamame soil | ecosystem: Environmental > Terrestrial > Soil > Garden | place: USA: California... | reverse complement strand
AGCGCATCCTGCGCGAGCAGAAGCTGCACACGGTATGCGAGGAAGCCTCCTGCCCGAACATCGCCGAGTGCTTCGGCAACGGCACCGCGACCTTCATGATCCTCGGCGACATCTGCACGCGGCGCTGCCCCTTCTGCGACGTCGCGCATGGCCGGCCGCTTGCGCCGGATGCGGACGAGCCGCTCCATCTCGCGCAGACCATAGAGAAATTGCAGTTGGCCTACGTCGTCATCACCAGCGTCGATCGCGACGACCTCAGGGACGGCGGCGCGCAGCATTTCGTCGACTGCATCCGCGCGGTGCGCGCGCGGTCGCCGCGCACGGCCATCGAGGTTCTGGTGCCGGATTTCCGCGGTCGCCTGGAACGCGCGCTGGCGGTGCTGGCCCTGGCGCCGCCGGACGTGATGAACCACAACATGGAAACCGTGCCGCGCCTGTACAAGCGGGCCCGCCCCGGGGGCGATTACGCGCATTCGCTCGAGTTATTTGATTTTTACAACAGAAACAATCCGGCGATGCCGACCAAGTCCGGGCTGATGGTCGGATTGGGCGAGACCGACGATGAGATCCTCGCCGTGATGCGCGACCTGCGCGCGCGCGGCGTGTCCATGTTGACCATCGGCCAGTACCTTGCACCCTCGGCGCACCACCTGCCGGTCGAGCGCTACGTGCATCCGGAGATCTTCGCGATGTTCGAGCGCGAGGCGCGCGCCATGGGCTTCCGGCATGCGGCCATCGGTCCGCTGGTGCGCTCGTCCTACCACGCCGACCAACAGGCCCGCCGGGCCGCCATCGAATAGGAGAATTCATGCGTGCTTATCTGATGGGCGTTACCCTCGCGCTGTTGCTGGGCTGGACCGTGGCGTCAGCCGCGGGACTCGATTCGGTCAGCAACCAGGAGGCCGCCTCGGGCCTGAAGGCCGCGCTCGAGAAAGGCTCCGGCACCGCGGTCGACCTGCTCGGCAAGAAAGACGGTTTTCTCGGCAACAAGGCGGTCAAGATACCGCTGCCAGGCTCGCTGAAGAAGTACGAAAAGCTCATGCGCAACGTCGGCATGGGCAAGTACGCCGACGAGCTGATCGTGACCATGAACCGTGCCGCCGAAGAGGCGGTGCCCGAGGCAAAGGCGCTGTTCGTCGACGCGATCAAGAAAATGAGCTTGAAGGACGCCAAGGGCATCCTGACCGGAGGCCAGACCTCGGGCACCGAGTACTTCAAGCGCACGACGAGCGCCCAGTTGCGCGAGAAGTTTTTGCCCATCGTGAAGACGGCCACCGCGAAGGTGCAGCTGGCGGAGACCTACAACGAATACGCGAAGAAGGGCGCGCAGTTCGGGCTGGTCAGCAAGGAGTACGCCAACCTCGACGACTACGTCACGCAAAAGTCGCTCGATGGCCTGTTCTACATGGTGGCCGAGGAAGAAAAGAAGATCCGCCAGAATCCGCTGCAGGCCGGCAGCGACATCATCAAGAAGGTGTTTGGCGCTCTCAAATAAACTGCTGGCGGCCTGCATTGCTGTCGGCGTATCGGCCGGCGCGGCTGCGCAGTATCCGGAGCGGCCGCTCAGGCTGGTCGTGCCACAGGCGCCCGGCAGCGCGACCGACACCGTCGCGCGCATCCTCGCGCCGGAGATGGCGCGGCCGCTCGGCCAGCCGGTGGTGGTGGAGAACCGGCCCGGCGGCGCGCTGACGATCGGCATCGACGCAGTCGCCAAGGCGGCCCCTGACGGCTACACCATCGGCATGGGCCCGATCGGCGCGCTGGCGATCACGCGCCACATGGTCGCGAAACTCCCCTACGACATCGAGCGTGACCTGCAGCCGGTGGCGCTGGTTGCGCGCAGCCACTTGCTCCTTGCGGTTTCCCCCTCGCTGCCCGTGCATTCGGTGCGCGAGCTGATCGGCTACGCGAAGAAGAATCCGGGCAAGCTGGTAAACGCGTCGTCCAGCAACGGTTCACCGGGCCACGTGGCCGGTGAACTGTTCAAGGCCATGACCGGAACCGACATCGTGCACGCGCCCTACAAGGGCGGCGCGATGGCGATCAACGACCTCATCGCCGGCCACGTGCAGGTGATGTTCGAAAGCCTGAACTCGATCACGTCGTACGCGCGTTCCGGCAAGGTGCGCGCGCTTGCAGTCAGCGGCGCGCGCCGCTCCCCCGGTTTTCCGGAGCTGCCGACGCTCGCCGAGGCGGGCGTGCCCGGCTACGAAGCAGGCACCTGGACCGGGGTGATCGCGCCGGCTGGCCTGCCGCCGGCGGTGCTGGCGAAGCTCAACGGCGCGGTCAACGAGGCGATCCGCTCGCCCATTTTCATGGAGCGCTTCGCACTGACCGGCGACGAGCCTGCCGGCGGTACGCCCGCGGATTTCGCCGACGCGATCCGCAGGGATTCCGCACGCTGGGCGGAGGTCATCCGCCGTTCGGGTGCGAGAATCGACTGAGCTGGCGCGTCATCCGGGGTGGTCGCTTCGCGTTGAATAGAAATGGGCAACGGGGGGAAAATAGGCAGCGTTGGACGAGGAGTCGCCATGGACCTGAAAATTCTGGGAACCGTTCTTGCCGCGGCCATCGCGTTCACGGCTACGCCGGCCGGCGCGCAGCAGGTGTACAAATGCCAGGACGCGGCGGGCAAGATCACCTACGCGAGCCAGGCCTGTGACAAGCTGGGCATGCGTTCGGCCGGCGAAGTGAAGGACAGCGTCAACGTGGCTCCGGCGTACAAGGCGCCGCCACGGCCCGCTGCGCCGGCGTCCGCGAAAACGGCGCCGCCAACAGACCCGGCCGCGCAAGCAGCGCCACCAACGGCCGGGAAAGCCGCGGAACCGGAACGGCGATGCTTCAAGGTGAAGACCGCCAAGGGCGTCGCAACCCGCTGTAACGACAAACCTGAAGAAACCGACGACAATAAGTAGTCCATTACGGAGAAACTGACATGAGAAGGAATTTGTCGATGCCCCGCGCTCTCGCCTGGGCGTCCGTCGCGATCGCGACCGGCGCGTCCGCTGCAGGCTTCGACGGATCATCCAATCTCATCTGCGCCGCGAACAATGTGGTCGCGTGCACCAAGTCATCCGTTTGCGTCCAGGGCGAGGCGAGCAGCTTTGAACTTCCGGTGTTCATGTACGTGGATTTCAAGGGCAAGGTCGTGAAAGCACGTACCGAAGGCGACGCCAAACAAGTCGAATCGCCGATCCGGAATTATCAGAAGTCCAACACACAGCTGATCCTGCAGGGGATCGAAAACGGCCATGGCTGGGGAATCTCGATCGACCAGACCGGCGGACGGATGACGACTACGGTTTCCGGGGAGTCGTCGAGTTTCATGATCTTTGGCGCCTGCACGGCGCTTTAATGGAGGCGAAACATGATTGAGCGGATCGGAGTTGTCCTCGGTTTGGCCGCCACTGCCGTGAGCGTGGGACTGCTGGCGTTCAGCGCGCCGGCCCGGGCCGACGGCGCGGGCTGGTTTCTCGGCGGCATGGTGACCTCCAAAGTACTGAGCAATGCGGAACGGCGCACACAGGCCCAGGAGGCACAGGCCTACCGCCCGGCGCCGCAGCCGGTGCAGCAGGCGCCGGCCCGGCCGGCGGTGTCGTCAAAAGAGACGCGACTCCAGGACCTGGACCGGCTCGCGGCCGGCGGCTACATCACGCCGCAGGAGTACAGGGAACGCAGAAAGGCGGTTCTGGAAGCCAATTAGCGCGCGGGCGCTATTCGTTCAATCGTATCGTGCGAGCAGCGGGCTGCCGCCCTGCGCGGCTTTCTTTGCGATGACGTCCTCTACCGAGAAAGGCAGTCCCTTGTAGCCGTGCAGAAGGTATTTCGTCAGGTCCGACTGCATGAACGCATGGCCATAGTACGACAGCAGCTTCCGGATCCCGTCGCGTTGTTGCTCGGAGAGGAGTTCGAAGCCGCGGCCGTCGATCCCCACGTTTAGGTTTCTCCTCTCCAACGTCGCCGGCGTCTTCAGCAATTCGAGCGCCGCAGCGTCCATCTCGAGATTCAGCGCCTTGCCGAGATGCACGAGGCACTGCCAGGGATGGCGGGAGTGCTCCTCGAAGGTCACGAGTTCGGTCGGCCAGCGCTTGGCGCCTTCCAGCCAACCTGCAATGAAGCGCACGTACCACGGCATGACAAACTGGATGATGTAGTCGTACTTGCCCTGGTCATCGAGCTCATGCCAGGCGGCATTGCCTTCCGTCATGCCGTCGATGCGGTAATCCAGTGGGCCGAAGCCGGCCTTGTCCACGTAATCCTTGTAGCTGACAACCACGTCCGGAAGGGCGCGTATCGATACCATGGCCATCGGCTTGGCGCTGAATTGCTCGATGATCGAGATGTTGTACTTGTGATACGGAAAATGCCCATACAGGATCAAGCGCTTGCCGAAACTCGGGTTGGTCAGCAGTTTCCGCATGGAGATGAAATTGTGCCCGAAGCTGGTGCCGAGCTTGGCTTTGACAACCTTCGTGCGATTCCCGGTGCATGTCGCGATCAGGTTGAGCAGATGCTGCGACCCTGACCTTGGAAACGCGGCATAGACCAGCATGCCGTTGTTGGTGCTCCGGAAGACCGCTTGCGCAAACGCTTTCATATTCCGCGTTTCCGGCTCAATCTGGGTCCAGGCATCTCCGCCACTGGGAAAGATATCGTTACTATCGCGCCTCCAGGAGTGATGCAAAAGCCTCCGCGCTGTCGTTCGCCGGCGTCGGTGACCAATGCGACATCAAGCTTTGCGACATTCTGCATCAGCTCGCGGACCTTTTCCTTAACTTCGTCGAGCTCCTTCTCCGGCACTTCCAGTACCAGTTCATCGTGTACCTGCATGATCAGCTGACCGATAGTGCTTGGCGGATTAATCTGGCGCAAAGGCCTGTTCGTAGGAGACCGCAAGTGCCGGGTCCTGGGCTTCCTTTTCGAGGTAGCAGCGGCCGATTGCGAGGCGCTCGATGCCGCATCCCATGAAGCAGCGGAACGCGTCCTCGGGAGTGCATACGATCGGCTCGCCACGCACGTTGAAACTGGTGTTGACGAGCACCGGGCAGCCGGTGCGCGCCTTGAAGTTATTCAGGAGCGCATGAAACAGCGCATTGGTTTCACGATGGACGGTCTGAATGCGCGCTGAGTAGTCGACGTGGGTCACCGCGGGGACAACTGAGCGGGCGACATTCAGCTTGTCTATGCCGAACAGAGCGTGCGCCTCCGCGCTCATTGCGCGGCGCTTGGATTCGACCACCGGAGCGACGAAAAGCATGTAAGGGCTGTCAGCATCCATGTCGAACCAATCGGCGAGGTCTTCGCGCAGGATCGCCGGCGCGAAGGGCCGGAACGACTCGCGGAACTTCACGCGCAGGTTCAATGTGCGCTGCATGTCGGGGCCGCGGGGATCGCCCAGGATCGAACGCGCGCCGAGGGCGCGCGGGCCGAACTCCATGCGTCCCTGGAACCAGCCGAGCGCCCGCCCGGCAGCCAGGTCGGCGGCGCAGGCGTCAACGAGCGTGCGTTCGTCCATTACGCTGAATTTCGCGCCGGCGCTCATGAGGCGCGCCTCGATGTCCGCCTGCGAAAATTCCGGGCCGAGATAGCTGCCGCACATCGCGTCGCCCGCGGTCGCGTCTGCGTTACGCGCGGCGCCACCGGAAATGTGATGCGCTACCAGGGCCGCACCTAGCGCGCCGCCCGCATCTCCTGCGGCCGGCTGGACCCAGATTTTCTCGAATCTTCCTTCGCGCAGCAGTCTGCCGTTGGCGACGCAGTTCAATGCCACCCCGCCGGCCAGGCAGAGGTTCTTCAAGCCGGTTTCGCGCATCGCGTAGTGCGCGAGGCCGGATACGACCTCCTCGGTCACGAGCTGGATCGAGGCCGCGAGATCCATGTGGCGCTGAGTAAGCAGTTCGTCGGGCTTGCGCGCCGGGCTGCCGAACAGGGCGTCGAATTCGCTGTTCGTCATCGTAAGCCCGGTGCAGTAGTCGAAATACCGCAGGTCGAGGCGGAACGAGCCGTCCTCCCGGATTTCGATCAACTTGTCTCGAATCAGTTCCGCGTAGCGCGGTTCGCCATAGGGGGCGAGGCCCATCAGCTTGTACTCGCCGGAATTCACCTTGAAGCCGCAGTAGTAGGTAAAAGCGGAATAGAGCAGGCCCAGCGAATGCGGGAAAAGAATTTCGCGCAGGATCTCCAATTTGTTGCCATGCCCTACGGCCAGTGAACAGGTGGCCCACTCACCTACACCATCCATGGTGAGTACCGCCGCATCGTTGAACGGCGACGGAAAGAAAGCGCTCGCGGCGTGGCTCAGGTGGTGTTCCGAGAAAAGCAGCCGCTCCTCCCAGCCGGCGCCGGGTGCGACCGCGCCCAGTTCCCGCCGCAGCAGGTTCTTGAGAAACAGCTTTTCGCGCAACCAGATCGGGATCGCCATCCGGAATGACCGGAAGCCCCGGGGCGCAAAGGCGAGGTAAGTCTCCAGCAGACGCTCGAATTTCAGGAACGGCTTGTCGTAGAAAACAACTTTGTCCACGCTCGCGGCCTCGATGCCGCCTGCCTGCAGGCAGTAGCGAATCGCGTCAACCGGAAAGCGCGCATCGTGCTTGGCGCGGGAGAAACGTTCCTCCTGTGCCGCGGCGACGATGGTGCCGTCGCGCAGAAGTGCGGCAGCGGCGTCGTGGTAATACGCCGATATGCCGAGGATGTTCAAAACAGCGTGTAGATAAATGGCGCCACGGCAGAGCCCTGCGCCATCACAATGAGCAATCCGACCAGCGCCATCACCAGTAACAGCGGCAGAAGCCAGAGCTTCTTGCGCTGGCGCAGGAAGCTCCACATTTCCTTGACAAACGAGATCACGCCTAGAACTGATTGTGGAAAGAGTCGGGTGGCGGGCCCGGTGGGTCGCGGCGTACCCAGTAGCTCGCGCGCGCGGACCCCTTGCGCAGCAAAAGTGCGTCGCGCCCGATCAGGCGCATGACCAGCGCGTAGGGGGTGATCACGCCGAAAAAGATGACGCCCAAGGCGATCGGACTGACGATCCGGTGCAGCAGCGCCCCGAAGCGGAACCAGACTCGGTTGAGCGGCGCGAGCACATGCGGCGCGAGCCAGGCGCAAAGCGCGAACCCCGCGGCAGTCGAGACTGCCCAGACTCGGGGGGGCGAGCGATCGAGCAGCGGCCAGGCCGCAACCAGCAGGAATACGCCAGCGAACACCAACCCGAAAGCGCGATCAGAGCCTTCCGTCACAGCGTGTTGGCGGTTGATGTCGGAATCGAGCATGGCGCAGGGCGACGATGGCATTCTAGCAACTGAAAACCGGACCGCTCGTACGATCGGTCATGAAGATCGTCGTCGTCAACCGCTTCTTCCATCCGGATTTCGCGCCCACAGGACGGCACGCTGCAGGCGTCGCATTCGATCTCGCGGCAGCTGGGAGCGCGCTGCCCGCCGGTAAGTCTCACTTATCATCGGTGCGCCTGCCCGCCGGCCGTGTCATGCTCGAGTCGGTCGTCTCTCTGGCCTTCAGGCGAGCGACAAGAGCTTTTGCCAGCCGCCGGTTCGCTTCGGCGCTCGGATGTCCGTCCACTGGAATGCTCACGTCGTCCCACTCGGTCCGCGGCATGAGTTGCGAGACGAGTATGATGGGAATTCCGGAGTTTTGCAGCCGGGCCAGAACGCGCCGGCTATTCTCATTATCGTAGTCCCAGAAGACCACGGTTAATCCTGTTCCGTACTTCTCGCGCGCGAGCTGCGCCGACCGCTCCACTATGCGGCCATATTGCTCGATGTCCTCATCGCTTACGCTGTAGCGAAACAGCGTGCGCTCGAGAACGAGTTGAAAGACGCGACTCCTTTGCAGCACATTGAGAACCCGAACGGTCGGGCGGCGATGGAACGGACCCGCGTACGCGACACTCGCTTCGGTGAGCACATACGAAGGGCCCCCCGCGTCCCACTGTGCCCGCCCCGCGGAGCGAATGACGTGCGGCCAAAGGGCGGTATACACCAGCTGCCTCACCGGCGGATGGACGCTTGGTCGCGGAAGGTCCAGTTCCAACGATCGCAGCATCTGGTGCGCGCCATATCCCCGGAAGGCAAGATTGACGACGTTCGCGGCGTAACCGAGCTCCTTGGAGAAGTGCGATGGCAACGTCTCGTCGTCATTCAGTCCCTCACCGAACGTGTACGAACAACCCATGAACAGCCAAGTATCGCCCCCTGGCGAGCCCTTGGTAGCGCGAGCGCCGTGCTCAGTGAAGGTGTAGACCGCATCAATTATGACGCGCTGTCTGACGGTAACGATGGATCTGTGGCGGCTCCCCGGCGTCGGCGCATAGCCCAGTGGTCCCCCATTAACCATGCTGCCGGGCGAAGCGTAGGAATCCGTTATCGTAACGTCGTCGGACCGAAACGCGCCGGGCGCGATGAGCGCCGACTCCGAGACGAGGAGTCCGAGCACGATTCCGAAGCTTACGACCAGGATGGCTCGAAGCCACTCGGCGTTAACGCGAAGAGCGAGAATCCCGCAGAGCGGCAGCGCCGTGAGCCAGATCCAGACGAACGGATGCGGCACACGCAGCCAGAATACGAGAAATGAAACGCCCGCGACCAGAACAGCGGAAGCGAGCGTCCGAAGAAGGTCGGATCGCGATCGATGCATGGCGTGGTGGACGATCGTACTCAAATCAAGGACGCCCTGCGGCGCGCATCGCCGCTGCGACGTCGAGGGCCCGCCGAGTGGCGGCGACATCGTGGACGCGCCGCGCGGCCGGAGCGGATAGATTTTCCTATCCGTTTAATGCGCTTGATCCCAGTTTTCGCCGACACCGACGTCGACGATCAACGGCACGTCCAGCTTCGCGACGTTTTGCATCAACTCGCGGACCTTCGCCTTCACTTCGTCGAGTTCCTTCTCAGGAACCTCGAGCACCAGTTCGTCGTGTACCTGCATGATGAGCTTGGTGTGCAGTTTCTTTTCATCCAGCCATTTCTGAACGGCAACCATCGCCAGCTTGATCAGGTCGGCGGCGGTGCCCTGCATCGGCGCGTTGATCGCGGCGCGCTCCGCGCCGGCGCGGCGCGCGGGCGAGCCGGACTGGATCTCCGGCAGGCGCAGGCGCCGGCCGAACACGGTCTCGACGTAGCCCTGCGTCTTGGCTTGTTCCTTGGTGCTGTCCATGAACTTCTTCACGCCGGGATAGCGGTTGAAGTACGACTCGATGTAAGCCTGCGCGGTGGCGCGCTCGATGCCCAGGTTTTGCGCGAGTCCGAAGGCGCTCATGCCGTAGATCAGGCCGAAGTTGATGACCTTCGCCGTGCGCCGCTCGTCCTTGCTCACTTTCTCCAGCGGCACGCCGAACACTTCGGCGGCGGTCGCCTGGTGCACGTCGTGGCCGTGCTCGAAGGCGTGGCGCAGGCCCTTGTCGGCCGACAGGTGCGCCATGATGCGCAGTTCGATCTGCGAGTAGTCGGCCGAAAGAATCTTGCAGCCCGCGGGCGCGACGAACGCCTCGCGGATGCGCCTGCCCTGCGGCGTGCGGATCGGAATGTTCTGCAGGTTCGGGTCATTGGAGGCGAGACGCCCGGTGACGGCGGTGGCCTGTGAATAGGTGGTATGCACGCGGCCCGTGTTCGGGTCGACCATGCGCGGCAGCTTGTCGGTGTAGGTCGACTTGAGTTTTGCCACGCCGCGGTACTCCAGCAGCAGCTTCGGCAGCGGATAGTCGAGCGCCAGTTCCGCAAGCACGTCCTCGTCGGTGGACGGCTGGCCTTTCGGGGTTTTCTTTTTCACGGGCAGCTTCTGGCGCTCGAACAGGATCTCGCCCAGCTGCTTGGGCGAGCTCAGGTTGAACGGTTGGCCGGCCGCCTGGTAGGCCTTTTGCTCGATTTCGAGCATTTCCTTGCCGAGTTCGTGGCTCTGCGCCTCCAGTTTTGCCCCATCCACCAGCACGCCGTTGCGCTCGACGCGCAGCAGCACCGGCAGTACGGGCATCTCGATCTTCTCGTAGACGTAGTTCAGTTTGTCGTCGGCGCAGATTTTCGCGAATAGGACCCCATGCGCGCTCAGGGCGAAATCCGCGTCCTCGGCGGCGTACTCGGTCGCGCGTTCGATGTCGACCGCCGAGAACGGGATGCGGGCGGCGCCCTTGCCGGTCACCTCGTCGTAGGTGATGGTCTTCCAGCCCAGGTGCCGCATGGCCATCGAGTCCATGTCGTGGCGCTCGTGCACCTCGTAGACGTAGGATTCCAACAGCGTATCGTGCGCGATGCCGCCCAGCGTCACGCCGTGGTT
>Ga0315910_10005585_pt1 | contig 10282 bp, 5 predicted proteins | sample EdamamesoilMG_FD_204470 | JGI IMG/M metagenome (GOLD analysis project Ga0315910, IMG submission 204470) | Garden soil microbial communities collected in Santa Monica, California, United States - Edamame soil | ecosystem: Environmental > Terrestrial > Soil > Garden | place: USA: California... | reverse complement strand
GCTCAACGGCGGCGACGTGATTTCGGGCCTCATGACCCAGATCACCCGGCCGGTGTGGAATTCGGGACTCACTGTTATTCCGTCATCCAATAGTGAGGTCTACAGCCACGTGCTGAGCTATGCGGGTGCCCGTCCTACCGATCGCGACTCCGTCGACAAGCGCATCGTGTTGAATGTGCGAAGAGGCGAGGGCGGGGTGATCAACTGCGTTGCGTCGGATGGCTCCACGCGTTGCAAGAAGAATGGTGGCGGTTGGCCGTCGTACGCCTATAACCGGCGGACACTGACCCTCCCCTCCAATCCGACGTCAATTGCCTCCAACGGGTACAGCAATCTCGAGAACTGGCTGAATTCACAGGATCGGTCCATCAATCTCAATGGTGTCGTAGACCCGTCCAGTCCGGCGGCGTCCCCGTCGTTGTCAGTGCAATGATGACGCGCGCCGGGTAGTTCGCCGCACGACGTAATCGATCGGCAACAGGCGATGAAGGAAAGGGCTGGCGTCCATACGACCAGCCCTTTTCTATTCTGCTGGGCAATCAGGAAGGATTGCCCAGCATGCATTGCAATATTTACGACCAGGCAGTGAGCCGCCTGAAGAGCCGGCGGGTGCGCGGCGGATTTGCCCTCGCCACCGCACTGTTGTTCGCCGGATGCTCCAGCGGAGATGGAGGTCCCGAGGCCCCTCCGCCGAGCGCGCCGAGCCCCCCGAGTCCTCCTCCGATCCTGGCCGGACTGGACGCGCGGCCCAGCAACACGACCTGTGTGGCGCCTGAGCGCGCGACGGGCAGCGCCACACTCGCCACGCAGCGGGCGTTTCCCAACCTCCGTTTCAACAATCAACCAATCCGCATGGTGCAGGTGAAGGGAGACTCGAGCCGCTGGTTCGTGGCGGAGAGGCTTGGCACCGTGCGCGTGTTCGACAACGTCGAGAGCGTGTCGACTACCTCGCTCGTCATCGATCTCACCGCGCGCGTCGATGCGACATGCGCCGAATGCGGCCTGCTAGGCATGGCACTTCACCCCGGTTTCCCCGGGGATCCGCGCGTGTACCTCTTCTACACCACGCTGGATCGTCCGCTGCGCGGGCCAAATTCACGGCTCTCGGAATTCACGTCGCACGATGGTGGCAAGACTCTGGATCCCGCCTCCGAGCGCATCCTGTTCGAGATCCAGAAAGAGTCCGTTCATCACCACGCGGGCAAGATTGAATTCGGCACCGACGGCTTTCTCTACATCAGCACCGGTGATGGCAACTCATGGAGAAACGACAACGGCCAACGCCTGACGACGCTGCTCGGCAAGATGTTGCGCATCGATATCCGCGGCACCACTGGCGACAGGCTTTACACGATCCCGGCTGACAATCCATTCGCCTCAAGCACCGCGATGTGCCACGTGAACGGCGATGGCGGGGCGCAGAATTGTCCCGAGATTTTCGCCTGGGGCTTTCGCAATCCCTTCAGCTGGAGCTTCGATCGCCAGACCGGTGATATCTGGGTGGGCGACGTCGGCGAGAGCACGATCGAGGAAGTGAGTCGCGTCAAGCGCGGCGGCAACTACGGCTGGCGCTGCCGAGAGGGTACGCTGGACAACTCCGCCAACCCTGCGTTTCCGCCGAACACGGCCTGTGCCACCAAGACGGATCTGCTGCCACCGATCGCCGAGTTCTCACACGAGGTCGGCCGCGCCGTCACGGGCGGCTACGTCTACCGTGGCAAAGCTTATCCGAGCCTCGTGGGCCGCTACATCTTCGCCGACTTCTCGACCGGTCGACTCTGGGACATTCCGAATGACACGCAGCCCACGCGGACGATGACGGCGTCGGAAGGCCTCGCAACGGGCTTTTACATCTCGTCGTTCGCGGAGGACAACGACGGCGAGCTCTACCTGACGAACATCTACCGCGACATACACCGCATCACCGCCTCGACGGGCCCCGGCACCGGCGGTCCGGCGACGCAACTCTCCGCCACGGGCTGCGTGAATGCGTCGGACGCGACGAAGCCCGCGAGCGGGCTCATCCCGTACACACCGAACGCGCCATTCTGGTCAGATGGTGCGGCGAAGGAACGCTGGATCGGACTGCCGGACGGGCAGAACATCACCGTGAATGCAGCCGGTGACTGGGATTTCCCGAACGGCACCGTGCTGAAGAAGGACTTCCGCCTCGAGAATCGCCTCATCGAGACGCGCTTGTTCATGCGTCACCCGGACGGCGTGTGGGCAGGGTACAGCTACGAATGGAACGCGGAGCAAACCGACGCGACGCTGGTCCGCGGCGGCAAGCAGGTGCCGATCGGCGGACAGACGTGGATCTATCCGAGCGAAGGCCAGTGCATGATGTGCCACACCGAGGCGGCGGGACGCTCCCTCGGCCTGGAGACCAAACAACTCGCGTTCAACATCACGTATCCGCAGACCGGCCGCGATGCTCACCAGCTCGTGACGCTCAACACGATCAACACGATGGCAACGCCGATCGCCGATCCCGCGGACGTGGTCCCATATCCCAATCCGACCGGAACCGCGGGAACGCTCACCGAACGTGCGCGCTCGTACCTGCATACCAACTGCTCGCAGTGTCATCGTCCGCAAGGGCCGACGCCCGTCAACATCGATCTGCGCTACACGACCTCACTCGCGGACACGCAGACCTGCAGCCGAATCCCCACGAATGGCGATCTCGGGATTGCCAATGCACGGATCATCGCGCCAGGGATCGCGGACCGCTCCGTGCTGATTGCACGCATGAGCCGGCGCGATGCCCATGGCATGCCGCCCGTGGGATCGATGAAGGTGGATGCCGAAGGAGCGGCGTTGTTGACCGAGTGGGTCAACTCGCTCACGGGCTGCAACTAGAGTAGTTAGTGTGAAGCCGCGGCAATTCGCGTGCGAAGCGCGACGTCCGTGCGTCATCCCCTCAACTCCTGCGCATCGCCTCTCGCAATTGCTCTCGAATCGGCAGATTGCGCAGCCGCACGCCGCAAGCGGCGAAGATCGCATTCGTGAGCGCGGGTGCGGCGGTTGGAATGCCCATTTCGCCACAGCCCACCGGCGACACGTTTGACGGGATGACGTGTACCTCGATGCGCTCGGGAGCCTGAGCCATCCGCATCAACGGAAAGTCCGCGAAGCCTCGCTGCACGACGCGTCCGCCCTCGATGGTGGTCTCGAGATTGAGCGCCGTGGAGAGCCCGTCGATCGTGCCGCCTTCCATCTGTGCCTCGATGCCCAGCGGATTCACCGGCTGGCCGACGTCGACGGCGCACACCACGCGGTGGAATCGCAGGTCGCCCTCGCGTGTCACTTCCACCTCCATCGCGTGGGCGGCATAGCCGCCGAACGTGAAATGCGCAGCGAGCCCGAGGCCGCGCCGGCGCGGAAGTTTCCGTCCCCAGCCGATTTCGTCCGCCACCTTCTGCAGCACGCCCCGCAGCCGTCCGGTGCTGAACTTGGGCCCGCCGTGCTGCTCGTAATCGAACTCGCGATCCTCGCCCAGCATCTCGAGCCGCAGCGCGAGCGGATCGCGCCGCGCCGCGCGCGCTATCTCATCGATGAAGCTCTGCACGACGAAGGCGTTCGCGGTGTGCGCGGGTGCGCGCCATGAGCCCCGCGTGATGCCGGACTGTACGTCATGCCATTCGAGTCGGAGGTTCGGGACGAGTCGCGCCGGGAAGTCATCCGGATAGATCTCGGGCATCCACAGATCCTCGGCCTTCACGTCGGGTCGGCGGTAGTGCTTCGACGTGCTCGCGAGGCGCTGCGTCCAGCCGGTGACGCGCCCGCGTTCATCGAGCGCGGCGATCATGTGGTGGTGTCCGAAAGGGCGGAAGAAATCGTGTTGCAGGTCATCTTCGCGCGTCCAGACCAGTCGGATCGGCTCACCGGTGAGCCTGGAGACGATCGCGGCCTCGGCGACATAGTCGGCGGTCAGGCGACGCCCGAAGCCACCGCCTACGCGCGTCATCTCGACCTGCACGCTTTCGCGCGGCAATCCGGTGACGGCGACGACGGCGCGCGCTGCGCCGCCCGGCATCTGCACGGGCGCGACCACGCGCGCGCGATCCTTCTCGACGTGAACGAACGCGTTCTGCGGCTCGAGGGGGCAATGAGAGACGAACGGCACGCGATAACGCGCCTCGACCACGCGCCCGGCGGCCGCGCGCGCGGCATCGAAGTCCCCATCATCGCGCACCACGCGGCCTTTGCCGGCGAGGAGCTTCTCGCACTGCGCATCGAGCGTGGCGCTGCTTTCGGTGGCGTGTGGCCCCCGCCGCCATTTCACGGTCAGCGCTTCGCGCCCCTTCAACGCCGACCACGTGTCGTCGGCCACCACCGCGATGCCGGTAGCGAGGTTCGCGGTAATAGACTCGCCCGGTTTGGGTCCGGGCACGACGACGACGGCGCGCACGCCGGCCACGCGCTTCGCGGCCGAATCGTCGAAGCTCTCGATGTCGCCGTCGAAGTAGGGGCAGCGTGCGATGACGGCGACGCGCGCGCCCGGCTCTCGCACGTCGATGCCGTAGCGGGCGCGGCCCGTGACGATGTCGGCGGCGTCCACCACGCGCTGCGGATGCCCGACGATGCGGTATTCGGCTGGCGTCTTGTGCGGCAACGGTTCCGCGGGCAACTGCAGCGCGGCCGCCTCGGGGATCAGTTCGCCGTAGCTCGCGCGCCGCCCGTCGCGGTGTATGACGAAGCCCGCATCCGTGCGCACATCCTCGATGTTCGTGCTCCAACGCTTTGCGGCCGCGGCTCGCATGAGCCAGCGGCCCTGCGCGCCGATCTGGCGCAGGTCTGCCCACGCCGTCGAGATGCTCGTGCTTCCACCAGCCCCTTGCGGCCCCCACTTCCACGCGGGCGCGCTGCCGGGTTTGATGACAACCCCGAGCGGCAGTTGCTCGACGTCCACCTGGGTCCAGGCGACGTCGAGTTCTTCGGCGAGGATCATCGGCAACGAGGTCTTCACGCCCTGGCCGATCTCGGGGCAGCGCGCGCCGATCACCACTCGGTTATTCGACTGGATGCGCATGTACACGCCGAGCGGGTTCGCGGGCGCGGCAGCCGGCGCGTCCGCCGCGAGTGCGTCGCGCGCGAACGCCGGTACGAGCAGAAGCGCGCCGCCGGTGGTGAGGCTCACCTTCAGGAATGCGCGCCGGCCAATCGATAATTCCTGGGTCCGTGCGTTCATCGCGAGATCCTCACGCTTCGGTCTTGCGCGCGCGCAACTCTCGGGCCGCGCGTTCGATGGCGCGGCGGATGCGCACGTACGTGCCGCAGCGGCAAAGGTTGGTGATCGCCTCGATGTCCTTGCTCTTCGGATCGGGCACTCGCGCGAGGAGATCCACCGCGGCGAGGATCTGACCTGCCTGGCAATACCCGCATTGCGCCACATCCTCTTCGATCCAGGCTTTCTGTACGGGATGCAGGCCGTCGCGCCCGAGGCCCTCGATAGTGGTGACGCTGCGACCCTCGAGGCCCTGTACCGGCAGCACACACGCGCGCGTCGCCTGTGCGTCGACGAGCACGGTGCACGCTCCGCACTGCCCCGCACCGCAGCCGTACTTCGTGCCGGTGAGTTGCGCGTGGTCGCGCAGGTACCAGAGCACCGGCATTTCGGCGTTGCCTTCGAAGCTGCGCGCCTCGCCGTTCAGCGTGAATCGGATCGTCATGGTGGTGGCCTCTCGGCAGAACAATAGGCCGGGAGGTCGCGGCCGTGCAGCCGCTCGTCGCGGCAATCTGTCCGCCTGCCGCTAAGGCGGACGCCCGGCGGGAAGCCGCCGGGCGCCTGTGGGTCTCGGGAGTTCAGAACTCCTTGGTGAACCGAAGCCCGAACTCACTCGCATCATTGCTCAGCATCACCAGCACGTAGTCGCCCGTGTTGAGCCGCGCATTGTCATAGCGCTCGTCCGTGATGTTGCGGCCGTAGAGTCCGAGACTCCATTTGCCGTCCGCGGACTGGTAGCTGACGTCGGCGTTGATGAGGTCACGGCTCTCGATGAGCGTGAACCGGGCGGGGTCGTTGCTGGGCTCACCGAACATGTCATCGCGGAAGGACCAGTCGGCGCGGAACGTGACTTCGCCGCTGCCGGCGGGGATCGTGAACTCGGGACTGATCGATGCCGTGAGCTCCGGCGTCAGCGGTGCCACGGCGCGCGGGTTCGGATCGTCGATGTCGGCATCGATGTAGCCCAGGGTCGCGTGCAGACGGAAGTTGTCCGTGGCGGCCCAGGTGCTTTCAAGCTCGACACCGCGGGACGTCTGGTCCACGACGATACTCACCGTGTTGAAGCCCGCTCCCGTCGTCGAGCTCACCTGGTAGGGCAGGTCGGTGTACTCGGTATTGAACAGGGCGATGCTCAGCTGCAGGTTGTTGAAGAGCTCGCCCTTCATGCCCACTTCGTAGTTGATCGCCGTGACGTTCTCGGTGGCCACGAAGCAATCGGGGTTTCCGAACAGGCAATACGGGCGCGCGGGATATTGGCCGGCCTGGTAGCCGCTCTGGATGGACCCGTAGAACGTCAATCGATCGGCGTACTTGTACGAGGCCGAAAGATCCCACGTGGTTTCCGATCCATCGTTGGAATTGGAGGCGCCGATCACACCCACCACGGGCTCCGTGTCCGCCGACTTGTCGTCCTCGGTCTGCCGGATGCCGGCCGCGATGCGGAACTTGTCGTTCACCTGGAAGCCCACGTTGGCGTAGACCGCGAAGCTGTCGTACTTCTGGTGAAGGAAGAAGTCACTGCCCGGCGGGCTCGTGCACGGCGTCGCCTTGGTGCCGCAGTTGAACTGCGTGTCGTTCTGGTAATTCTGGCCTTCCTCCTCGTAATAGAAGAGTCCGAAGACGTAGTCCAGGGCGCCGGACTCGCCGGTAGCCTGCAGCTCCACGGACTGTTGATCTGCGGAGCCGATCTCGGGAAACGACAGGAAGTCGTCGTTGAAGCTGTCGTCGTCGAGACCGCTCTCGTACTGCGAGTGACGGTCGCTCGCGAGCAGTTTGAAGTTGAGCGCATCCGAGATGCCGAGATCGACCGTTAGCGAGACACCGAAGGCCTTGTTAGTCACCTCGATCTGGTCCTTCTGGCCGGTCGCGTTGTCGTAGGGATCGGCCGCCTGGTCGGAGTTGCGGTAGCCGGCGTTGTAGACGGCGCCGTTGGCGGCATTGCAGTTCGCCGGGGGAGCGGGGGGATTGGCGCGGCACGCCGCACCCAGTTCGTCGATCAGCGTGTCGTACGGCCGCAGTCCGTTGCTGCCGTCGTTGCCGTCCGCGGCAAACAGGAACGACAGGTTGTCGGTGGGTTTCCAGCGCATCGCGATGCGTCCCGAGATGTCCTGCATCTCACCCACTTCCTTGTTCGGGTCTTCGACGTTGATGAACTCACCGAGACCGCCGCGATGTTGATAGGCCGCGCTGAACGACATGGCGAACTCGTCCGAGAGCGGCATGTCGATGTACGCGTCGCCGTTCAGTCGCTCGCGACTGCCGGCGCTCAGTGACATCTTTCCGCCCGGCTCGTCGCCCGGCTTGCGCGTGATGATGTTGATGGCGCCGCCGATCGAATTGCGCCCGTACAGCGTGCCCTGCGGGCCGCGCAACACCTCGACGCGCTCGATGTTGGCGAGACTCCAGTTCTGGCCGACCTGGCGGCCTAGATAGACGCCGTCGACATAAACACCGACGCCGGGCTCGGTGGTGATCAGGTGATCCTGCAGGCCGATGCCGCGAATGAACGGGTTCTGCGAGGACGTGTGGCCGGCGGAGAACCCCGTGATATTGAGGTTGGGCACGAACTTGCCGATGTCGGTGAGATCGACGATGCCCTGCTTCTCCATGCTCTCCGGCGTAAACGCGCTGATCGCCACCGGTACGTCGTAGATGCTCTGCTCGCGTTTCTGCGCCGTGACGGTGATGGTGTCGAACACCGAGTCGTCTTCCTGTTCCTGCGCGAACGCGGCGGGTGCGAAGGCGAGCGCGCACCACGGCGCCGCGCTCATCACGAACGCAAGATTCTTCTTGTTCATTCGATTTCTCCCCAAGAGTGGATGCCGGCGTAAGCGAATCGCCGGCGCATGGGCAGCTTTTATATCTGAAGATCCCGGGCTCTGTCCGTTGTGCGGTGCGGGGCAGCTGCCACGGGACTACAAGGTCTGGCGAAACATCGCCCACGTAGGTATCGCCCTGCAGTGAGTGCGCGCGCGCTTGCGCTTCGGCTCCGGACCTTCCTATTCCCGGCCGTCGCCCGGGCATCCATCGTGCAACGAATGCGACAGGCGACTTCCTGCAGATCCCGCGGCCACATCGCACGCTGCGCGGCGTTCCTCGTCGCGGCCGTGGTGTTGCCGACATTGAGCAGTGCGGCGGGTGGCCTCGTGCCTCAACACTCCGAGGACCTGCGCCCGGCATTCACGCGCCCGTCCAAGGGTAGCGCCGCGTCGCTCGAATTCACCGCGTTCAGCCGCAACTTCCGCCTGCAGCTCTCGAACAACGAACGGCTCGCGACGGTTGCCGCCGGCAGCTCCGTGCAACTCTACAAGGGCGAAGTCGAGGGCGTGCCAGGTTCCTGGGCACGCATCACCATTCGCGAAGGCCTGCCGCGCGGCCTGATCTGGGATGGGCATGAGCTGTTTGTCGTCGACGCTGCGCCCGACGGAGTGAACCTCGGCGCGGCCGGCACGGTGATGTACAAACTCTCGGACGCGGTGCTCGAGGAGGGCGTCTCATTCGTCGACGATGCCGTGGACGCGCCTCGCGACGCAGGTGCTGCCTACGGCGCCGTGGTCGACGAACTGCGCGCCAACAAGCAAGCGCTGCAGGCGGGCGTGGCTACAGACGGCGTCGAGATCTCCATCCTTGCCGATGCGGCGTACCTGGCTCGCTACTCGAGCGAATCGCAGGCGCGCGATGCCATCCTCACACGTCTCAACAACGTGGACGGCATCTTCAGCTCGCAGGTGGGAGTGGAGTTGCAGGTCGAATCAGTGGACATCGCCGATGCGCTCACTTCGCAATTGTCCGCCACCAGCGATTCCAGCGATCTGCTCGAAGAGTTGGGCCTGTTGCGGCGCGAAACTCCCGCACTCACGGCCACGGGCCTCACGCATCTCTTCACCGGCCGCAATCTGGATGGAGACACGGCTGGCGTCGCCTACACGCTGGCGCTCTGCAGCCCGCGTTATGCCGCCAGTCTCACCCAGGCGCACAACAGCGTCGTACTCGATACCTTGATCACCGCACACGAGATCGGTCACGTGTTCGGCGCGCCGCACGACGGCGCGCAACAATGCGCAGCCACGCCGCAAAACCAGTACATCATGACGCCAATGCTCAGCACGTCCGTCACCGAGTTCTCCCAGTGCAGCCTCGACGAAATCAACAAGGTGATCGACAGCTACTCCTGTGTGCGGGCGGTCGCTCCGTCTGAACCGGCCCCGCCTGCACCTCCCGCTGCGCCTCCGGCGAACGATGACGGGGGCGGTGGTGGTGGATCGCTCGATGTGTTCTTGCTGCTGCTACTGCTTGCACTCGGAGGCGCGCGGCTCCTGCGTCCTGTGGTAGTCCCGGCCCACCCACGCATTGTGCCCCGGCTCCCACGTACTGCCGGCGTGAAGGTCGCTGAGACCTGACGCAGTCGCCGCCCAGGTTCCCACATCGATCATGTAATCGACGCCCGTCACGTTGGGCTTGTGATCACGCGTCGCATATTCCTGGTGGCGGCTGACGCGAGCGCAGGGCAGGTGTGCGGCGCCTTCCTCCATCGCGAACGCCACGGCACGGTGATCGTGATGGTCGCCGGGGTTCAGGCCTTCGTCGAGCTCGGCGATGTGGAGATTCAGCGCGGTACCCGGTGCGAGCTCGCTCTTCACGACCGCTTCGAGCGTGGCGACGAAATCCGCCCATCCCGCATAACGCGCGCTGCCGTCGATGGCTTTCGTCTCGCCCGACGCGCCCGAACGCAGCCGCTGCAGCGAGAGCGGGTGCTCCTCGAAGACGTCGCCCGTGACGATGTTGCCGTCGTGAATGCGCAGGAAATAGGCCACGGCGTTGGCGTAACTGTGGCGGGCCACCTGGTGACCGGCGCGGTCGACGGCTTCGGGTTTGCTGTCAGCGCCGAGCGCGGCAGTTGCATTGGCGGCATTGGCCATGAAGCGGATGGCGCGCATCGCGCCTTCCTCTCTTGCGAGGTAGTAAGGCGTCGGTGTGCCACCCATCACCTTGCCGGCGTCGCCTGCCGAGACGTGCACGAACACGGCCTTTTCATGCGGCTCATTCATGGCG
>Ga0315910_10005584_pt1 | contig 10282 bp, 12 predicted proteins | sample EdamamesoilMG_FD_204470 | JGI IMG/M metagenome (GOLD analysis project Ga0315910, IMG submission 204470) | Garden soil microbial communities collected in Santa Monica, California, United States - Edamame soil | ecosystem: Environmental > Terrestrial > Soil > Garden | place: USA: California... | reverse complement strand
GGCCGCCGATCCGCCGGCACCTCCACCGGCCGAGCCCTCGAAGGAAATGCGCGCCAAGATGGCCGCCATGCACGAGCAGATGGCCGCCTGCCTGCGTTCCGACAAATCGTTCGCCACCTGCCGCAACGAGGCCAGGCAGTACTGCCAGGCCAACATGGGCCGCGAGGGCTGCATGGGAATGGGCATGGGACACGGGATGGGGAACATGGGCATGCAGGGTGGCATGCCGCCGCCGCCGGAAAGTCCTCCCAAGAAATAGCGCCGCTGCGTCGGCGCCGCCGCATTTCAGGCCGGCTGCGGTTTCCAGTCCGGGAAGTTCTTCGAGAGGAACCGCTGTTCGCGGAACACTTCGTAGCTGGTGGGCCCGCGCGTCAGCTTGACGACCACGCAACGGTCCTCGATGCGCAGCACGGCGCCCGTGACGGTGCAGCGCGCGCCGTTGGTCAGCTTCAGCGTGCCCTGGACCAGCTGCTCGAGCGGAAACTTCTCGCCGCTCACCATGAGCTTCAGCCCCCGCTCGGAGATCTCCCCGACCGTGTAGTTAGTCCCGCCGACGGCGAGGATGGCGCCGCTGGTGATGGGGTAGGGCAGCCGGAAGAACTCCCGGCGGCTGGACAACACGGGCGTGCGATACGTGGTAGCCATGGGTAAAAAGATACGGGCAAACCCTGAACTTGCCTATGCGTTCGTGGGCATCGAGTTCACGGTTTCGCACCTGCTGGTTCCGGTGTTTGCAAGCGCCCGCGACACGAGTGCGGAGCGCATCAAATAACGCCCGGTCAAATGCTGCCGCCTGCGGACATATTTCGTTCGTTAGAATGGCCGCCCATGCGCTACTTCAAGTCCGACAACACCGCGGCCGTGAGCCGCGAAATCCTCGATGCGCTGGCCGCCGTCAACACCGGCGTCGCGTTGGCCTACGGCGCGGATCGCTGGTCCGAGGCCCTGGACGACCTGTTCGGCAGGTTCTTCGAAACCGAGGTGCGCGTGTTCGCGGTGTCCTCCGGCACCGCCGCGAATTCCCTGGCCATCGCCACGCTGTGCCCGCCCTGGGGCACGGTGCTGACGCATGCCGAGGCGCACATCGAACGCGACGAATGTGGCGCGCCCGAGTTCTTCACCGGGGGTGCCAAGCTTTCGCTGGTCACGGGCGCCGGCGCCAAGATCGCGGCCGCCGATCTCGAAGCGCGGCTGGCCTGGTTCGAGCCGCACGTGCACGGCGTGCAGCCGCGCATGTTGTCGATCACGCAGGCCACCGAACGCGGCGCGGTGTACACGCCGGCCGAGATCCGCGCGCTCGCGGACATCGCGCATCGGCGCGACATGACGGTGCACATGGATGGCGCGCGTTTCGCCAACGCGCTGGTGGCGCAGAAGGCGTCGCCCGCCGAGCTGACGTGGAAATCCGGCGTCGACGTGCTCTCCTTCGGAGTCATCAAGAACGGCGGCATGAACGCCGAGGCGGTGGTGTTCTTCGATCCGGAGCGCGTCGGGGATTTCGAATTTCGGCGCAAGCGCGCCGGCCAGCTCGCGTGCAAGGGACGATATGCCGCCGTGCAGCTGTCGACCTATCTCGAGACCGGGCTGTGGCGGCGCAATGCCGAGCGCGCCAACCGCCTCGCGGCGCGTATCGCACAAACAGCGCCCCAGTTCCTCAGCGTGCCCTGCGAGACCAACCAGGTGTTCATGACGCTCGGCGAACAACGCATCGCCGCGTTGTCGCGCGAGTTCGGATTCTACCCGTGGGGGCCGACCGGATCCGGCGAGTGCCGCTTCGTGGTGTCGTGGGATACGCCGGAAGCGGATGTCGATGCGCTGTGCAGCGCGCTGACGCGGCTGTGAGCTACTTGCGGAACATGAAATAGGCCGCGCCCACCAGGCACAGCGCCGCCCACAGGAAGTCCAGCTTCAGCGGCTGCTTCATATAGAAGAGTGCGAATGGCACGAACACCGCCAGGGTGATGACTTCCTGCATGACCTTGAGCTGGCCCAGCGACATCGCGGTGTAGCCGATGCGGTTCGCGGGCACCTGCACCAGGTATTCGAACAACGCGATGCCCCAGCTCACCAGGGCAGCGATGACCCAGGGCTTGGCCGCCATGTTCTTCAGGTGCGCGTACCAGGCGAAGGTCATGAACACATTCGAGATCACCAGCAAACCGGCGCTCTGCAACCAGACCGGCAGGATCATGCGCCGCCCGCCTTGAGCGCCTCGATCTCGGCGCGCAAGGCCGCGACCTCGGCTTCGAGTGCCGCGACCCGCGCGGCAAGCTCACCCGAAGGGCGGGAAGCCTCGGCGGGACGGGTGGTCGGGGACTCGGCACGCGGTGCGCTTTCGACCACCTGCGTTGCCGGCAACTCTTCGAACAGCTGCGCCCAGCGCGAGTCGCGCCGGCCGGCTTCGCGCGCCAGCTGGGCGACGATGGCGCCTTCGGGACGATTCGCCAGCGCCGCGAGCAGCGTTTCGATGACGCCGGGATCGGGCAATTCGGCCATGCGGGGTACCCGGCTGCGCAGTTCGCCCGGGGTCTGCGGTCCGCGGAGCAACAGCTCGCAGACGATCGCGGTCTCCTGGGGAGTGAACTTCAGGCTTCCGAACTCGGTATTGCAGAAGATCTGCTGGTACTTCTGCACGCGCGAGCCAAAGCCGGACTTCTCGACGACCATGTGCCGGCGCGCGAGCCCGTCCACCGCGGCCTTCACGGTGGCTTCGTCCAGCTGCATGAAGGGCTCGCGGTTGCTCTTCTGGTTGCAGGCGTTCACGAGCGCGTTCAGCGACAGCGGGTACTGGTCGGGAGTCGTGATCTGCTTTTCGATCAGCGAACCGATGATGCGTGCCTCGACGGCGGTCAGTCGGATGTTCATGCGCGAAGTATACTGAGCCGTGCCTCGCCGCCTCGTCCTGCTCATCCTGTTCGTGCTGGTCGCCGCCTTGCTGCTGTTCGTGCAGCTGCCGATTCCGCCTACCTACGCCGGACGCACCATCGAAAACGCCGGCCACACACCCTTGTTCCTGGTCGGCACGCTGTTCGTGCTCGCCATCCTGCGTCATGACTTCCGGCTCCATGGTTTCGCGCTGTACGCGCTGGCCGCGCTCATCGGCACGGGCGCGGGTGTGCTGAGCGAAGTGATCCAGAAGCCCATGCAACGCGATCCGTCCTGGGAAGACGTGCTGGCGGACAGCGTCGGCGTGGTGCTGGCGCTGGCGTTGTACGCGATCTTCGACCGGCGCACGGCGTTTCGCGGGAGCGCGCGCATCACGGCGTTGTTGATCGTCGCCGGCTGCGTCACCGCGTATCTCGCGCCGGTCGTGACCATGGTGCACGCCTACGTCCATCGCAACGGGCAGTTCCCGGTGCTCGCGGACTTCCATTCGTCGATCGAGTCCGCCTGGCTCGTGGGCTATGGCGCCCACCGCACCATTCGCAACGGCGTGCTGGACGTGGAGTTCGAGGCCGACCCATTCCCCGGGATCTCGTTCTACGAGCCGGTGCGCGATTGGCGCGGGTTCAAGACGCTGGTCATCGAAGTCGAGAATCCCGACGAGGCGCCCCTGCACCTGGTCGTGCGCGTGCACGACATCGGGCACAGCAAGGCGTACGCCGACCGCTTCAACCGGGTGTTCAACCTGGCGCCGGGCGAGCGCCGTACCCTCGAGGTGGCCCTCGAGGACGTGGAGCGCGCGCCGCGGAATCGCCTCATGAATATGACGCAAATCTCCGATGTGACGCTGTTTCGCGGGCAAAGATCGGGTTCGCGCCACTTGCGGCTGTACAGCATGCGCCTGCAATGACGCCGCGGCGTTGAACATAGCCCCGAGTCCCTCGTTCGGACCGTTCCGGTTCCCGGCGCCGATGCCTATACTTCGCCCCATGGAACCCGTTGCCGACACTTTCGACGCCGCATTCTCCAAGACCGTGGATCTCGCCAACAAGATGGCGGACAAGGACAAGGATGCGGATTTGTGGGACATCGCCGACGGCATGCTCGCCGGGGCGATCCAGTACTGGCTGTACTCGCGCCAGCCTTGCGGCGACTCGCGTTGCCAGGACTGCATGCCCATCAGCACGGCCGAAGGCCGCATGTCGGAGCTCAAGCGCCTCATCGAGCAGCTCGCTTCCGAGAGTGAGTACTTCCACACGCCGACCGATTCGAACGCCGGCCGCGCCTGAAAAGTTCCTGTTGGACGATCGGTCATGAGTTCCGGACGCGCAGTCATGCGCCGGGACTTTGAGTCATCCGCGCCGGACGGCTGATCATTCAAGACTCTCCTCCTGTTGCCTAGTCTGTTCCGCGAAGGGAAGCCCCTCGCAGAACTAACTACAGGAGAAGATTCATGCGTTTCATCAAGACCACAGGTTTCGCCGCGGCGATGTTCGCCACCGTCGCGTTGGCGCACGGCGATCACGATCCCGGCCAGGGACACCAGAAGCCGCCGCCGTTCGCGATCGTGCAGCTCGACGCGGTGCGCGATGCCAGCGCGAAGTATTTCGACGTCGATGCGGCGGTGAAAGCCGGGTACGTCGACATCGGCCTGTTCGTGCCGAACATGGGCTGGCACTACATGAAGGAGTCGCTGGTCGACGGCAGGTTCGAACCGACGAAGCCCGAACTACTCGTCTATGCCGACGATCCCTGCGGCGGCAAGCGCAAGCTGGTGGCCGTGGAGTACGCCGTGCCGCTGGCCGCCTCGAAGCGCGCGCCCATTGGATTCTTCGGCTTCGCCGACGAGTGGGACGCGAACCAGACGTTCCAGCTGTGGACGCTGCACGCCTGGGTGCACGAGTTCAACCCGGACGGCGTGTTCGCGCCGATGAACCCGCGGGTTCAGTGATGTAGATGGTGCCGGAGCATGCAATCCGGCATAACTCCTCGAGAGTTATGCCGGATTGCATGCTCCGGCACCTCTCTCAGGCAACGGCCGTGGTCGCGCCCGTCGTGGCGTCGGCCAGTGACTGCTCCAGCAGTCCCAGGCCCTCCTCGAGCAATGCTTCCGGAATCGTGAGCGGCGCGAGGATGCGGATGACGTTCGAGTACAACCCGCAGGACAACAGGATCAAACCGCGGCGGCCCGCGGCCTGCACCACGGCCTTGGTGAGATCGGCGTCCGGCATGTCGGCGCGGCGATTCTTCACCAGTTCGATGGCCACCATCATGCCGAGCGCGCGCACCTCGCCAATGCACGGGAACTTCGCCTGCATCTGCCTGAGTCGCGCGGTGAGCTTCGCGCCCAGCTGCTCGGAGCGCTGGTTGAGTTTTTCATTCTCGATGACTTCGAGCACCGCGAGTCCCGCGGCGCAGGCCAGAGGTGATCCGGCGAACGTGCCGCCGAGCCCACCGACCACCGGCGCGTCCATGACCTCGGCCTTGCCGATCACCGCCGACAATGGCACGCCGCCGGCGATGCTCTTGGCGACCGTCATGAGATCGGGCTCGATGCCCGAATACTCGGTGGCGAACAACCGTCCCGTGCGCGAGAAGCCGGTCTGGATCTCGTCGGCGATCAGCATGATGCCGTGCTTGTCGCACAGTGCGCGCAGCGCGCGCAGGAATTCCGGCGGCGCGATGTAGAACCCGCCTTCACCCTGCACCGGCTCGATGATGATCGCGGCGACCCGCGCGGGATCCACGTCCGCCTTGAAGAGATTCTCGATGGCGGCCAGCGAGTCCTCGATGCTCACGCCGTGGTACGGCATGGGGTAGGGCACGTGGAACACCTCGGGCAGCATCGGCCCGAAGCCCGCCTTGTAGGGCTGCACCTTGCCTGTCAGCGCGATGCAGGCCAGCGTGCGTCCGTGGAATCCGCCGGTGAACGCGATGACCGCGCTGCGCCGGGTGGCGTAACGCGCGATCTTGAGGGCGTTCTCCACGGCTTCGGCGCCGGTGGACAGGAAGATGGTTTTCTTCGGCGTCGGCCCCGGCGCCAGCTTGTTCAGCGCTTCGGCCAACGCGATGTAACTCTCGTACGGTGTCACCTGGAAGCAGCCGTGCGTGATCTTGTCGAGCTGCGCGGCCATGGCGGCCTTGACGTGCGGATGCACGTGGCCGGTATTCACCACCGCGATGCCGCTGGCGAAGTCGATGTAGCGCCGGCCTTCGACGTCCCAGAGCTCGGAGTTCTGCGCGCGCTCGGCGTACACCGCGAGCGAGTTGCCGACGCCGCGAGGCACGGCGGACATACGACGTTTGTGGAGGTCTGCGTTCTTTGACATTGAATGCTCCTGCGTCACCGCTTCACGGACGAGCCCAGGCCGTGATTTCACAAGGCGCGCATTCTACGCCGGCCCGGCCGATCCGACTCGTGACACCCCGGCGGTTATCTTCGGGGCAGTTGGCCCGCGGTGCGGGCGCCCATCACGCCTTGCGCGTGAGCTCCGCCGCGCGATGGATGGCCGCACGGATGCGCTGGTAGGTGCCGCAGCGGCAGATGTTGCCAGCCATGGCCGAGTCGATATCGGCGTCGCTGGGCTTGGGCTGCTTCGCGATCAGCGCCGAGGCGGACATGATCTGGCCGGACTGGCAGTAGCCGCACTGCGGCACGTCGAGTTCGATCCACGCCTGCTGAACCGGGTGACTGCGATCCGTCGAAAGCCCCTCGATGGTGGTCACGGGCTTGTCGCCGACGGCGCTGATGGGGGTCTGGCAGGAACGGACGGGTTCGCCGTCCAGGTGCACGGTGCAGGCGCCGCACAGCGCCATGCCGCAGCCGAACTTGGTACCCGTCAGGCCCAGGACATCGCGCAGCACCCACAACAGGGGCATCTCCGGTTCCACATCGACTTCCACTGTCTTGCCATTGACGTTGAGCTTGGCCACGCGCGGACTCCCGGGTTCATGCGATGGCGCTGAATATATGCCGGCCGGAGTCGTTGTAGGAGTGGAAAAACGGCGCTGCGGTATCATTGCGCGCCCAATTGCCACCCTAGGTTGCCGGTTTGTCCGCCACTTCCCCGAAGCCGCCCATCGTCACCGAAGTCTTGATCATTGGCGCAGGTCCCTGCGGGCTCTTCCAGGTATTCGAACTCGGCCTGCTCGGCATCAGCTGTCATCTCGTCGATTCCCTGGGAGCGCCCGGCGGCCAGTGCACCGAGCTGTATCCCGACAAACCCATCTACGACATTCCCGCGCTGCCCGTGTGTGGCGCCCAGGAACTCGTCGACCGGTTGCAGCAGCAGATCGCGCCGTTCAATGCGCCCCTGCATCTCGGCCAGGAAGTCACGCGCCTGCGGAAGCGCGAGGACGGCCGTTTCGAAGTCGAGACCGTGCTCGGCACGATTTTCGACGCGGGCGCGGTGGTCATTGCCGGTGGCGTGGGATCGTTCCAGCCGCGGCGCATCGGTGTGCCCAACGCGGAAGCCTTCGAAGGCAAGAACATCCACTACCGCGTGCGCGACGCCGCGCAGTACCACGGCAAGAAGCTCGCGATCTTCGGCGGCGGTGATTCCGCGCTCGACTGGGTCATCGACTTCGCCGGCAAGGCCGCGTCGGTCACGCACATCCACCGGCGCCCCGAATTCAAGGCCGCGCCGGCCTCGGTGGCGAAAATGCGCGCCCTGGCTGATTCCGGTCAGGTTCGGTACATCGAAGGGCTGGCAGACTCCCTGGTGGTGGACGGCGATGTATTACGCGGAATTAATGTCAAAGGCAGCGACGGCGCGATGCATGCTGTGGACGCCGACCACGTGTTCGCGTTTTTCGGCCTGCATCCCAAGCTCGGACCCATCGCCGAGTGGGGCATGGAGCTGGAGAAGAAGGCGCTGAAAGTCGACACCGAGAAATTCCAGACCAGCATCCCCGGCATATTCGCCGTGGGAGACATCAACACCTATCCGGGTAAGAAGAAGCTGATTCTTTCCGGATTTCACGAGGCGGCGCTTGCGGCCTTCGCGATCCAGCATCATCTGTACCCCGCCAAGAAACAGTTCCTGCAATACACCACCACCAGTCCGGTGATGCAGAAACGTCTCGGGGTACCGCACTGATTTTTCATTCGAGGAGAGTTCCATGAAAGTCCTGATCCGTTCACTCGCGCTGTGCTCCCTGCTCGCCGTCGCCGGCAATGCCTTCGGCGCCGACAAGGTCTGCAAGGTCGACATCACCGGTAACGACGCGATGCAGTTCGACAAGAAGGAAATCGCGGTCGCGGCCGACTGCACTTCGATCGAGGTCACGTTGCACCACTCGGGCAAGCTGCCGGCACAGGCCATGGGCCACAATTTCGTGCTGGCCAAGACCGCCGACGTGGCGGGCATCGCCAGCGACGGCATCGGTGCCGGCTTCGCCAAGGATCACGTCAAGGCCGGTGACGCGCGCGTCATCGCACACACCAAGATCATCGGCGGCGGCCAGACCACCTCGGTCACGATCCCGGCGTCGAAGCTCAAGGCCGGTGAGGCCTACACGTTCTTCTGCAGCTTTCCGGGACACTCGGCCATCATGAAGGGCGCGTTCAAGTTCGGTTGAGCGCGGTGGACAAGCGGCTCGCCGACCTCCGGCAGCAATTCGAGCTAGAGCGACTCGAGGTCAACCTGTTTCGCGGCCAGAGCCGCGACACCGGCAGCCCGCAGGTTTTCGGCGGGCAGGTGCTGGGCCAGGCGCTCAAGGCGGCGAGTGCCACGATCGACGATGGGCGCGTGGTGCATTCGCTGCACGCGTATTTCCTGCGGCGCGGTGATTTCACCAAGCCCATCGTCTACAGCGTGGATCGCAGCCGCGACGGCGGCAGCTTCTCGACGCGGCGCGTCCTCGCCATCCAGAATGGCGAGCAGATCTTCATCTGCTCGGCCTCGTTCCAGACTCCGGAAAGCGGCCTCGATTACCAGGTGAGCGCACCCGATGTGCCGCCCCCCGAGGAGCTGAAGCCTTTCGCCAAGCCCTCGCCGCAGGAACTCGAGAAACTTCCCGAGAAGCTGCGCCGCTGGCTCGAGATCGAAAGGCCGTTCGAGTTTCGGCCGGTGCAGCCCTACAATCCGCTGGCTCCCGTGGCCTGCGAGCCGGTTCGGCAGATATGGATGCGCGCGGTCGACAAACTACCGGACGACGATGCATTGCATCGCTGCCTGATGGCGTACATGTCCGACTACTGGCTGCTCGACACGGCCACCATGCCGCACGGCTCCTCGTTCCTGCGCGGCAATCTCATCATGGCCAGCATCGACCACGCGATCTGGTTCCACCGCGCGGGGCGCGTCGACGACTGGCTGCTGTACTGCCTCGACAGCCCGTCGAGCTCCGGCGCGCGCGGGTTTGCGCGCGGCAGTCTCTACTCGCGCGAAGGCGTACTGGTGGCGAGTACCGCCCAGGAAGGGCTCATACGTCTCGTGCGTCCGCAGTCCTGACGCTGCTGCTGGCATTCGCCAGCGGCGCGCCGCTGCAGGCCGCCGAACCGCCTGCGTCCGTCGATGAACGCGATGCGCTCGCGGAGCTCTGGACCGGGATGTACGACATCACCGAAGAGCTCATCACCGGTGCCACGCGCGACACGCCGCTGTCATCGCTCAACGACCAGGCGCGCGTGCAGATCAATGTGCGGCGCATCGAACTGCCCTGGATGGGCTCACACGTCCTGTACGTCGAGGAGTATCCCTACGACGAGCCGTTCGAACGGCGGCGCCGCGTGTTGCTCAGCCTGGAGCCGCCGGCGGCGGATGGAACGCTGCGCGTCCGGCAGTTCACGCGCAAGGCGGGCGCTGGAAATTCGAGCACGCTCGGCGCCGAGCAGGTCGAGAGCGATGCCGGGTGCGACCTCTTCCTGCGCCACGACGGGTCGCAGTTCCGCGGCGGCACGCTCGAACGCAAATGCCTCGAGCCGGGCGCCAGCGAACCACGCTGGATCGACTACCGCGTGGTGATCGGCGACGGCTTGTTCTGGTATCGCAAGCGCAAGCTGGCGATGACGCAGGATGACCTGGTGGAGGAAGTCGCTGGCTTCCCGCACGTCGACCTCGAGAAGGCCCGGCTCTTCTCCTGTGGCATGACGTGGATATCCGAAAAGGAGAAGGGCGCGCGGCGCACGCTGAACAGCGTCGACCTTCACGATCGCGGCGGACGCGCGCGCTTCCGCACGCCGGACGGCCGCGAGCTGCAGCTCGAGCTGCACGGCCGCGATTGGCCGCTGTCGACGGGGCGTGAATCACTGGTGCTGATCCTGCGCGATGCGCGGGCCGCGAACGACAGCATCGCCTCGAGCTGGACCTTGCTCGACGCCGCGCGCGTCGGCATCGACATCGGCTGGCTGGCCGTCGATTGCGCTCCGGTGGTTTCGGAAACCGGCGAAGAGCCT
>Ga0315910_10005583_pt1 | contig 10284 bp, 13 predicted proteins | sample EdamamesoilMG_FD_204470 | JGI IMG/M metagenome (GOLD analysis project Ga0315910, IMG submission 204470) | Garden soil microbial communities collected in Santa Monica, California, United States - Edamame soil | ecosystem: Environmental > Terrestrial > Soil > Garden | place: USA: California... | reverse complement strand
CATGAGCTTTTATGGAAATCTGAAATTCGACGCGAACGGATTGATCCCCGCGATCGTCCAGGAACAGAAGAGCGGTCGGGTGGTGATGATGGCGTGGATGAATCGAGCCTCGCTGGAAAAAACCATCGAGACCGGCAAGACACATTTCTGGAGCCGCTCGCGCCAGAAGTTCTGGATGAAGGGCGAAGAAAGCGGCAACACCCAGACCGTGAAGGACGTCGCGTTCGACTGCGACGGCGACACGTTGCTGATCCAGATCGAGCAAAACGGCCCGGCGTGCCACGAAGGTTATCAGTCCTGTTTCTTCCGCTCCATTGAGGGCAAGGGCGAAACCTTCAAGACCACCGAACCGCAGTTGCTCACCCCGGAGCAGATGTACAAGAAGAAAGAATGAATAATGAAGGATGAAACTCGCACCTGACTTCGTTTTTTTGAAATTTCACCCTTCATAATTCACCGTTCATCTTTCCATGGAAGATTCTGTTCCTTTCGCCAGCCGCGAGTATTTCATTTTTCTCGGCCTGCTCGTGTTTTCGCGCGGATCGGATTTTCTCAGCACCTGGGTTGCCACGCCGCATCTCGTGCTGGAGGGAAATCCCATCGCCAAGTGGCTCGGCTGGAAATGGGGCGGCGTCGTGAATGTGATTCTGGTCATGTCGCTCGCCCTGTGGCCGCTGTCTGCCATTGTCGTCGCCACGGCGAGCGTGTTGGTGGCGGCGCGCAATTTTCAGTCCGCCTGGCTCATGCACTCCATGGGCGAGGAGGCTTACCGTGATTGGTATGTCCAGCGCATGTCCGAGACGCGGATCACGCTCTATCTGTTCTGCCTTGCAGGTAACACGCTGTTGACGGCGGGCGTGGGCGTGGCGTTGGTTTCCTTCAGCTTCACGCGAGAAGGCGTGTGGCTCGTGCCGCTGGGCATCGGCATGGGTATTATCGCCTACGCCACCGCGGTGGTCCTTTTCACCTTGCTTTCCCTCTGGCGCAGCCGGCAGCGGCGACAATGAGTTGAACAGAAGGGAATTTAGAGGTTTGGGTCAAACGACATGACGCTCCCTACCAGCCATACTTTCTCCGTGACCTCTGTTTTCTCCTGTTCCGCATTGAAGAATTCCCTAAGCTGCGAGGAGCAACTGACATGATCACGCCATCACTTGATGAATTTCTGAAGCTGGCGGGACAGGGCAACCTGATCCCCGTCACCACCCGCATCCTTGCCGACGTCGAAACGCCGCTTTCGGCCTATCGCAAAATCCGCGGGCAGGGCGAATCGTTCCTCTTTGAATCCGTCGAAGGTGGCGAGCATCTCGGGCGCTACTCGTTCGTCGGCTGCAATCCGCGTGCGGTCATCAAGCAGACGGGCAACCGCATCGACGTACTCGAAGGTGGAAAATTGGTGGAGAAGTTCGGCATCCCTGCGCCGGGCAAGGAGCCATGTGAGAATTGCGTCAAGGACGGTCTTGAAGTCGTCGAACGCGTGATGAAGAAGTATCGCCCGGTCACGCGGCCGGGGTTGCCCCGCTTCACTGGCGGCGCGGTGGGTTTCATCGGATACGAATTCATTCACGACGTTGAACCCGTCGTCCCGCCCCCGGCACACGACGAACTGGGCACGCCCACGATGTATTTTATCGTGGCGGATCAGTTGCTCGTGTTCGATCGCGTCGCGCAGACCATCACCGTGCTGGTCAACGCCGCTATTGACGAGGCTGCCAGCCCCGCCGACGCCTACGAATCCGCCGTGGAAGAAATTGAGCGCCTGCTCTCGCTACTCGAACAACCCAGCGAACATCATCCTGTTAGTGTGCCCGGGGAAGTGCCGTCGCTGCCGTTTACATCCAACGTCGCGAAGGAAAAATTCCTCGCCAACGTCGAAGCTTCAAAGAAATTCATCACCGCGGGCGACATTATCCAAGTCGTCGGTTCGCAACGTTTCAGCGTCGAGACCAAGGCGTCGCCCGTGGACGTTTACCGCGCCGCGCGCTCGGTGAATCCCTCGCCCTACATGTTCCTGCTGGAACTGGACGGCTTTTCGCTCGTCGGCGCGTCCCCGGAAATTCATGTGCGCTGCGAGGACAACAAGGTGGAGATCCGTCCCATTGCCGGTACGCGTCGGCGCGGCAAGACGACGGACGAGGACGCCGTGTTGGAAAAGGAACTGCTCGCCGACCCGAAGGAACGCGCCGAACACGTCATGCTCGTGGACCTCGCGCGCAACGACATCGGGCGCGTGTGCGATTTTGGCAGCGTGCAAGTCAAGGACCTGATGATCATCGAGCGTTACAGCCACGTCATGCACATCGTGTCGAGCGTCGAGGGCAAGCTGTCCGCCGACAAAACCAATTACGACCTGATGCGCGCGACGTTTCCGGCCGGCACAGTGAGCGGCGCGCCGAAGATTCGCGCCATGCAACTCATCGCCGACCTCGAAGGCACGACGCGTGGTCCGTATGGCGGTTGCGTGGGCTACTTCAGCTTCAACGGCAATCTGGACACCTGCATCACCATCCGCACCGCGCTGCTCAAGGACGGCAAAGCCTACGTGCAAGCCGGCGGCGGCTGGGTGAACGATTCCGAACCCGAAGCGGAATTTCAGGAGACGGTGAACAAGAGCAAGGCGATGCTCAAAGCCGTGGCGCTGGCGGAGACGTTTGCAAAAGCGCAATAGCAGCCGACGCAAGTCGGCTCAAACTGAATCCCTGCTTGGCCGTTCGTTCTGCTTGGGTTAATGTTCTGCCATGAATACGACCGCTGAAATTCATCAAGCCGCCGGTGGTCTGGTGGTCAGTGATCCGGGAATCCTCGGTGGCAAGCCGGTGTTCCGTGGCACGCGCCTGCCGGTCGAGACGCTGTTTGAATATCTCGCGGACGGCCAGACGCTGGATTACTACCTCGAAACTTTCCCCTCCGTCACCCGCGAACAGGTTCTGGCGGTGCTGCGCTACGGACAACAGCGGATTGCGTTGGAACTTGCGCCATGAAGATTCTGCTCGACGAGTGCGTGCCCGTTCAGGTTCGTAACGCACTGGTTGGTCACGACGTTTCCACCGCCCAGAAAATGGAATGGAGCGGTATCAGCAACGGCGAACTCCTTCAGCGGGCAGAGCAAAACGGCTTCGGACTTTTCATCGTCGCGGACAAGAACCTCCGTTATCAGCAAAACCTGAAAGGCCGCAAGCTCGCCATTCTCGAACTCTGGACCAATCATCGTCCTACACTGGAAAAGCATCTCGACAAAATCAAACTGGCTGCTGAACGTATTTCGCTAGGCGAATATGTCGTGCTGGAGAATCCAGAATGAAGCTGGCGGTGGCTTGGGTGAACGACTCCGAGCCCGAGCGGAATTTCAGGAGACGGTGAACAAGAGCAAAGCCATGCTCAAAGCCGTGGTGCTGGCGGAGACGTTTGCGAAAACAGCGTAGAGTCATCCGAACGGGGACTAGCAGGCGAACCACGGAATGATTCCCGCCGCGACCCCGAACATTTCTCCGTGGCGCGCCTGTCACCAGTTGACCGGACGTTTGCGTCCGACTTCCTCCACGAGTTGGAAAATGACGCGGACGCCGGGAAGGTTCACGCCGCGGCTCACGCGCAAATACTCGGCCGAGCGGATGGCACTGATGGCGTCGCTGTCGAAATACCAGCCTTCGGATTCCGGGTTCGTGGCCGGATGCACAAAGCCCCAGCGGCAATAGACGAGCACGGAGTGGCGCGGTACGCCGGCGAGACGGGCGGTCACGTCCACGTTGTAAAGTCGGCCGGGATCGGGCCGGAAGCGTTCGACGGTTTGCGGGCGGGTGAAGGAGTCGTTCATGGGTTCAATGCTTTTGCCACGGGGCGGATTCACCAAGCTTCGCTCACGCGGAACAGCACGGTCAGGTAAAGGTTTTCAATGCCGAACCGGTTCAAGGGAATCGGCACGGCGTAGCCATCGTGTGTGCCGGGCGGATACGGGACTTGGACCGGATATTCCGTGGTGAGCGCGCCGTGGCCTTCGCAGCGCCAGCATTCGTAGAACCCGGCCGAGCCACTGCCGCTGCAGGCCGGACAGGTGGCCCGCGCGGGAATGTTCACTTGCACGCGCCCGCCGAGTTGCGCTGCTTCGACCGCGAGCACCACTTCCACGGTCAACGATTCGAAACCTTCGGACTTGGGCCGGCTGACTGTATCGAAGTTGCTCCACAGGCGGTCGAAGAGTTCGTCAAAGGACGGACTTTGCCGCGCGAAAATGTCGGCGAGCGGAACTTCATGAAAACCGTCGGTTGATTCCGCCGCACGCAACGGCTCGGCTTGAGGCCACGCTCGCAGCAGCGGCTCCGCGGCCGGACCCCACGGACGACGGCGCATGACGATGGGATGGCTCTCGCGGTCGTAACGCCGCCGGCGTTCCGGGTCGCTCAACACGCCGTAGGCTTCCTGCAATTCCAGAAACGGTTCGCTCTCCAGACCGGAAGTGTCCGGGTGCAGTTCCATCGCCCGGCGGCGGAAGGCGGATTTCACGGCTTCCAGGGTCGCGTCCGAGGCGATGCCGAGAATGACGTAGTAGTCCTTTCGCATGGCTCGTAACGGGCGGTTAGAATTCGTGCAACGGACTCGAGGGGATGCGTAGGCCGTCGAACGGACCACTAAACGCCGTCCAGCGGAACGATTCCGACGGGCGATCGTGGTTAGAGGTTTGGGTCCGCGGGTTTCCAAGACCACGCCACGCGGATCCGGCGGTGGTCCCGCCTTCCGAGCTGGCCTGCTGGCTGGTTGATGTGCGTAAATCCGCAGTCCGGTTTTCCGATTCTCCCAATGCGGTCTGCGAGCGTTCGACAAGTGCTTCCACTAGCGTGCTCATGGTGTGAATGTTGGTGCTGTGTTGTCGTTGCGGTCGTGTTTGGGAGGCGCAGCCGTTCGCCGGGCGCTTCAGACGTCGGGGCGTGCCTCCGAAAAGAATCTCCCCGCGCGACGAGCGTGAGAACAGGTTCGGACCAGCCGAAACACGCCACGGCGACGGCAGGACGCACCTCCGTTCCTCCAATTCAATCAGGTCGCGTTGCCGGTCGTCGCCTTGGGCGGTTCCACTTTTGACGTGGACGGTTTTTCCGCAGCGCAGGCACACGAGCCGTCGCGTTTGAAGAACTTAACGAGCGCGTTCCACCACTTCTGCCAGAAGCCTGGAACGCTTTGCACTGTGGCATTGGTCGTATTCATAGCTTTCCAAGTGTTGGTTGTTTGGTGCGAACGGGCGGAAGGACTCTTGAGGCTTCTGCGCCGGCCGCACAAGTTTTCAAAAAGCGGAGTCACGGCCCCGGGCCGGCTCCTGTGAAATTGACCATCGTCATAAAAAAATGTTCAAGCTGTTTCATGCTCAAATGGCCGGGCCGGCTTCCTGTCGGACGCTCCGACCCTGGTCATGCTTTGGGAATAGTGATGAGCAGTTCATGTTCTTTGCGTTCGACTTTCATCTGGTCGCTTTTTAAATTCCCGGCCAGTTCCACCGACTGGAGGTAGCGACCCCATTCGGGGACCGTGTCGGGTGCGCTTTTGTTTCCCTTCGCGGTTTGCCGGTGTGTCACTTCGACTTCCAGCCGGTTGCCTTCAAGTTTCACTTTGGCATCGGCGGCCCTGGCATCGGGGAGGAAAGCCCGCACTTCATAGCGATCTTTCAACTCGCGCACGTCCAGCGACAGCGAATAGCCGGCGTCGTCCGCAAAGATGTTCATCCGGGGGCTTTGGCGAAACCGCGTGATGGAGCGTCGGAACATCTCGTCCATCTCCGCTTGGAGGCTGCGCATCTCCCGGAACGGATCCCAAGAATCGAACGGGTCGTTCGTAAATGGATCGGGCGCCAGCGGCGGCGTTGCCCCACCGGTCAATGGTTTCGCGACATCAGCCGCTGGCGCCGCTTGGGCCGGCATGGAACTCCGTTTCACCAACTTTTCCACTGCCACGCCAATCACAATTCCCAAGACCAGCGTGAGCGTGACCAAACCCATCACCATCGGTTTGCTGACTGTTGTTTTCACAGCATTGAGATTCATAGTTAGTTCTCCTCTTGGTTGTATCTTAAGGCGAGCGTTTGCATCGAACCGCCCGGCCCAAAACCGGGCGGTCCGAATTTCCTTACGCGTTGCTCACGAATTTGATTTTGCAGTTGGCTTCGCCGCATCCGCCGGCGCCGCACCGGTCTGGTGGGCTTGCCCGGACTCGCGCTTGAACCAACCGGCAACTTTGTCCCACATGCCGCGGATTTTATCGGCGGCTCCGGGGGTTTGCAGTTCGCCGGAGAGCGTCTGGATCTCTTTCTCCAGGTTGGCCGCCGGCACGCCGGCCCCTGTGTCCAGCAACGCGCGATAGGCCTCCAGTTGGAGTTTCGCGGTTTGCAGATTGAGTTTGGCGCCTTCGTATTTCTTTTCGCGCACCATGCGCTCGGCCAGACGCAGGGCATGCTGCACCGCCACCAGCGGGCTGTCTTCCTTGTGTGCGTAGAAACGCACTCCGGCAGTCTGAATCTGCGCGAGTTCCGCCGCCGCCTCCTGCGGCTTGGCGAGCAACTCCGTGGCGCGCGTAAGTTTGCGCTCCACGTAATTCACATCCACGAGCACCGCTGTATGGATCAATTCCGCGTCGGCGAGGCGCACGCCTTTCAACGCCGCTTCATCTTTTTTGGCCTCGATGATCGGCTCCACCACCTCCATCGCGACCGCTCCCGAAAAGATGGGGATTTGATCGTCCTGGACGCGCTGCTCGTCACGATAGACTTCCTTGCCTTGCGCGTCCCTGACTGTGGTCGTGACGATGGTGGTGGGCAGCAGTCCACGCACGACTTTGACGAGCGCCTGGGCCTTTTCAATCTCGGTTCGCGCCGCGTCCGTGCGGGCGTCGACCAGCTGTTGCGCCGCCTTGTCAACGTGCGTCAAGAATTGCGAGGTCAACAGCGAGGCTTGGTGCAGGTCCTCCGCAGACAAATCACCCTGGCTCTGCCGTTCCACTGTGGTTTGGTATTGCTTGCCGCTTCCATAGGTATTGGTCGAAACATTTGCGGTGGCTCCGGCGGCGGGCAACCGTGCCGCACCCAGAGCAAGGGTCACTGCGACCAAAGCCGCAGCGAAGCGAGCCGCGCCAATGTGTTTAAGAGAGAATCGTGTCTTCATATCTTTCACTCCATTTCTTTGGTTTGATGTTTCGTGGTTTTTGTCACCGAAGCCGTGGGTCGGCTTTTCCACCGACCCGACGGCCTCGCCATTGATCGCTTATGCGACCTTCACTTCGATGGATTTGGGCCGGGCGTTCTTATCCTTGGCCACATGCACACTGAGCACACCGTCCTTAAAGTCGGCGTTGACTTGTTGCGGATCGGCGTCCTCCGGGAGCGAGAAGCTCCGCGTGAACGAGCCGTAGGCGCGCTCGATGCGATGATAGCGCTTGCCCTTTTCTTCCTTCTCGAAGTTGCGTGCGCCGGAGATGTAAAGCACCCCGTCCTCGACACGCACCTTGACGTCGCTCTTCTTCACCTCAGGCAGTTCCGCCTTGATGAGGTATTCCTTGTCGTCCTCGGTAATGTCCACCAACGGTGACCATTCGGCGACGGTGATGTCCTCCCGGCCATCGTCGCGTCGTGGTGTAGGCGTCCCAAAGAACCGGGACAACCGGTTGTGCATTTCATCCAATTCACGGAATGGATTCCATTCCGCCGCGCTCTTCAACGGATTCCAACGAGTTAAAGCAGTCATAGCATTCAATTCGCTTTCTGGGCGGACCGGATTTCCTGCCCCCGAATCGTGGCCCGCCCGATGGCGATTCGACGGCCCGACTCCTTTCCGCCAGACATCCGTTAGCGCCTGCGGAGGAGACACAATTTTTCGCGTATCAAAAAAAATGCCAACGGGTCATGGAGTCTTTCGCGGTGCGTAAGCATTTGAAATTCCGAAACTTTTTTTAGAAGGCAGGCCATTCTGTGGAGACCAGATTTGTGCCAAACACCTGGAAACGTCTGACATATCAAAGGTCAAACTGACACACCTCGGCACGTGATGCACATCGTATCGAGCGTGGAGGGCAAGCTGTCCGCCGACAAAACCAATTACGACCTGATGCGCGCGACATTTCCGACAGGCACGGTGAGCGACGAGGGGATTCGCATCAGGCAGATCATTCCGTAGTCGAAGGCGCGGCGACTGACGGCAGCAAATGAAAAATCACCATGCCAACATATTGCGCACTAGCCCGCAGATGAGATGCTGCTTATTCTGACCGCGTGAAGGCCATCGCGCTGCAATTCGACATTTCCTGGGAGAATAAGCCGGCGAATTTTGCCAGGGTGCGTGCGCTCCTGGCGAAAGCAGCGCCCGAACCGGGATCGCTGGTGGCCTTGCCGGAAATGTTCGCCACCGGGTTCAGCATGAATGCCGCAACGCTCGCCGAACCGCATGGCGGCGAAACGGAACAATTTCTTGGCGCGCTGGCGAAAGAATTCGGCGTCACGATCGTCGGGGGCGCGGCCATCCGAGAAGAAGACGGTAAAGCCCGCAATCTGGCGCTCGGATTCTCACCGGCGGGCAAACGGATTTGCAGTTACGCCAAGATGCATCCCTTCACACTCGGTCAGGAGGACCAGCATTACGCCGCCGGTGACCGGCCCACGACCTTCCAGTGGGGCGAATGCACGGTGTCACCTTTCATCTGTTACGACGTGCGTTTCCCGGAACTGTTTCGCGACGTGGCCCGGAGCCATCAGCCGCAACTTTTCGTGGTGATCTCAAACTTTCCAGAGAAACGCATTACCCATTGGGTGCGCCTGTTGCAGGCGCGCGCCATTGAAAACCAGGCCTACGTGCTGGGGGTGAACCGGGTCGGTGACGACCCCTATTACCACTACAACGGACGCTCCGTGATGATTGATCCGCAAGGTGACCTGCTGGCCGACGCCGGCGAAACCGAAGGCGTGATTCAAGCGGAATTGGATTTGGAACAACTGGCGAAATACCGGGCCGGGCTGCCGTTCCTGAAAGACTTGCGTTAACCTACGCGGGTTTTTAGCTTACGTAATCGCATCTGGATGGTGGCAGCAAAAGTCCCGGACGCGGACAAAGCTAAACTGCTTGAAATCGCGAACGGTGCGAAGGGTGGCTGTCCCTATTTTCCACCTCCCAGCATGTCCAATCGCCGGCCTTGCTTTGAGGCCGACATCAGTTGCGCGAGCCGGCGTTGGCGGGTTTCCTCCTGCTTCGCGCTCATGACCCGGAAGATGACCAGCCGGCGATAGCCCGGCGGTTGTTGCTGGAAAAATTCCCACGCGGACTTGTGCGCCTTGAACTGTCGCTCCAGCTCCAGTGACAGTTCACGCGGCCGGTTCTCAAACGAATACACGCCGGATCTCGCGGCTTCGCGAACGGCAAAAGCTTTCAACCCGGCGGGCATCATGCGGCCGGCTTTCTTCAGACGCTCAACGTGCCCGATGTTGATGAGACTCCAGTTGCTCTTCGGTTTTCGTGGCGTGAACCGTTGCGTGAAGCTCAATTCATCCACGCGTTTCCTGACCCCGTCAATCCAGCCAAAACACAGAGCCTCGTCCAATGCTTCCGCGTAGGTGATACCGCCCTTGCCGGAATCTTTCTTGTAGAATCCAACCCATAGTTCAGTCGCGCTGGCGTGATTTGCTTCCAGCCACGCGTGGAAGTTGGCGGCGGATTTGAAGTGCTGGACCTTCATGGACGGTTCCTCGTGAGCTCGCAAATGGTTTCAGGGTTCGTCGGATGCCACGTAGCACAACTTGCCAGCAGCCGACCGGCGGGGCAATCTTGAGGACGCTTCAACCAAGGCATGCAGATTATCTCCGAACTCGAAGGCACGACGTGTGGGCTGGCAACCTGGTTGATCTCAAGTCTCAGCGGAGCGAGCATCCTCGCGAGCGCTGCGCCGGCGGGCGGAATTGCAGGAAGCGGTGAACTGGTGCAGAGTTGGGTCCAACACCGGGGCGTTGGCGAAGAGATAACTACCTCACCGTCTTCTTCCGGCTGTAGGCCATGTAGTAAAGCACGGGCACAGCCATGCGGCTGATGAGGAGAGACGCCACTTCCCCCGCCATCAAGGAGATGGCGAGACCTTGGAAGATTGGGTCCGCCAGGATCACGCTCGCGCCCACCACCACAGCCATCGCGGTGAGCAGCATAGGTCGAAAGCGCACGGCACCGGCATCCACCACGGCTTCGGCCAGTGGCATGCCCTCGCGCAGACGTTGCTCGATAAAATCCACGAGGATGATCGAGTTGCGCACCACGATCCCCGCGCCTGCCATGA
>Ga0315910_10005582_pt1 | contig 10285 bp, 9 predicted proteins | sample EdamamesoilMG_FD_204470 | JGI IMG/M metagenome (GOLD analysis project Ga0315910, IMG submission 204470) | Garden soil microbial communities collected in Santa Monica, California, United States - Edamame soil | ecosystem: Environmental > Terrestrial > Soil > Garden | place: USA: California... | reverse complement strand
CCGCTTCCGGGTAGCTGCGAAGATATCCGGCCGGGAATTTTGCGCTGAGTTTCACGCGTGCCGGAGTATCGAGTTTCGCTGCCCAGCCGTCGAGCGAATCGTCCATATAGACCAGGGCGGTCGCCCGCGCGGCGGCTGCGGCGTCCGCCGGCGTCAGTTCGTACGTGTGTTCGGACGCGCCGGGCGGCACGAGCACGATGACTTCGGCGCGATCCTCGACGATCGGGCGCAGGAACGCGCCCAATGGTGCAATGGTTGCGACATAGACAGGACCCGTGGCTTCGGACGGCGCACCGGCGCTGGACGATCCGGGCACGCGCTCGCACCCCGCGGCCATTAGGGCAACGGCGAACCATGGGCTTATCCGGGTTCGGAATTTGAAGGCCATCATGGGATGTCCTATCGTCAGAGACTTGAATCAAAGGCTAGCGCGGCCTTAATGATAACGCATTCTCAAGAATAAGAAAAGCCGTATCAAACTTATGGATCGTGATACTCCCCAGCGCCGGGCGATCCGGCGGATCTTGCAGCAGTCGGGCCGGCCGATGAGCCCGCGCGAGCTCTTGGTGGCCGCGCGGGAGGACGTGCCGCGGATGGGTCTGGCGACCGTATACCGAACCGTGCGTGGATTGACGGACGAGGGCTGGCTGGTGCCGGTGGAGTTGCCGGGCGAGCCACAGCGCTACGAGTGCGCGGGCAAGGGACATCACCACCATTTCAATTGTAGTCACTGCGGGCGGACCTTCGAAGTGGAGGGATGCCCGACTGGCCTGGACACCATGGTGCCCGACGGGTTCAAGATGGAAGCGCACGAAGTATTTATCTACGGGCTGTGCGACGAATGCAACGAACCGGCTAGACGCTAGAAGGAACGCGAGAGGCCGCATGTTCACGCGAAGTGTGACGTTGTTTCGCCTGCTGGGATTTGAGATCAAGGCCGACTTCACCTGGATCCTGCTCGCGATTCTGATCACTTGGCAGTTGGCGACGGGATATTTCCCCGCGCGTCTGCCCGGACTGCACGAGTATGTGTACTGGGCGCTCGGCCTTGAAGGGATGATCGGCATCTTCGGATCCATCGTCGTGCATGAACTGGGACATTCCATCGTTGCGCGACGATACGGCATCCCGATTCGCGACATCACGTTGTTCATCTTCGGCGGCGTGGCCACGATGGAGGAAGAACCCAAACGCGCGCGTGACGAGTTTTACATGGCGCTCGCGGGTCCGGTCACAAGCGGCGTCGTCGCGCTGGTGATGGTGGGATTGGACGCGTTGACACACAGTCTGCGGCCCGACGCGCCCGTGCTCGCGGTGTTCGGATACCTCGCCTGGATGAACGCGATGCTCGCGGGATTCAACATGATCCCGGCGTTCCCGCTGGACGGCGGCCGCGTGCTGCGCGCGATTCTATGGGACTGGAAAAAGGACCTTCGACTGGCTACGCGCGTGTCCTCCGGACTGGGATCGGCCTTGGGGCTGGGGCTGATCTTTCTCGGTGTATTCGCGTTCATGAACGGCGCTGCAATCGAGGGAGTGTGGTACTTCATGATCGGCTTGTTCGTGCGCAACGCGAGCGCGATGTCATACCGACAATTGGTACTGCGCCGCGCGCTCGAAGGCGAGCCGATTAGTCGCTTCATGAAGACCGAAGTTGTGAGCGTGCAGCCCAACATGCCGCTGCACGACTTTGTCGAGCAGATCGTGTACACGCATCATCACAAGCTGTATCCCGTGATGGTGGGCGGACGCCTGATGGGGAGCGTGTCAACGCGGGCCGTGAAATCGGTGCCCAACGACCAGTGGCCGCGCGTGTCCGTGGGCGAGATTACCGAGGCGTGCTCGGATGAGAATTGCGTCCCGCCGCACATGGACGCGATGCAGGCCTTGACGCTGATGAGCCGGACGGGGCGCGGCCGGTTGTTGGTCGTCGAGAATGGCGAACTGCTGGGCGTCGTGTCGTTGAAGGATTTGATGGAGTTTCTCAGTCTCAAAGTGGACCTCGAGGGGCGGCGACTGTAAACCCGTGGCCTCGTACGGCCCCTGCGCATGCTCAGTTCCCCGCGCGTCTGCGCACTCCTGTCCTATTTTGACGGCGCAGGCTGCAACTCTTGCGGCGTGATATGTGCGGTCCAATCGGATTCAGTGCGAGCAGTTTGAACTTCTCTGTTGGCACGAGGGATGCATCCTCATGCGGACACGGGCATGCCCCACGGCCCGGGAGGAGAATGGAACGTCATGGCGCCGCGACGCGTGACCGATTTCTTGCAGTGGGCCGAGTAGTATCACGGGCGCTTGGCCGCGTTTTTCCGCGCCCGAGAACAGGATGCGAGTCGCCCGGAAGTCAAGACCTTGCTCGATTACGTGGCCCGGCACCAGGACATTTTGCGGCGCGTGATCGAGGACTACGAACGCGGCGCGTCCAGCGCCATTCTGGACACGTGGTACAAGATTTCACCGGACGCCCAAGCGATCGCGGACCCCGAAAGCCTGGAATTCCGGGCGACCATGACAACCAGCGAAGTAATCGATCTGGTCCTTGCGTTGGACCGCGGCCTGATCTCGATGTACGACCAGTTGGTTCGCCGCGCGGAGACGCCGGGTTTGCGCGAGATGTTTGAGAACCTGCTGGCGACCGAGCGGCGCGAAGAGATCCGGCTCATGCGGATGCAGCGCCCGGAATGATCGGGCGTTGACCCCGGTGCAGCGCTTCCACTAGGCTGTCGGAATTCAGCTTACTTCGGGGAGTAGCCTCACCGTGGCCGCCGCGCTGACCGAGGCCGATTCTTTTTTGGCTGTGCGCCTTGGCGCACTGGGCGACGCGTTGCGGGTGTGCCCGGCGGTGCGACGGATTAGGCGCGAACGACCCCGGGCGCGCATCGGCTGGGCGGTTGAGGACTGGGTGCATCCGCTGCTCGCGCCCAGCCGCGACGTTGACCACTTCCACATTTTGCGGCGGGGCGAATTGCGCGCGGGAGGATTGCGCGCGTTGCGCGAGTGGCGGCGGTTTCTGGGCGAACTTCGCGCGGCCCGTTACGATGTCGCCTTGGATTTTCATAGCCGGTTCAAGAGCGGCGTGGTGACGCGGTTTTGCGGCGCGCAGTGGCGCGTGGGGTATCCCCGCGGTCAAGACACGGAAATGAATCACTTGTTCACGAACGTCCACGTTCCGCTGGCCGACAACGATGAAAGCCGCGTCCTGCGGTTTCTCCACATTCTGGCGCCCCTCGGTATACCGACTGACTACGATCCGGAGGACTTAGGGTTGCCGATCGATCCTTCAGCCGTCGAGAAGGCGCGCGCCTGGTACGCGCAGGCGGGTCGGCCAGAGGTCGCCGTATTTGCCGGTTCGAGCCAGCATCAGGCGGGATACAACCGCTGGCCCGAGGTGAAGTGGGTTGAACTGCTGAGGCGCCTCGCCGCGGATGGGATGCGAACGGTGGTGTTCTGGGGCCCCGCAGAGGAGTTCTACACCCAGGAGATCGTCAAGGCCGTCGGCGAAGGCTGTCAGGCCGGCCCGCGGACAACGCTCCCCGAGGTCATGGCCATGCTCGGACAATTCCGCGCGTTCATCGGATCGAACACGGCCGCGATGCATATGGCGTGGATGCAGGGTGTACCGACGGTCTTCTTCTGCGGCCCGCCCGAACCGCGCACGCACGCCCCACTGCCGCCGGTGCCCGGGCGCGCGCTTCGGGCGGACGCGCAGGTACGCACGGGCGTCAGCAAAAAGAAACAGCCCGAGGTCGTCGCCGCGGTGACGGTTGACGAAGCCTTCGCCGCCGTGACGTCGCTGCTGGGTCCGGCGCGATTTGTTGCAACAGAATTGGAGAGGTGAACGCGATGCAGCGCGCGGTGCTGTTGTGGCAGTGCCCGGACCAGCCGGGAATTATTGCGCGGTTATCGGGACTGTTGTTCGAGCATACCGGCAACATCCTAAGCTCCGACCAATACACGAGCGATCCGGAGAAGGGCCGGTTCTTTATCCGTATCGAATTTGTGTTCGACGAAGATCGGTACACACGCGAGCATCTGGAGACGGCGCTGGCCGATGCCGCGCAGGAGCTCGAGGCAGAGTGGGGCCTGCACTATGCCGGCCGGGTGCTGCGGCTGGCGATCGCTGTATCGCGATACGACCATTGTCTGGTGGACTTGCTCTACCGCGTGCGCAGCGGCGAAATGAGGGTGGACGTGCCGCTAGTGGTCAGCAACCACGAGTCCGCGCGCCAGCTGGTCGAGAGTCACGGCATTCCGTTCCACTATGTGCCGGTGACGGCAGAGTCGCGCGCGGCGCAGGAGGCGCGGCTGCTTACTTTGCTGCGCGATGCGAGCGACTTTCTGGTGCTTGCGCGCTATATGCAGGTGCTGACCGACGGGTTCCTGCGCAGCTACGGCAAGGATGTGATCAACATTCACCACAGCTTCCTGCCGTCGTTCAAAGGCGCCGACCCCTACCGGCAGGCCTACGACCGCGGCGTGAAGATTATCGGCGCGACAGCGCATTTCGCCACGACGGACCTAGACGAGGGGCCGATCATCGAGCAGGTGGTGGGGCCGGTCAGCCATAAGGATTCGGTGGACGATCTGCGGCAGAAGGGCCGCGAACTCGAGCGGACGGCGCTGGCGAACGCGATCCGGGCGTATATCGAGCACCGTGTGATACGGTATCGCAACAAGACGATCATCCTCGGCTGAACGCAGGGACGCGCATGGAAGGAAAGTATCCGTTCTACCAGAAGGCCGGCCTCGCGGCAGGGTTGATCGTGTTCGCGCTGATCCTGGCGGCGCCGACGCCCGAAGGCATGACGCCTGAGGCGCGCCGCGCGGCGGCCGTCGGCGCGCTGATGGCGACGTGGTGGATTACCGAGGCGCTGCCGATCGCGGCGACGTCGCTGCTGCCGATCGCGCTGTACCCGCTGCTCGACGTGCTCTCCGGCGCGGACGTGACGAAGGCCTACGGCGATCCGAATATTTTCCTGTTCGCGGGCGGGTTCTTCATCGCGATGGCGATGCAGAAATGGAACTTGCACGAGCGGATTGCGCTCGCCGTCGTGTCGCGCACGGGCACCAATCCAAGCCGGCTGGTGCTGGGTTTCATGCTGGGCACGGGGTTCGTGTCGATGTGGATGTCGAACACGGCGACGACCGTGATGATGCTGCCGATCGCCGTGGCGATCATCACCCAGATGGAGAAGCGCGATTACCCTGGCGTTAAAAATTTCGCCACGGCGTTGTTGCTGAGTATTGCCTACGCGGCCAGCATCGGCGGTATGGGCACGCCGATCGGCACGCCACCCAACGGCATCCTGCTGACCAACTACACCGGACGATATCCCGACGCGCCGCCGATCACCTTCGTGCAGTGGATGATGGTCGGCGTGCCGATTGCGTTCGTCATGATGCCATTGACCTGGCTGCTGCTCACGCGCGTACTGTTCAACTTCAAGACGGTCTCGTTTCCTGCGGCGCGCGAGGAAATTCGCGCCCGGCTCGCCGAGCTCGGCCCCATGCGCCGCGGCGAGGTCGTTGTGCTTTGCGTGTGGACGATGACGGCGCTGGGCTGGATCTTCCGCGAAGACCTCGTGCTGGGCGCGGTCACGATTCCTGGCTGGACGCGCGTGCTCTCCGAGCCGAAGTGGGTGAACGACGGCACGATCGCAATCGTCGGCGCGCTGCTGCTGTTTGTGATTCCGGTGGATTTGCGCCGCGGGCAGTTCGCGCTGGATTGGGACTGGGCCAAGCGAATCCCCTGGGAGGTGCTGCTGCTGTTCGGAGGCGGACTCGCGATGGCGGAGGCTTTCCGATCGACCGGCTTGGTCGAATGGGTCGGCGGCAAGTTTACGCTTCTGGAAGGTGTGCCAACGTTTATGATCGTGTTGATAGTGTCCGCGCTGCTGGCGCTCTCCGGCGAGGTCACGTCGAACACGGCGACCGCGGCGATCATGATGCCGATCCTGAGCGCAATGGCGCCTGAGCTCGGGATTCATCCCTTGCTGCTGATGTTCCCCGCAGGCATGGCGATTTCCTGCGGCTTCATGCTCCCCGCGGCCACGCCGCCGAACGCGATCGTGTTCGGCGCGGGACGGATCTCGGTGCCGCAGATGGCGCGGGCAGGGTTCCTGGTGGATTGGCTCGGCGTGTTTCTCGTCACGATAGTCATGTATCTCGTGGGCGTGCATGTATTTGGGATCGAATCGGGTGTGCTGCCGGAATGGGCCAAATCTCCGGCGCCGCCCGCGCCCTGAGCGTCATCCCTGCCGAATTGTGGATATTTCCCTATTTCCGGGCTAGAATGGCATTGGTTTCAAGCCTGATTTCAGCGTTCTGCTGGGAGGTTTTCCGTATGTCGCGTTTCATTCAAATTGCTCCGGCGCTCGTGCTCGGTGTTTGCGCACCTGCGTTTGCGGCTGACAAGCCGGTGACGTTCAACAAAGACGTCGCGCCGATCGTGTTTGCCAACTGTGCCGGTTGCCATCGGCCGGGCGAGATCGGGCCGTTCAGCCTGATGGACTACGAGTCGGCGCGGCCGTGGGCCAAGAGCATCCGCCAGGCCGTGGCTGAGCGCAAGATGCCGCCGTGGCACGCGGACTCGTCCAAGACCCATTTCCTGAACGACCGCAGTCTCACGCAAGACCAAGTCGATACGATCATCGCGTGGGTCGACCAGGGCGCCAAGCAAGGCGCGCCGGGTGACCTGCCGGAAGCGCCGAAATTTTCGGATTCGTGGGCGATGGGCAAGCCGGACATGATTTTTGAAGCGACCCGCGAATTCGTCATTCCGCCGGGAGAGCAGCAGATCGAGTACCAAAGCATTCATCTTTCGCCGGCTGTCAGTGAGGATTTGTACATTTCCGAGTGGGAAATCCTGCCGACGGAGCGCAAGTCCGTGCATCACGCCAACCTCGTGCGCGCGCCGGAGCAATTGCAGACGGTCGGTATCGGCCAGGCGGTGCTCAAGGGCGGTGACTACATTGGCAGCTATCTTCCCGGCGCGCGGCCGATGCGCTACCCCGAAGGCACGGCGCTACGCATTCCGGCTGGGAGCAACATCCAGATCCAGGTGCACTATACGGGCCAGGACAAGCCGATCACGGATCGGATTCGCTTCGGTGTGAAGCTGGCGCAGGGCCGCGTGGACAAGATCGTGCGCACCTGCGGCACGGACGACTATGCGATCACGATTGAGCCGAACGGCACGTTCACGATGGACACCGAAGTGACGCTGAATTTCCCGCTGACGATCCTGTCGAGCGGGGCGCATATGCACACCCGCGGCAACGCCTATACGGCGTCGGCCGTGCTGCCCGACGGCACCAAGAAGTTGATTGCCGACGTGCCGCGCTACGACTGGAACTGGCAGTCCAACTACGAGCTGGCGGAACCGGTGCAGGTGCCGCAGGGCACGAAGTACCACATTCACGCGTTCTGGGACAATACCCCAAACAACCCCGAGGCGGTCGATCCGAACGCGAAGGTGACCTACGGTCCGTGGACGGAGAACGAGATGCTCACGACGTGGTCGCATGTCGTGCTGACGAACGAGAAGCTTGGACTCAAGGTCGAGAACGGCCGTACTGTAGGCAAGTTCGACGACGCGGTGGAGAGCGTGCATCCGGCGATCCTGCAGACGCTGCCGAACACGTTCAACGCGCCGCGGAAATCGCAGACGACCGGCGACGAGTAATACACTGAAGATTATGCGCGGGCCGGCCACCGGATGCGGGGGCCGGCCCGATTTGTTGAGGACAAGGTGCCGATGACGACAGCGCGCCACATGAAGCGGCTCTGGCAAGACCGCGACATCTCGACGTTGTCGTTCAACGAGCGCGTGCTTCAAGAGGCCGAGGATGAACGCAATCCGCTGATGGAGCGCGTGCGGTTTCTCGGCATCCATTCGTCCAACATGGACGAGTTCTACAAGGTGCGCGTGGCGAGTGTGCACCGCATGCTCGAGATCGGTCACCACGACAAGAACCGCGTGCTCGACGTGGTGGCGCAGCGTTCGCGCGAGCTCGATCAGCGCTTCCAGGCCGCATATAACACGGTGTTCAAGGCGCTGGCGCGCGAGGGCATCCGGCTACTTACGGAGAAGGACATCAAGAAGGGTTCTGAGCTAGCGGCTTGGCTCCAGGACCATTTCCGCCAGTCCATCCTGCCCAGCCTGGTGCCGCTGCTGATCGACGAAGCGCAGGACTTCCCGCAGCTGATGGACGGCGAGTTGTATTTCGCGGTGAAGATGCGGGGCGACGTGCCGCGGTATGCAATTTTGCGTATTCCGTCGGAATTGGGGCGCTTCGTGCAGTTGCCCGCTGGCGACATCATGTACATCGACGACGTGATCCGCCATTCGCTGGACGATGTGTTCTACATTTTCGACTACAAGGAAATCGAGGCCTTCGAGTTCAAGATCCTGCGCGACGCCGAGCTCGACATGGACAACGATTTCTCCGAGGATTACGTGCGTCGCATGGAGCAGGAACTGCAGGGCCGCAAGGGCGGGCGGCCGACACGGCTTGTGTATGACGCGGCCATCCCGCCGGTGCTGCTGCGGCTGCTGATCATGGAGCTGAAAATCGGCGACGAGTATCCGCTGATCGGCGGCGCGCGTTACCACAACATGCGCGATCTGATGAACTTCCCGGTCGACCGGCCGGATCTGTCGTGGCCTGTGGCGCCGCACGTGCCGCACCCTGTGCTCGATCGCGACCGGACGCCGATGATTGAGCTGATCCGCCAGCGCGACATCCTGCTGACAACGCCATACCAGTCCTTTGACGACATTGTGCGTCTGCTGCGCGAGGCGGCGATCGATCCCAAGGTGGAAGCGATCAAGATGTCGCTCTACCGTGTGTCGCGGAATTCACGCGTGGTGAACACGCTGGTGAACGCTGCGCAGAACGGGAAATGGGTGTTCGTGTCGGTCGAGCTGCAGGCCCGGTTCGACGAGAAGAACAACATCCAGATGGCCGAGCGCCTGCAGGAGGCGGGCGCGCACGTAGTGTTCGGGTTGCCGCCGATGAAGGTGCATTGCAAGCTGCTGCTGATTCAGAAGGAAGGCAACCAGTTTGCGGCGCTGTCCACGGGCAATTTCCACGAGGGCACCGCGCGCGCGTATGTAGACAGTACGCTATTTACCGCCGACCCTCGGATCACGGCGGAGGTGGACGATGTATTCGAGTATCTTGAGCGCGCCTCGCGCATGCGCGTGCTCGAATCGCCCGTGTTCAAGCACCTGGTCGTCTCGCCGTTCAACCTGCGCAAGGTGTTCACCCGGTTGATCGACGCCGAGATCGCGAAGAAGGAAACCGGGTACCTGTGCTTGAAGGTGAACCACCTGACCGACGAGAAGATAATCAGGAAGATCCGGCGCGCGGCGGACGCGGGTGTGAAGGTGGACCTGGTCGTGCGGACGACCTATGCGCTGCCGCCGCATCCGAATATTCGCGCGGTCTCGATTCTCGACCGCTATCTGGAGCACCAGCGCATTTATATTTTCGGGCGCGGGGCGGAGGAGCAGGTCTTTGTCGGGTCGTCGGACCTGATGGAACGCAACCTGGACTGGCGCGTCGAGGTCGCGTTTCCGGTGTACGACGAGGCGCTGCGCGAAGACGTCAGGCAATTCATGCGGTTTCAGCTTGAGGACGACGTCAAGGCGCGCTACTACGACGAGCAACAGTCCAACACGTACGTCGGCGGGAAGTCGGGCACCAAACGCGCACAGGCGTTGACGCGGGAGTACCTGGTGAACAAACTGCGCACGGCGTCGGTTGGGAATCGGTCACGCGCGGGGTGAATCCGCCGGTCAGTCTTTTTTCTTCTTCTTTTTCTTCTTCCGCTCGGCGTCGATCTTGAGTTCGCGGGCGCGGCGCTTGGCTTCCTTCAATTTGCGGACGGCCTTGAGCCAGGCTTCTTCGGCGTGAATTTTCTCTTCGCGCTTCTTGCGCTCACGTTCCTTGCGCTTTTCGATTTCCTTCCGGCGGCGCTCGGCTTCTTTTTTGGTCGACTTGCCCACAAACTGCCCTCTAGCGGCTGATGCTGTGCCCGAATTAGGGCCCAGGGTGCGCAGGATTATAGACAGGCGGACGCAGTTGCGCTAGAATCTCATCCACGCGCGGAGGTGGGTTGCGGGGGCCTCCGGCGGCTGCAAGCGCAGGGGGAAAGCTGGCGTGGGCCAACATCGGAAGATCAATGCAGTCGGCATTTTGACAGCCGGCGGGGACTGTCCCGGGCTGAACGCGGTCATTCGCGCGGTGGTGAAATCTCTCCTGCCCGAGGGCGTGCGTGT
>Ga0315910_10005581_pt1 | contig 10285 bp, 5 predicted proteins | sample EdamamesoilMG_FD_204470 | JGI IMG/M metagenome (GOLD analysis project Ga0315910, IMG submission 204470) | Garden soil microbial communities collected in Santa Monica, California, United States - Edamame soil | ecosystem: Environmental > Terrestrial > Soil > Garden | place: USA: California... | reverse complement strand
CTCCTCGGCGAGGTAATCGAGGATCCCGGACACGTGCGGAGAGGCGCCGAAGCCCGGGACGTGCCCGTCCGGCGCGCCATGGAAGGGCAGCTCGAAGGCCGCGCACTTGAGCTGCTCGGAGAGCACGACGAGGTTGTCCGCGTCGAGCACGAGCCCCTCCTGGGCCGGCCCGAAGAGGTAGCTCGGGTGGTGCGCCAGGTACTGGTCGACCGGGTCGGCGCGCGCGACGAGCAGCGCCAGCGAGGTGTTGCCGCGGCGCCCGACGCGCCCCACGCGCTGCCAGAAGGAGGCCTGCGAGCCCGGGTAGCCCACCAGCACGGCCACGTCGAGCCGCCCGATGTCGATCCCGAGCTCGAGCGCGTTGGTCGAGACCACGACCTTGACCGTGCCGTCCTTGAGGCCCGCCTCGATCGCGCGGCGCAGGTCCGGGAGATACCCGCCGCGGTAGCCGCGGATCTCGCTCTCCTCTAGCCCGAGCTTCGGCGCCGCCTCCTTGAGGTAGCGCGTCAGGACCTCGACCGACGTGCGCCGGTTGCAGAAGAAGATCGTCTGGTGCCCGGGGCCGACGACGTAGGGCGCGAGGCGCCGCACCTCCTCGAGCGCGTTGGCGCGCAGGCCGGCGACGGCGTTGACGATCGGCGGGTCGTACACGGCGAAGTGGCGCTTCCCGCTGGGCGAGGCGTCCTCGCCCACCACCTCGACCTCGCGCCCGAGCAGGTTGCGCGCGTGCTCGGCCGGCTCGCGCACGGTCGCCGAGGAGAGCAGGAAGCGCGGCTCGGCCCCGTAGTGGCGCGCGATGCGCACCAGGCGCCGCAGGACGTTGGCCACGCTCGAGCCGAAGACGCCGGTGAGCGTGTGAACCTCGTCGATCACGACGTAGCGCAGGGCCGCGAAGAGCTCGGACCACTTGGCGTGGTTCGGCAGGATCCCCTGGTGCAGCATGTAGGGGTTGGTGAGCACGACGTGGCCGCGCTCGCGCAGCGTGCGGCGCACGGAGGGCGGCGTGTCGCCGTCGTAGGTGAAGGAATGCCAGCCCCGCCCGAGCTCCTCGATCAGCGCGTTGAGCCCGCGCGACTGGTCCTGCGAGAGGGCCTTGGTCGGGAAGAGCCAAAGGGCGCGCGCGGCGCCCTCCGTCTCGAGCAGGGCCTGGAGGACCGGCGCGCTGTAGGCCAGCGTCTTGCCCGAGGCGGTCGGCGTAGCGATGAGCACGTCGCGCCCGGCCAGCGCCAGCTCGATCGCGCGCGCCTGGTGCTCGTAGAGCTCCCCCATCCCGCGCCGGCGCAACAGCGCCACCAGCTCGGGCGCGAGGCCCGCGGGGAACGGCGCGACGCGCGGCGGGCGCGGCGGCGTCTCGTGCCAGGCGGTGAAGCACCCGCGCAGCTCCGCGGCGCCGCGCAGGCGCTCGACCACGCTCTCGATCGAGGCCTGCTCGCGCGCGCGGCGCTCGCCGCCGGCGCGCGGGTCGGCCAGGCGCTCGGTGCCCGTGCCCGAATCGGTGCGGCTGGACGCGGGGCGGCGGGACATGGTGGCGGGCTCGCGGGACGTTCGGGTTCCGTTCGGGCGACGCCGAAGCTACGCCTCGCCCGGGTCGGCCGCAAGCCCGCCCTCGAGGCCCCGAGCTGCCGAATCAGGAGGCGGCCGGCGCCAGCGGAGCCCCGCTCGGGTCGAGCTCGAGCACCTCGCCGAGGCCCAGGGCCTGGAGCGGCGCCAGCACGACGCTGCGGTCCCCCACCACGAGCAGCTCGAGCGCCTCCGGGTGGACGTGGCGCCGCGCGAGCGTGTCGAGCGAGCCCGCCTCCATCGTCGCGAGCCAGGCCAGGCGCCGGTCCAGCAGATCGAGCGGGTGCCCGTGGCGCGCGATGGCTTCCAGCAGCGCCAGGCGCGCGGCGGTCGACTCGAGGCTCCGAGAGAGCGCGCGCGAGAGCGAGCGGCGCGCGAACTCGGCCTCCTCGGCGCGCACGCCGCGCAGGATCCCGCGCAGCTCGGAGACGATCTCGGCCAGCGCCGGCGCGGTGACGTTCGAGGCCACCGCGCAGGCGACCTCGAAGGCGCCCGGCGTGCGCCCGCCCTCGAAGGTGCTGTGCACGCCGTAGGTGTAGCCCTTGTCCTCGCGCAGGTTCAGGTTGAGGCGGCTCGAGAAGGCCCCGCCCAGCACGTGGTTGAGGGCCTGCAGCGGGTAGAAGTCCGGCTCGTGGCTGGCGACGCCGAGGTGGCCGACGCGCAGCTCGCTCTGGGCCGCTCCCGGCTTGTCGATCAGGTGCAGGCGCAGGCCCGGACGCGGTCCCCGCGGAGCGGCGGGGAGCGGGATGGTCTCGGCAGCGGTGGTCCAGCGCTCCGCCAGCACGGCGAAGAGCGCGGCCACGCGCGCCTCGTCGTGCACGCCGACGATCGCGAGCCGCGCGCCGCGCGCGCGCTCGTGGCGCCGCCAGTAGGCGCGCACGTCCTCCACGCTCAGGGCCTCGATGCCGGCGCGCGTCCCCAGGCGGGGCGCGCCGCGCGGGTGCTCCTGGCCGTGCACCAGGGCCGCGAAGCCGTCGTCCGCCAGCTCGCCGGCCCGGTCGGCGCGCGTGTCGAGCTCCACCAGCCGCGCACGGCGCACGCGCTCGAAGTCGGCCGGCGCGAAGCGCGGCTCGACCACGAGGTCCGAGAGCAGCGCCACCGCCTCCGGCAGGCACTCGTCGAGCACCGAGAGGCGCAGCACGAGGTCGTCGTCGCCGGCCACGATCGAGAGCTGCGCCCCCAGGCCGTCGAGGGCCTCGACCAGCGCGGTTCCGTCCAGGGCGCGCGTGCCCTCCTCGAGCATCTCGGCCGTCAGGCTGGCGAGGCCGCGCTGCGCCGGCGCCTCGCACAGGCGCCCGGCCGGCACGGAGAGCGAGAGGCGCGTCAGCGGCACCTTGTCGAAGCGCGTCCCGAGCACCTGCACGCCGTTCGGGAGCTCACCGCGCCAGATCGGCGGCGAGCGGAAGGGGCGCGCGGCGCCGCTCTTGGGCGCCTGGGCACGCTCGGGCTCGCTGCGCGCGGGGGCGCGCTCGGCCGGACGCTCGCCGGCCGCCAGCTCGCGCTTCCCGCGCGGCACGCAGGAGAGCACGACCCGCGGCCGGCCCAGCACGTGCCGGTCGAGCACGCGCAGCACGTCCTCGACGCGCACGGCGCGCAGCTCCTCGAGCTCGCGCGCGAGCCGCGCGGGGTCGCGGTGGAAGAGGTTGTCGAAGCCGAGGCGCGCCGTGCGTGCCGCCACCGTCTCGAGCGAGCGGAAGAGCTCGCCCTCGCGCCGCCGCAGGAGGCGCGCCAGGCGCGCGGGCTCGATTCCCGTGCGCGCCACGCCGGCCAGCAGCTCCTCGACGCGCTGCTCGAGCCGCGTCAGGGTCACGCGCGCGTGCGGGCGCAGCTGGATCGTCAGGGCCCCGGCCCGCTCCTGGACCGAGTGCGCGATCGTCACGAGACTCGCGAGCTCCTCGTCGATCATCAGCGCGCGGTCGAGCACGGCCGAGCGGTTGGCGGAGAGCACGTCGCCCAGTAGGTCGAGCGCGGCCTCGTCCGGGTGCCCCATCGGCACCGTCGGCCAGCACAGCGTGAGCTGTGGCTGCTGCACGCGGTCCTCGAGCACGACGCGGCGCGTCGCGGCGAGGCCCGCCGGCTGCGGCGCCGGGCGCTCGACCGCCGGGCCCGCCGGGAGGCCGCCGAACCACTTCTCGGCCAGCCCCAGCGCGCGCGCCGGCTCGAAGTCGCCGCCGATCGCGAGCGTGGCGTTGTTCGGGCCGTACCAGCGCCGGAAGAAGTGCTCGATGTCCCCCAGGGTCGCTGCCTGGATGTCGGCCATCGAGCCGATCGTGGGCCAGGAGTACGGGTGTCCCTCGGGATAGAGCGCGGCCAGCAGCGTCTCGTGCACGAGACCATAGGGTCGGTTCTCGTAGCTCTGCCGGCGCTCGTTCATGACCACGTCGCGCTGGTTGTCGAGCTTCGCCTGCGTCATCGCCGGCAGGAGGAAGCCCATGCGGTCCGACTCGAGCCACAGGGCCAGCTCCAGCTCCTCGGCCGGCAGGGTCTCGAAGTAGTTCGTGCGGTCCTGGTTGGTCGTGCCGTTCAGCGCGCCGCCCGCCTCCTGGATGCGCCGGAAGTGGTCGTTGTCCGGCACGTGGGCCGAGCCCTGGAAGAGCATGTGCTCGAACAGGTGCGCGAAGCCCGAGCGCCCGCGCTCCTCGCGCGAGCTCCCGACGTGGTAGTAGACGTAGACGGCGACGACGGGCTCGGCGTGGTCCTCGTGCAGGAGGACCTCGAGGCCGTTCGGGAGGACGTGCTTCTGGCAGGCGAGGCGCGCGGTGGAGCTCACGCTGGTCATGTTTCCCCCTGGGACCGCCAGGCTCCAGCCTGGCCTCCGTGAATCTTCCGGAGGCGAGGAGGGTGAACTTCGGCGGGATTGCGATCGAGGCGGGGAAGCAGGAAGAGCCAGGCTGGAGCCTGGCGGTCCCGGGGCCGGGCTGGAGCCCGGCGCTCCCGGGGGTCAGAAGAGGGCGAGGAGGCGCTCGACGAGCGTCCGGTCGACCTCCGCCACCTGGCCGTCGGCCGTGCGGCAGGCCCAGCCGCCGTCGGCCAGCGGCGCGAAGGCGAGCGGGACCGGCGCGGCCTGCAGCGGCAGGATCTCGACCTCGAGCGCCACGGCGCCCGGCTCCTCGGCGCCCAGCCAGCGCAGTGCGCCCAGGTTGAGCAGGCCGTCGAGCGACTGCTCGAAGGCCGCCGGGGCGCGGATCGTCTCGCCCTCGGGCGTCCACTGGTTGTTGCCCGAGTTCACGTAGACGTAGGTGCGGCCGGCGGACACGCTGCGCAGCTTCACGGCGCGCACGAGCGACTCGGCGTGCTGGTGCACCCTGCGCGAGCGGAAGGACTCCAGCGGGCGCTGGCAAAGCTCGAGCAGCGCCGCGTCGACCTGGGCCACGACCTCGTCGCCGTCGCGCAGGAACTGCAGGCCCTCGGCCCCGCTCCTCGGATCGCGCAGGGGCTGGCCCAGGCGCCCGCCCTGGCGCGCGCCGCTCGTGATCTCGAGCACGAAGCCGGCCGGCGGCTCGCGTGGCGCGAACGGGAGGCCGTGGAAGTGCTCGCCGAGCTGGGCGCGCTCGAGCAGCGCCAGGGCCTCCTCGACCGCGGCCGCCTCGGCCGGGTGGCGCGTGGCGCCGGGCTCGCCCTTGCCGGGATCCGCTGCGCCGGGATCCGCCGTGCCGACGGTCCAGCCGCTGCCCTCGCGCAGGAAGACGCGCCGCAGCCCTCCGCCCTCGAGCTCGAGCCGCTGCACGTCCTCGCGCAGCACGCGCACGAGGAGCTGGTCGTAGTAGAGCTCCGCCGGCAGCGCCAGGCGCTCGACGGAGCGCGCGCCGACCTCCCACACGTGGGCGTAGCCCTTGCGCATGCAGAACCACGGGAGCTCGCGCAGCGGGTGCTCGTGCTCGCCGGCGTGCGGGTCGGGGGGCGTCCCGAACAGGAGCACCACGGACGGCCCCTCGAGCGGCTCGAGCTCGAGCGTGAAGCGCGGCTCGGCCAGGCCGTAGGGCGCGAGGTCCGTGGGCGAGTCGTCGACGAAGCGCTCGATCTCCAGCTCGGCCGCGCCGCGCGCCAGGAGCCCCATCGCGCTCGGATCGAGGCTCACGGTGGCGTGCGAGACGCGCTTCCAGCCGTCCGGGCCGGCCAGCGCGTCGAAGGCGAGGTCGACGTGCCCGTGCTCCTCGTCCAGGTAGACGAGGCCCCGGCGGCGGATCGAGAGCACCTCCTGGGCGCGCAGCGCGGTCGCGTGACGGTCACGGTAGTCGTCGGGGTAGCGCTCGAGCGTGTTGTAGAGCACGCGCGTCGTGCGGAAGACCTCCGTGCCGCCCGCGTCGGTGTCCCCGGCCGTGCCGCTCGGGTGACCCGGGACGCGCGCGTAGAGGCGCGCAGGGTCGAGGTCGAGCCCGCCCAGCTCGACACGCAGGCTGCGCTCGCCGCCCTCCTCGACCTGCAAGCACTCGAGCACGACCTTGGGCGGCTCCAGCCCGACCTGGGCGCGCGTCACCTCGGGCGCCGGCTCGCCGCGCGCGCCGGCCAGCGTGGTGAGCAGCGTGCGCACCAGCGCGGTCTGGGCCGGGTAGGCCAGCGGATCGGTCAGGAACCAGCGTCCGGCGGCGTCGCGCTCCAGACGCATCGAGAAGGAGCGCTCCAGGTGCTCGACGCGCAGCGCGCGCACGCGCTCGGGGGCGAGCCCGGGCAGCAGCGCGAACTCGCCCAGGGCCGGCCCGCCCTCGAGCGTCTCCTTCGCACGCGCCAGCCACAGCGCCGCCAGGCCGGCCACCAGCAGCAGCAGGAACGCCAGCGTGCCGCGACCCATCAGCTGCGCCGGCGCAGGAAGACCACCAGGCCGATGCCCGCGCACAGCCCCGGCAGGACCAGCCACAGGAGGTAGGTCAGGATCGGCCGCGCGCTGGAGCGCTCGAAGTCGAGGAACGTCTCGCTCTTCGCCAGGGGCCGCACCGCCAGGCGGTACTCGCGCTCCGCCAGCCAGTTGAAGGCGTTCAGGGCGAAGTCGCGGTTCACGTCGATGAGCTGGTTCGAGAAGAAGTAGGCCGAGGCCACGGCCAGGACGCGGCCCTGGCGCACGGCACCGCCGTCGTCCTTGACCGAGCGCAGCGCGCGCGCCGTGACGAGCGTCTGGCGCCCGCGCTCCTCGCCGCGCGCCGGGTTGAAGGTGAAGTCGTTGCGCGGCGGCAGGTCGCGCCAGGCGTCGACCCCGGTGGTCACGATCGGCACGATCGGGCCCCACTCGCCCGGCAGGCCCTCGAAGGCGGGCGTGAAGGTGAACTGCACGCGCCGGCCGCGCAGGCGCAGCGGCTCCGTCAGGGGGTGCCCCGCCTGCAGGCCGCGCTCGTCGATCACGAGCCAGGCGCACTGCTCGCTCTGCTCGAGCGGCTCGCCGCTCGGGCCCACCAGCGGCAGGCACACGATGCCCGGGCGCGTGTCGATCCCGAAGCCGCGCAGGAGGTCGAGCACGCCGCCGGCGCGCTCCTCGTCGAGCTCGGAGAGGTCCGGCGCGACCACCAGGCGACCACCCGCCTCGGAATAGGCACGGATCGCGGCGTGCGTGCCGGCCTGGTAGGGCTGCTCGGGCCCGATCAGGGCCAGCACGGCGCAGTCGGCCGGCACGGCGGGCTGCTTCAGCGCGTCCCACTCCTCCACCGTGAAGCCGTCGCGCTGCAGGGCCGCGGAGAGGCGCGCGAGGTCGGTTCCGTCGGCGCCCTCGAGCGACGGCTCGCCGTGTCCGCGCGCGAAGTAGACCTTCGGGGCCTCGCCCGAGGAGACCTTGAGCAGGGCCTGGGCCAGCAGCTCCTCGCCGCGGAACTCGAGCAGCGTGGCCGGCCGGAAGCCGCGCTCCGGCTGCCAGCGGCGCGGATCGACCACGCCGGGAATGCCCTCGCGCGTCAGGTACTGCACGCCGTCGCGGCTCGGGTTGCCCCAGTCGACCGTGCACAGCTCGCCGAACAGCTCGAGCTCGTCGCGGCGCGCGCCGCAGGAGAGCACGAGCTTGTTGGTGCCCTCGGTGCCGAGCTCGCGCTGGCGCTCCTGGATGGCCTCGAAGTCGCTGGCGTCGTGCAGGCGGATCTCGACCTGGCTGCGGCGCGCCTGCTGCAGCACCGCCAGGTACTCGAGCACGCGCTCGCCGGCGGCCACCGACACGGCCTGGTAGGGCATCTTCAGCGGGCGCAGGAAGACGTCGACCACGACCGGCTCGGGCAGCTGGTCGATCACGTCGAGCAGCGCGGGGTCGAGCGTGTTCTTGCCGCTCTTCGAGAGGTCCAGGCGCGCGTAGCGCCAGTCGGCGAGGTCGACCACCAGCCACGCGGCCCCGGCCGCGAGCAGGGCCGCCAGGGCCGCGCGCAGCCCGAGCGCCAGGCGCTTCCAGCGCGGCGCGCTCATCCGAGCCACCGCCGCGACTCGACCACGCGCACCGCCAGGAACAGGGCCGCCGCGGTCCAGGCCAGGAAGAAGAGCACGTGCGCGCTGTCGAGGGCCCCGGACAGGAACGAGCCCTGGAAGTGGGCCAGCACGTCGACGCGCTCGAGGAGCTCCGCCAGGCGCTCGCCGGCCGGCCCGCGCCAGGAGCGCGCCAGGAAGGGCAGCCCGAAGAGCGCGATGTTGGCCAGGATCGCCATGAAGGCCGCCAGGAGCGGCGTCGCGAAGAGCGCGCTGGCGACCAGGCCGAGGGCCGAGAAGAGCGCCGAGACCAGCGTCGCGCCGAGCCACACCGCCAGGAGCCAGCCCCAGTCCGGCGCGGCCCCCAGAGCCTGGCACAGGGCCGCGAACAGGAAGGTGCTGGCCCACACCAGCGCCAGGAAGGTCGTCGCCGCCAGGGCCTTGCCGAGCACCACCGCCGCGTCCGAGACCGGCGCCGTGAGCAGGAACTCGAGCAGCCCGCTGCGCGACTCCTCGCTGATCATGCGCATGGTCAGGAGCGGCGGCAGGAAGATCGAGAGCAGCCAGAAGGGCACGCCGCCCCCCAGCACGAAGACCAGCGACCCGTTCACCTCGCCGCCCTTGAGCGGCAGGACGTACAGGAAGAAGTGCGCCTGGTAGAGCAGCACGCAGAAGATCAGGATCCAGGCGAGCGGCGCCAGGAACAGGCCCGCCAGCTCGCGCCGGTAGATCGCCAGCAGGCCCTTCACGCGGCGCCCTCCGCGCGCGCCGGCTCCAGCTCGAGCGCGATGCGCGCGAACAGCTTCTCGAGCGTCGGGCGCTGCCAGGAGAGCTCGCGCACGATCCAGCCGCGCTGCGCGGCGTGACGCCCGAGGGCCTCGCGCAGGTCGCCGGCTCCGCGCACCTCCAGGCACAGGAAGGCGCCCGCCTGCCCGCGCGGCTCGGCCGCCTGGACCCCCGGGAGGCGCGCCAGCTCGGCCGCGACCGCCGCGGGCGCCGCGGCCGTCTCGAGCTCGAGGCGCACGAAGCTCTCGCCGCCCAGGCGCTCGACCAGCTCGGTCTGCGTGCCGTCGGCCGCGATCCGGCCGCGCTGCAGGATGATCACGCGCGGGCAGGTGGCCTCGATCTCCGGCAGGATGTGCGAGGAGAGCAGCACGGTGCGCTCGCGCGCCAGCTCCTGGATCAGGCGCCGCACCTCGATGCGCTGCAGGGGATCGAGGCCGCTGGTGGGCTCGTCGAGCACGAGCACCTCGGGATCGGGCAGCAGCGCCACCGCCAGGCCCACGCGCTGGCGCTGGCCCTTCGAGAGCCGCCCGATCAGGCTGCGCGCGCGGTCGGCGAGGCCCACGCGCTCGAGCACCGCCGCGGCGCGCGTGCGCGACTCGCGCCGCCCGAGCCCGCGCAGGCGGCCCTGGAACCACAGCATCTCCTGCACGCGGTGCTCGCGGTAGAGCGGCACGCTCTCGGCGAGGTACCCGAGGCGCGCGCGCACCTGGAGCGAGTGCGTGAGCACGTCGAAGCCGTCCACGACCACGCGCCCCTGCGAGGGCGGCAGGAAGCCGGTCAGGACGCGCATCGTGGTCGTCTTGCCGGCCCCGTTGGGCCCCAGGAACCCGACCACCTCGCCGCGCTCGAGCTTGAAGGAGACGTCGTCGACGGCCGTGCGCGCCCCGAAGCGGCGCGTGAGGTGCTGGACTTCGATCATCCCGGGCGGATCCGGCGGGTGAAGGTATCGGTGGCGGCGCGGGCCCTCAACCGCGCGGCGCGCGTGCCGCCTCCTAGTCGGGCTCGCCCGCTCGGGCTACACGCGCACTGGCCCTGCCCGCCGCGCTCGGAACGCGCGCGGTGGCCGATCCAGAGCCGCCGCTCCGTGGGATGCCTGCGGCACCCCACGGCCCCTCGGCTCAGGTCTTGACCTCGAAGTCGGCGTCGACCGGCTCGTCGCCGCCGGGCGCGCCGCTGCGCGCGGGCCCCTTCGGCTCGGGGCCCGGAGCCGCGCCCGCCCCCTCGGTCGACTGCTTGTAGACGATCTCGCCCAGCTTCTGGGCCTTGGTGGTGAGGTCCTTGAGGGCCGCCTCGAGGCGCGCCTTGTCGGTGCCGGCGATGGCGTTCTTGACGGTCTCGCGCGCGCTCTCGATGGCGCTCTTGTCGGCCTCGGCCAGCTTGGCGCCGTGCTCGGCCAGGTTCTTGTCGACCTCGTAGAGCACGTGGTCGGCCTGGTTCTTGAGCTCGACGAACTCGCGCCGCTCCTTGTCCTCGCCGGCGTGGGCCTCGGCGTCGCGGCGCATCTTCTCGACCTCGTCCTTGGAGAGGCCCGAGGAGGACTCGATGCGGATCTTCTGCTCCTTGTTGGTGC
>Ga0315910_10005580_pt1 | contig 10286 bp, 5 predicted proteins | sample EdamamesoilMG_FD_204470 | JGI IMG/M metagenome (GOLD analysis project Ga0315910, IMG submission 204470) | Garden soil microbial communities collected in Santa Monica, California, United States - Edamame soil | ecosystem: Environmental > Terrestrial > Soil > Garden | place: USA: California... | reverse complement strand
CGCCTTCGAGTAGGATCAGCAGGCCACGTTCTGCCCCGGCGTGCTCGACGGCCAGCCGCATCAACTTCGCGAGCAGGCTCGGCACCGCCATCTCGCTCGAGAGCGTCTGGGATGCCCTGTCCACCGTCTCCACGTCCAGCTGCGCGACGGGTGAGTCGACCCGCGCGCTCGACAGGCTCGAGACCACGCCGCGCAGCTGGGGATGACGTGCGTCCAGCTGCTTCACCTTGCTCAGCGCACCCCAGCGCTCGTAGCAGCGGCGAGCCCGCGCCCGATGAGCCTGGGCGTTCGTCTCCAGGCCGCGCGCGGCGTAGAACTGGCCAGCGAGCTCGCTGGCGAGCCCCTCGTTGTGGACGAAGCCGTGCTTGCGGGCCAGGCGGATCGCATCCTCGTAGGAGCTCTCGGCGTCGAGCACTCGCCCCTCGAGTCGCGCCAGCTCCGCGCCGACGAGGGCCTTCCTGTTGTCGAAGTTCTCCGGGCAATTGCCCGCCCACACCCAGATCCGCGCGTAGTGGCTCAGCAGGGCCCGAAGGTGGCGCTCTCGCTCCTCGGGCGAGCCGCGATCCGCCGCCGCGGCGAGCGCGAGGGCGGCATAAAAGTCGTACTCTGCTTCCTCGATCGACGAGCGCATGGCCCAACGAATGCCGTCGACCCGCGCCGCTGCGTCGAGAGCGCCGGCCACGTCCCCCGCAAAGTAGCGTTCCTCGAGCCGGAACACCCAGTGGTAGCAGACCATCATCGCGAGCTGCGGTGGGAGCTCGCCGTCTTGCTTGGCCCAGTCGTCGTCGGGCGGGCCAACGGGGGGCGCTCCGCGCAGCTTCTGGATCAGCTCCAGCTGCCGGATGAAGCGCTCGACCGGCAGCCCCAGCTCGACCCCGCTCGCGATGGCCTTCACCTGCTCGGCTTCTCGCTGCACTTCCGAGAGCGGCACGCCGCTGATCAAGAGATGGGTGATCAGGTTTCTGGAGTTGTAGAGCGCAAACGCCATGTCGCCCATCGAGCTGCCCATCTCGAAGGCCTGAGTCATCAGCGGTCGGCACAGCGGGACATGTTTGATCCAGGGCATCGCAAAGGCAGCGAAGCAGGAATAGACGCGGGCTTTGTAGCGGTCGGCCCCGCGCCGATCCACCAGCTGGCAGGCGAGCTGGCCGAGGCTGAAAGCCGTCGTGTAGTCGCCGAAGTGTTCGCCGATGGCCATGTTCAGGGCGGAATAGGCGACCGGGGAGCTCTCGCAGTGGCCGTGTTGCAGGCTCAGGTTGGTCATGCGCAAGAGCACGAGCTCCAGCAAGTATCGATCGACGGCGTAGGCTGCCGGAAATAGCTCGGTCAGCACCCCCATCGTCGCGATGCAGTCCGGGTCGCTCATGGCGGGCAAGTCGATCAGGCTCGCGATCGGCCGCGCAGCGAGCTGGCGTTGCATCTCCCGGTACTCGCGTCGAACGTCCGCTTCGTTCGGGCGCTTCGGCCAGGTGATGCCGACGCGCGGCAGGAAGCCGAGCGCGATCTCCACGGCGCGTTCGCTCTTGCCGGTCGAGAAGAAGAGGAGCACGGCTAGACAGACCACGGCGGCCTGCTCGGCGACGTTCGAAGCGTGCTCGGAGAGAGTCTCCAGCCGCAGCTCGGCGCTCGTCATGTCGCGGAGCACGATGTCGCACTCGGCGAGCAGTATCTCCAGATCGAACGTGAGGCTGTACTGGCGTTGCCAGGCCGGGTCCCACAGCAGCGCGCGCCCGGCCTTCAGGTAGCTCTGCGCAGACGCATACGCGCTGGACATCTTGGCGCGCTTGCCGGCGAGCAGATACAGCGCCGCGACTCGGTCTCGCTCGGCGAGCGACTCGATCGCGGCGGCCCCGGCGTCATACTGATGGACGAGCTCGAAGATCTTCTCCTCGAGCTCGGTCGAGCTCATGTGCGAGAGCAGCTTTCTCCCCAGCTGCAGGTGTGTTTCGGCGCGACTCGCCTGCGGGATGAGCGCGTAGGCAGCCTCCTGCAGACGGTCGTGCGTGAACGCGACGGAGCCGTTGCTGCGGAGCAGCACGCCCGCCTCGATGGCCTCGAGCAACTCGGCGTGGACCCTCACGTCCTCGGTTTCGCGCAGCAACGCGAGCGTGCGGACGTCTGCCGTGTTGCCGAGGCAAGCGAGCTGGCCGAGCGCGTCGCGCGTCGCCCGAGACAGCCGGCTCAGCTTGGCGGAGACGAGCTCCGCCACGTTGTCCGTGATGCCTTTCGCCCGGATCCGCGCCATGTCCCAGTGCCAGCCGCGGCGCGACGGGTCGAACGCGAGCAAGCCATCTTCGGCCAGAGCGTCGATGAACTCGAGCGCAAAGAACGGATTTCCCCCGGTCTTCTCCAGCAGGAGCTCGGCGAGGTGGCGGGTCCGGAAGGCCTGTGTGTCGAGCGCGTCCGCGCAGAGCTGCGCCAGGTGCTCGACCGAGAGAGGCCCGAGCGCGATCGGCGAGACTCTGCCCCCCGCGCCGCGGATCGCCGCGATCGTGGTCGACAGCGGGTGGTCCGGACCCACCTCGTTGTCTCGATAGGCGCCGATGAAGACGACGTCGTGGACGTCGGGGTCGGTGACCAGTCGCTCGAGGAGCTGCAGCGTGCCGGCGTCCAACCACTGCAGGTCGTCGATGAACAAGACCAAGGGACGGCCCGGCTTGGCGAAGACACGCAGCATGTTGCAGAAGACCAGCTGGAAGCGGGCCTGCGCCGCTTGCGGCTCGACCGGGACGAGGGGCGGCTGCTCCCCGATCACGAGCGACAGCTCGGGGATCAGGTTGACCATCAGCTGACCATGCGCCCCGAGCGCCGTCGTGAGCTCCTCCCGCCAAAGCGCGAGCTCGGCGTCGCTCTTGCCGAGCAGCTGGTGTACCAGGCTCTGGAACGCTCGAGCCAGGGTCGCGTATGGAATGTCGCGCTTGAACTGATCGAACTTACCCGCGGCAAACAGGCTGCGCCGGGCCAGCAGCACGGCGTGCAGCTGGTTGACGATCGATGATTTGCCGACGCCGGCGTAGCCGGACACGAGCACCAGCTCCGTGTTGCTGCTCGTCGCCGTTCGCTCGAACGCCGACAGCAGGATGTCGATTTCCCGCTCGCGGCCGTACAGCTTCTCGGGTAGCAGCAGCCGATCCGTGACGTCGTGCTCGCCCAGCTCGAACGCGTCGATGCGGCCGTCGCGCAGCCAGGTCTCGAGACACGCGCGCAGGTCCGCCTCCAGACCCGCCGCCGTCCGGTAGCGGTCTTCGGGGTTCTTCGCGAGCAGCTTGAGCACGATGCGGTCGATCGTGACCGGCAGCCCGCGCACCCGTTCGCCGGGCGCCGGTGGCTGCCGGGCGACGTGGCCATGGATCAGCTCCATCGGGTCCGGCGTCGTGAACGGCAAGGCGTGGGTCAATAGCTCGTAGAGCACCACGCCGAGCGAATACAGGTCGCTGCGCGTGTCGATGGAGCGGTTCATACGCCCCGTCTGCTCCGGCGCCATGTACGCCAGGGTCCCGGCGATCGATTCGGGGGGGCCGGGCGCCTGCCGCTCGCTCCGGAGCCGGGATGCGATGCCAAAGCCCGTCAGCCGCGGCTGGCCAGCGTCGTCGATGAGCACGTTGGCCGGGCTGATGTCCTTGTGGATCAGGCCGCGCCCGTGCACTCGAGCCAGCACCCCGGCGAGGTCGGCCCCGAGCCGCAGGAAAGCGCTCAGCTCGAGCGGCTTGCCCCGCGTGCGCTCGAGGATCCGATCCAGCGGCTCGCCGACGTCCTCCAGGACGAGCGCGGGCCGACCCTCGTGCTGCGTCAGCTCGAGCGGCCGAGCCGCCCAGGCCGCATCCAGCTCCGCAGCCAGGGCCTGTTCGTGCGCGAGGCGCTCGACGGTTCCGGGTCGAGCGTGCCGCTCCGTCACCGCGAGCAGCACCGACGGCGCGCCGCGCGGCTGGGCGCGATAGAGCGACAGGTCAGCGTCCGACCTCAGAAGCTCGAGCGAGTATTCGACATGCTGTAGCAACGGTACCGTCTCCGAGCTGCGGCGGACGTCGTTCGCCAATGGGCCGCCTTTCGTGACAGTCGCCGAGACGGAGCATGCGCAGGACCCCGCGCAGCTGACCATGATACGAAGGTATTGGGCATGCCCGGAGCGTTTTGCCTTGCTTTCACGCGCGTCTCGAGCGCTAGCCGGCTGACTTCAGCTCCAGCTCGGCGGGCTCCGGCAGCCGACGCCAGACGCCTGCCAGCTTGCTCGGGCGCATCATCCACAGCAGCTGATCGATCCCGTGCCGGGAGGCGGTGATGGTGGTGACGCCGACCGCGCTTCCGCCGCGTGACACGAGCGCTGCCCCCTGACCGTTGACCTCGATTTTATCCACCGTCACCCCAGTCCAGTGATGGGACGAAACCGCGGCCACGAACCTCGCCACGCGCGCACGGCCGGCCACGGGGCGGCGCGCCGCACGCACCATCCCACCTCCGTCCGAGTACGAGACCACATCCGAGGCAAAAAGTCCCTCGAGCTGGGCTGCATCGCCGTTCTGCGCGGCGCGCATGAACGCATCGAGCAGCTGCCGTTGCTCCTCGGCGGTGACGGGCGCGCGGCGGCCGTCCGCGATGTGCTTGCGCGCTCGCGTGACCAGCTGCCGGCAGTTGGCCTCGTTGGAGCGAAGGATTTCGGCGATCTTGGCGTACGAGTAGTTGAACGCCTCGCGCAGGACGTACGCCGCACGCTCTTTGGGGGTGAGCGTCTCGAGCAGCATCAAGATGGCAAGCTCCAGGGCTTCGCCCTGCTCCGCACCGAGCCCGGGGTCGGCGCTGGTGTCGATCGGCTCCGGAAGCCAGGGCCCCACGTAAGTTTCTCGCCGCGACCGGGCGCACTGAGCGTGGTTGATCGCCAGACGTGTCGTCGCCGTAACGAGAAACGCGGGCGGGTCCCGAACGACGCTGCGGTCCGCGGTCTGCCAGCGCAACCAGACGTCCTGCACGATGTCCTCGGCCTCGACGGCGCTGCCGAGCATGCGGTACGCGATGCCAAACAGGCGCGAGCGCGCGCCAATAAAGGCCGAGAGGCCATCATCTGTCACATTGGTCAGCATGCCGATCTCCATTCTCGCGCGCAGGCGCTCGTTCCAGTTGTCGAGGCATGGATACGCCCGGAGCAGGCGACCGGCTATGGCACCATGGTATAGGTCACCGAGGGCCTGCGGGTTGCGCTTGCCGTCGCGCTCTCGAACCGATACCAAGGTATCGAGCTCGGGTGGCCACGCCGACGATACGCGCTTCGAGCGCTGATTCGAGCCAGCGAGCAGCGCGTCTTGACCCATCCCGACAGGCTACACATGAGATCCGACCTCCCGCCGTCCCCGCACGCCGTGCCGGTGGTTTACGTCGTCGATGACGATGTCTCGGTGCGCGAGTCGTTGGAGCTCTTGATCGAGACCGCCGGCTGGCGACCGCTGCTGTTCACCTCTGCGTACGAGTTCCTCGCGCACCCGCGATCTCCAGGGCCGAGCTGCCTCGTGCTCGACGTGAACCTCCCCGAGCTGAGCGGCCTGGATCTCCAGCAGCGGCTCAACGGTGAAGGGTTCGACTTGCCGATCATCTTCATCACGGGCCGCGGCGACATACCCATGTCGGTCCGCGCCATGAAGGCAGGTGCCGTCGAGTTCTTGACGAAGCCCTTCGTCGACGAGGCGCTCCTGTCGGCGATCGTCGCCGCGCTCGCGCGCAGCGACGTAGCGCTCGCTCGGCAGGCCGAGACGCGCACGCTGCGCGAGTGTTACCAGTCCCTGACGGCTCGCGAGCGCGAGGTCTTGTCGCTGGTCGTCGCGGGTCTCTTGAACAAGCAAGTCGGCAGCGAGCTCGGCATCAGCGAGATCACGGTGAAGGCCCATCGGGGCCACGTCATGCGGAAGATGAAAGCGAGCTCGTTCGCAGAGCTCGTGCAGATGAGCGCGCGCCTCGCGCTGGTCACCTCGTCGCGAGCCCGCGGTGGCTGAGCAGGCGCCGTGGGTGGCGCTCGGCGGGGCCTCGAACGTTTCCGGATGGCGCGCGCGAGCCCGCCTGCGAGCCAGTCGTTGACTGCGCTCGCCCCAGATGCGAAAAACTCTCATCTGCTGGCGGCGCAAACGCGGACGGAGGAGCGCGAGGCTATCGGTATGGACCAGCGAGCGGAGCGCGTGGCGAGCGACGGCGGGGCAGAGCCGTCGGCGCGGGTCGGGCTTTTGACGGACGACTCCGCCTTTCGGTCGATCACGGACGCCATCCCGGCGCTGGTGGCTCTCATGACCCCCGACGGTGGGCTCGAGAGCGTCAACCGTCACGTCTTCGAATACTTCGGCAAGAGCCTCGAGCAGCTGCGCGACTGGGCCTTGTCCGACAACGTACATCCTGCGGATTTGCCCAGGGTCATCGCCGCCTGGCAGTCGTCCGTGGAGACGGGCGCGCCCTACGATCTCGAGCTCCGCCTGCGACGCGCAGACGGCGCTCACCGTTGGTTCCACGTCCGGGGCCTGCCCGTGACCGACGCGCAGGGGCGCATCCTTCGCTGGTGTGTGCTGCAGATCGACATCGAGGATCGGAAGCGCGTCGAGCTCGTCTCCACGGGCGAGAAGGCGGTGCTCGAGATGGTGGCGGCGGGGCGGCCGCTGCCGACGATTCTGGACGCGATCTGCCGGCTGCTCGACACGGTCGCCGACCGCTGCACGAGCGGCATCCTGTTGCTCGATCGCTCGCACACTCGGGTCCGACATGCGATCGCGCCAGCGCTGCCCGAGAGTTACAACCAGGCGCTCGAGGGCCTGACCGTCAGCCTCGAGCAGGGCCCCTGTGGCATGGCGGCGAGCCTCAAGCAGCAGGTCATCGTCGCCGACATCGCGGCAGAGACGCGCTGGGACTCCGAGGCATGGCCCGCGCTCGCGCTCGCGCATGGGCTTCGCTCCTGCTGGTCGACGCCCGTGCTCTCGGTCTCGGGGGAGTCGCTCGGCACCTTCGCCATCTATCAGCGCACCCCCGCCACCCCCACGCCCTTCCACGACGGGCTCATTCGCCAGCTCACGCACCTCGCGAGCATCGCCATCGAGCGCTCCCGCACCGAGGAGGCGCTGCGGCGCAGCCAGCTGGTCCTCGCCGAAACGGAGAAGCTCAGCGCCACCGGCAGCTTCTCGCTCGATCTGGCCTCGGGCGTGCACTGGTGGTCCGCGCAGACCTACCAGATCTTCGACGTCGAGCCCTGCCAGCTGCCGAGCCTGGACGTCGTCAGGCAGCGCGTCCACCCGGAAGACATCGACGTCTTCGAGCGCGGTCTACAGCGCGCGTTGCGCGGCGAAGCCGCCACCATGGATCTGCGCTTGCTGATGCCGGACGGCGCCATCAAGTACCTCCAGATCGAGGCGAACGCCGTCGGCGCTCAGCGCGAATCCTCCGAGATCGTCGGAGCGGTGCGCGATGTCACCGAGCGCCGGCTCTCGGACCATGCGCTCGGCAAGGCTCGCGCCGAGCTGGCTCACGTGGCGCGCGTGACGTCCCTCGGCGTCCTGACGGCGTCGATCGCGCACGAGATCAACCAACCCCTTTCGGGTATTCTCACCAACGCCAGCACCTGCCTGCGCATGCTGGCCGCACAGCCGCCGAACCTCGAAGGCGCGCGCGAGACCACGCGCCGAACGCTCCGGGACGGCAACCGCGCGTCCGAGGTGATCTCGCGCCTGCGCGCGCTGTTCGGCAACAAGACGGGGACGACCGAGCTGGTCGATCTGAACGATGCGACCCGCGAGGTGCTGGCGCTGCTGCGCAGCGAGCTGCAGCTCGGCCGAGTGGCGCTCAGGACCCAGTTTGCGGAGCAGCTGCCCCGGGTGAGCGGCGATCGGGTGCAGCTCCAGCAGGTCATCTTGAATCTGGTGCTGAACGCGACCGCGGCCATGAGCGGCATCACCGAGCGGCCGAGGCAGCTCGTGATCTGCACCGAGAGCACGCCCGGTGGCGTCTGCGTGAGCGTCGAAGACGCGGGGGTGGGTATCGACCCCGAGCGCGTCGAGACCCTGTTCGAGGCGTTTTACACGACGAAGAGCGACGGCATGGGCATCGGCCTGTCCGTGAGCCGCGCCATCATCGAGGGACACAAAGGGCGCCTCTGGGCCGCCAGCAACGCTGGCCCTGGCGCCACGTTCTTTTTCTCCGTCCCCTGCGGCCCCGACACCTGAGCGGACCGACGCGCCCGGCTCGGGCTGAGCCGTCGCCTCGACGAGCGGCTGTGAGACGGGCTCTGCTGAGAAACCGGAGCCACGGACGCTCTCCGCGATGTCCGTGCTTCGCCCCGGCACCGGCCCGAGTATAATCCGTGGACCATGGCCGATGGCCACCGGCCCGAGATCGAGCGCGCGCTTCGCTTCATCGGCGAGCATCTGGATCGACCGATCAGCGTGGCCGAGGTCGCCCGCGCCTCGCGTCTCAGCGAGTTCCACCTGCATCGCGTCTTTCACGCCGCGCTGGGCGAGTCGATCGGTCGCTTCATCACGCGCCGGCGCCTGGAGCTGGCCGCGCTGCGCCTGGCGTACGAGCCCGACATATCCGTCACCGCGATCGCTCTGGACTCGGGCTATTCGTCCAGCTCCAACTTCAGCAAGGCGTTTGCGGGTTACTTCGGCTGCAGCCCGACGCGCGTCCGCGAGCCCGCGCAGGCCTTGCCCGCGAGCGTGGGCAAGATCACCGCGCTCTACGGCAAGCACTTTCGTCCTGCCGAGCTCTACAGCGTGGCGCCGGGCGCAGCGCTGGAGGACGAGCGGCAGGAAGCCGCCCGCTGGGAGGGGCGCGTGCGCTACGAAGACGTCGGCGGTCACAGCCTGGCTTGCCTGGCGATCCCGGGTTACGACATCGAGCGGATCGAACGCGGCTGGCACGAGCTGATCGAACGAGTCTACCAGCTGGGGCTCGCCGCCGGAGACATCGACGCCTGGGGAGCGGCCCACGACAGCCCGCAGCTGACGGCGCCGGAGCTCTGCCGCTACCACGCCTGCGTGCCGTGCGCAGCGGACGCAGCGCTCGCCGCGCCGCTGTTTCGCGGCAGCAAACCCGCGGGGCGTTATGCCGTGTTCTCGTACCAGGGCGCAGCGGACGGCGTGGCGGCCGCCTATCGCAGCATCTACTCGTGCTGGTTTCGACAGAGCAGCCTGGTCCCCGCCGATTTCACGCCGTTCGACCACTATGTGACGGGTTTCCCGAGCTGCGGCCAGGTCGAGATGGAGATGTGGGTGCGCGTGCGCGGGCGCCGGGCAGCAGGATAGGAGAAGTGTTCGGCAGGACGGGAGACGCGCGGGCGCCGGCGAGCTCCTAGGCTCAGAGCATGCGAACACTCTCGAGCCCCAAACGAATCCTCATCACTGGCGCCTCGCGCGGTATTGGTCGCGAAGCCGCCTTGCTGCTCGCCCGGCGCGGTCACCGCGTCGTGCTGGCCGCGCGCGACGTTGCAGCGCTGGAGGCGGTCGCCCGCCAGATCCAGGCCGACGGCGGCCAGGCCGAAGTCTTGCCGCTCGATTTGACCGACGAGACGAGCGTGGTGCACGCCGCCCGGGCCCTGCTCGGCGCCGGACCGTGTGATGTCGTCGTGAACAACGCCGGCTGCCTCGAGCAGCGCGAGTTCTTGCTGCGCGCCCCCGAGACGCTGCGCGCCGAGATGGAGCTCAACTACTGGGGCGCGGTGCGCCTCACCCGGGCGCTGCTGCCAAGCTTCATCGCGCGGGGAGCTGGCCTGATCGTCAACGTGTCGTCGCTGCTCGGCAGCATCGCCTCGCCGACGACGGCCAACTACTGCGCCAGCAAGGCGGCGCTCGAGGCCTGGTCGCTGGCGCTGCGCGCCGAGATCGCTCGCTTCGGCGTCCAGGTCTCGATCTTCGTCGCGCCACATACGGACACCGAGGCGGGGCAGAGTGCTCGATTCGAAGGCGTGGTCAGCTTGCCGGTGGCTTACACCGCGCGCGAGCTGGTCCGCGCCATCGATCGCGCGCCGCGAAAGTACGCCGGCAGCCCCGTCTACCGGCTGCTCTTGGCCCTGGCGCGCTTGTTCCCCGCGTTCATGGAGAAGCGCGTCGGCTCCAGCGCGCGCGGGCCGCTGCTGCCCGCGCCGACGGCGGGCGGACGCTGAAGGCTCGACGAGCGCGTCTCGTGCTCAGCTCCGTTCGCCGAAGTGCACGCGCACTTCCTGGAATCCGAGCGAGCGCACCAGGCTCGTCACGGTGCGGGCCACCGAGTCCTCGGCGCGTTTGAGCATGCCCGCGTCCTCGGCTGCGGCGCGCAAGGTCTCCTCGGCGGCC
>Ga0315910_10005579_pt1 | contig 10287 bp, 9 predicted proteins | sample EdamamesoilMG_FD_204470 | JGI IMG/M metagenome (GOLD analysis project Ga0315910, IMG submission 204470) | Garden soil microbial communities collected in Santa Monica, California, United States - Edamame soil | ecosystem: Environmental > Terrestrial > Soil > Garden | place: USA: California... | reverse complement strand
GCGCGACTGCTCGGTGCAACGCCGCCACCAGAAGGTGCTCGAGGAAGCGCCGGCGCCGGGCCTCTCCCCCGGCCGGCGCAAGGCGATGGGCGAGGCCGCCGTCGCGGCGGCGAAGTCGATCGGCTATACCGGCGCCGGCACCGTGGAGTTCATCGCCGGCCAGGACGGCACGTTCTACTTCATGGAGATGAATACGCGCCTGCAGGTCGAGCATCCGGTCACCGAGATGGTCACCGGCCTCGACCTGGTGCAGTGGCAGCTTGCCGTGGCCGCGGGCGAGCCCCTGCGGTTGACGCAGGACCAAATTCCGTTGAACGGCCACGCCATCGAAGCGCGCATCTACGCCGAGAATCCGGACAAGGGTTTCCTGCCGTCCACCGGCAGGCTGCGGCACCTGCGCGCGCCGCGCGGCGGCGAGTTTTCCCCGGCGGCCGGCCCGGTGCGCGTGGACTCGGGCGTGCGCGAAGGCGATGCCATCACGCCGCACTACGACCCGATGATCGCCAAGCTCGTCGTCTGGGGCGAGAACCGCGCGACCGCGCTCGGCCGCATGCGCGCGGCGCTCGCGGACTACGAAATTGTCGGCGTCGCCACCAACGTCGCGTTCCTCGCGCGCACGGTTGCGGGCCAGGCGTTTTCCGGCGCCGACCTGGACACCGGGCTGATCGAGCGCTCGCGCGCCGAACTCTTTCCGGAAGACGCAGGCCCGAGCGACGAGGATCTTGCCGCCGCCGCACTGGCCGAACTGCTCGCCGAACAGGCGCAGGCTGAAGCAGCAGCACGTGCCTCATCCGACCCGCACTCGCCCTGGAATATCGTCGATGGCTGGCGCCTGAACCTGGGCTCCCATCACGAAATGGTTTTTGCTTTTGCAGAGAATGTTTTTCCCGTTCAGATCCATTTCGCGGCATCCGGATACCGGATCGAGATCAAGGGGCGGGAAGTCGCCTTCGGCGGCCGCGAGGAAAACGGCATGCTGCTGGTGACCTTGGGCGATGCTTCGTTCCGCGTGCGCGCGGTGCGGGATGGCGCCCACTGGCACCTGTTCCGCGACGGACAGCACCGCCTGCTGACGCTGCAGAGTGCGCAGACGGCGCCCGAACCGGACGCAGCCCTGGGTTCGCTGGCCGCGCCCATGCCGGGCAAGGTGCTGCAAGTGCTGGTCGCCGTCGGTGCCGAAGTGGCCAAAGGCGCGCCGCTGGTGATCCTCGAAGCGATGAAGATGGAGCACACCATTGCCGCGCCGCACGATGGGAAAGTCGCGGTGATTCATTTCAAGGCCGGCGAGCAGGTGAACGAAGGCGTCGAGTTGTTGCGATTGGAGGCAGCATGAATTTGCCCGGCAAGGTACGCATCGTGGACGTCGGTCCGCGCGACGGGCTGCAGAACGAGAAAGGCGAAGTCCCCACCGCGATCAAGCTCGAACTCATCGAGCGCCTCGCCGACGCCGGCCTGCCCGCGGTCGAGGCGACCGCCTTCGTTTCGCCGAAGTGGATTCCCCAGATGGCGGACCACACCGAAGTGCTGGAACGCATCCGCAGGAAGCCGGGCGTCTCCTACCCGGTGCTCACGCCGAACCTGAAAGGCTTCGAGGCGGCGAAGGCGGCTGGCGCAACCGAGGTCGCCGTCTTCGGCGCGGCGTCGGAAGCGTTTTCGAAGAAGAACATCAACTGCTCGATCGCCGAGTCCCTGGACCGATTTCGACCTGTTGTTGAGAGCGCTCTCAAAAACACGATGAAAGTGAGAGGCTATATTTCCTGTGTCGTCGCTTGTCCTTACGAAGGCGAGGTAAAGCCGGCAAAGGTAGCCGAGATTGCCGGCGCGCTCTATGACATGGGCTGCTACGAAATTTCGCTCGGCGATACCATCGGCGCGGGCACGCCGGGCAAGACACAGGCGATGATCGAAGCGTGCCTGAAACGCGTGCCGGCGGCGAAGCTCGCGGGCCACTACCACGACACCTACGGCCAGGCGCTCGCCAACATCTACGCCTCGATGGAGCTCGGTGTCGCCACCTTCGACTCTTCCGTTTCCGGGCTGGGCGGCTGCCCCTACGCCAAGGGCGCCTCGGGCAACGTCGCTACCGAGGACGTGGTCTACATGCTTCACGGTCTTGGAATCGCGACCGGCATCGATCTCGACAAGGTCGTCGATACCGGCTTGTGGATTTCTTCCATTTTGAGAAGAAATTCAAATTCCAAAGCCGGCCTCGCCATCGCTGCCAAACGCGCCTAATGGACTCGCCCTGCACCAAGGTCTGCGTCATGGACGCGGACAACCGCTACTGCCTGGGCTGCAAGCGCACGCTGGGCGAAATTGCGCGCTGGGGCGACATGAGCGACACCGAGCGCTCCGGGATCATGCAGGCGCTGCCCGAGCGAAAATCAGATGTCGCTGAAGTTCCCGCCGCGCCCCTTGCCTGAGGCAAAGCGCGCGGCGCCCGCTCTGCCTTCTTCCGCGAGCGCCGGAAAGCCATTCTCCCATTCGTAGCGCATCGCCTCGCGCAGGCCGAGGCCTTCCTGGCGGTAGACCGAGCGCCGGTCGGCGCGCATGCAGGCTTGCGGAAAGCGCGCGATCTCCTGCGCTAGCGCTTCGGCGCGCGGACGCGACTGGCCGTCCGGCACCACGTGCTCGCACAGATTGATGCGTAAGGCTTCCGCGGCGTCGACTTTCCTGCCGGTGAGGATGAGGTCGAGCGCCCGCCCTCGGCCGACGATGCGCGGCAGGCGCACCGTGCCGCCGTCGATCAGCGGTACGCCCCAGCGCCGGCAGTAGACGCCGAAGTAGGCGGACTCTTCCATCACGCGCAGGTCGCACCAGAGCGCGATCTCGAAGCCACCCGCGACGGCTGGTCCCGAGACTGCGGCAACGACCGGCTTGTCGAGTACGAGGCGAGTCGGACCCATCGGAGCGCGCGGTAATGGCGCCTGCGGGTCCACCGGATAGGCCTTTGGATCGATGCCGCCGCCCTGCGCGGCGTGCTTCAGGTCGAAGCCGGCGCAGAAGGCGCCACCCTCGCCCCACAGCACCGCGACCGCAGCCCGTGGATCGCGGTCGAATTCCACGAAGGCGGCCTCCAGCGCTTCCGCGCTCGCCGGGTCCATGGCGTTCTTCGCCTCCGGGCGCGAATGTACGATGGTCCATACCCTGTCTTGCTTCTCGATGCGTACTGTCATGGAATCGCCTTTCCACCATCTCGCCATTTCACTGCCGCATGGAAGCCGTGCTTCGCGGCGTACTCCTTGAACCAGACGCCTTCGGGCGTATGGCGCGTGATGCCGTCGAACAGCGTCGCCATCATCTGGGTGCCCGCGAGTCCCATGTTCTCGTAGGCCTGGTTGATCATGAGCTTTTGCATCATCAGCTGGTTCTTCGGCACGCCGGCCATGCGCTTGGCGAGCGCATCGACCGCCTTGTCGAGTCGCTTCGCGGGCACCGCCTGGTAGACCAGGCCCATTTTTTCGGCGGTTTTTCCGTCCACCGTGTCGCCGGTCAGCAGCATGCGCTTCGCCTTTTCCGCGCCCAGCCGGTAGACCCACATCGCGGTGGTCGGGCAACCCCAGACGCGCGCCGGCATATAGCCGATCTTCGCGTCCTCGGCCATGATCACGATGTCGGCGCAGAGCGCGATGTCCGATCCGCCGGCTACCGCATAGCCGTGCACCTTGCAGATCACCGGCTTGTAGCTGCGCCACAGGGAAAAGAAATTGTCGGTGTTCGCCTTCATGCCGCGGTAGTCCTTCATCGGGTCCCAGGGCATCGCCTGGTTCCAGCGGTTCCCCGCATCGCGCTCGGCGAATTTCTTCAGGTCGTAACCCGCGCAGAACGCCTTGCCGGCGCCGGCCAGCACGATGACATGCACACGGTCGTCCTCGTTGGCCGCTTCCACCGCGCGCCGGATCTCGCGCGGCATCTTGTCGTCGATCGCGTTCAGCCGCGCCGGGCGATTCAAGGTAATACGGGCAATTCGGCCGGCTACCAAATATTTCAATGTCGTGTATCGCATGGTTCCTCCGTAGGTCTAGGATAGCAATCCATGCGTACCGCGATCTGGTATTTCGATTTTGTCTCGCCCTTTGCCTACATCTGCCTGCACCGGCTGAAGGAGCTTCCGGCAGACCTGTCGATCGAGTACAGGCCGGTGCTGTTCGCGGGCATCCTGAACCATTGGGACCAGAAAGGCCCGGCGGAACTGCCGACCAAGCGGCGCTATACCTACCGCTGGAGCCACTGGTGGGCGCACCGCCTCGGTCTGCCGTTTCGCTTCCCGGCCGCGCATCCTTTCAATCCGCTACACCACCTGCGCCTCGCGATCGCCTGCGGCCCCCGGCCCGAAGCGATACGCGCGATCTTCGACGACATCTGGACGACCGGAGCGGATGCGTCGGACCCCGACCGGTTTTCGGCTCTCGCGGAAAAACTCGGAGTGACGGGGCAGGAGCCGAAGGCCAAAGAGATCCTCAGAAGCAATACCGAGGCGGCAATCGCTCGCGGCGTGTTCGGCGTGCCGACCTTCGAGGTCGACGGCGAGATCTTCTGGGGCGCTGACTCGATGGAATTTCTGAGCGCGTTTCTCGCCGATCCGGCGACTTTGAGAAACGCGGAAATGTGGCGCCTCGACGAACTGCCTGTTGCCGCGGCCCGGCGTACTTCCTGAACCGTCAGAGGAAAGCCTATTCAGCCATGACTCTGGACAATCAGCGAGCGACCCGCGAGCGGAGTGGTGTTGTTCGCGAACGCCTGATTCGCCATCTCCCGAAGGTGGAGCTGCATCTGCATATCGAGGGCACGCTCGAGCCCGAGATGATGTTCAGCCTCGCGGACAAGCACGGCATCGCGCTACCCTACGCATCGGTCGACGCTGTCCGCGCCGCGTATGCGTTCCACGATCTACAGTCGTTTCTCGATCTCTACTACGCCGGCTGCAACGTGCTTCGCGATCGCCGCGACTTCTATGCGCTGGCGATGGCGTACTTCACGCGCGCTCACGCGGACAACATCGTCCACGCCGAGCTGTTTTTCGATCCTCAGACCCATACCGCGCGCGGCGTGGCGCTTGAGGCAGTCTTTGGCGGGCTGCGCGAAGCGATGGAGGACGCGCATCGGCGGTACGGCATCACCTCCGGGCTGATCCTTTGCTTTCTGCGCCATCTGCCCGAGGCGGATGCGTTCGCCGTGCTCGAAGCAGCATTGCCGTTTCGCGCGAATTTCGTCGGCGTAGGCCTCGATTCAGGCGAGCGCGACAACCCGCCGGGCAAGTTCGAGCGTGTGTTCGCGAAAGCGCGAAGTTTCGGGCTCCGGGCGGTCGCGCATGCCGGCGAGGAAGGCCCCGCCGCGTACATCCGCGAGGCGCTCGATCTGCTCAGGGTCGAACGCATCGATCACGGGGTGCGCTGCGATGAGGATGTGAACCTGGTCGATCGGCTCGTCCGCGAGCAGATTCCGCTCACCATGTGCCCGCTCTCCAATCTCAAGCTGCGCGTCGTGCGCGACCTGGGCGCACATAACTTCGCGCGCCTGCTCCGACTGGGGGTCGCGGTCACCATCAATTCGGACGATCCCGCCTACTTCGGAGGCTATCTCGGAGAAAACTACCGCGCCATCGCGGCCGCGCTCGATCTCACCGCCGACGAGCTGGTCGCAGTCGCAAAGAATGCGGTGCGGGCGTCGTTCCTGCCGGCGACCGTCAAAGCCGCGCTGCTGGAGAGGATCCGGGCCGAAGCGGAGTTATCTAGACATACTTCCTGAGGTCGTCGATCACCTTGCCGTCGTTCGGCAGGGAACCCGCCTCGACCAATTCCACTTCGCCGCGCAGCTTGGTGACATCGCGAATGGAGGCAGTCAGCGCCTCGACCAGCCCGGCGGGCCGCGCCTTCGCTTCGCACTTGAGTGTCATACGGTCATTGCCGGTCTCGCCCTCGACCACCAGGCGCGCCTTGAGGACTTCCGGGTGTCGCCGCACGATCTCATCGACCTGTTTCGCGGTGACGAACATGGCGCGCACCTTGGTCGACTGGTCCGCGCGCCCCATCCAGCCGCGGATGCGCGTATTCGTGCGCCCGCAGGGACTGGCGCCGGGAAGAATTGCCGACAGGTCCCCGGTGCCGAAGCGGATCAGCGGGTAGTCCTTGTTGAAGGTCGTGATCACCACCTCGCCGACTTCGCCCGCGGGCACCGGATCGCCGCTGCCCGGGCGCACGATTTCCAGCAGCAAGCCTTCGTCGAGGATCATCCCCGGGTTGACGGACCCATCCATGGCCAGCGATTCGTAAGCGATCGAGCCCAGGTCGGCCGAGCCGTAACTCTGCGTGACGCGGATGCCGCTGCCGAGCATCGCCTGGCGCAGCGCCGGCGGCAGGTATTCCGCGCCGACATGCGCCTTCTTCAGGGACGAAATGTCGCAGCGCATCTCGCCCGCCTTTTCCATGATCAGCTTCAGGAACGAAGGCGTGCCGACATAGCCGCCGATCTTCAAGTCGCGGATGGCCGCCACCTGCAGTTCGGTCTGGCCGGTCCCGGCCGGCACCACGGTGCAGCCGATGGCGCGCGCGCCGGATTCGAGCATCGAGCCGGCCGGCGTGAAGTGATAGGCGAAGGTGTTCACGATCAGGTCGTCCGCGCGGAAACCGCCCGCGTACAGTGCGCGCGCGGTGCGCCACCAGTCCTTTGCGCGGCCCTCGGGCTCGTAGATCGGGCCGGGGGACATGAAGATCTTGGCGAGCTTCGCGACCGGCGCCGCGTTCAGCCCGCCGAGCGGCCGCTCCTGCGCCTGCAGCCCGGCGAGGTCGGACTTGCGCGTCACCGGCAAACCCGCAAGTGCCGCGCGGCTTTTTATTTTTTCCGGTTTTATCTTCTCAAGAATTCTGGCGAACCCGGGTGCGCGCCGCTTGGCGTGCGCGATCTGCTTCGGCAGCGCGGCGAGCAGCGCCGCCTCGCGCTGCTTCGGCGAGCGAGTCTCGAGCTTGTCGAAATGGTCGGCGGGCGGCTTCTTCAAAGCCAGCGCTTGCGTCGGCGGTAGGACTTCACGTCGCGGAAGCTCCGGCGCCCGCCGGAGGAAAAGCCGAGGTAGAACTCCTTCACGTCCTCGTTCTGCGCCAGCGCCTTGCCCTCGCCGTCCATCACGACACGGCCGTTCTCCAGGATGTAGCCGTAGTCGGCATAGCGCAGCGCGATGCTGGTGTTCTGCTCGGCCAGCAGGAAACTCACCCTTTCCTTCTGGTTCAGATCCTTGACGATCTCGAAGATCTCCTCGACCAGTTGCGGCGCAAGGCCCATCGACGGCTCGTCCAGAAGAATCATCTTCGGGCGCGCCATCAGAGCCCGGCCGATCGCAGTCATCTGCTGCTCGCCGCCCGAGGTGTAGCCCGCCTGCGATTGACGCCGCTGCTTCAGCCGCGGAAAGTAGGTGTAGACCCGTTCCAGGCCTTCGCTCGTCTCGGCGCCGCTGCGGGTGTAGGCGCCAGTCAGGAGGTTCTCCTCGACCGTCAGGTGGGCGAAGCAACGCCTGCCCTCCATCACCTGGATCACGCCGCGCTTGACCAGGTCGGACGGGGTCAGGCGCTCGATCCGCTCGCCCATGTACTCGATGTGCCCCTTGGTGACCTCGCCGCGCTCGCCCTTGAGCAGGTTCGACACGGCACGCAGGGTCGTGGTCTTGCCCGCGCCATTTGCACCCAGCAGCGCGACGATGCCTCCCTCGCGTACAACGAGAGAAACGCCCTTCAGTACGAGAATTACGTGGTTGTAGATCACCTCGATGCCATTCACGGACAGCATCACCGGGGCAGCGGACATCAGAATCCTCGCGAAAAAACGGCGCCGGGTCGATCCCCGGCGCCGCCCTGACCCTTAAAACTCAGCCCGCTTCCTTGGCGCAGTCGCGCTTGACGATCTTCTTTTCCGCCGCGTATTTCTCGGCGGAAGCCCTGATCATCGGCTTGATGATCGTGCTGTCGGCAACGAGCGTGGTGCCCTTCTCGATCACCCAGCGCTTGCCATCCCAGGTATGGATTCCGGCAACACTGTCGCCGCGGTGGTCGACGCAGCTGGTGCTGATCGGCGTCATGAAGCCTTCAAACCCGAGCCTTTTGATGGCCGCGTTGTCCAGTGCCATGTTCTCCAGACCCCAGCGCACTTCCTCGCCCTTCAGCGGCTTCTTGCCGTACTTGACCTGCGCCTTGCGCACCGCTTCGACCGTCATCATCGCCCCGACCATGCCGCGGTTGTAGAGAACCTCGCCGAAGCCTTCCTTGTTGCCCGTCGCCTGGCCCTTGTCGTACACGTGCTTGATGATGTCCTTGTGCACCGCACCCTGGCCAGCGGGCGCCAGGAACACCAGCGCGTTATAGCCCTTAGCGCCGTCGCCCGCCGGCGTGACGTCGGGCTCAGCGCCCGACCACCACACGCCGTACATTTTCTCGCGCGGGTAGCCGGTTGCCACGGCTTCCTTGATCGAGGTCGAGTTCATCACCCCCCAGCCCCAGAGGAACACGTAGTCGGGACGCTGCTGCCGGATCTGCAACCAGGTCGCCTTCTGCTCGACGCCCGGATGCGTGACCGGCAACAGCAGCAGGTCATAGCCGTGCATCTTCTTGCGCTCTTCGAGCAGCGCGATCGGCTCCTTGCCGTAGGGGGAGTCGTGATAGACGAGGGCGATCTTCTTGCCCTTGAGCTTGTCCAGGCCGCCTTCCTTCTTGCCGATGTGTTGCACCAGCATGTCCGCGGCATCCCAGTAGGTGCCGCCCAGCGGGAAGTTCCAGCCGAAGACAGTGCCGTCTACCGAATCGGCGCGCCCGTAGCCAAAGGTGATGATCGGAATCTTGTCGACGAAGGATTTGTCGGTGACCGCGAAGGTGATGCCGGTCGACAGCGGGTGGAACGCCGTCGCGCCCGTCGGCCCCTTGCCCTTGAGGCGCTCGTAGCATTCGACACCACGATCGGTGGCGTAGCCCGTTTCGCACTCTTCCCAAGTTATCTTGACGCCATTGATGCCGCCGTCGCGCGCATTCACCAGCTTAAGGTAGTCCACATAGCCGTTGGCGAACGGGATGCCATTGGGCGCGTAGGCGCCCGTACGGTAAGACAGCACCGGAAAGAACTGCTCGCCGCCCTTAGACGGCGCTTCCATCTTCTTGGCTTCGGCCTTCTTTGCCTGCGCCATTGCCGCGGTGCTGCCAAATGCGGCGGCCACAGCCAAGCTCGCTGCGAGTACCGTGAATTTCGCTCCTGATTTCATTTCAACCTCCTCCAGTAAGGTCCTATCGAGATGATAACCCCGTCAGTGCGGGAACGGCCAAAGGCGCAGCTTCTCCTTGCCAATGGCCCATAACCGGGCCAGACCGTGGGGTTCCACGATCAGGAAGAACACGATCAGGGCGCCAAATATCATGAACTCCAGGTGCGAGGCCATTGCGGTCGAGATCGGCACCCCCAGCCAAGCCGGAAACTGGTTCAGCACGATCGGCAGGACGACGATGAAGGCGGCGCCGAAATAGCTGCCCAGCAGTGATCCCAGGCCGCCGATGATGACCATGAACAGCAGGTTAAGGCTCAGAGTCAGGTTGAAGGCCAAAGGTTCCCAGGAACCGAGGTGCACGAAACCCCATAGCGCCCCGGCGACCCCGACATAGAACGAGCTGATGGCGAATGCCGAGAGCTTGGCGTACACCGGCCGGATTCCGATCACCTCGGCCGCCACATCCATGTCGCGTGTCGCCATCCAGGCACGCCCGATATGCCCTCGCACGAGGTTCTTCGCGAACAGCGTGAAGACAATCAGCACGCAAAGCAGGAACAGGTACTTCTCCGCGGGCGTATCGACAACCCAGCCGAAAAGATCCAGCGGCGCCGTCTGCACCGAACCCGAATGCGCATAGTTGGTGAACCACTTGACGCGCGCGAACACCCAGTCGATGAAGAACTGGGCGGCGAGCGTGGCGACCCCGAGATACAGGCCCTTGATGCGCAGGCTGGGTATGCCGAACAGGATGCCCACCAGCGCCGCGATCAGGCCCGCGAGCACCATCACGACGAGGAAATTGAGCTGCGGAATGCGGAATGCAAGGTTATACGCAGCATAGGCACCCACTGCCATGAACGCGGCATGTCCAAGGGAAATCTGGCCGCAGTAACCCACCAGAAGGTTCAGGCCGATCGCCGCTAGGGCGAGAATCAGGAACGGGATCAGCAGCGAAAGAAACACATAGTCGCTGATGACGAACGGGACGACCACGAAGGCGACCAGCAAAAGCCCGAGCATGAATATCCGATCCTGCAGGATCGGCAGCA
>Ga0315910_10005578_pt1 | contig 10289 bp, 9 predicted proteins | sample EdamamesoilMG_FD_204470 | JGI IMG/M metagenome (GOLD analysis project Ga0315910, IMG submission 204470) | Garden soil microbial communities collected in Santa Monica, California, United States - Edamame soil | ecosystem: Environmental > Terrestrial > Soil > Garden | place: USA: California... | reverse complement strand
CTCGCCCGACGAGCCGGCCGCCGTGCAGGCGCCGATCCCGCGCCGGTCGAAGGCCGACCACCAGGGGCGCACCTGGGCGACGCGCCAGCGGCCCTGGGTCGACCGGCTGGCCACCGCCTGGCTGGTCCAGCGCTTCATCGATGCGAAGCCGACCTTCATCTGGCTGGCCGAGGCGAAGAAGTGCCCGAAGTCGGCGCTCGGCTACGACTTCGACGGGGCGACGTTCACGCATGTCGGCGACCGGGTCACCTTCGAGGTCGTGGCCGAGAGCTTCGGCCTGCTCGCCGACACGGCGCTGCGCCGCGTCGCGGCGCTCGTGCACGCCATCGACATCGGCGGCATCCCGATGGACGAGGCGCCGGGCTTCGAGCTGGTCGTGCGCGGGCTGCAGGCCCGCCATGCCGACGACGACCGGCTGCTCGCTGCCGCCCTGCCGGTCTTCGACGCCCTCCACGCCGCCTTCCAGGTGCCCGATGCATCCTGAAACCGCCACCGATCCGGCGCCGGCGCCCCGCATGCCGACGCGCTCCGAGGCCTTCGCCTACTGGCTCAGACTCGGCTTCATCAGCTTCGGCGGGCCGGCCGGGCAGATCGCGATCATGCACGAGGAGCTGGTCGAGCGGCGGCGCTGGATCTCGGAGAACCGCTTCCTGCACGCGCTGAACTACTGCATGGTCCTGCCCGGGCCGGAGGCCCAGCAGCTGGCCACCTACATCGGCTGGCTGATGCACCGCACCTGGGGCGGCATCGTCGCCGGCGGGCTGTTCGTGCTGCCGTCGCTGTTCATCCTGATCGCGCTGTCGTGGGTCTACATGGCCTGGGGGCACGTGCCGGCCATCGCCGGCCTGTTCTACGGCATCAAGCCCGCGGTCACCGCGCTCGTGGTCCACGCGGCGTACCGGGTCGGTTCGCGGGCGCTGAAGAACGCCTGGCTCTGGGCCATCGCGGCGGGTGCGTTCGTCGCGATCTTCGCGCTCGGGCTGCCGTTCCCGCTCATCGTGCTGATCGCCGCGATCGTCGGCGTCGTCGGCGGCCGGTTCGCACCGGACAAGTTCCGGACCGGCGGTGCGCACGGCGCGGCGCAGAAGCGCTACGGCGCCGCGCTGATCGACGACCACACGCCGCCGCCGGCGCACGCGCTCTTCACCTGGGCGAGGTTCCGCAAGGTCCTCGTCGTCTGCCTGGGGCTGTGGGCGGCAGCGCTGGGCGCGCTCGTCGTCGCCTGGGGCTGGGACGGGGTGCTGACCCGGATGGGCTGGTTCTTCACCAAGGCCGCGCTGCTGACCTTCGGCGGCGCCTACGCGGTGCTGCCCTACGTCTACCAGGGCGCCGTCGACCACTACCAGTGGCTGACGGCGCCGCAGATGATCGACGGCCTGGCGCTCGGCGAGACGACGCCCGGGCCGCTCATCATGGTGGTGGCGTTCGTCGGCTTCGTCGGCGGCTGGACGACGGCGATCTTCGGCGGCGACGCACTCTTCCTCGCCGGCGCGGTGGCGGCGGCGGTGGTCACCTTCTTCACCTTCCTGCCGTCGTTCCTCTTCATCCTGCTCGGCGCGCCCTTCGTCGAGTCGACCCACGGCAACCTGAAGTTCACCGCGCCACTGACCGGCATCACCGCGGCGGTGGTCGGCGTGATCCTGAACCTCGCGGTGTTCTTCGCGTACCACGTGCTGTGGCCGCAGGGCCTGGACGGCCGCTTCGAGGGGGCCGCGGCCGTCATCGGCCTGGGCGCGGCGGTGGCGCTGTTCCGCTTCAAGGCCGGCGTCATCCCGGTCGTGCTCGGCGCGGGACTGGCCGGCCTGGCCTTCCAGTCGGTCGGCGCCCTGTTGCACGCCAACATCTGAGGGGGCACCGTGGACATCCAGGAATCGATGGCGCCGGCCATGGCGCTCGCGTTGAGTGCGAACTTCGGCAGCGTCGAACGCTGGCACGAGGCGTTCGTCGCGCTCGGGCAGGCGCAGCGTGGCGGCGCGGGGCGGATGCTGCTGAGCTTCGACGCGCGCACCGGCACGCTCGTCAACCGGTGGGTCGCCGACTCCACGCAGGCCGGCGGCATTCCCGTCCTGGCGCTCGACCTGCACGAGCCCGCCGCGATCGAGGCGATCGACTGGGGCCTGGCGTACGCGCGCTACCAGGCTGCAGTCGAGCAGAGCAGCGAACCCTACGGCGCGGCGCCGGACGAGGTGGCGGGGTCGCTGCTCGTGGACGTCAGGCGTGCCGAGGTCTTCGAGCAGTCCGGCGCGCTCGTCGCCGGCGCCCGCTGGCGCGACCCGAAGCACGTCGGCGCGTGGGCCGCCGAGCTGCCGGCGGGCCGCGACGTGGTCGTCTACTGCGTCTACGGCCACGCGGTCGGCCGCGCCACCGCGCTGCGGCTGCGCGCGGCCGGCGTCGACGCGCGTTTCCTGCGCGGCGGCTTCGACGGCTGGAAGGCCGCCGGACGGCCGCTGCAGGCGAAAGGAGGTCCGTCATGAAGTGGGTCACCCGCGAACGTCCGAAGATCGACCGCATCGCCTGCCCGTGGCTGATCGCGCGGTTCATCGACCCGGAGCCCGAGTTCCTCTACGTCGCGCCTGCCGACGTGCTCGAGACGGCCCGGGCGACCGGTGCGGTTCCCTACGACATCCCGGGCGTCGAGATGAGCCACGTCGGCGAACGCTGCAGCTTCGATGCCTTCCTGCGGAAGTACGCGCTCGACGAGCCCGCGCTGCAGCAGCTGGCCACGATCGTGCGGGGCGCCGACACGTCGCGCCTCGACCTGACGCCGCAGTCGGCCGGGCTCTACGCGCTGTCGCTCGGCCTGTCGGCGGTCCATGCCGACGACCACGAGATGCTGCGCCACGGCATGGTGATGTACGACGCCCTCTATGCCTGGTGCCGGAGCTGCCAGGCCGAGACGCACGCCTGGCCCCCGCGCATGGGCTGAACGCGGGCCGGCGCGGCCGGCCGCGTCAGACGACGCGCGAGTAGCGGCGTCGCTCCTGCGCCGCCTGCAGGTGGCGGTCGAACACCATCGCGATGGCGCGGACGAGGAACCAGCCGGCCTCGGTGACCGCGACGCCGTCCGGATCGAGCTCGACCAGCCCGGCCGCGGCCAGGCCACGCAGCGCCGCGAGTTCGGCGGCGAAGTCCTGTTCCACACGGACGCCGTGGCAACGTTCGATGGTGCGGAAGTCGAGCTTCCCCTGGCACATCAGCGCCATGATGATGTCGCGCCGCACGACGTCGTCCGCGCTCGGCGCATGGCCGCGCACGACCGGCAGGCGGCCCTGCTGCAGGGCTTCGACGTACTCCGGCAACGTCTTCGCGTTCTGGTAGTAGGTCGCGCCGACGCGGCCGATCGCCGAGACGCCGAGCGCGACCAGGTCGCAGTCGGGCTGCGTGCTGTAACCCTGGAAGTTGCGGTGCAGGCGCCCCTCGCGCCTGGCGACCGCGAGGGCATCGCCCGGCAGCGCGAAGTGGTCCATGCCGATGTAGTGGTAGTCGCGCGCCAGGAATCCCGCGATCGCGTCACCGAGCATCGCGATGCGAGCGCCGGCGTCCGGCAGGTCGGCATCGGCGATGCGGCGCTGCGGCTTGAAGCGCTCCGGCAGGTGCGCGTAGGCGTACAGCGCGATGCGGTCGGGCCGCAGTGCGCCGATCTGGCGCACCGTGCGGGCGAAGCTCTGCGGCGTCTGCCTCGGCAGGCCGTAGATCAGGTCGGCGTTGATCGAGGCGTAGCCGAGCGCCCGCGCGCTGCGCATCAGTTCCTCGACCATCTCGAAGGACTGGATCCGGTGCACCGCCTGCTGCACGTCCGGATCGAAGTCCTGCACGCCGAAGCTGAGGCGGTTGAAGCCGAGTTCGCGGAAGTGCGCGAGCCGCGCCGGGGTGACGGTGCGCGGGTCGACCTCGATCGACACCTCGGAGTCCGGGCTCAGACGGAACGCATGGCCGAGCGTCGTCATCAGGCGCGCGAGTTCCGCATCCGACAGGAAGGTCGGCGAGCCGCCGCCGAAGTGCAGCTGCGAGACCGGCCGGCCGGCACCGAGCGACGCGACCACGAGCCCGAGTTCGGTCTCGAGGGCATCGAGGTAGGGCCCGGCGCGCTCGTGGTGCTTCGTGATGATCTTGTTGCAGGCGCAGTAGTAGCAGAGCGACTCGCAGAACGGGATGTGCACGTACAGCGACAGCGCTGCCGTCGTGCCGGCGGCGCGGCGCGCCTCGAGCACGCGCACCGCGTCGGCGGCGCCGAAGTCGGCGCTGAAGCGGTCGGCGGTCGGGTACGAGGTGTAGCGCGGCCCCGGCGTGTCGAAGCGGCGCAGCAGGTCCTCGCTCAGCACCGGCGGCGCGGCGGGGCGGTCGAGGGTGGCGGTGGGAGGCATGCCGTATGGTCGGCGCAGCGTGGCCGCAGCGGCTTGAGGACGGTCAAGCCGCCGGCCGGAACAGCGTCGCGAATGCGCCCCAGGGGTCCTTCGTCAGCGCGACCGAGACGATCCAGCCCACCGTGAGCAGCGCGAGCAGCCAGGCGGCCAGACGGACCGGCCGCGTCCGGCCCGGCCGCAGCGCGAGGACGCCCAGCCCGATGTAGACGAGCAGCCCGGCGATCTTGGCCAGCAGCCAGGGGGCGTTGCCGGGGGTCAGCCGCAGCATCCAGGCGAGCGCCAGCGCGGAGAGCAGCAGCACCGTGTCGACCAGGTGCGGCAGGGTCTTCGCGGCCCGGCCGCTCACCCAGGCGGCGCCGGCGAACGCCGCCGCGCCGCGCACGACGAAACCGGCCACCGACAGCACGACCGCGGCCTGGTGCACGAGCTTGATCGCCGCGTAGTCGAGCGCCATGGTCTCAGCCCGGCCGGCCGTCGAGCCGTGCGCGTGTCAGCACCGGCCAGTAGCGCAGCGCGTAGAGCGCGAAGCCGGCCGACCACAGCAGGGCCGAACCCTGGATCGCGGGCAGCGTCAGCGTCGGCACCAGCAGCGGGATGGCGACGCGCACCACGCAGGCCGACAGCACGAGCGCATAACAGGCCGTGTCGGCGCGGTCGGCGCGCAGCGGCCGGGCGGTGTGGCCGCGGGCGGTGCGGGTCATCATGCCGATGACGAGCCCGCCGATCGCACCGACCGTGAGCGCGTGGGTCGCGAGCGAGGCCGGCGCGGCGCCGAGTTCGGCGGCCGCGCGCAGCGCCAGGTGCACCGGCACCCAGGCGTACGCGAGGTGCAGGACCCAGACCAGCGGCACCGCGCGGGTCTTCCAGGGCCGCCAGAGCATCCAGCGCACGCCGTGCGCGATGCCGGCCAGCGCCGCGACGAGCGCGAGCGGCGCGCCGTGCAGGCCGGTGGCGTCGGCGGCGGTCAGGACGAGCACGAGCCCGAGCGCGGCACGCTCGACGAGCGCATGGCGCGTCGCGGCGGCGCCGGGCACGCCGTTGTTCGTGAACATCGGGATCACGCGCCCGCCCATCACCGAGAGGATGAACAGCACGATGTCCAGGCCGAGCCGCACGCCGGCCCACGCGGGCAGGGCGAGCCAGCCGGCGTGGGCCGCGTGCACGCCGCCGGCGGCCGCCGACATCAGCACCAGCAGGCCGACGAAGAAGTAGTTGCGGCGGTTGCGCGCGCGCACGAACGGGATCGCCAGCGCGACCGCGGCGGCGAGCGGGAACGCGACGTTCGCGAGCGCGGCCGCCGCGGCATAGGGCGTCAGCACGAGCACACGCGCCGCGACCCACAGGGCGGCGAGCGCGCCGAGCGTCGCGCCGGTCGGGGTCGGCTGGCCGGTCCAGTTGCGCCCGGCGGTGAACAGGAAGCCGACGATCACCGCGAGCGCGAAGCCGAACAGCATCTCGTGGGCATGCCAGACCGGCCCCTGCAGCCAGGCATGGTCCAGCAGGCCGGAGAACTGCAGCGTCCACAGCGGCACCGACAGCGCCGCGTACAGGCTCGCCAGCAGGTAGAACGGCCGGAAGCCGAGCGCCCAGAGCGCGAAGCGCGGGCGCGGCGCGGCGGGAGGTTCTTCAATGACGTGCAGGGATCGCATCGGAGGCTCGTGAAGGGGTCGGGTGCCTGACGCGCCACACCGCGGCCGCGCCGGCGACCGTCAGCGCGAAGACCCCGATCGCGACGGCGTTGCCGGCCGCACCTGCGCCGAGCAGGCGGACGTCGAACGGTCCGGCGAACAGCCGGACCGCGAGCGAAACGTGCAGCAGCGCGAGCGGGACGTAGAAGAGGCCTCCGAACTGCAGCTTGATGCGCGCGAGCGCGGGCAGGATCACCGGTGCGTGCCCGAGCATCATGCTGAAGACGAAGCCGAGGCCGAGCGCGTGCAGCGCCGCGTCGCGGGCGGCATGCCCGAGGGCGGTCGCGATCCAGGCCGCGCCCGCGACCGCGAGCCAGGCGTAGCCGAGCAGCAGGCAGACCGCCATGTAGCGGCTCAGGCCGTGTGCCGCGACCGTGCGCCGCGCGATGTCGAAGGCGACCAGCCACGCCGCCAGCCCGATCAGCGCGAGCCCGTACAGCCAGCCGCCCCACACCGGCGAGACCGCGAAGGCGGCGGCACCGGCCAGCAGCAGGGCGAGGCATGCGACGAGCGAGGCGCCGGCGCCGCGGCGCCGGCGCATCAGGCGGGTCATCTCGAGGCGCTCGGCAGCGATCGTCAGCACGAGGAAGGCGAACCACCACGGCACGACCGCGGCGGCGTGCGCGCCGAGCGCGTACAGCACGTTGCCGACCAGCCAGGCGGCCGCGCCGGTCAGCAGCAGGGCGGTGTGCGCGGCCCGCTGGCGCGCCACCACGGTCACGTTGACGGCGATGAAGACGAACGACGCGAGCAGCACGAGGCCTCGCGCCGCCGCAGGCAGCTCGGCGAGCATCAGGACACCGGCCAGCGCGGACGAGGCCGGCGCTGCCCAGGCGGCGCGCCGCTTCACGGCGACCGCACGTTCGACGCCGATGACCGTGCCGATGAAGCCGCACATCACCAGGAACGCATGCGCGAGCACCGCTTGGCCGGGCCAGCCGCGGTCGCCCGGCACCGGCACCGCGACGCCGGCGCGCAGCAGTCCGCCGACGATGCCGGCGACGAGCAGTGCGACGGTGCCGAGCAGCAGCACGGCGCCGAGCCCCCGTGCCGCGGGCGTGCGTGCGGGTCTTGCGCCGCGCATCTGCGACCGCCCCGTCACCAGCCCATGAAGGCCCGGGCGCGCGGGCTCATGCGCTCGGCCGTCCACGGCGGCTCCCAGACGAGCTCGACCGACACGCCGAGCCGTGGCGGCAGCACACGATCGAGCTCGGCCTCGACGTCGCCGACGATCACGTCGATCACCGGGCAGGCGGCCGACGTCATCGTCAGACGGACCCGCACCTGCTCGGCATCGACGTCGACGCCGTAGACGAGCCCGACGTCGACGATGCTCATCGCGACCTCCGGATCGACGACCTGCTGCAGCGCGTGCTCGATCGGCTGCCGCAAGGCCTCGGGCCCGCGGTAGGGGCAGGATGCGGCGCGGCCGGCGGTGAGGTCGTGCGGGTCCATCGTCGTCATGCCGCGCGGATCAGCAGCACCTTGCCGAGCGCCGCCCGGTTGCGTGCGATGTCCTCGAGCGTGTAGCGGTCGAGCACCGCGTAGAAGGCCTTGACCGCTTCGCCGAGCACGTTCTTCAGGCGGCAGGCGCTCGTGATGACGCAGCGGCCGCCGTCCTCCGAGAAGCATTCGGCCGGCTGCGCCGCACCCTCGGTGTCGCGCACGACACGGCCGACGTTCAGCTGGGCCGGCGCCATCGCGAGCGTGATGCCGCCGCCCTTGCCGCGCACCGTCTCGATCCAGCCGCGCTTGCCGAGGAAGTGCACGACCTTGACGAGGTGGTTCTCGGAGATGCCGTACGCCGCGGCGATCTCGGCGATCGTCGCGCGGCGCGTCGTGTCGGCCGCGAGGTAGATCAGCACGCGCAGGCTGTAGTCGGTGAAGGCGGTCAGTTTCATGCTGCCAGCTTAGTTCAGCGCTCGGCCGCCAGCGGCACGCTGCCGGCGGGCACCGCGGTGTCGGGGCGCGTGCGCCGCAGCAGCGTCAGCGCGTAGACCGCGAGCAGCACGCTGCCGGCGGCGAAGACGATGTCGCCGGGCACGCGCAGCCACACGAGCGCCTCCATCACCGGCGAGTGCACGATCTCGGGCGAACGCGCGTACCACAGGCCCTTCGTGATGCTCGCCCAGGCCTGGTAGATGCCGGCCGGCAGCAGCGACAGGAACACCATCATCGCGAGGCCGAGGTTCAGGCCCCAGAACGCCGGCTTCAGGAGGCGGTCGACGTGCAGCGCGCGTTCGTAGAGGCCGCGCAGGCAGAACAGCATCAGCCCGATGCCGAGCATCCCGTAGACGCCGAACAGCGCCGCGTGGCCGTGCGCCGGCGTCATGTTCAGCCCCTGCACGTAGTAGAGCGACGCGGGCGGGTTGATCGCGAAGCCGAGCAGGCCGGCGCCGACCGTGTTCCAGAAGCCGACCGCGACGAACGACAGGATCACCCACTTGTAGTGGCCGAGCCAGCCGATCGACTGCGAACGCCGCCAGGTCTGCAGCGCCTCGAGCCCGATCAGCGTCAGCGGCACGACCTCGAGCGCGGAGAACACCGAACCGACGGCGATCACCGAGGTCGGCGTACCGGTCCAGTAGAGGTGGTGCAGCGTGCCGAGGATGCCGCCGAACAGGAACACGATCGTCTCCGCGACGATCGCGCGGTTCGCTGAGGCCGCGCGCACGAGGCCGAGGTTCGTGAAGATCAGCGCGACGACCGCGGTCGCGAACACCTCGAAGAAGCCCTCGACCCACAGGTGCACGAGCCACCAGCGCCAGTACTCGACCATCGCGTAGTGGGTGTGCTGGCCCCAGGTCAGCGAGGTCGCGTAGAAGCCGCCGATGCAGCTCGCCGAGAGGAAGACCATCGCGATCAGCCCGCGCGTCTCCGACGGCTTCTTCAGCGCCGGCCACAACGCGCGCCCGAGCAGGACGACCCAGAACAGCAGTCCGACGAACAGCAGGATCTGCCAGACGCGGCCCATGCTCGTGAACTCCAGCCCCTGGTTGCCGATCCAGAACGCGAAGTCGACGCCGCGGCGCTGCAGCGTGCCGAGCCAGCCTGTGATCGTCGAGCCGAGCACGACGACGATGAGCGCCCAGAAGAGCGCATCGACGCCGAGCTTCTGCAGCTTCGGCTCGTGGCCCGACAGCAGCGGCGCGACGTACAGGCCGGTCGCGAGCCAGGCGGTCGCGATCCAGAAGATCCCGACCTGGGTGTGGATCGTGCGGCTCGTCACGTACGGCAGGATCTCGGCGAGCGGCAGGCCGAAGAAGGCCTGGCCCTCGACCGCGTAGTGCGCGGTGACCACGCCCATCGCGATCTGCAACAGCATCAGGCCGATGACGACGAAGAAGTACTTGCGCGTCGCCTGCATCGACGGCGTCGCCTTCGCGCCGGCGAGCGGGTCGGCCCGCGGCGGCACCGCCTCGGTCTCGTGCGGCGCGGCGCCGTGCAGCCACAGCAGCGCGGCGATGCCGGCGAGCAGCAGGATGATGCTGACCATCGACCACATCGCGGCCGAGCTCGTCAGCGTGTTGCCGACCAGCGGCTCGTGCGGCCAGTTGCTCGTGTACGAGAGTCCGGTCTCGCCGGGGCGGTCGGTCGACGCGGACCAGGCCGACCAGAAGAAGAACGCCGTCAGGGCCTGGCGGTCTGCCGGTGCGGGCAGCGTCGCTTCCATCATCGCGTACTGCTCGCGCAGCGCGGCGAGCGCCGGTTCGCTGCCGAACAGGCCGTCGTAGTGCGCCGCGACGGCGCGGATCGCCTGCGCACGCGCCGCCGAGACCGTGACGACGCCGGTGGCCTCGTCGTGGGTGTTGCGGCGCATCTCCTCGCGCACCGTCGCTTCGACGGCGGCGCGGTCGGCTTCGCCCGGCGTGCCGGTGATGCCGCGTTCGGCGAGGCGCAGGTCCTTCAGCGCGACGGCCTCGCGGTGCAGCCAGTCGGCCGACCAGTCCGGCGCGACGTAGCTGCCGTGGCCCCAGACCGAGCCGAGCTGCTGGCCGCCGGCGGCGCGCCAGGCCCGCTGGCCGTATTCGATCTGCTCGGCGGTGTAGAGCACCTCGCCGCCGGTCGTGACGACCGACCTCGGGATCGGCGGCGCCGACAGGTGGATCTGCCAGCCGAGGTAGCCGAGCGCGCCGAAGGACAGCACGCAGATGAGGCCGAGCCAGCGCCACAGCCGATGGGTGGAGTTCATGAGGTTGCTCCGGAAAGGGTTGTTCGTCTTGTGGTCCGCCTTCCG
>Ga0315910_10005577_pt1 | contig 10290 bp, 8 predicted proteins | sample EdamamesoilMG_FD_204470 | JGI IMG/M metagenome (GOLD analysis project Ga0315910, IMG submission 204470) | Garden soil microbial communities collected in Santa Monica, California, United States - Edamame soil | ecosystem: Environmental > Terrestrial > Soil > Garden | place: USA: California... | reverse complement strand
GATCGGGATGGTCGACGCCGAGCTCGGCGTTCTGGGCGTGGCGCCTCTGGGCGTGAGCCCCGCCACGCCGCGCTGGTCGAGCTTGCGTCCGGCGGCTCGAGCGAACGCCGCGCGCACTGCCCAAGCGGAGGGCAACAATGGCTGAGCTACCCATCGTCACCATCGCGATCCTGGCCAAGCAAAAGGCGGCCGTTCTGCCGCTCTATCTCCAGTGCCTCGCCGAGCAGGACTATCCGAAGCACCGCATTCACCTCTACGTGCGGACCAACGACAGCACGGACGGGACCGAGGCGCTGCTCGAGGTCTGGCTGAACTCGATGGGGCATCAGTATCGAAGCGTCAAGTTCGACAATCGGAGCTGCGATCCGTCGCTCAAGGACCTCGCCATCCACGACTGGAAGGATCGACGGCGCTTCGTCGTGCTGAACCGCCTACGCGAGGAGAGCGTACGGTACGCGATCGCGAACGGTAGCGACTATTACTTCATCGCCGACTGCGACAACTGGATTCTCCCCTGGACCTTGAGCTCGCTGGTCCGCCTCGATGCTCCAGTCGTGGCCCCGCTGCTGCGGCACGTCGATCCGCCGAGGTACTACTCCAACTACCATCACAAGGTCAGCCCGGAGGGCTGGTATGTGGAGAGCCCCGAGTACTACCCTATCTGGGCGCAAAAGTGGCCTGGTCTGCACGTCGTCGACTGCGTCCATTGCACCTATCTCGTGCGGCGGGACGTGCTGCCCAGCACCTACTACGAAGACCCCGAGTATCCCCGCCTCGGCAACCGGTATGACTACGTCGTCTTCTCGGAGTGCCTGAGAAAGTTGGGGGTACCTCAGCTCCTCGACAATCGCGAGATCTACGGCTGGCTCACGCTGGAGGAGGAGGTCGGGTCGGTGCCAGAATGGATCGCGCATGCGAAGCAGATCCACCGGCAAGGGGGGCGCCTCGGTTATGCGGAGTTCCTGGACATCGTGCAGCGCACCGCACAGCCTCCCGAGGTGGCGCCGCGGCTCGAGCTCGTAGGGGCGTTCCGCCAGTTCGCCGTCGGTTGAGCTGAGCCGACCGGCTCACGGCCTGTCTAGCACCTCACGCACGCGGGCGGCCAGCGTCGTGGGTGTGTACGGCTTCTGCAGAAAGTCGATGCCCTTCTGCAGAACGCCGTGGTCGACGATGGTGTTCTCCGTGTAGCCCGAGCTGTACAGCACGCGCAGGCCCGGGCGTAGCTCGGTCATGCGCTGTGCCAGCTCGGGGCCGCCCATGTGCGGCATCACCACGTCGGTGATCAGCAGGTGGAGCGGCTCCGTCGACTGCTCGAGCATCTCGAGCGCGTGTGGTCCGTCGAGCGCCGTCAGCACGCGATAACCGAGCCCGCTCAGCACATTCTTGGCGACGCGCAGGATCAGCTCCTCGTCCTCGACCACGAACACCGTCTCCGTTCCGCGCGCCGGCACGAGGGGGCGGGCTGGCGCACGTGGCGACGCCTCCTCGGCGACCACCCGCGGAAGGTAGACGCAGAAGGTGGAGCCCCGACCGGGCTCACTGTAGACGGTGATGGTCCCGCCGGCTTGCTTGACGATCCCATCACAGATCGAGAGACCGAGCCCGGTCCCTTCGCCCACCGGCTTTGTGGTGAAGAACGGCTCGAACGCGCGTGACTGGACCTGGCTGCCCATGCCGACGCCGGTGTCGCTCACGCTCAGCATCGCGTAGTCGCCAGGGACGGCTTCGGCGCGCGTGCGGCAGTACTCTGCGTCGAGGTGAGCGTTCGACGTCTCGAGCGTGATCCTGCCGGTGCGGGGGGAGATGGCGTCGCGAGCATTCAGGACCAGGTTCATGATCACCTGCTCGATGCTGCCCATGTCGACCTTCACCAGCCCCAGCCCAGGCGCGAGCTGCAGCACCAGCTCGACGTTCTCGCCGACCAGCCGCCGGATCATGGGGACCAGGCCCTGCACGACGCGGTTCAGGGCGATCACCTCGGGCTGCACGATCCGCTTGCGCGCGAACGCCAGCAGGTGTTGCGTCAGCGCTGCGCCGCGGCGCACCGACTCCAGCGCCCCATCCAGGTATTCGGCCTCGGGTGACGCGCGATCCATGGAGGACATGGCCAGCTCAACGAAGCCCATCACCGAGGTCAGCAGGTTGTTGAAGTCGTGCGCCACGCCGCCAGCTAGACGCCCGATGCTGTCGACCTTCTGCGATTGCCGCAGCTGCTCCTCCAGCTGAGCCTTTTGGCGCTCGATCTCCTTGCGGCGCGTGATGTCCGTGATGAAGCCGTGCCAGAGCGTGGAGCCGTCCGCCTCGCGCTCGGGGATGGCGTTGCCGTAGAGCCAGCGGACTTCGCCGCTCTTCAGGCGTACTCGATATTCGATGTCCCAGGGCTCGAGCTTCTCCGCCGAGATCTGCACCGACGCCGCGACGGCAGGCAGGTCGTCGGGGTGGATCAACGACAGGATCGGGGTGGCGTCATCGAGCACGTCCTCGGGCGTCAACCCGTAGACGTCCCGGACGCGCTCGCTGGCGTAGGGCAGGCACGACGTGCCGTCTGGTCGCAGCTTGTATTGGTACACGACGCCCGGCAGCTGGCTGGCGATCTTGTGCAGCCGCGAGGCAAGCTCACGGATCTTCGCTTCCTGAAGCCGGCGCGGGCCGAGATCCCGCACGATGGCCAGCACCAGGCCCGTCGACAAGCGCTGCGCTCGCACCTCGGCCACGAGCAGCGATCCGTCCTTGCGCGCGAGCGTCCACTCGCCGGTGAGCACCTCGCCCGCCATCACCGCGCTCAGCGCGGGCTGCACCTCCGTCCGCTGGTGCTCCGCCACGACGTCCTCCAGCCGGCGCCCGAGCAGCTCTCCCAGCTCGTAGCCGAGCAAGCGATGCCCGCTCGGATTGACGTGCACGTAGCAGCCCTCGTGCGTGGCGATGAAGATGCCGTCGGCGGCCTGCTCGACCAGCGCTCGAAAGTACTCCTCGGGGCGCACATAGACCCGATCGCCTATGCTGGACATATGCTCGCCTCCAGCATGACATCATGCCACTTTCCAGCGCCGCCCACAACCGGGCGGGCGAGCGCGTTGCGGGAGGCCACGGGCCACGGGCTAACCACGGCTAACCACGGCTAACCAGCGCCGATGGGCGCGCTGGACAGGCAACACCACGGCTCGGCACCGATCAGCCGCGTTCGTCGATGTCCTGTTCGGACAACGCGTCCCAGCAGTGGCGCACGAAGGGCCATTTATATTGGGCGGCGCGGCAACCGCGAGCCAGGTCTGCGGCCTCCAGGCGCTTGCCCCAGCCGGCTTTCATGCGGATGGGGCGGGGAGGGCCCAGGCGGGCAGTGGCGCGCTTGAGCTCGTACTCGGGGTTGAGCGCGCGCAGCTCCCGGTCGAAGGCGCGCGCCAGCTCGGCGAGCGGCGCGCCGGGGCTCAGCTCGAGCAGCAGGTCGTAGCGGGCCTCGGCGACGCAGGGCACGAGCTGGGCCCGATCGAGGCGACAGGGGAAACTCTCGGCAGCGGCGGCGACGGCGCGCGCGACCTGCGCGGCATGCAGCTTTTCGCCTGTCATGTTGAGCATGTCCGGGCCCTTGTGCACGAACTCGATCAGCGGCAGCTCGTGGTACTTGCCGGTGACTTGCACGACGTCGCTGATGTCGTAGCGGTACAGGCCGGCAGGCGTCGTGAGCAGCACGAAATAGCGCGCGCCGACCTCGAGCTCGGCCACGCCGAGCGCGCGCCGCCCCACGTCGCCCGATTCGGGCAAGAACTCGTAGTAGTTGTCGTGGACGAGGGGCACGCCGCTGGCCACCCCATCTTCGAGCGGGATGGTCATGGTGGCCTCGGTGGCGCGCAGGCCCAGATCCCTGAGCGGCACGGGCCCGTAGTGCTCGCGCAGGCGCCGCGCAAAGGCGCCCGCGGTGCCGCCCAGCCAGCAGCCGATCAGGGCCAGCCTGGGCCAGGCATCCATCGGGCTCAGGACGCCCCGAGCGCGCGCGGCGGCCTCGAGGCGCCGGGCGCGTTCGGGGTTGGGGCTGCGCTCGGCGTCCAGCGCCCGCAGCAGGGGCTCGTCCTCGGGGCAACGCGCCGCGACGCCGAGCTTGCCCTCGAAGATGCCCCGCAGGATCGGCTCGCTGCGCGCGGCGCCCACCTCGGCCAGGCGCAGCAGCGTGGTGGCGTTGGGCGCGGCGGCGAGCGAGACGTCGCTCTCCAGCATCAGACGGGCGGCGACCTCGTAGCGCGTGTCGTGATCTTTGAGCTCGGCGACGCTGCTGGGCAAGACATAACGTTGCTTGACGACGCGCGGCACACGCGCGCTCGTCAGCCCCGACACGGACCCGCTCGGCAAGCCGCACGCGACCTGGCCCTCGCGCATGGAGCCCACGAGCGTGAGCACCTGCCCTCGCCACAGCTCTGGGTGCGCGCGGGTGCTGCGCGCCAGCCACAGCCGCATCGCGCCCGACAGGGCGCTGGCCCAGCTGCGGTTGATGGGGATGTGCTTGCGCTTGCTGGCGGTGCCGCTGGTGGTGCCGAACATGAAGGGGGGCTCGTCACACAGGATGCGCGGCTGCCCTGCCAGCATCTTCTCGACGTACGGGAGCAGCGCCTCGTAGTCGCGCACGGGCACGGCCGCGGCATATTGCTCGGGGCCCAGCAGGCGCCCGAAGCCGTGCTCGGCACCGAACTCGGTCTCGGCGTTTCGAGCCAGGATGCGCCGCAAGGTCTCGGCCTGCGCCCGCGCCGGGTCACGGCGCGCCCTGACGAGGCGGCGCGCTGGGCCACGCCCGCGCGCGACGACGAGGCGCGACAGCAGCTGGCTCACTGCGCCGAGCTCCAGCGCTGCGTGGCCAGCGCCGAGAGCCGCTCGGGTAGCACGTCGACGCCGAGCCCGGGCCCCGTGAGCGCGCCGCCCCAGCCGCCAAACCCGAACTTGATCGAGGGTGAAGCGATGTCCTGGCCGAGCAACAGGGAGCCGAAAGAACCCTCGACGAAGCGCAAGTCGCCGAGGTGGAGCGCCAGGTGCCGCCCCGCCGCGGCCAGGATCGAGGTCTCGCCGACGTGGCTGCCCAGCTGGCACCAAACGCCGTGCCGCGCCGCCGCCTGCGCCAGCTGCAGACACGGCCACAGCCCACCCAGCTTGTTCAGACGCAGATTGAAGCCATGACACGCGCGCCGCTCGAGCAACTCGCGGGCGTCCGCCGCCGTCACCAGGGACTCGTCGACGACGATCGGCACGGGCGACTGCGCCGCCAGCTCGGGCAGCTGGGCGCTGCGCTCACGCCCGAGCGGCTCTTCGCAGCTCTCCACCCCGAGCGCGGCCAGCGCCGCCAGCCTGTCCTGCGCCGCTTCGAGCGTCCAGGCGCCGTTCGCGTCGACGCGCAGCGAACGCTCGCCCACCACCTCGCGCACCGCCCCGACGCGCTCCAGATCGAGCGCGTCTCCGACCTTGATCTTGATCTGTCCGAGCCCGCCCAGCACGAGCTTCCTGGCCAGGGCCTGCGCGCGCTCGGCGCTGCCCGACGTGATCACCCCGCTGTAGGCGACGCGCGGCGTGCGCGGCACGAGCAGCTCGCCCAGGCTTTGCTGCCGCAGCTTCAGCGACAGGTCCAGCAGCGCCAGCTCCAGCGCGCAGCGCGCCGAGTTGTGAGCGACGAAGCCGCCCGCTGGCGCGGGTGCGCTGCGAAAGATGTCATCCAGCAGCTGGCCGAGGGCCTCGAGCAGGCTCGGCCCCGCCGTCTCCAGCTCGACACTCGCGAGGCGCGGCCAGGCGTGCTCGGTGAGCACGTCCACGACGGAGCGCTCCGTTTCGCCCGTGACGTAGTCCCGCGGCAACGCCTCACCGTATCCCACGGCCCCTGCGGCCCGGGCCTCGACCACGATCGCGTCGCTCTCGTGCCGGTCCTTGGTGGCGTGCCGAAACGCCTGCACGAACGGGATCCGGAGACAGTAGATGGCGAGCCCGTCGAGCCTCACGCGAGCTCCGCGCGCGCGGCCGCGGCGGCGCTGGCGCCGAAATAACGGGCCAGGTAGATGTTCTGGTCCAGCGCCGAGTCCACGATCGTGACGGCCTCGTCCAGCGCGAGGCGGTAGTGCTCGGCGTACTCGCAGACCGCGCGCTGGCCCTGCTCGGCGTGCTCCCGATCCACCTCGGCGTGGTGTGTGAACCAGCCCAGCGCGGCCTCCGGCAGCCCGCGAAACTCGCGCAGGAAACCCGCCATCTCCGAGGCCACCTGGCTCAGCATCACCTCGAAGCCGACGATCTCGACCAGCGCCGCGAGCCCCACGTCCCTCAGGCTGCCGTAGAAGAGCGGCTCGAGCACTTTGTCATCCAGCCGCAGGCGACCCGCCCGCTCCACCGCCGGCAGCTCGTGCGCCAGACCGGCGCCCTCCAGCAAGCGCACCAGCAAACGCGGGTGGGCCTCCCCGCCGTCCGCCCCCAGCTCTTCGAGCAGGTTGTGTTGCAGCGTGCTCGCTGCGCCGGGCGGCGCGAGCGAGAACGCGAACGCCACGAAGTGGGCGGACAGGGAGTGCGTCTTGCAGAGCTCGAGCACGAAGGCGTCGTATTCGGCGCGCGCGGCTCGACCCGAAGCGAGCCGTGTATAAGGTGGCGCCTGCCGCAGCTCCCGAATGCTCGCCTCGTAAGCCCGCGCCAGGTGCGAACCGAGCGCAGCACCCACCCCGATCGTTTGGTTCATCGCTTCAAAACACAGCATGGCACCTCGGCCCTGTCAAATCGAACGGATGCGCGACGCCGCCCTGAGAACCCCGCTGGTTTCACCGGAGTTGCACGGCCCGAGTCAGCCAAACCAGCGGGCGGCTCGCCCCCCGTCAGCGAGCGCGAGACGCGCTGGCGCTTCCCGGGCGGCCATGCGAGGTTCCGGGCCCCGAGGAGAGATCATCGTGAAGGCCAGACGCCACAGCAGCACCGCGCTCGTCATCGCCAAGAGCACTCGCCTCGCCGCCTGGGACCCGGAGCTGCTCGCGCTCGTGCCAGCGGGCGCGGTGGAGGTCTGCGACTGGTTCTTGGTCGACCACGCGCACGACACCGCGCTCTTGCAAGAGGCCTGGTACCGCGCGCTGCTGGCTCGCCTCGAGGGTTGGGTGCTGCCCGGCATTCGCCTGCACTACGCGGCGCGCAAGGCGCTGCTCGAGGCTCAGGTGCGGCGTGCCATCGCCAGCGGCGCGCGCCAGGTGGTCGTGATCGGCGGGGGCTTCGACACGCTGACGTATCGCTTGCACCGCGAGCTGCCCAGGGTCCGCTTCTTCGAGCTCGATCACCCGGCGACCAGCTACAGCAAGAAGAAGAGCCTCACGCGCCGCGCCGCCCCCTCCCAGAACCTGAGCCTCGAGGCCGCGGACCTGACACGCACGCCGCTCGCCGAGGCCCTCGGTGCCGCGGGCGTGGAGCCGCGTGTGTCGACCGTGGTGCTCGCCGAGGGCCTGCTGATGTACCTGCCGCGCGAGACGGTCGAGGCCTTCGTCGCCGCGCTGGGCGGCTACTTCCGCCAGAGCTTGGCGCTCGCGCTCACGTTCATGGTGCCCGACCCGAGCGGCCAGGCGCGCTTTCACAACGGGAGCGCGGCACTCTCGGCGTGGCTGAGCCTCGTCGGCGAGCCCTTCCTCTCCGCCTATCGCCCCGAGGATCTCACGCAGCTGCTGGCGCGCTTCGGCTTCGACCCGATCGAGCACTGGGGCGAGGATCGGCTCCGGCGCGAGGTGCTGCCCGACACGCTGCGCGAGCGTCCGCTCGCCGTGGGCGAGCACGTGTGCGTCGCGCAGCGGGGCTGATGCGATCGAGCGGCGCCCCGACGGCAAGAAGTACATCACCCGCTGGGGAACGGCCAGCGTGGCGGCGTCGAGATCCAGGCGCGCCCTGTTCTTCGAGCGCGTCGGCTGGGAGTGATGTTGAGGCTGCGGGGGCGCGTCTAGCGCGTGGGCAGCTCGCCGCTCAGACCAGGCAGCACTTCTTGTACTTCTTGCCGGAGCCGCACGGGCACGGATCATTGCGACCGACCGCGCTGGTGGCCGGCGCGCCGAGGTTCTTGGGGAGCGGCGCGCCCGGATCTGCCGCCCGCAGGCTGGCGCGGGCCTCGGCCAGCAGCGCGGCGGACTCTGGAGCGCGGCCGTGTTTCAGGAGAAAATCGGCCAGCAGCGCGATGACGTCTGCCCGGTCATGCGGGTCCTCGGTGCTGTCTAGCGCCTGGCGCAGCAGCGCCTCCGCGCGCTCGTCGTCACCGAGGGCAGAGTAGGCCTCGGCAGCATCGAGCAGGACGCCGGCGTCCGCTGTCAGAGACTCCAGGTTGTGGGCGATCTGGCCGAGGGCCTCCTCGCGGCGCCCGGCGCGCGCGAGGATGACGGCCCGATCTCCCAGGAAGCTCTCGGGGGCCAAGCTGGACAGGGCGCTTGCCAGCTCGAGGCCCGCGTCCACCATCGTAGCGTCGGCCAGGCTGCGCGGAAGCTCCACGAGGTAGCTCAGCAGGTCGGCGTCGACAGCGCGCTCGAGTAGAGCCAATCGGGCGCCATCGCCGGCCAGCTCACGCGCGAGCGTGGAGGCTAGCCCATGGGCGGTTTGCAGCGCCTCGGGCTGGAGGAGTGGGGCGTCGTCCGTGCCTTCATCGCCCTCGTCGAGCCCGGCGCGGTCGAGCGGGTCGTCGCCGTCGCCCTCGTCGCCGTCGAGCTCGTCGTCGCCCCCATCGTCCTCGGCGGCGTCGCCTTGTTCGAGCGACTCGTCGTCGGGATCCGCTCCTTCGTCGTCCTCCTCGAAGAGCTGCAGCAGCTCCTCTGCGACGGGCACGAGGGCCTGCACGCTCTCGAGCTCCGCCTCGGTCAGCTCCGGAACATCGTCCTCATACTGGCGCGGGGGATCGCCGATCGATTCGACGAGCCGCGGCGACGCCGGCGCTTTCGCCACGTCCACCACGCTCTCCACGAGGAGCGAATGCCAGAGCTCATCGCCGAAGTCGAAGACATAGCTGAAGCGCTTGCCGGGCTTCAGCCCGAGCTGCGCCAGATTGACCTGCGCCGCACGCAGGGGCTCGAACTCGGTCGCCTCGTCCCAGTGCTTGCCCGACATGTAGAAGGCAAACATGTGATCGTCGTCCAGCTCGAAAGCCGTCTGGATGGCGCGGTGCACCTCGTGCAGTCGATGCGATCCGGCGAGCTCGAAGGTCCGGGAGACACCGGGAGCGCGCTCCGGCTCGACGCGGATTCGGTAGAGTTTCACGCCGCGAACCAGACGACAGGTGGCCGGCGAAAGCAACGGCGGCGCAGCGCGTTTGCCGCGAAAAAGCGGGTGGCTGAGCGGACGGCGAGCCCTCTGGACGGGTCGGTCCCGATCGGCAATGGTAATGGGCCGATGCCGGACGCGCTGATCATCGGGAGCTCTGACGGCATCGGCCTGGCGCTGACGCGGCTGTTGCTCGACGGCGGCTGGCAGGTGACGGGTATATCCCGCAGCTCGAGCCCGCTGCGGTCACCCGCCTACGAGCACTGCGTCGAGGACGTGTGCGAGCCGGGTTATGCGGAACGGCTCGCCGGGGTCGTAGCGCGCCAGCCGCAGCTCGACCTCTGCGTCTACTGCGCGGGCATCGGCGAGCTGCTGGATGTCGAGACGATGCGCGGCGAGCGGCGCGTCTTCGAGACGAACCTGCTGGGCGCTGTCGCCACGCTCGAGCTCGTGCTGCCCTCGATGATCCGCGCCGGGCGCGGGCACTTCATCGGTTTGTCGAGCCAGGCGGATTGCCTGATCGACGCGCGAGCTCCGAGTTATGCTGCGTCGAAGGCGGGGTTCACGTCGTACCTGGAAGGGCTGGCGCTCGCGTGCCGGCCGCACGGGGTCTACGTGACCAACGTGCGGCTCGGCTTCGTCGATACGAAGATGGCGAAGGCCGACCTGCGCCCGTTTCTGGTCTCGCCCGAGGTCGCCGCTCGACGCATCCAGCGCTGCATCGTACGGCGGCCGATCCGGGACACGTTCCCCAAGCGAATGGCGCTGCTGCTCTGGTGGCTGCGGCTGGGGACGACGCTGCGCCGATGGTGGCTCTCGTGACAGGCCGCTGGCGCGCGGCCTGACCCAGCTCAGCCCAACCCGAGCCTCAGGCGCGCGCCTCGTGCAGCGCCGCTCGGTCCACGCTGTCGGGCACCCCGTCGGGCTGTACGCGCGCCCTCAGCATGGGCGCGAACGCGCCGCGGTAGCTCCACGCGAGGAACAGCTCGGTGGCGAGCAGCAGCAAGGGCAGGATCTTACCCGCTGGAGCCAGGAAGGCGTGGAACGCCACGATGTTGACCACGATGGGGG
>Ga0315910_10005576_pt1 | contig 10291 bp, 10 predicted proteins | sample EdamamesoilMG_FD_204470 | JGI IMG/M metagenome (GOLD analysis project Ga0315910, IMG submission 204470) | Garden soil microbial communities collected in Santa Monica, California, United States - Edamame soil | ecosystem: Environmental > Terrestrial > Soil > Garden | place: USA: California... | reverse complement strand
GCTAATTTCATCAGGGGCGACGTTACGCCAGCTAGCGCAACTGCGCCAGAACGTCCGGCAACCGCGTGGCGATCTCGTCGATGCCGGCGCTGGCCAGGCGCGGCCTGACCTTGTCGACGCCCTCGTTCGTCCACAACGCGAGCACGATCCTCAGCTTTGGAAATTGCTTCTTGAGGCGGCGCGCGAGGTAGCTGGCGTGGCTCGCCGCCTGCGGCGGCACGGCAGAGATGCACATTACGCGGCAGGCGCCGTCGCCGATCTGCTCCAGCGTCTCGGCGGCCAGGCTCTTGGCGGAAAGCAACCGCGCGCCGGGCAGCAGGCGCGCGAGCATCGCGCCGGCGAGCTCGTCGGCCTGGTCGCGCGCCGGCAGGATGCAAACGTGGGCAGCCGCCGTGGTCTCGGTACCGTCCTCGCGCAGCTCATCGAGGATCTGGCGCGTCGTGTCGAAGGCGAAGCGCTCGGTCTCGGGCTCGAGCGCGCCCTTGTGGCGGTCGGTCTCGATCAGCGTCAGGGCCGGGATGAGCAGCGTGTCGAACAGCGCGGCCTGGCCATGCTCGCCCGCGTACTCGTCGGCGAGCATCATCGCCTCGTCCCGGTCGCGCGCCACCAGCCGCTGGTAGAAGCGAGCCTCCGGCGGCAGCACCGGCTCGACGCCGAGCAGCACGTTGAGATAGCCGAGCTCCGGGATGTAACGACCCATCACCGCGATGCACACGGTGAGCGGCACGGCGAGCAGCAATCCCACGGGTCCCCAGAGCCAGGTCCAGAACAGCGCCGCGAGGATGATGGCGATCGCGGAGAGGCCGGCGCTGCGGCCGTAGAGCCACGGCTCGAGCACGTTGACGAGGAACAGCTCGAGGATCAGGAACACGCCGAGCACCCACGCGACCTCGCTCCAGCCGTCGAAGATGGCGAAGGCCAGCATCGCCGGCATCGCCACGGCGACCCACACGCCGGCGTAGGGAATGAAACGCAGCAGCGTGCCGAGCAGCCCCCACAGCATCGCGTTGGGAATGCCGATCAGCCAGAGCGCGAGCGCGAACGGGATGCCGAAGCAGGCGTTCACCACCAGCTGCATGTAGAGATAGCTGCTCACCCGGAACGAGGCTTCGCCGAGCGCCTGCGTGGTGACGTTGATGCGCTGAGTGCCGATCAGGCCGATCAGCCGCTCGCGCATGTTCTCGCGATTGAGCAGCAGCAGGATGGTGAACACGACGACCGCGAGCGCGGTGCCCACCGGGTGCACGAAAGGCCCGACCATCTCGCGCAGCGCCGCGAGCGCGGTCGGCGGCGTCTCGGTCACGGCCAGCGGCGCGGCGCCCGGCGCGGCCTCGCTCTCCAGGTCCTTGATCGCTTCGGCGGCTTTTCCGAGGCTGCCTTCCTGCGGCTCGCGCACCGCGCGGATCTTCTTGCTGATATTGGCGCGGTATTCGGGAAGCTTGGCGGTGAGGGAAAGCGCCTGCTTGGTGGCAATCCAGCCGATGCCCGCGATCGCCGAGACGGCGATCGCGACCGCGACGAGGGTCGAGAACACGCGACCGAGTCGCCATCGCTCCAGCCGGCGCACCAGCGGGGCGAGCAGGAACGACAGCAGGATGGCGAGCGCGAGTGGAATCAGCACCTCGCGCGCGAGGTACAGGATGGCCGCCGCGATCAGCAGCCCGGCGACCGAGGAAGTCCTACTTGTTGTGGTGAAGGGCAAACAACAGCAGCGAGCGGCCCGTGACCTCGTACTCGTGGCCGATCGGGAAGCGCGGCTCTTCCTTGGAGTCCGGGAAGTTGGTGTCGGCGAGCAGCGTCCAGCCGACGCCGCCGTTCTGCGGCGGCAGCTTGAACTTCACCACGTCCTGCCACGGATTGAAGATGATGAGCAGCGTCGCTTCCTCGCCGCGCTTGCGGATGCCGCTGGTCTGCGCGCGGCCGTCGAGCAGCATGCCGAAGCAGCGCGTGTTGGCGTCCTTCCATTGCTCCTCGCGCATCTCTTCACCGGCGGTGTTGATCCAGCTCACGTCCTTGACGCCGAGCTCCTCGCTGTATTCGCCGGTGAGGAAGCGCGCGCGCCGCAGGATCGGGTAGCGGTGGCGCAGCCCGGTGAGCTTGCGCACGAAGTTGATCAGGCGCTCGGCGCGGTCGTCGTGGTTCCAGTCGAACCAGCTGATTTCGTTGTCCTGGCAGTACGCGTTGTTGTTGCCCTTCTGCGTGCGGCCGAACTCGTCGCCGGCGAGCAGCATCGGCGTGCCCTGCGAAAGCAGCAGCGTGGCGAGCATGTTCTTCATCTGGCGCTTGCGCAGCGCGCGGATCGGCTCGTCGACTTCGGGGCCCTCGGCGCCGTGGTTCCACGAGCGGTTGTGCGAGTGCCCGTCCTTGTTGTCCTCGCCGTTGGCCTCGTTGTGCTTGTCGTTGTACGTGACGAGGTCGTTGAGCGTGAAGCCGTCGTGCGCGGTGATGAAGTTGACGCTGGCCCACGGCTGGCGGCCGCGGCGATTGAAGATGTCGGGCGAGCCGCAGAGGCGGGGCGCCAGCGCGGAGGGCGAGGCTTCCGCCCTCCAGTAATCGCGCACCGTGTCGCGGTACTTGTCGTTCCACTCCGCCCAGCCTGGCGGAAAGCCGCCGACCTGGTAGCCACCGGGGCCGCAGTCCCACGGCTCCGCAATCAGCTTCACCTTGGCGAGCCGCGGATCCTGCATCACCGCCTTCATGAAGCCGTTGTGCGTATCGAAGCCGCCCGGCTCGCGCGCGAGGATGGTGCCCAGGTCGAAGCGGAAGCCGTCGACGTGCATCTCCTCGGCCCAGTAGCGCAGGCTGTCGCACACCATCTGGATCACCAGCGGATGCGAGAGGTTGAGGGTGTTGCCGGTGCCGGTGTCGTTGATGTAGTAGCGCTTCTTGTCCGGCATCAGGCGGTAGTACGAGGCGTTGTCGATGCCCTTGAAGGAGAGCGTCGGCCCGAGCTCGTTGCCTTCGGCGGTGTGGTTGTAGACCACGTCGATGATGATCTCGAGCCCGGCGTCGTGGAAGCGCGCCACCATCTCCTTGAATTCCTGCAGCGACTTCGACGGGTCGGCGGCATAGCGCGGGTCGGGCGCGAAGAAGCCGATCGAGTTGTAGCCCCAGTAATTCGTCAGCTTGCGCTCGAGCAGAAACTGGTCATTGATGAAGGTGTGGACCGGCAGCAGCTCGACCGAGGTGACGCCGAGCGACTTGATGTAGGCGATGACCTCCTTGACCGCCAGGCCGGCGTAGGTGCCGCGCTGGTTCTCGGGGACTTTCGGATGCAGCTTGGTATAGCCGCGCACGTGCGTCTCGTAGACGATGGTGCGGTCCCACGGCACCGGCTTCCACACCTTCTCCTGCTTCCAGTCGAAGTCCGGGTCGACCACCACGCACTTCGGCATGAACGGCGCGCTGTCGCGCTCGTCGAAGGAAAGATCGGCCTGCGGGTCGCCGACCTTGTAGGCGAACAACGCCGGGTTCCAGGTCAGCGCGCCGAAATGCGCCCGCGCATAAGGATCGAGCACCAGCTTGTTCGGGTTGAAGCGGTGGCCTTCGTCCGGCGCGTACGGGCCATGCACCCGGTAGCCGTAGAAGCAGCCCACGCCGATGTCCGGCACGTAGCCGTGCCAGGTCTCGCCGCGGAACTCGGGCAGCTCGATGCGCTCCTTTTCCTTTCCGTCCTTGTCGAAAAGGCAAACCTCGACTTTGGTCGCGTGCGCAGTGGCCAGCGCGAAGTTGACGCCCTTGCCGTCCCAGGTCGCGCCAAGGGGATAGGGCAGGCCTTCCCGGATCCGGGAAAGCCGCAATTCGGGTGCGTTCATGTGGAGCAGACAATAGAAGGCAAGCACCGTGCCGCCGCCGCAAGTCGAATGGTCCGGCCGGACTAGTGGTCCGTTGCTTGCTCACTGCCGGGCATGCTCGAGATCACGCAAGGCCTTCCCGGTCGACGCTTCCAGGAGCGTTACCGGCGCAAACATGCTGAACACAGCGCCTGGAAGCGTTGCGGCTTCGTCTGCGCCGGGATTGTCCTGACAGTCGTCGGTGTGTTCTTCCTCGCCGTTCCGGGCCCGGGCATCCCGATCCTCGCCGTTGGCCTCGCGCTCATCGCGCAGGAATCGGTAGTCACGGCGCGCTGGCTCGACCGAACCGAGCTGCGCCTGCGGCGCTGGTGGAAAAGACTGCGGTCCTAGGTCCGACTGCGGATCCGTTTCAGCGCCGTTTCCAGAATCTCAATCTCCAGCAGCCCGGTACCGCGGTCCCACACCCGGACGACGGGCTTGGGCAGGCCGGCCGGCCAATCGTGCTTCGGGTGCGGCGAAGGCAGGTTGTCGGGGTCGAGCCTTTCCACCGTCGTGCGCCGCGACGCGCCGGCAAACGGACGCAGACGCTCGAGCCGCGCACTCACCAGCTCGTCCGAGGCGCTGGCGGTGAGACCGAGCAGCTCGACGTACTTCTCGATCCAGAAAAGCTCCATCGGACGTTCGGTGTAACGCGCCATGGCTCGGACCAAGGCTTGCGTGATGCGAGCGCGCTGCTCGGGCGTAACGCTGGCGCGTTCTACCGGGTCTTTTGCGCACAGCACTGCGTAGCCGCGAACCTTGTCGTCGAGCTCCTCGAGAGCAGCAATGGCGATCTCCACCCTCCACTCATCGTCCCAGTCGGTCCCGAGCTCCTGAAGCAGGACCCGACGCTGCTCCTCGGTGCCGATCCGCAGCCATTGCATCGTCAGGCCGCGAATGCCTTCGGCGAGCGCAATGCGCGCCACCTCCAATTGGAAACGCCGCTGCTCATCTTTCGGCTTGTATGACGCGACGACGGCGGCAAGCGATCCGTCGTTGAGCCGACACAATTGCGGGATCGCGCGATACGCGTGTCGGTAATCCTTGCCGCGAAGCTTCGTCAGAAGCTTCTCGACCATGGCTAGCCGCAAAGCACCAGGTTGGCGAACTCGATCAGCATCCCGGGCTTGAAATAGGCCGAGAACGCCGCGCCCGTGACGAAGGCGAACGCGGCGACGAGGAGCGCCTTAAGCCACAGCCGCTGCATGCTTTCCGCGCTCCGCCAGCGGCCTTTCGTTCACCGGCAGGTTGATCAGCGCCGCGAAGACGCTCAGCCCGATGGACGCCATGAAGGCGCCGGCGTACGAGCCCGTGGTGTCATAGAGGTGGCCGGCGAGCCACACGCCGACGAAGCTGCCGATCTGGTGGCCGAAGAACACGATGGACGCGAGCATCGCCGCATAGCGCATGCCGAAGATCTGGCCGACCAGGCCGTTGGTGAGCGGCACGGTGCCGAGCCACAACAAGCCGATGCCGCAGGCGAACGTGTACAGGACCACCGGCGTCAGCGGCAGGAACACCAGCATGGCGATGAGGAAGCCCCGGATGGTGTAAATGGCGGAGAGCAGGTACTTCTTGCTGAAGCGACCGCCGAGGTAGCCCGCGCCGAGCGTGCCGATGACGTTGAACAGACCGATCAGCGCGAGCGCGGTCATGCCGTGGGCCGGCTTGAGGCCGGCGTCGATCACGAACGCCGGCAAGTGCACGGTGAGCATGGCGATATGGAAGCCGCAGACGAAGTAGCCCCAGAACAGCAGGTGGAAGCCCTTCTCGCGCATCGCCTCGCGCAGCGCTTCGCCGATCGACTGCTGCCGGGGCGCGCCGGCGGCCGGGTCGGCGACCAGCGCCAGCGACAGCGGAATGATCAGCGCCGCGATGCCCGCGAGGACCAGGAGCGCGACGTGCCAGTTGAAGCTCGCGATCAGCGTCTGCGTGATCGGCAGCAGCAGGAACTGCCCGAACGAGCCGGCCGAGGTCGCCAGGCCCATCGCCAGGCTGCGGCGCTCCGGCGCGACCGTGCGGCCGATGACCGCCAGGATGATGCCGAACGAGGTGCCGCCGAGCGCGCCGCCGAGCAGCACCGCGCTGTTCAGGTGCAGCAGCCAGGGGATGTCGATGTAGGCAAGGCCAATCAGGCCCAGGATGTAGCAGATCGCGCCGGTCGCGACCACGCGCCCGGGCCCGTAGCGGTCGGCGAAGCCGCCGGCGAGCGCGCCGAGCGCGCCCCACATCAGGTTCTGCAGCGCGATGGCGAAGGAGAACACCTCGCGCCCCCAGCCGTACTCGAGGCTCATCGGCTGCAGGAACAGGCCGAATCCGGCGCGGATGCCGAACGAGATCGTCATGATGATGCAGCCGCAGGCAAGGACCAGCGCCGGCGTGCGAAGGGATTGCAGGTTCATGCGCAAAGTCTACCGGCTCGCGCGCCATGCCGGGCCGGCACAGTTGCCATGAAAAAGACTCATCCCAGGAAGTAGCGCGGGATCCAGGTCGAGAGGCCGGGAACGAAGATCACCAGCAGCAGCACCAGGCACTCCGCGCTGAAGAACGTCCATACGTGGCGATTGGTGTCGTCGAGCGTGGTGCCGGCGATGTTGGTGGTGACGAAAAGAAGCGGCGCGGTTGGCGGCGACACCGCGCCGATCTGGTTGCAGATCACCATCACCAGGCCCATCTGGATCGGATCGATGCCGTAACGCTTGCACAATTCCACCGCCACCGGCGCGAACACCAGCAGGATGGCGAGCGAATCCACGAAGGTGCCGAGCACGATCATGGTCGCGGCAAACACCAGCAGGACGAGCAGCGGGCTCTTGGCCACGCCGGTCACCCAGGTGACCGCCATGTCGTTGAACTGCATGTAGGCGAGCAGCCAGCCCATGGCGCCCGAGACCGCGATGATCGCCGACACCATGGTGGTGGTGATCGCCGCCTCGACGAAGATCTCGCGCAGATCGCGCAGCCGAATCTTGCGGTAGAAGAAGTAGCCGACGACAAACGCGTACAGGCAGGCGATGACGCCCGCCTCGGTCGCGGTAAAAACGCCGCTCAGGATGCCGCCGACGATGATGATGGGTGCGAGCAGGGCCGGCCACACCGTCTTCAGGGAGGAAAGAATGGCGCGCGGATCGAACCGGCCCTCCACGTGCCGCAGCTCCGGATAGCTCGGGTGATAGGTATATAGCTTCACCGTCGCCATGAGGAAAAGCGCGATCAGAACGCCGGGGATGATGCCGCCGAGGAACAGGCCGCCGATCGAGACGCTGGCGATGGCGCCATAGACCACCATCGTCATGCTGGGCGGGATGATGGCGCCGATGGTGCCGGCGCAGGCGATGAGCGCGGCGGCGAAGCCCGGCTTGTAGCCCGACTTCTTCATCGTCGGGATCACGATCGCCGCGATCGCCGAAGCGTCGGCGGTCGAGGAGCCGGAGATGCCGGCGAACACCATGCTGGCGACGATCGAGGCATGCGCGAGCCCCGCCTTGAGGTAGCCCACGAGGACGCGGGCGAAGTCGACCAGCTGCTGGCTCATCCCGCCCGCCGACATGAGCACTCCCGCGAGGATGAAGAACGGCAGCGCGAGCAGCGTGTACGAGTCGAGCTGGGCGAAGGTCTTCTGCGCGAACATCGGCATCACGACGCCGGGCTCGGCGGCGATGCCGAGGAAGCCGATGAGCGCGATGCACAGCAGGATCGGGATGCCGATCAGCATCGTCGCCAGAAGCAGGCCGAGCATCACCCAGATCATCGGGCGAAGATCTTTCTCAGCACCACGAGCAGAAGGTAGGCGCCGCCGCCGACCATGCTGTAGTAGACGTAGTTCATCGGCAGGTCGAGCCCGGGCGAGCTCTGCAGCTTGGCCACCTCCGACACGCGCCAGGCAAGCCACGCCAGCGACACCGCGAACCAGATCCACAGGATCTCGATCAAGTATTCGAAAGCCTTGCCGAGCGCCGGCGGCAGCTTGTTCCTAAACGAGTCGACCGACAGGTGTGCGCCGCGCCGGTAGGCGATCGGGATCGCGAGGAACACGATCCACACGTGGCAATAGATCTGGAATTCCTCGCTCCAGGAAAGCGAGCTGTTGAGGACGAAGCGGTTGAAGACCTGGAGCAGGCCAACCGCGCACATCGCCGCGAAGATCGCCGCGACGGCGTATTCGACGCCGCGGTCGACCCACACGAACACCTTGGCCAACTAGTTTGTTTTCCGGATCTGCTCGAGCAGCTTTTCGGCGCCGAACTCCTTCGCGAGCTCGTCCTGCGCCTTGAGCGAGGCCTGCACCAGCGGCCGGGTGTCGATCTCGTTCACCTTCATGCCGAGCTTCTTCACCTCGGCCAGCGCCTCGCCTTCGCGCTGCGGCGCCATCTTGCGCACCACCTGCGCGGCCTCGTTCGCCGCCTTCTGCAGCGCGGCCTGCTCCGCGGGGCTGAGCTTTTTCCACTCCGCGAGCGAGAACACGAGGAACGTCGGGTCCATCAGGTGCTTGGTGAGCGCCATGCAGCACGCCACCTCGTACATCTTGAACGAGATGGTGGTCGCCGCGGTGTGCTCGTAGCCGTCGAGCACGCCGCTCTGCAGCGAGGTGTAGATCTCGCCGAAATTCATCGGCGTGGCATTGGCGCCCATCGAGTTGATCGCGGCGACGAACACCTTGGTCGGGATGGTGCGGATCTTCAGGCCCTTCAGGTCGGCGGCGTTCTTCACCTCCTTCTTCGAGGTGATGACGTTGCGGTAGCCCCAGCTGGTGGCCCAGCCGAGCACCTTGAAGCCGCCCTTCTCCATGTCCTGGTCGAGCTCCTTGCCGACCGGGCCGTCGAGCACCGCGAGCGCGTGCTCGTAGCTCTTCCACAGGAACGGCAGGCCGAGGACGCCGAGGCGCCTTACGAAGGAGGCGTATTCCGCGGGGCCGCCGGTGGTGCCGGCCGCGCCCGAGCCCAGGCGCATCGCCTCGATGACCTCGCGCGTCTGGCCGAGCTGGCTGGCCGGGAACACCTTGACCTCCACCGTGCTCTGCGCCGCATTGGCGCGGTCCTGGAACTCCACCGCGAGCTTGGTGTTGTCGACGTTGGTGTCGTTGGGTCCGGCGGTGTGAATTCGCAGCAACTTCTTGGTTTGTGCATGAGCCGTAAATGCCATGCCCATGAGCAGCACTAGCAGCAACGCGCGCTTCATTGTCCCCTCCCGGTTGAGTTGCCAGACTAGTTGTCAGACAACTGCGCGTCAACTCAGGATGCGAGCTTCTCGACCTGGGGCAGGTTGCAGGCGAGGATCGACTTGCGCAGCGCCTCGATCGCTTCCGGGCGCGGAAAGCTGCGGCGCCAGGCAATGCCGACGCGGCGCGTCGGCACCGGGCGCGCGAACGGCAGGATGCGGATCAGGTCGCCCGCGCCGGTGCCCGCGGCGGTCGACAACGCGGGCAGCACGGTGATGCCGACGCCGCCGGCCACCATCTGGCGGATGGTCTCGAGCGAGCCGCCTTCCACCGTCTTCGCCAGCGCGCTTCTCTCCCGCGAGCGCACCGTGTGGCAGATCTCGAGCACCTGGTCGCGGAAGCAGTGCCCCTCGCCCAGCATCAGCAGGCTTTCGTTCGACAGCTCCTCCGAGGTCACGCGCTTGCGGTTCTCCCACGGATGGCCTTTGGGCACCGCCACCAGGAACGGCTCGTCGTACATCGCGCGCGAGACGATGCCGGGCTCCTCGAATGGCAGCGCGACCAGGATCACGTCGACCTGGCCGTTCTTCAGCTCGTCGCCGAGCACGTGGGTGAAGTTCTCCTGGATCAGGAGCTGCATCGCCGGCGCGCTCTTGCGCAAGATGGGAATCAGCTTGGGCAGCAGGTAGGGCCCGATGGTGTAGATCGCGCCCAGGCGCAGCGACCCGGCGAGCGGGTCGCGCCCGGCGGCGGCGAGCTCGCGGATGCGCGAGGCCTCCTCCAGCACGCGCTGCGCCTGCTCGACGATCTTCTGGCCGGCCGGGGTCACGCTCACCTCCCCCGGGCCGCGCTCGAACAGCGTCACGCCGAGCTCATCCTCCAGCTTCTTTACCGCCACCGACAGCGTCGGCTGCGACACGAAGCACGTCTCCGCCGCCCTGCCGAAGTGGCGCTCGCGCGCCACGGCGACAATGTAGCGGAGCTCCGTCAGCGTCATTTTCTTTTTGCGAAGAAGTACAGTGGGATGCCGAGGGCCATGACGGCGAGCCCGGCGAACACGGCGACGCCAAACTCCACCGCAAAGCGCACGTAGTTGATGCTCGAATAGAGCATGTAGACGCACGCGACGCAGAACGCGATCGGGACCACCGGGTAAAGCGGCACGCGGAACGACCCGGCGGCCGGCTCCTTGCTGCGGAAGACGAACAACGTCACTGCGGTGAGGAGGAAGAAAGTCCAGAACACGGGCGAGGTGTAGGCCACCATCGCGCTGAAGCCGTCGGGCGTCGCGGTGCTCGCG
>Ga0315910_10005575_pt1 | contig 10292 bp, 8 predicted proteins | sample EdamamesoilMG_FD_204470 | JGI IMG/M metagenome (GOLD analysis project Ga0315910, IMG submission 204470) | Garden soil microbial communities collected in Santa Monica, California, United States - Edamame soil | ecosystem: Environmental > Terrestrial > Soil > Garden | place: USA: California... | reverse complement strand
GTGAGCGCGAACCCCGATGGTTCTCCGATCGCAGTACCCCCCTTCAATCCCGCGCTCGGCGAGCTGGGCTTCCGCCTCGAGATTCGTCCGACCAACCTGGTCATGTATTTCCAGAACGGCGATGAATGGATCGGGGTGGGCAACCAGCCGGGCCAGGACCTGCGCACGAATGAGAACGGGCGCACCGGTGTCGTCATCACGGGCCTCGGCGCCGAGATCATGATGCTCAACGTCGTGCGCTGGAAGGAGGACGAGATCGCGGTGCACATGTCGCGCGTCGCTCCGGCCGGCCCCGACGGCGCCGTACCGCCGCCCATCAATCTGATGGGCATTCTCACCCGGACTGAGTTTTAACGGATTTCGAGGGGACCCCAAGTGAAAGCTGCAAAATATTCTCTGGTGACCGGCCTCGGCCTTGCCACCCTCATGATGCTGGCTCCGGTCGCGGATGCCCAGCGGTCCTCGGCTGGCGCCTTTGCGGGCAACTGGAAGGGCACGCTGACGATGGACACCATCCTCGACGTTCCGCCCGACGCCCTCGAGCGCCTGAGCAAGCCCGTCGAGCTCGAGGTCCGGATCGAAGCCCGTCAGGGCGCCGAGCTCTACTTCACCTTCGAGGAAGACGAGTGGGAGTTCACGAACCAACGTGGATTCCGGCTCACCCCGATCGGCGAGAAGAACGGTGTGATCGAGGCGCGGATTCCGGGCAATGTCGACTGGTTCAGCTCCATCACCCTTAATATGACCTTGCTGAGTGAGAACGAGCTGCTGGTCAGTTGGTCCCGCCTGACCACGCGGAACAGATTCCTCTACGACGGCCTGGACGAGTACGGCTTTGCGGGCGTTGCCACCCTGACCCGCATCGCGGACTAGGCAGGTATAGCTCCCCGGCGAAACCCTGTTAGAATCGGTCTCAGGGACTTACAGGCCCTCGGATTGGTGTGCTGGCTGACCCCATGCCCGCCAACCGGGGTTGTTCTTGCGTACCGGGGGGTCGAATGGGCGCAGACGTTGTCAGGTTCAAATCCGGCGAGCGGATGGTCTCGATCGCACGCACGGCTCTCAGTGCCGCAATCCTCGCAACTTTCGGTCTAGGCAACCTTCCGGCAGCAGCCGCTGCCGACCTCGCACGCGCCGCACGCGACGGCGATTTCACCGCAATTCAGGATCTCCTGGCCTCGGGCACGGCCGTCAACGAAACGGGCAATGACGGCACGACGGCGCTGCTCTGGGGCGTGTATCACGGCGACGTGGAGATGGTTTCGGCGCTCATCGATGCCGGGGCCGATGTCAACGCCGCCAACAACCTCGGAGTAACGCCCTTGCTCCAGGCCGCGCGCACGGGCGACGAGCCCATGCTGCGGATTCTTCTCGATCACGGCGCGGACCTCGAGGCTGCCACGCTCGGCGGCGAGACACCGCTGATGAGCGCGGCGCGCACGGGCAACGGCGCGGCCGTGGCCTTGCTGCTCGAGCAGGGCAGCGATCCGAACGCGGTGGAGACCTATCAGGGACAGTCCGCCCTGATGTGGGCCGCGGCCGAGGGGCATGCCGGCGTCGTCGGCCAGTTGCTCGCAGCCGGGGCCGACCCGAACCTCCAGGCCTATGTCTCGGAGCTCACCGAGCGCAGCGTCCGCACCGATTTTCCGACCGGCGGATTTACCGCCGCCATGTTCGCCGCGCGCGAAGGTCACGAAGACGTTCTGCGGCTGCTCGCGGAGGGCGGTGCTGACCTGGCGCTCACGAACGGCGACGGCGCCACGGCCATGATGATCGCCGTGATCAACGATCGTTTCGACCTCGCCGCCAGCATGGTCGGCATGGGTGCGACCACCGACGACGGATCGCTCTATTACGCCGCGCTGATGCGCGACGCAACGACCGACTGGCTGGCGAAGGACGGCAGCCGCTGGCGCGCGGACTATCCCAACGAGTTGACGGCGCTCGACCTGATGCGCGTGCTGCTCGAGGCCGGCGCGGATCCCAACCGCGTGTTCTCCGGGCAGATGCATTCAACGTCCATGTGTTGCGACACGCGCGAGAACGGCACGCCGTTCTACCGCGCCGCGGTCGCCGCCGACGTCGAGGGGCTCCGGCTCATGATCGAGCATGGCGCCGACGTCGAATGGACGCCGCCCGCTCCCGCGGGGCGCGGCGGCCCGCCCGCTCCCGACATGGGGGCACCGGAAGGCGGGCGCTCGCCGCTCGTGGCCGCGATGAACGGCGGCAAGGGTGTCGGCATGGCCGGCGGTCCCGGCGATATCCGCGAGAACGAGACCGCGCCTTTCCGCGAGGACATCGATCGCGAGCCGGCGAACGCCGTTCGCGTCCTGCTCGAGGGCGGCGCCGATCCGAATCGGCCGACCTCGGGCGGCTCCACTCTCCTGCATGATGCCGCTCGCGCGCGCAATCTCGAGATGATTCGTGCGCTGGCCGAGCACGGCGCCACGCTCGACGCACTCAACAGCGCCGGGCTGACGGCGCTCGACGTCGCCGAGGGTCGTCGCGGCGAAGGCCGGGGCGGCGGCGGTGGCCGCGGTCGCGGCTTCGGTCCCCCGGGCGGCGGCTTCGGCCCGCCGGGAGCGGGCGCCGAGGGCCCGACCAATGAGGAAGTCGCGGCGCTGCTGCGCGAGCTCATGCAAGCCCAGGGTGTTGCCATCGTCGAGCATGGCGTCGCCGGTCCCCCGGCCCCTGAAGCCGCGGCGGGCGGCGTCTAGCAATGCGCAAGGCGGCGTACTGGGCCGGCGGTGCGGCCGTCGCGCTCGGGCTCGGTCTGTACTGGGCCTTGCCGCGTTCGCCGGAAGCAAAGCTCGAGCAGAACTGGTCGATGATCGGCAACTACTGCGTCGACTGCCACAACGATGCCGATCTCACCGGCGAATTGTCCCTCGAGCATCTCAACCCTGACGAAATTGTCGCCAACGCGGCGGTCTGGGAAAAGGTCGTCCACAAGCTGAATATCGGCCTGATGCCGCCGCGAGATGCGGCCCAGCCGGATCCGGCCGAGCGTGCCGAGTTCCTCGGAGCGCTCGTCGCAACCCTCGATTCCGCGGCTGCGCGTGAGCCCTATGCCGCGCCGACCCAGGTGCATCGGCTGAATCGCGCCGAGTACGCCAATGCCATCCGCGACCTCCTCGGCGTCGAGGCAAATCTCGACGAGCTCCTCCCGAGCGACGGCGGCGACTTCGGTTTCGACAACATCGCCGACGTGCTGACGACCTCGCCGATGCTGCTCGAGCGCTATCTGACCGTGGCGCTGCGCGTGGCCGATTACGCGATCGGCAATCCGGAGGCGGTCGTCACCGCCACGACTTACCGCATCCCTGTCGAGGTCACGCAGGATCGCCATCTCGACGGCCTGCCGCTCGGTACGCGCGGCGGTCAGCGCGTCACGCATTATTTTCCGGCCGACGCCGAGTACGTCTTCGCCGGGCGGCTCGTCCGCGGCGTCGAGGAGGGCCTGTTCGGCATCGAGGGCCACGACATCCCCCACGATTTCCTCGTCATGGTGGATGGCGAGACCGTCTACCAGAGCCAGATCGGCGGGCGGGAATTGCACGAGCTCAGCGTCGCGGAAGGCATCAACGTCGCGCAGGATTCGGTCGACGTCTCGCTGACCTCGCCGCCGATTGCCGTGACCGCGGGTCCCCACGAGGTCGTCTTCACCTGGAAGGAGCGCAGCGCCGCGGCGCAGGACGTCTGGGAGCCCGGTCTGCGCGCTTCGCTCGAAGCGCACAATCCTTCCGGCATGCCGCGCCTCGAGCTTGGCTTTGTCGAGGGGCCGTACAACGTCACGGGCGTGAGCGACACGCCGACGCGCGCCGCGATCTTCAGCTGTCGTCCGGAGACGGCGGCCGAGGAGCAGCCCTGCGCCGAGGAGATCGTCGCGCGGCTCGCACGCGCAGCCTACCGCCGTCCCGTCGATGCCGAGGATACGGGGCCGCCCCTGGAGTACTACGCCAGCGAGCGCGCGAACGGTGGCAGCTTCGATGAGGGCATCCATGCGGCGATCTCGCGCATGCTCGTGAGCCCGTTCTTCCTGTTCCGCGGCGAGCGTGAGTCGGAAGACGTTCCCGCCGGCTCATCGCACCGGATCGGCGAGCACGAGCTCGCGTCGCGGCTGTCGTTCTTCCTCTGGTCGAGCATTCCCGACGAGGAGCTGCTCGCGCTCGCGGATGAAGGCAAGCTCCGCGAGCCCGCGGTGCTCGAGGCTCAGGTGCGGCGCATGATCGCGGACCGCCGCGCCGACGCGCTGGTCGCGAACTTCACCGGGCAGTGGCTGCAGCTGCGCAATCTCGACGTCAAGGTGAAGCCGGACATCCTGCTGTTCCCCGATTTCGACGACAACCTGCGCCAGGCATTCCGGCGTGAGACGGAAATGCTTTTCGCCAATGTCCTGCGCGAGGACCGGCCCGTCCACGAGCTCGTGTCCGCCGACTACACCTTCGTCGACGAGCGGCTCGCGCGCCACTACGGCATCGACGGCGTCTACGGCTCGCGGTTCCGGCGCGTCGCGGTGGACGACGTCAATCGCCGCGGCCTGCTCGGGCACGGCAGCCTGCTGGCGCTGACCTCGGTCTCGAGCCGCACCTCGCCGATCATTCGCGGCAAGTTCATTGCCGCCGAGCTCTGGAACAACCCGCCGCCGCCGCCCCCGGACGTCGTGCCGGCTCTCGAGGAAAGCGCCCCGGCGGGCCGGCCGTCGACCGTCCGCGAGCAGCTCGAACTGCACCGCGCGAGCCCGGTCTGCGCGTCCTGCCACAACAACATCGATCCCATCGGCTTCGCGCTCGAGAACTTCGACGCCGTGGGTCGCTGGCAGGACGAGACCCCAGAGGGGCTCGAAATCGACTCGGCCGGCATTCTCGGCGACGGCACGGCCGTCGACGGCCCCGTGGCCTTGCGCGAGGCCCTGCTTGCCAAACCCGACGTCTTTGCGGGCACCGTGGCCCAGAAACTCATGATTTACGCGCTTGGCAGGGGCCTCGAGCCCGGCGACATGCCCGTTGTCAGGGATATTCTGAGAACCGCGGCCGAGGACGATTACCGCCTGGTATCCATAATACTGGGCATTGTGGATAGCTTTCCGTTCCAATATAGGCAAAATGTCCTGACCGAGGGCGAGGTTCTGGCGGCCGCGCAATGAGGGGATAGAGCATGTTCATCACCAGGAAGCATTTGGATCGCCGTACATTCCTCCGGGGAGCCGTGGGCACCGCAATCGCGCTGCCGCTGCTCGACGCGATGGTGCCGGCGGCAACCGCCCAGTCGCTGACCGCCGCGCGTGAACGCTACCGGTTCGGCGCCATCTACATCCCGAACGGCATCTATCCCGCGATGTGGCACCCCGACGCCGTCGGCAAGGATTTCGCCTTCAAGACGATCATGCAGCCGCTCGAGGCCCATCGCGCCCACCTCACCACCGTCAGCGGGCTCAAGGCTCCCGACGGCAACAAGGACATGGGCGGCATTCACATGGGCGCGAGCGCGGCCTTCCTGAACGGCACGGGCCCGCTCGGCACCAACGGCGACTTCAACCGCATCGAATCGCGCAAGTCCGTCGACCAGCACATCGCGGACGCGATCGCCGAAGACACGCCGCTGCGCTCGCTCGAGCTCGGCACCGAAGACATGGGCACCTCCGCGGGCGCCTGCGACGGCTACCCCTGCGTGTTCTTCAATACGATGGCCTGGCGCGACGACTCGAGCCCCTTGCCGATCGCGGTCAATCCGCAGGCAACCTTCGAGCGCATGTTCGGCGATCCGGGCACACCGGCGCAGCGGCTCGAGCGCATCGAGCGCAAGCAGAGCATGCTGGACTCCGTCATGCAGGAGACGGCGCGGCTCGAGCGCATGCTGGGCGCGTCGGACAATGCAATCCTCGAGGAGTACCTGACGAACATCCGTCGCGTCGAGGAGCAGCTCGGGCGAATGGAAGCCCGGTCACTCGCGCTCGAAAGCACGCCCGATGCGCCGGTCGGCATCCCCGATAATTTCGACGACCACATGACGGTCACCTACGATCTGCTGCTGCTCGCCTTCCAGGGCGACATCTCGCGGGTCTTCAGCTTCATGGTCGGGCACGAGGGCAGCGGCCGGAGCTATGCCCATGTCGGCGTCAGCAAGCCGCATCACTCGACCTCGCACCATGACGGCTCGCCGGAAGGGCTCGATCAGTACGCCCGCATCCCGACCTACCACATGGTCAAGCTGAACGAGTTCCTCACCAAGCTGTCGACGACGCGCGATGGCGATGGCACTTTGCTCGACAGCTCGATGATCTATTTCGGCTCGGGCATGAGCAACGGCGCCGCGCACGACCGCAACAATCCGCCCGCGATCATCGTCGGCGGGGCGAACGGCCGCATCGAAGGCAATCGCCACATCGCCGTGCAAAACAAGGAGCCGACATCGAATCTGCTCCTCGCCATGGCGGATCGCCTGGGCGCCGAGATCGAGTCGATCGGCGTCAGCACGGGGCGGATCGAGATCTGAGCCACGCCGGGGCTTAAGGCCCCGGCGGCTTCTCCCTCAGCGCGCGAACGCGGCCTCGAGGAAGGCCGCGACCAGTTGCGTGCGCTCTTCGTCGAAGAACGCGTCGCCCCCGTGACCCGAGCCATGGACGACCTCGAAGGCGACCGTCAGCCCCTTGTCCTTCGCGACACCATGCAGCTCGTGGGCCTGGTTGATCGGCATCTGGGGATCCTGGTCGCCATGCAGGAGCATGAGCGGTGGATCGCCGGCATCGACGTAAAACACCGGGCTGCCGAATCGCGCGAGCTCGTCCTTGTCCGCCACCGGTCCGCCGAGCAGGAGCTCGAGCGCGGGCTCGCGGATCTCGATGCCGCGCGGCGTCGACTGCGCGAGGATCGTCGTCAGATTCGAAGCGCCGAAATAGCTCACGATCGCCTGCACGTCGGAGGAGACGCCGATATTGCCGCCGACGTTGCCTTCGTGCGGCTCGCTGCCGTTGGTCAGGCCGACGAGAGCGGCGAGATGACCGCCGGAGGAAACACCGGTGATGCCGATATGCGCCGCGTCGAATCCGTAGCGTGCGGCATTCGCGCGCAGGAACCGGACCGCGCCCTTGATGTCGTGCACCTGGGCGGGCAGGGGAGCCACGGGTGTCAGCCGGAACGAGACGCTCGCGATGGCGAAGCCCTTGTCGACGAGATCGATCGGGCTGACCGAGTCGCGCGAGCCGAACCGCCAGGCGCCGCCATGGATGTACACAATGAGCGGCGGCGACTCGACATTGGCCGGCAGGTAGAGGTCGAGCATGAGCTCCTGCCCATCGACGACCGCGTAGGGAATGCCGTCCGTGCGGACGATCGAGGGCCGGTCCGTGACGTCGGTTGCGGGAAAGACCGGTTGCGATCGCGCGGGCGCGGTCGCCAGAAGCCCGGACAGGGCGGCTGCCACCGCGGGCATGACCATCGTTGTTCTTTGCATGTTCGACCCCCTCGAGCGCGCTGGGGCCATGATAGTCTAGGCCAAAGAACAATCCAGTCGGGGGACGACACATGTTCAAGAGAGCGACTTTGGGCGCCGTATTGCCGGCGCTTCTGTTACTCGGCTGCTCGGGCGAGCCCGAAGCGACTTCGGCAACCGCGGCAGACGCTCCGCCGCCGGCGGCCGATGTCCTGGCCGACGTGGTCTCGGCGATGGGTACCGGCAATCTCAACTCGATCAGCCTCACGGGCCGCGCCTGGCGCGTCCGCAACGGCTGGATGCAGACGCCGACCGCGGATCCGCCCTGGGGCTTCCGCGACGACATCACGAACTACCGGCGCACGATCGACTTGAGCCGGGCCGCGTCGCTGGCCGGCGGGGAAACCTTCGCATCCGATATCTTCAACAACCCCCCGACCGCGGGCGTCTATACCCAGAATATCGCGGCGGAAGCCACGGCCTGGTCGCAGAAGCTCGAGGTCTGGCTGACGCCCTGGGGATTCCTGAGCGGCGCTGCCGCGAATGGCGCCGAGCTCGGGACCGGCACGCTCGACGGCGTGGAATACCGCACCCTGACCTGGATGTCGCCCGCAGGGCAAACCGCACCGTCCGGCGCACGCTACACCGTCCGCGGCTACATCAACGACGCGGATCTCGTGGCCGGCGTCGAGACCTGGGTCGAGGACGCCTTCATGGGCGACTTTCATGTCGTGCAGGTCTATCGCAACTACCGGCCGATCGACGGCCTCATGGTGCCGCAGACCATCGAGCAGCAGCGCGGCGGCGGCGGCGTGTTCGGAGTCTTCGTGGCTGATGCCGAAGCGAATCCCGGCAATCTCGCGGAGCTCATGACGCCCCCGCAGCCCGCGGCCGGACGCGGGGGTGGGGCGGGACGTGGCGGCGGCGGTCCGGGCCGGGCCGGCGGCGCGGGCGGCGCCGCGCCGAATCCGGCCGACATGGCCCAGGATCTCGGCGGCAACGCCTGGCTGATCACGGGCGGCTACCAGGCGCTCGCGGTCGAGTTCACGGATCACGTCAAGGTCTTCGAGGCCGGGCAACCGGCGGCGCGCGGCGACGAGATCATCGCCGCGGTGACCGCGGTGGTCCCGGGCAAGCCGATCCGTTTCGTCATCAACTCCCATCCGCACTCGGATCACACGGGCGGGCTCATACCGCTGATCCGGCAGGGGGCCACGCTGATCACGCACGAGAACAATGTCGCCTTCCTGACGATGGCGCTGAATTCACCGAGAACCTTGCTCGGCGAGCAGCCGTTGAATGCCGTGGTGGAGGGGGTCGACGGCGTGACTGTCTACGAGGACGCGATGAACCGTCTCGAGCTGCACTCGGTGCCGAACGGCCATACGGATGGCATGCTCGTTGCGGTCCTGCCGAAGCAGGGCGTGCTGTTCCAGGCGGACTTCACCTTGCCGCAGCCGGGCGCCATGGCGAACCCGTTCGTCCAGGTGCTCGCGCAGTACGTGGCCGACAACAACGTGCAGTTCGAGCGCTATATCGCGGTGCATGCCGCCGCGACGCCGCAGACGCGCGCGGATCTGCTCGGGGCCATCGGACGCTGATCGCTTTCGGCCAGCGTCGCAGGTGTGATCCGAAGGTGGGGGACGACTCAATGAAAACGACAGCCGCGCTCGCGGTCCTCATGCTGCTCGGCCTCGCGGCCTGTACCGACCGGGAAGGCTCGGCCGAGGATATCGGCGAACGCATCGACGACGCCGCCGAGGAAGCCGGTGACCGGATCGAGGATGCTGCCGACGAAATAGAGGAAGCCGCCGAGGAAGTCGGCGACGCGATCCGCGACCGCTAGGCCGACGGCGACAGGTTCGACGATGCACAAGACAGTACTCGGGGTGGCGGTGCTCATCGCCGCCTTCGGCGGGGTTGCGGACGCGCAGGATGCGACAGACACGCCGCAGGTCGAAATTGCCAATCCGAATGCCACCTTTCTGGCCCAGCAGCGCGCGCTGCCGCCCGCGGAAGTCATCGAGCGCGGCAACGGGCTCTACCAGGTGAACTGCATGGCCTGCCACGGCCGCGATCTGCGCGGCGGGGACCAGGGCGGCCCCAATCTTCTGCGCTCCGACATCGTCTTGAACGACGTCGAGGGCGAAGTCATCGGCGAGCTCGTACGCAACGGCCTGAATCGCATGCCGGCGAATACCTCGCTCGACGCGGAGGCGATCCGCTCCATCGCCGGCTACATCCATTCCGTCGTGGCGACGGCCCAGGGGCAGGGCGCGCCGCCGCGCGTCGAGTACGAGCTCGACATCGTCGTCGGCGACGCGCGCCGTGGCGAGCGCTACTTCAACCGCGAGTGCGCGATGTGCCACTCGGCAACGGGCGACCTGGCCGGCATCGCGACGCTGATCGACGATCCCGTCAATCTGCAGAACTCCTGGGTGGCCGGCCGGAGACAGGGTCGGGGCGGCGGCCCGGCGCCGGTGCAGACGGTCACGGTCACGGAAGGCGATGGCTCGCGCGTCAGCGGCACGCTCGTCCGTTACGACGATTTCTTCGTGAGCTTGCGGACCGAGGAGGGGGACTATCGCGCCTTCTCGCGCGTCGGCAAGGCCGTGGCTGTCGAGATCGAGGATCCGCTGGCCGGGCACAAGGCGCTCTGGTCGAAACTCGACGACGACGCGATGCACGATGTCACGGCCTATCTGGAGACGCTGCAATGAAATGCCTGCAAGCCGGAGGCGCGATTCTGATACTGCTGCCGCTCGTTGCAGGTGCTCAGGCTCAAGAGCCCGTGGTCGACCCGCGCGACCTGCAACAGGCGCTCGGCGATGACTGGCCGACCTATTCCGGTGACTACACCG
>Ga0315910_10005574_pt1 | contig 10294 bp, 5 predicted proteins | sample EdamamesoilMG_FD_204470 | JGI IMG/M metagenome (GOLD analysis project Ga0315910, IMG submission 204470) | Garden soil microbial communities collected in Santa Monica, California, United States - Edamame soil | ecosystem: Environmental > Terrestrial > Soil > Garden | place: USA: California... | reverse complement strand
GGCGTATTGCGAACTCCTTCGGGGGTGGCGAGAAGGTCTGCCCCGCTTGCCGCGGCAACGGGCGACGCGTCGAAGAACCGTTGCTTCGAGACGTCACGAAGACGAAGCCCTCGCACCACACGAACGCCGCCAAAGCAGCCGCGCCAGCCAAAGCGACCTGGCCGGCGACCGCGGCTGGCGGCGCGCTGGCGAACGAAGTGAAGGCGTCGGGCCTGTCTGAAGAAACCAAGTCGCGCCTGGTTCGCGAGATCATCGAGTACGAAGGCAGCCACGGGCACTGCACGCAGACGTTCACCAAGAAGGTTCGCAAACAGCTCCGCTGAGCCGACCGGGCCCCTCGAACTCACGGCTTGGGGGGCTCAGCGCCGAGAACAACCTGCGGGCCACAGTCGGCCACGCGACTGAACTCGTTGACGCAGCGGGGGCTGCTGGCTTGGACAGTCACAGGCGATTGCTTGCTGGCACCACACACACGGCGTTGTCTTCAGGGTCGAGGTTGTCACAGCTGCTGTCCGAGCAGCTGCCTTCGACGTCGCAGAAGTCGCAGGCGCTTGCGGTGGCGTTCGGGCAATCGACGTCACGCACGCCGCAGCCACAATCGCAGGCGCCGTCACCGAACGCTTCGCCGTCGCAGTTCCACTCGGGCGGCGGGCTATCCGCACAACGCGCGTTGTCGTCTGGGAGGATGCCGTCGCAGTAGTAGCCGTCAGCGCAGCTACCACTGTCAATCGGACACCACTCGCAGCTCGAGGCTTCGGCCGATGCACAGTCGGGGTCAAGCGCGCCGCAACCACAGTCGCACCCGTACCCGTTACCATATGCTTCGTCGGCGCAGGTCCAACCATTCGGCGGCGGAATGCAGCTCGCGATGTCGTCGGGGTCGACCTTGCTGGGACAATTCGCGCCGCTGCACGCGTAGCACTCTTCGCAACTCGTGATGTCGTCGTCGGGGCAATCCAAATCGATGGCCCCGCAGCCGCAGTCGCAGGTCATTCCGTCCGCGTACCTCCACGAGTCACAGGTCCATCCCCCGGGCGGGCTGGGGTGCTCGCAGATCGCGGGGTTGTCGGGGTCGATGGTGCCGGGGCAGGGCCGCGCGGAGCAGCTGCCTTCGAAGTCGCAGCGGTCGCAGGCGTCGATGTCGTCCGAAGCGCAGTCCGGATCCAGCGCGCCGCAACCGCAGTGGCAGAGCGAGCCATCCATGTAGAAGCGGTCGCTGCAATTCCATTGTGGCGGCACTCCCGAGCAGATGGCGTTGTTGTCCCGATCGATGCGCCCAGGACAATTCTCGCCGGAGCAGCCGGTCCAGCACACCTTGCAGGCGTCACGCGACGCGGAGCTGCAGTCCTTGTCGACGACGCCACAGCCGCAGTGGCACTCCCCGTTCCCGTAGAGCGAGGCGGCACAGGTCCAGCCCTCAGGCACATCGCAGCGCGTGTTGTCGTCTGCGTCGATCGAGCTCGGACAGGCGCTGCCCGCGCACGAACCCGAGAAGTAACAGACGTCGCAGCTGTCCACGCTCGAGTCCTCGCAGTCCGGATCGGCGATCCCGCAACCGCAATGACACTCCGAGCCATCGTCGTAGCCGCTGGGCAGACACGTCCATTCCGCGGGAGGCGCTAGGCAATGGGCGGTGTCCTCCGGATCGACCTTTCCGGGACAGGCCACCCCGTTGCAACTCCCAGAAGCATCGCAAACCTGACAATCGTCGAGGTCATCACTCTTGCAGTCCGGATCGGGAGCGCCGCAACCGCAATCGCAGATCACGTTGTCGTAGGCGAGCGGCGTGCAAGTCCACGTCGCCGGAACCCCGGGTGTGCTGCCCGTGCTGGCAGCGGCACTGGTGGATCCGGTCGCGCTAGAGGCCGTACTGAACGCGGTCCCACTCGACGTCAGCGAGGTCGAGCCAACGCTCGACGTGGCGCCGGAGCCAGCAGCCTCCCCTGCTTGCCCCGCCGTGCCGGGCAAGGTTCCCCCGTTGCCTCCCGCCCCGTCAGCGCTGCTGCTGCCTCCGTTGCCCCCACCGCTGGCAACGGGGTCCTTCTTGCTGCTTTTCCCAGAACACGCTCCGACCGTTGCGAAACAGACACCGAGCAATGCGACCCACGAGCGCCACGACATAACGAGAGAACCTCCGACACCATGAGCCCGTCCGGACCCATGCCCAGCCCTCGAGTAGCACGGTTGTCTGACGACCACTCGACGAAAGCTTCGGTCCTGACGCGAGCTGACACCGGCAGCTGCAGGATTCCAGCCCGAGTGCGCCGGCGTGAGGGCTCGATCACTTCGAGTAATACAAGGCGGGTCGCAGCGGGCATTTATCCTTGAGCCTCGCGGGAAACACCGCTTCTCGGCGTGGCGCGCCGGTGCAATACCTGGCCCGAGATGCTCGGCTCACTGACACACGAGGAGTTTCTGCAGCGGCACTGGCAACGCAGCCCGCTCTTGGTACGAGGCGCGCTGCCCGGGTTTCAGGCGCCGCTCTCCGTCGACGAGCTCGCAGGGCTGGCGTGCGAAGCGGACGTGGAGTCTCGCTTGGTGCGCGGGCGCGTGGGCGGCAGCTGGCAGCTCGAGCACGGTCCCTTCGAAGAGGCGACCCTGGCAGGGCTTCCGGATCGGGATTGGACGCTCTTGGTACAAGACGTCGACAAATGGGTGCCCGAAATCGCCGAGCTGCTCGTGCCGTTTCGTTTCATCCCCGATTGGCGCATCGACGACATCATGGTGAGCTTTGCAGCGCCCGGCGGCTCCGTGGGTCCGCACACCGACCAGTACGACGTGTTCTTGTTGCAGGCCGAGGGTCGGCGGCGCTGGCAACTGAGCGAGCACTTCGACCCCGCGCTGGTGTGCGACATCGACTTGAAGATCCTCGAACACTTCAGCCCCGAGCAAGAGTTCGTCGTCGAGCCAGGCGACCTGCTCTACCTGCCCCCGAACGTGGCACACTACGGGCTAGCGCTGGACTCGGCGATGACCCTCTCGATCGGCTTTCGCGCCCCCAATCAGCGCGAGTTGATCGGCGCCTGCACCGAGCAGCTCTTCGACGACGCCCGCGAGGAGCTGCGCTTTCGTGATCCGGGGCGCCCCAACGCGAAGCATCCGAGCCGCATCCTCGAAGCCGACCTAGTTCAGCTGCGCGAGCTCGTGCGCAGCGGGCTGGCCCTCGGCGAGGACGAGCTCGATCGCTTTCTCGGCTGCTACTTGACCCGCCCGAAACCACAGCTCGAGCTGGAGGGAGAGTCACTCGACGTGCGGCGCATCGAACGCCAACTCGACCGCGGCGAACGGATCGCGCGCCGGCTCGGGGCACGGCTCCTGCTCACGCCGCGTGCGGCCGAGCTGTGGCTGTTCGCCAACGGCCGGGACTACCGGCTCGAGCCCAGCCAGCTCGCCTGGCTCGAGCCCTTGGCGGACGGAGCGGCCTTCGATGCCGAATGCCTGAAACGTCACCCAAGCGCGCTCCCTTGGCTCGTCACGTTGTTCGAATCAGGCTGCCTCGAGTGGCAGCCGCCCTCTGCCGGCTAAGCGGCTGTCAGTCCACACGCTCCGGCTAGAATGCGCGCATCATTGCCACAAAGGCACCAAGCGCGCGCCGAGTCTATGGCATGGAGATTGCCATGCCTTTTAGGCTATCGTGCCGAAGTGTCGCCAGCGCACCGCATCGCCCTCGTCGTCTCGCTCGCGCTGGTGTACGTGGGCGCCGCGCTGATCGGCTTTCGACACGCGATCGTAGCGGAGCAAGTCACCCTGGTCTGGCCCCCGAGCGGAATCGCGCTCGCCGCACTCCTCTTGCTGGGCCGTTGGGTGTGGCCGGGAATCCTGCTCGGGGCCTGCATTGCCAACCTCGCCACCAGGATGCCGATCCCTGCGGCTGCGGCGATCGCGCTGGGCAACACGCTCGAAGCGCTGGCCGCCGTGGCCTTGCTCGATCGCGTCGGGTTCAAGGCGGAGCTCGCGCGGCTGCGCGACGCCATCGCGTTCGTGGTTCTGGCGGTGCTCGTCAGCACGATGGTGAGTGCGACGATCGGCTCGTCCACCCTCGTGCTGAGTGGCATGCAACCGTGGGCGGCGTTCCCCGCGTTGTGGCGCGACTGGTGGCTCGGAGACTCGGTGGGCGATCTCACTGTCGCGCCCGTGCTGCTCACCTGGCTGGGTTCTAGGCAGCACCGCGCCAAGACGTCGCGACTCCGGAACCGCCGGGGCACCGAACTGGCCCTGCTCGCGCTCGCGCTGGTCGCGGCAGGTCTGCTAGCCTTTGCCGGGCCCGCCGGTTCGGCGATCAACGCCTACCCCGTCCACTACTTGGTGGTGCCTTTCGTGGCGTGGGGCGCCCTTCGCTTTGGCCCGCGTGGCAGCGCGGTCGCGGTATTGATCACGGCCTGCATCGCGGTGGCGAGCACCACCGCTGGTCTCGGACCCTTCGCTGGACATGCCAACCAGCCGCTGCTCTTGCTCCAGTTCTTCGTCGCCGTGGTCGCGCTGACGGGGCTCTTGCTCGGGGCTGCAATCGGCGAGCGTAATAGCCACCATGCGGCGCTTCGTCTCACACAGGCGCGCCTGCGCCTGGCGCTCTCCGCGGCTCGCATCGGCAGCTGGCGCTGGGACGTGCGCAGCAACGAGGTCGAGTGGTTCGGCGACCTCGAGACGATGCACGGCCTCGAACCCGGCGCGTTCCGCGGCACCTTCGAAGCCTTTCTGGAGCTGGTGCATCCCGAGGATCGCGAGCGCGTAAAGGCTGCGATAAACAAGGCACTCGAAGAGCGGGCGGAGTACGAGACCGAGTTTCGCAATCAGCATGCCGACGGAGTTCGTTGGATCTTGGGCAAAGGGCGCGTGCTCACTAACGCCGCCGGCGAACCCACCGCGATGATAGGAGTCGGCATGGACGTGACCGAGCGGCGGCGACTGACGGACGAGCTCGAAGCGAGGGCACACCAACTCGCCCTGCACGATCGACGCAAGGACGAGTTTCTGGCGACCCTCGCCCACGAGCTCCGAAACCCATTAGCGCCGATCGCGGCAGCCGTTCACCTGCTGGACCAAGCGCGCGCGAATCCAGAGAGCATTGCGCGGCTGTGTCGGGTGCTCGGGCGGCAGACCACCCACCTGTCGCGACTCGTCGACGATCTGCTCGACGTCTCCCGCATCACCTCCGGCAAGGTGCAACTTCGAATCCAACGCGTCGACCTGAACGAAATCGTGTCGAGCGCGGTAGACATGAGCCGGCCCGCGTTCGATGAGCGCCGGCTGACCCTCGATGTCGCAGCCCCGAGCCACCCCATCCTGCTGGATGCGGACGCGACTCGACTCGCTCAGGTCTTGGCGAACCTGTTGAGTAATGCGGCGCGGCACGGGCGAGAAGGCGGTCACGTCTGGCTCTCCAGCGAGGTCGCCGGCGAAAACGCCAAGATCTGCGTGCGCGACGACGGGCCAGGCATGAGCCCCGAGCTCATCGAACGCGTGTTCGATCTGTTCGTGCAGGGCACCGACGCGGGTAAGCAGCTCGGCCTCGGCGTCGGACTCACGCTGGCGCGCATGCTGGTGGAGCTCCACGGAGGACGCGTGCAGGCCAGCAGCGCCGGCCCGGGCCTCGGCAGCGAGTTCGTGGTGTTGCTGCCGCGGAGTGCGGCCCACGTCAGCGCGCCGGTCGAAGCAAACACGGAGTCTGGCTCCGCGGCGACACCTGCGCAGCGCCACGTGCTCGTCGTCGACGACAACGTCGACGCGGCCGACATGCTGGCGGCGCTGATCGAAGCACGCGGGCATCAGGTCTTCGTCGCACACGACGGCCCACGCGCGCTCGAACTCGCGCGCACGCAGCCGCTCGACGTCGTGCTCTTGGATATCGAGATGCCGGGCATGAACGGCTACGAAGTGGCGCGGGCGCTGCGGTCGGCCCCAGAGCTCGCGAACGTGCAGCTGATCGCCGTTTCCGGTCATGCTGCGGCGACCGACCGGAATCGGTCCCGACTTTCGGACTTCGACGCACACATGGTCAAGCCCGTCGATCCCCAAAACCTGTTCGCTACCATCGAGACCAAACGCGCGACCGCAAGCCAGCCTCATTCGTAGTGGATCGATTCGGCCGATTGGGCACGCGCGGCTCGGCGTGCGGGGTAGAGCGCCGCGAGCATCGAGACGCTGACGGCACCCGCCAACGTGAGCACGACGTAATGCAGCGGTAGCTCGAACTGCACATCGAAGGCAGACACAAGCTTCAGGGCGCCGAGGGAGGCGAAACCGAGCGGGATCCCGAGGAGGACGGCGAGCGCCCCGCCCAACAGGCCGACGAATCCACCTTCGAGCAGCAGCATTTTTCGGATCTGCGAGGGCGTCATTCCGAGCACGCGCAAGAGCGCGATTTCGCGCCGTCGCGCGTGCACGGCGAGCATCAATTGGTTCGAGACCCCCACGGCTGCGAGCACGCTGGTGAGCAGCAAGATCAGATCGAAGATCACGAAGTCGCCATCGGTCTCGCGCCGGCGCATCCACTCGTAGTCGGTCCCCGAAAGCCCGTACACGTGGCTGCCCTTGCGCCACGATCGGATCAGCTCGCGCCAATCCGGTAGCTCGCGCGCCTCAGCGCTGGCGTCGGTGATGACGACGGCGTTGCCGATGGGAGCCGCGAAGGGCGCTATCAAGTGGTAGTTGCTGGCTTCGATGAGCGCGTAGGTCTTGGCGTTGCGGTACGTCTCGAACGTGGGCACGAAGCCGAGCGCGTCGGTCACGCCCGCCACCTCCAGCGTCCGCTCACCGGTGGGGCTCGAAAGGGTCAGACGATCACCCGTACTGATACCCAAGCGGCGCGCCATGAGCGTCGATAGGATCGTGCGGTCCGCGTCGAAACGCTCGGCAATTGCGCTGAGTTCGGGCTTGCCGACGGCGCGTGCGAACCGGAGCACGTCTGCCTGCGCCACCGCGGAGACTCGATTCGGCAGCGGGGTCCCCCCCGAAAAAGCGACTTTGACGTAGCGGTCAGGGATCGCAGCCAGGACCGCTGCGGGGATCGCGTCGTCATGGCTGAACAAGAAAGCGTGTCCCCTGAGGGCCGTCTCAGCGAAGCGCGAGACTTCGGCTTTCAGCGCATGCGTGGAGATGTGCAGCGACAGGAGCAGCGAGAACACCAGCATGATGCCGCCGACCGACCATGCGAGCTCGTCTCCTTGGCGCCGGATACGGCTCGTGACGAGCAGGCGGGCTGCGGCTGGACCGCGCAAGAACACCCCGGCGAGCAGCCCGCCGAGGCTGCGCGTCAACCCCGGCACCAGCAGCAGCAGGGCGAACAGCGCGAGCATCACCAGCAACGCTTCGAGCACGAAGAATGCGAGCGACGGCAAGACCTCGCGAAACAGCGGCCGTAACAAGCCGTAAACCAAGAGCGCCACGGGCAGTGCCACCAACGTCACGCCCGAGGTCCGTTTGGCGTAGGCGCGCGCCTGGTCAGCATCGAGGAAGCGCGGACGCAGCGTCTCGGCGGCGCGCAGCTTGAGGATCCTGCGCACGGGAGGCACCACGCCGAGCAGCGCCGTCAGCCCGCCGAGCAGCGATACAGCCAGCATTTCGCCCCACGGAAACACAATCGAGCCGATGCGCGCGCGACCGGTCGTGGTGATGCCGAGCCTGGCAGCCACATAGGTCAGCGGGATCGCCAGCGCAAACCCCAGCACTGCACCGATCGCCCCGACCCACGCCGCCTCGCGCACGAACACCCCCGCCGTTTGGCGCGCCGTCGCCCCCAGGCTCCGCAGCAAAGCGACTTCACGACGCCGGTGCTCGACGACCACCGCCAAGCTGAAGAAGACGATCAGCGCGCCCACCAGGAACGCCGACAGCGAACCGAGTCGAATCGCCGAGCGCATCACCTGATAGTCTTCGTGCGTTTCTTCGCGAGCGTCCTCCAGAGCGGGGCCTTTCGCGTCTTGCTCCCACCCTACGGGAACCAGCGAGACCGTAGCCCCCGCGTCGAGGGCCAGATCGGGGTTGGTGGACCAACGCGCCGCCTCGACGCGCCGCGTGTTGTCGTCGAGCGAAAGCACGACGTTCACCGTGGCCGTGCCGAGTGCCACCCCCAGCACCATGCACAAAGTTGCAAAGCGATCGGAGTTGAGGTTCCTGGGTGCCAGGAAACGACCGAGCGTCAAATCCCGAGCTCCCTCAGCCTCTCGTGGATCTCGGCAACGTGCAGGGTGTCACCCGTGAGCGATGCCTCCTCCGGGACGAGTCCGTCCTTCATGAACACCACCCGGTCGGCGCGCGCGGCATCTTCGGGGTTGTGCGTCACCATCAAGAGCGAGCTCCCGGTCTCTTTCAGCACCTCGCGCAGCAGCGCCAGAATCCTCCGGCCCGTCGCGACGTTCACGTTGCCGGTGGGTTCGTCGGCCAGTACGAGCGCGGGTTTTCGGACCAACGCTCGCGCGATCGACACCAGCTGCATCTCGCCGCCGGAGAGCTGCGCCGGCAGATGATCGGAACGCTTCGCCATCCCGACTCGCTCGAGCGCCCGCGAAGCGGCTTCGCGATCGGGGGCTACTTCCGCGATGTAGTAGGGCAAGAGCACGTTCTCGAGCGCCGTGAGGTTCGAAACCAAATTGAAGAACTGGTAGACGATCCCGATCTTGTCGCGCCGGACGAGCGTGCGCGCCTGATCGTCGAGCCCCGAGAGAGCCGTACCGAGCACTTCGATCGTTCCCGCGTCGGCCTGCTCGAGACCCGCCACCAGGTTGAGCAACGTGCTCTTTCCGACTCCGGAGGGTCCCATGACCGCGCACAGCTCCCCTTCCCCGACGTCCAGATCGACACCGCGCAGCACGGCGATCTGCGCCTCGCCCAGTCCGTAGCTCTTGGTCAGACCGCGAACGGAGAGGATCATTGCCCCCAACCTAGGCGCTCGCCTGCTCTTTGAAAACCGACGCTTGCGCGGAGCTGTCCCGCGCGGCCGAACCAGCACTTGCTGCAGGTTGCCGAGCCTGCGATGAGGTGGGGAGGGGCGGCCATCCTCCGGGGAAACGATTCCTAGCACCGCAGCGAGCGTAATTTTCTAAGTGGTCCCGGATCGACGCACTGGTTCGACAAACCTTTGGCGTCGTGCAACTTTTCCCAGTGTCAGGCGCACTTTCTTTTTGCCTTTCCCCAAAACGAGAACTGTGTTTTACCGCGGGCGCTCTATCCTCCCAGGGCAAGATTTCTTGCCTCGCGGGAACCTTGCACCCCCCAGCTCTCGGGCAGGATCGGCGACGCAATTCGGTGAACAAAACAGCGACGCTCTGGGCATTAGCGTCGAGCAGCGCCCGAATGCCTTTCAAGTTCGTTTCCTAAGGAGAGCCCTTCGATGATTCGTTCCGCACCTTTCGCTTACTCTTCGGTCACCTCGATCCTGATTCTGGCGTGGGCCATTTCCTGCGGCCATTCGCAAGAAACGATGGACGCCTACGAGGCCTCGAAAGAAGGCATCGTCCCGAGTAGTGGCAGCGGGAACAGCACGAGTGGAGGGGGCGGCGGTAGCGTCACTAACTGCGCCCCGCCCGCTGGGCCGCAGTACGACTGCACTGCCCCCGCGTCACAGCAGTTCGATCCGGGCTCGATGAAGGCGTACTGCGTGCCCGATGACGTGGCTGCAGAGGTGAAACAGGTCCTGCAATCCATGTCGCCGGCCGAGAAGGCGCAGCAGATGATGGGCATCGACGGAACCGCGCGCGACTATCGGGACATCGAGCGCAGCCCGGACGTAACCATGTCCGGGGGTACCACCATCCGCGGGTATCGCTACCGCGACGCCGGTCACGGCGTGAATCTCGACGCTGGTCAAGACAATCGCGACGACACCAAAGAGAACTACTCGACGGTGTTCCCCACCGCCTCCTTGCGCGCGGCTTCTTGGGACCTCGACCTCGAGAAACGCGTCGGCCGAGCCATCGGCGACGAGACGGCGGCCTCGAAGAACAACATGCTGCTCGCTCCCTGCATGAACATCATCCGCCACCCCTACTGGGGCCGCACGCAGGAAACCTACAGCGAGGATACGTATCACACGGGCCGCATGGCCACAGCCTTCACGGTCGGCTTGCAAGAGTTCGTGGTCGGGTGCGCGAAGCACTTCGCGGCGAACAACATCGAGAAGGGCCGTGCGCTACAGAACGCGCTCATGGACGAGCAAACCCTGCGCGAGATCTACGGGCGTCACTTCGAGATGGTGATTCGGGACGGCGCGATGGGCTGCATCATGGCGTCTTACAACAGCGTCAACGGCACGAAGGCGACCCAAAACGAACACCTGCTGCGAAGGGTTCTGAAAGCG
>Ga0315910_10005572_pt1 | contig 10301 bp, 7 predicted proteins | sample EdamamesoilMG_FD_204470 | JGI IMG/M metagenome (GOLD analysis project Ga0315910, IMG submission 204470) | Garden soil microbial communities collected in Santa Monica, California, United States - Edamame soil | ecosystem: Environmental > Terrestrial > Soil > Garden | place: USA: California... | reverse complement strand
GCCTGGATCAACCCGCCCACCACGACCGCGATCGCCCTGTGATCTCACGTGAACGCTGTCTCAAAATCGTTGACAACTACCGCCGGCCCACGGGCCCCGATCGATTACACTCGCGCCCTCGAATCGAAGCTGCGCGACGCGGTTGTGACCGGCCCACGGGCCCCGATCGATTACACTTCGACGCGCTCATTCCCAAGCACAAGGGATGTTGTGACCGGCCCACGGGCCCCGATCGATTACACTCCCTCGAGACAAGCGGGCCGACGCCCACCAGTTGTGACCGGCCCACGGGCCCCGATCGATTACACTTCGGCCACGCGGTCACCGCGAAGGCGAACGGTTGTGACCGGCCCACGGGCCCCGATCGATTACACTGACACGGTTTTGGAGAACTGTACCGCCATGTTGTGACCGGCCCACGGGCCCCGATCGATTACACTACCTGCTGCGCCACGACCGCGGCGAGACGGTTGTGACCGGCCCACGGGCCCCGATCGATTACACTGATGCCCGTGTGCCACATGATTGTCACCGAGTTGTGACCGGCCCACGGGCCCCGATCGATTACACTTCGTCGGAGACGCAGGTAGCGACCCCAGCGTTGTGACCGGCCCACGGGCCCCGATCGATTACACTAGGCTCGCCGCAAGACCCTGTAGGTCCAAGGGCTTGCGGCAGCTTGCTCGTCAGAAAAACTCTAGCTGCTGGGGCATCGCCTCCACGCCACGAGGAGATCTTGCCTGGAAGCAGATCATCCGGCCGTACTGCCGGTCGGTGAGCTGAAGCAAGCGAACTTGCCCCTCGGGCGGGAGCATGGATTCCACACGGCGGGCATGGACCAGAGCGTTCTCCTCCGAGGGGCAGGGGCGCGCATAGACCGAGAACTGCAGCATCGAGAACCCGTCCTCTCGTAATCGCTTGCGGAAGTCTGCCGCGAGTTTCCGCTGTGGCTTGGTCCCCACCGGAATGTCGAACAGAACAACGATCCACATGGCGCGATAGCCGCTGATGATCACCGCGGGGTAGGGTCCTGTTGCGCGACGCGATCCGGCCACGCCGGCACCAGCAACCGGTCCCCCAGTTCGGGCGCCGATTCTCCTGCCGTGGCGTCCAGCAGGCATTGGGCCAGAGACGAAGCCGTGCGCTCGATGGCTCCAAGCAGCGGGCCCACTCCATGACCACAGTGACAAGGATCGGTCAGGACACTCAGGAGAGACTTCTTGGCCTCGCGATCCAGTTCACTCATGCCGCTAGCTGCAAGCTCACGCGCGCGACGATCGACCCACGGCCGATAGGGCTCCATGACATCACTCGCCAGGGGCATGGGGTCGTATCGGTTGTGATGGTGGACGCCCAGCCCAACGTGCAGCCCTGCCGCGCAGAGCCCGCGGGCGACAGCAGCCCGCAGGATCGCATAGCCGTAGTTGAGCAGGTTGTTGGGAGGGGCACCGTCACGGCCACGCCTGAATGGCTGCTGGTGGCCCGGCCCGGGAAGTTCGGCGAACAGGGCAGGCCAGTACGCTTGCGCGGCCCGCGCTTCGACGTTGGTCACATCCCCTGACCGCACTTCACGCACGAGGGCGTAGAGATCGACGCCGGGATTGCACCGCAGGATCAACTCCGCCTGGTTGCGCACCTTCGCCCGCACAAGCGACGCCCAGAGGTTCTTGAGCAAAGGGACGGAAGCGCCAACCTGCGCGCGCAAGCGCTCGCCGGCAGTCGTGTTGGCCACCAGGGGCATGAAGATGCCCGTCGGCAGGTGATCGGCCCCGCACACGACCAGAACCGCACCATAGTCGGCAATCCCCTCAAGGGCACCCGAGGAGAAGGTCAACTGTGGCGTGTCCGTAACTACGACGCCCAGATCCTCCAGGGGGACCGAACCCAGAATACTGCCCGCCAACTCCAGGGACAGCTGGCGTTGCTTACGGGTGACAACTACGCCCGGGGTACTGATCTCGATAGTCCGTTTCACGGCAGCCGGGTCCTGGTCACCATGGATTCTCGGACAAAAGAGCAGCCGCCTTAGGATTCCCTAATCCCCAGCAGGGGACACCCGTCCAAGTGGGTCAACGCAGACCTTCCGGACTCGGAAATCCATGAGGGCGGCGGTTGAACTAAATCGCTTGAAAGGACTCTTGTTGCCGATCGAGGCCGGCCGACCGTCGCGATGGTCTCTGACGTACAGGTCTACCCCCGTACCAGCTTGCCTAGAGCCAGAGAACTTCTGCACAACGCACAAGACCGGAACAGTCGCCCCGGGGGAGGTAACAGAAACCATCTCCTTGCGCCCCAAGGTTCTGGCAACCGGAAAAGCACCTTCCCGACCCGACTGCGCGGGGACTCGCGCTCCAGGCGTTCTCGCGTGCTCGAACATGCGCTCGACCCGCACCAGCAGCGGATCTGTCCCCGCGGATCTCGGTTCGAATGCGAGGTGGTGGTTGTTGCCGGCCTCGGCGAACCGGTGCCCGAGCTTGACGGGGTCACCTAGGCATATCTTAACGCGAACTCGACGTATTGCGGTGCCCCTGTGATCGCGCAGCTCCTCGCGCCACCAGTCCTTCGGAAGTGGCTGCTTCGTCTTGTCGTCCTTGCTCCAGCCATGCTTGGCAAGTCTCGCCTCCACCAGGGTCCGAACGACGCCATCGACAATCTGCTCGCCACGAATCATCTCAGCCGTCAGTTGGTCGAGGCTCTTGCGCGTGACGAACTGACCAGGGATCACTTCACCACCGCTCCCGCGAGCGGCTCCGTAGTAGGTGGCCTCGTGCAATGGGCCGGAGCACTTCAACTGCGGGCGGTGCGAAACAACGATCTGCCTGGCCGCATTCACGACATCATCACGGATCATGGCCCACGGTGGTGCCACATTGCTCGCGGTTCCCCGTCCACCTCTCGGTGAACTGCGTTCCAATTGGGTCTGGTACCGCTTGAGCATTCCGCGCGTGGCACATCCGATCACAACGGCGTCGATCGCGTGATGGCGGTGATCGGCACGGCTCTTCCGCTTTCCATCCTTGTCCCCGTCTTCCATGACCTCGCCGCCGGCATTGCAGAGGTAGTCGAGGACACCGTTCAAGCCCCAGACCCGGCGCAACTCAGCGGTCAGGCCACCGCGGGTCGCTCGCACGGCGCGCTCTCCCACACGATCCTGTGGAGGGTAGAGCAAGTTGAGGTAGTGGCAGGCCAGACGCGACATGTACTTGGTGTCGTTGAGTTGCCGCTCCAGGAAATCCGAGGCATCGACGTGGACCTGCCGTAGACGGACGACCACGCCCCCGGGTAGACCGTGGTGCTTCACGCACGACTCCGCGTTTTCCACAACGGACCTAAAGGAATCGCTGTCCTCGCCCAGCCACTCCGCCACGGTACGGTTTCCCTTGGCTTGGTTCTCGCCCGCGAAGCAGAGTGCGATGTTTCCTCTCGAGTCGTCGAGCGTCTGCGAGCGCGGTTGGATGTGATCCTCCTCGACGGCGGAGGTGAAGAGCAGTTCCTGGGGAATGACGCGTCGCGGCACGGAGTACATGCAGAACTTGGCTTGCTGCATCCAGAGCAGGTATCGCCGAATGTTCCTGTCCAGCACGGGCACGCCTTGAGCTTCCAGCCAATCCTTGGCTGCGCTGCGCTCAGACTTCCTCCGCGCGAGTTCCTTGTTGTACTCGTCGCGCTGCTTGCTGCTCTGCCGCATCTCCCGCGCCAACTCCACCACAATCCGCGCGGGCTTTCCGTGTTCCCGAACGATCGCGTTGACCACCTTGCGCAGCTCAACGAGGCCGCGGCGCACGATGGGGTTGCTGATGTCGGCAAGCTCGACGGGCATTCCAGGAGTCACCAGGGATGGCAGTTGCTCCCATTCCTTTCCGACTCCGCGATCCGGGTACTCACGGCGGATCGCCTCGTACTCGCTCTCGCCGGCCTCCAGATGCGGCAGAAGACGGCCCAGGGCTTTGGCTGAGTAGGCGACGTGACCGTCCTGCGGCGCCCAGTCGATGATGCTCTCAATGGCTTGAGATTCGATCCCGAGCTTGTCCAACTCCTTACGGAGCGACGCTTCATTCTCTTCTCGCTCGACAAGGGCCCGGAGAGAGGCCTTCTCGTCATCCCGCATCGCACGCCAGCGCGTCTTGCCGAGGGCGCCTACGAGCAGCCTGTCGAGCGAGTTGCCGTCGAGCGCCTCTCGCCGCCCACGTTCCAGATTGAAGATCGCATCGGTCGGAAGCCGAAGGTCCTTCCGAAGTCGGTCGAACTTGACCTCCTTCTGCTCGGAGAGCAGGTCGATGACCTTCCTGCGCTCTTCCGCGCTGAGGATGCGCTCGGGAGACCCGCGGACTGCGATCCGCAGGCTGTTCACTTCCTTGAGTACTCTGAATCGCTGCGCAATCCATGCACTCTTGGAGCACCGCTTCTCCTCCGGCATGAGGGGGCAGCTCTTGAGCTTGGGCGCACGGTGGAGATTGGCCCGCGGCGGTGCCTTGTCAATGCGTTCCTGCGTGAGTTCGAAAGTCCCCTGGAAGAACAGGAAGTGGGCCAACTTGTCGAAGAACGCATTGGGGACCTTGCCGAGCCTCGAGTAGGCGCGCTGGGACCTCACGATCAGGTCGAACTCCTCACGGACCATGTTGCGGCGTGCCCGACGGGGCTGTGAAGCGAAGTCGTCCCGACGGCACTCACGGTTGCGCAGCCGAATCTCGCCCAGGTGTGCTCGGTCCTGCGCAGTTCCATCGGGTCGCTCCAATCCTCGTACGCGCTCAGTGTTGAGATACTCGCCAAGGGATCGGGCAGACGCCGAACTGATCGCCGAATCGAGTTGCCCCATCGCTTGCTCGAGCTTGGCCTTCTCCGGCTTCCGCTCCTGGTTGCGGCGGTTCGACTGGAACCCGCGGCGCTGCGCAAGGTGGTAGATTGCCCTGCCGAACTCGAACGGCTCCAGTTCCCTGTCGAGGGCCGCTGCACGCAACTCGTACGGGTTGAGAGCCATCACGCGCTCGAATTCGTCCTGCTCCTGGGGCAGGAGGTCCTGAGCCTTCAGCAGTTCGCGGACCGACTCCTTGCGGGCTGCGCGCCGCTGCAATGTCCGCCGCATGGACCGAGCCTTTCTGCGCTGTTCGCACAGCGAAGCCTCCTTCGCGGTATCGAAGTTCTGTAGACCCGCCTCGAAGATGCGCACGCCAAGCGACGGGTGCCCCGACGCTGATGTGTCGAGCAAGCCCGCAGGCTCGAACCCGCCGACTTCATGAGTGGCGCGGATCAAGGCCCAACCGACCGAGTTCGGCCCCAGGTCGAGCCCCAGAATGTAGGAATCAGTCACTCCGCAACTCTCTTCGAAGGCTCCGGGACTGGGCACCCGGGTCGCGCAGGTTCAACAAAGCCAAACCCCCGAGAAGGTGCGGGCTCCTATGGTCGATTCTTACTTCCTCGGCCATTGCAGGGGAGCAGGCCCCACCGCTACCCTGCGGCCAGTGTAATCGATCGGGTCCCGTGGCTGTTCATACCAAAGGACTTGATCCCCAGGCTCTGGGGCCGCCTCACGGCGGCCCCATCCGTTTCTACCGCCCCCTGTGCGTCCCGAAAACCTCATCGGAGGCGCCCGGCCCGGCTGGCGATCCTCGGGCACTATCCGCACGCGCAGATCCCATCTGACTCCTCCCGCCCGCACGGTCACCGGCGAACCAGGCAACGGTGCGCCGAAGGATCCCTACACTTCGTGGCCCATGACCTCGCCCGCGGATCAGACACCGCCGTCTCCCCCGCCCAGCCGCCGCCGCCGCAGAACCGACGAGGAGCGGCTTGCTGACCTCCAGGCCAAGCTCGAGACGCTGGTCACAAAGAGCCAGGCACCGAAGCCGAAGGTCAAGCCGCCCGTGAGGCGCAAGCAGCCCGCGCGCCGAGCGCCGGTGAAGAAGCCCACCAGCGGCAAGGCCACGCCGATCGACGCAGCCCTCGACGCGGAACTGCGCGGCCTCGTCGAGTCGTTCGTGGTTGCGCTGCGCGAGGTGGTCAGGAAGGAACTCGTTGCGCAGGCACGGAGAACACTCGCGGCACCGGACCGCGACTGAGGTGGGCGATGGACCCTGCACTCCGGCTGATGTCCGCCTCGACGGCTTCCATGATCGGCTCGCGCCCCGAGGTCCACGGCCCCGGTGCCCACACCCGCCCGTTGTACGAGACGCGCGCGACCTCGATGCCAGCTTCGTCGAACACGACGCCTTCGCCGATGCGGCTGCTGAGCTTCGCGCCCCTGAACTGCTGGTAGCGCGCGCTGGCCTCGGCGAGCGACGCGACGGGGAAGGACTTCTTGCCGATGGTCAGCTTCATGGTGGGTTGGGCGCCCGGATCTCGACCAGCCCCAATCCGGGGCACGAGTGCATGAGGGCTCGACGGGCGCAGAGCTGCAAGGCAATCAGGCCGAACTCGGGCCGCCTGTGGGCGGAACCGCGGCTCCTGGCCCATCAGGCGCACTCGCCCCGCCTCCTGCTGTTATCCAGGGCTACCATGGTGGTGTGGAACAAGCTCCCCGCTACTTTCAGGCGTGTGATCTCCCTGGGCGCTCATGACCGACCCGGACGCGCAGCCGTGGGCAATCTTGTGCGTGAGTGCAGCATTCGTCGCGACCATCACGGGGATCATGACGCGGTCGCTGATGCGATCGGCGACCTCCAAAGGGACGAGCGCGCCACTCGCAATCGTCGGAGGACTGCGGCTGTGGCTGCTCGGTACCTGCGTCGTCGCAATCGTTGCCACGAAGATGCTGCTGGGTTCTGAGCCATTCGCAATATGGGGCGACGACGGCGAGACTCAGTTGATGTTCGAAGTACGCGATATGGGGCTCACGGTTGCGGCCTGTGGGCTGATCTCCATTCCTCTTGAACTCACGTACGTTGGCATCGTGGCGTGGCGTTCGGGCGAGCGTCTTTGGAGGACGAGTTCCCTGCTGCTGGTCCCTTTCTGCATCCTGATCGCGTTCATGCTGATGGACGTTGGACTGTTCGTTCCGATGGTCTAGCGGATCCGGAGGGCAGGCCCAGTGCCAGCACTCACCAGCCCCCAACAAACAACGCCGCACCCAGGCTTCGCGGCCCGGGCACGGCGTGGACGATCCCTACCCGCGTCCCAGCCTGCGCTACTTTGACACAGGGACTGCGTTCTTGGCGGCCTGCTCGATCAGGCTCGCGACCGCCCGAGCCTGGGACACGTAGACCGCGTGGCTGCCCTTGACTTCGGCCACCGTGGAGCCGGCACGCTTGGACATCGCGCGCTGGGCTTCGGGCGGGATCATGCGGTCGTCGGTCGCGACCAGGTACCAGCTCGGCTTGACCCTCCAGGCCGGCGAGCTGACCGAACCGTTCAGCGCGTCCAGTCCCCAGGGAACCTGGGAATCGGCCATGAACCCGGCCGCGTCTGCATCGACATCCGCGGCGAACGAAGCCGGGAACTTGGCCCGATCGAGGAAGAGAAAGCCATCGTTCGGCGGCAGGATCGGGGGCACCGGCGCGCCGGGCTTGGGGTCCTTGATCAGGGAATTGACGGACTCGCCCTGGTCCGGGACGAAGGCCGCGACGTAGACCAGACCGGCGACGTTAGGATCGTTGCCCGCTTCGGTGATCACAACGCCGCCGTATGAATGCCCCACGAGGATCGCCGGCCCGGCTTGCGCGGCAAGCGCCAGTCGCGTGGCCGCCACGTCACCGGCGAGCGAGATCGTCGGGTTTTGGACGATGCTGACCGAGTAGCCGTCTTGTTTCAGGATCTTGTAGACGCCCTCCCAGCCCGATCCGTCAACGAAACCCCCGTGGACCAGGACGACGTTCTTGACCCCCACCGGATCGCCTGCGCTCGACATGTGCGCCTCCCGGAAGCCGTACGCGATTGCAAGGATGGGCAAGACTCCGAAGAACGCGAGTCCTGCCCTCCGCCCCAATGCCGCTGCGCCTGTTCTCATCGTGACCTCCTGTGTCCTTGACATGACGCGTGGACTCCGAATGCCGGCGTCCACCATGACTAGGCGGAGGGGGTGGACATCGGCGCGCGGGGCTCAGCAGGGCTCACTTTCCGGCCTGAGCGACCAACAGGGCCTTACAGACTCGCTGCCAGAGGTCCTCCCAGCACAGCCGTTCTGCATCGGGAAGCAGGACTAGGGCGCTCGTGTCGCGGACGCTGGCGAGGTCGGTGTCGTTGGTCCAGTGCTCCAGGACCTGGGCAAGGCTGGTGCGGTCCGGCGAGCCCGCTCCTGCGGCCCTCGTCCTGGCTTCCAAGTCCGCGGCAAGCCACTCACTGGCTCTGCGTCGCAAACGCACCCGCTCCTCCTCGTCCAGCTCCTCCTCGCTCGCGGCGGCCCGAGCGGCCGCGCACACGGCGTTGTAGCGATGCCCCTGGAGCAGGTCGTCGGCAAGCTGCGGTACCCGATCGAATGCGGCTTCGAACAGCTTCGCCGCGGTCCACCAGCGCTGCGTCGAGACGGCAAGAGCTGCGAGTGCGAGGCACTCGTCCGCGCTACCAGGCGGTCCCCCTCCTCCCAGTACTTCGGCGAGCCGCCGCTCCTGCTCGACCCTTCGGTCGCACTCCTCCAGCTTCTGGGCATAGAACGCCCGACCAGGGGCGCTCTCGGGCATGAGTTGCAGCGCTTGCCGAAGCTCCGCCTGTGCTTCGCTCAACTGGCCCTTTACCAGCAGGGCACCTCCGAGCCCGGCATGGCCCCAGCCGAAGCCGGGGTCGAGGAGCACGATCTCTCGAAACTGTTCGATCGCCTCGTCGGTCCGGCCCTGATTCAAGGCCAAGATCCCGATGTTCTGCCGAGCCATGCTGGACTTCGGGTCGAGCTCGAGCGCGCGGCGCCATGAGAGCATCGCTTCGTCCATGCGCGAGGCATGGGAGAGGGCGATGCCCAGGTTCACATGCGCCGCGACCACGTTCGGACGGACGGCGAGGGCTGCACGGTAGAAGGAGATGGCCTCCGGCTGTCCGTCAAGGTCCAAGCGCTCGCCCAGGTTGAAGTTGACCCAGAAATCTGCGGGGTGCGCGAACTGGACCCTGCGCATGAACGCGATCGAGTCCCCCTTCGTCACCTCCAGCAACTGCGCCAGGACGAGCAGCAGTGGCACAGGCTGTTTGGCCGGCTCGGCTTCGGCGGCGAGCGCACGCACGGCAGCAGCATCCTTCCAAACGCCCGGATCCCGGGCTTGGTCGCGCCACGGATCGGGATCCGACTGACGAGCGACGGCGAGGATCCAGGCGAGCCGGTCCTCGTCCGGAACGCAGAAGGCCCAAGCGTCGAGCGCTCCGATCAGGGCGATACGCACGTGGCTGCGTTCCACCCGCCCCGCCACCTCGGCTACGGGATCGTCCGGCGTGCCGATTCCGGCCTCGTTGAATGCGATCTCGTATTCGTGAGCGGACTCCGGCTGGACCGCACCGATCCTGCTGCGAAAGGCGCTGGTCAGCCGGATGGCGTCGAGTCGTTCGACCAGGTCAAGTTCGCGCTGCACGTCCTGGATCCGCCGCCGCAGCGACGCGGGTCCTTCCCCCACCTGTTGCGCAACGGCCTGTGCCAGCGCGCGTCGCGCCAAGGCCCACTCACCGGATCGCTCGTGGCGGACCGCTGCCGTGACACTCTCCTCCGCGGTGAGCGCCGCGGCCGCTTGCTGTGAGCTCCACCAGATGGCGCCCCCGAAGACGCCGAACACCAGGAGAACGCCGAGCAGCAGCGCGGCCGCGTGAGCCGGGCGCCGCCGCACCCACTTGCCGATCCGCTCCAGGGCGCCTGTGCGTCGCGCCACGATCGGCTCACCGCGGCCGAATTGGTTCAAGTCCTGCTCCAGATCCAATGCGGTCGCATAGCGCTGGCGCGGTTCCTTTTGCAGGCACTTGAGACAGATCGTCTCGAGGTCTTTCGGCACGCGGGGATTGAGCCATGAGGGCGGCACCGGCTCTTCTTGCACGACCTGCCTCTCGGTCTCGATCGCCGTTTCGCCAACGAACGGCGGTCGCCCGGTCAGCATCTCGTAGAGGATCGCCCCGAGCGCGTGGACATCCGTCGCCGGGCCGACGGTCCCCGGCTTCCCGAGCGCCTGTTCTGGCGACATGTAGCTCGGGGTACCCAGACGAGCCCCACTGCGTGTCAGCGAAGCGCCGCTCTCGAAGCGGCGCGCAAGCCCGAAGTCGGTGATCTTCGGCGTGCCGTCGGCGGCGAGCAGGACGTTCTCCGGCTTGAGATCGCGGTGGACGATTCCGCTGCAGTGCGCCAAGTGGATCGCATCCGCCAGCAGCGCGACCAGCGCAGCCGACTGTGCTGCGGGCTGCGGCGC
>Ga0315910_10005571_pt1 | contig 10302 bp, 10 predicted proteins | sample EdamamesoilMG_FD_204470 | JGI IMG/M metagenome (GOLD analysis project Ga0315910, IMG submission 204470) | Garden soil microbial communities collected in Santa Monica, California, United States - Edamame soil | ecosystem: Environmental > Terrestrial > Soil > Garden | place: USA: California... | reverse complement strand
TGTTCGGCCACCTGGGTCTGCCGCTGGCGTTGTTGTTGTCGTATCGGCTCAAGCGCCGCATCGAGCCGCTGTTCTGGATCGCGCTGTGGTGTTTGTTGTGTCACTACATCCACATCCACTGGCTGGTCACGCCGGCCGCACACGCGCGTGCATGGTCTGTTTGGGACCCGCTCGCGTGGCTCGCTGTATCGGCGATGTCGGCGAGCTTCGGCCTGTGGTTTCAGCGCGGAAACTCGCTCGCCGCGGTGGCAGACCCGCGCTACTCATCCACCTTCAGCTATCAGAGCCGTTAGGTCGCAGCCATGGCCAGTCTACCTCCGGCACATCAAGAATCAGAGCACATCGGCGCAGGGATCACGCTGCGCATCACCCTCTGGGTGACGCTCTTCAGCGTGGCGTTGTGCTTCGCGGCGATCGCGTTGTTGAGCGCGCGATCACGCACGTTGAGCCGCGCGCAGAGCGAGCCCGAACCGGTGAGCCCGGCGCCCGAGGTGCACAACATCCGCACCGAGCTGTTCACGCGCCCGGCCGCAGGCGAGCTGCTGAACGCGCGCCAGCGCAGTGAGCTGCGTGGCTACGGCTGGGTGGATCGCGAGCGCGGCATCGTGAGCATTCCCATCGACGTCGCGATAGATCTGGAAGTCTTGGAGGGCAAGCGGTGAGCGCTCTACAGCGTTGTCAGCTCGGCCTGGCCCTCGCCGTCTGCATAACCGCGGCGGGGCGAGCACCGGCACATGCCGGCGCAAAACCCGTGGCGGCACGCGTGGGCGTCGACGAGCATATCGGCGCGGTCGTGCCCGTCTCTCTCCGCGTCACGGATCAGCGCGGTCTGACGCGCCCGCTGCGCGAATACTTGCAGGCCGGCCGACCGCTCTTGCTCTCGCTCGCGTACTATCACTGCCCGGGTTTGTGTGACATCGCGAGCCGCGAGCTCGCGACGGCGCTGCGCGACGCAGGTTTTCAGCTCGGCGCCGACTACACGGCGCTGACCATCAGCATCGATCCTCGCGACACGCCGGCCTCCGCGGCGGCCAAGCGCGCGAGCGCGCTCGCGCTGCTGCGAGCGGCGGACGACAGCGCGTGGTCCTTCGGGGTGACGGATGCGGACACGCTCACCCGGCTCACGCAGACCCTCGGCTATCGCTATGACTACGATGCTCCGACGCGCCAGTACGCACACCCGGCGGTGAGCATCGTGCTCACCCCCGAGGCCAAGATCGCGCGCTATTTGTATGGTCCCACGCTCGAGCCGGCCAGCGTGCGGCTCGCGCTGCGCGAAGCGCGCCTGGGGCAGGGGGGTCCCACGGCGCTGGTGGACCGCGCCATCATGGCGTGTTTCCAGTACGACCCAGCCACGCGCCGCTATTCATTCTTGATCTCGAGTGTCATGCGCGGAGGTGCTGCGTTGATCGCGCTAGGTCTAGCGCTCGCGATCTACCTGTTCGCGCGCCGTGCGCGCGCGCTGCGAGCATGAGGCGGCGGAGCACACCATGAACTACCTCGCCGAGCTCGTCCGCCTCGCCCTGTTCCTGCCCCCGCAAGGCTCCAGCCTGGCGCGGGAGATCGACTGGCTCCACTTCGTGGTGATCACGTGCACCCTGCTCGGCGCCTTCGGCATCGCCGCCAGCGGCGGCATACTGTGCTTGCGCTACCGCAAGCGGGTCGATCGAGACCAGACGATCCGGCGCCGCGGCGTGCCAGCGCCCCTGCTCTGGGCGGAGCTGACGGTCGTACTCGGCTTGTTTGGGTTGTTCGTCGCGTTTTGGGTGGTCGGATACTGGCAGTACGTGAAGATCGCCACGCCGCCCGCGGACACGTACGATGTATACGTCAGCGGCAAGCAATGGATGTGGAAGTTCGCGTATCCGGACGGCCGGCACACGACCGATACGTTGTATGTCCCGGTGAATAAGCCGGTCCGCTTGATCCTCACCTCGCGCGACGTCATCCACAGCTTTTTCTTGCCCGACTTTCGCGTGAAGCACGACGTGGTGCCGGGCCGCTACACGACGCTGTGGTTCACGGCGGAGCGCCCCGGCACACACCGCATCTTCTGCGCAGAGTACTGCGGGACCTGGCACTCGCGCATGCTCGGTCAGGTCGAGGTGCTGTCCGACGTGGAGTTTCAACGCTGGCTGAGCGAGGGCGAACACGAGCGAGACTTTCCGCTCGACCCGGACATGCCGCTCGCGAACGCCGCGGACTCTTCGCTCTCGACGCGCGGCGAGCAGGTCGCCGCCGCGCACGGCTGCTTGCGCTGTCACACGGTGGACGGTTCTCCGTACATCGGACCGACGTGGGCGGGCTTGTACCAGTCTCGCGTGCCGCTCGAAGGCGCCGCGCCGATCGACGCCGACGTCGCATACCTGACGGAGTCGATGATGGATCCGCTCGCCAAGATCCGCCGCGGCTTCGCGGCGGTGATGCCGAGTTACATCGGCTACCTCGGGCCGGGCGACGTCGGAGCGCTGGTCGAGTACATCAAGTCCCTGCAACACATCGCCGGTGGGGTGCGGCTCGCGCCCGCGATGCCGGCGGGAGCCGCGTCGTATGTGCTCCCCGACACCGGTCCGACGCCGATCGCGCCGCCTGCGGGTGAGTCCGGGCAACCGCGCGAGCAGCCCAAACGCACGCTGCCGGCGGACGCGCGAGACCAGGCCCCTTTGCCGCAGCCTGCTCCGGCTGCGACCGAACAGCCCCAGCTACAGCGGCCCGTACCGCTTCAGGACGGCAAGCAGCCATGACGCTACCCGCGTTCAAACAACCTACGGCCGAGGCGTACGACCAAGCTGCCGAGCCGATGCCGAGCTATCTGCTAGCGCAGACCGGCTTCAGCTCCTGGCTGAACACGCGCGATCACAAGCGCATCGGCGTCATGTTCTATGTCGCCGTACTCGTGAGTCTCATGCTCGGCGGGGTGTTCGCGCTCTTGTTCCGGCTCGAGCTGCTCACGCCCAGCCGCACCATCATGGACGCCGTCACTTACAACCGGTTGTTCACCTGGCACGGCATCGTGATGGTCTGGCTGTTTCTCATCCCTTCGATACCCAACATCTTCGGGAACTTCATCTTGCCCATCCAGATCGGCGCGCGCGATCTGGCGTTCCCGAAGCTGAACCTGGCGAGCTTCTACGTCTACCTGTTAGGTGCGGCGATCGTGCTCACTGGGCTCATGCTCGGCGGCACCGATACCGGATGGACGTTTTACACGCCGTATTCGGAGAGTACACCGACGACGTTGTTCCCGGTGGTGTTCGGGGTGTTCGTGCTGGGGATCTCGTCGATCTTTACCGGCCTCAACTTCATCGCCACCGTGCACATGCTGCGCGCACAGGGCCTGCATTGGAACCGGCTGCCGCTCTTCGTGTGGTCGATCTACGCGACCAGCATCATCTTGGTGCTGGCGACGCCGGTGTTGGGCTTGTCGGTGATCTTGGTCGGCATCGACCACGTCTTCCACCTCGGCCTGTTCGATCCGAACGTGGGCGGAGACCCGGTGCTCTTCCAGCATTTGTTTTGGTTCTATTCGCACCCGGCGGTGTACATCATGATCTTGCCGGCCATGGGCGTGATCAGCGAGATCGTGCCCAGCTTCGCGCACCGCTCGCCGGCCTCTTACAATGCCATCGCGCTCTCATCGCTCGGCATCGCGTTCATCGGCTTCTTGACCTGGGGCCACCACATGTTCGTCGCCGGTATCTCCACGCTGGACGCGGGGATCTTCGGCATCCTTTCGATGTTCGTGGCGATCTTCTCGGCGGTCAAGGTCTTCACCTGGACCGCGACGTTGTATCAGGGCGAGATCGTGTTCAGCACGCCGCTGCTCTACTTCTTCGGCTTTCTGTTCCTGTTCATCTTCGGCGGCATGACCGGAGTGGCCGTCGCTACGCAATCGCTCGACGTGCACTGGCACGACACGTACTTCGTGGTCGCGCACTTTCATTTCGTGATGGTCGGCGGCAGCGTGACCTCGTTCTTGGCGGCAGCTCACTACTGGTTTCCCAAGATGTTCGGGCGCATGTACTCCGAGCGCGTCGGGCTGTTGTCGGCCACGGCGGTCTTCATCGGCTTCGTGCTCACGTTCCTGCCGCAGTTCTTGCTCGGCAACGCGGGCATGCCGCGGCGTTACTACAGCTATCCTCCCGAGTACCAGTGGTTGCACGTGCTCGCGACCGGCGGCGCGTTTCTGCTCGGCGGCAGCGTCATCTTGGCGCTCGGCAACCTGCTCGTCTCGTTGCGCTACGGGCCGCCCGCCGGGCGAAACCCATGGGACTCGCGCAGCTTCGAGTGGCTCACCGAGTCGCCACCGCCTGCGCACAACTTCGAACAGCCGCCGCAGCTCGATCGCGGCGCGTACGACTATCAACTCACGGATGAAGAGGCGTATGTACGAACCTTCCCTCGGTGAACAGTTCGACAGTTGGGAGCGTCAGTCGGACACGCTGCGCTTCGGCATGTGGCTGTTCCTCGCGAGCGAGCTGCTGTTGTTCTCGGGCTTCTTCGTCCTGTATGCGGGCTATCGCGCCGAGTACGGGCCGGACTTCGTGCAAGCGCTGCATTCGAACACACTCGCGTACGGCACGGCCAACATGTACGTGCTGCTCACGAGCAGCTTCACGGTCGCGCTGGCGGTGTGGGAGATACGACGCGGCGCCAGCAGGCGAGCGGCGCTGTGGTTGGGCGTGAGCGCGCTCTTGGGCGTCGGCTTCTTGGGCATCAAGGCGGCAGAATACGCGGTGCACATCCGCGAAGGCGCGCTGCCCGGTCCGTACTACCACTTCCACGAAGCCGCGACTCTGGGCGGAAATCGCTTTTACACGCTGTACTGGGTCACCACCGGCGCTCACGCGATCCACGTCACCGGCGGCATCGCCGTGCTGTTGTGGACCGCGCTCCACGCGCTGCGGGGCCGCTACACGCCGCGCGATCACGCGCGCTTCGAGAACGCCACGCTGTATTGGCACTTCGTGGATGTGATGTGGATCTTCATTTGGCCGATCTTCTACTTGGCGTGAGGTGGACCGATGTCACGAGCACCACGGGCACATGGCGCGGATCGCAGGGGCCTCGTGACCTACCTCGTCACCTATCTGATCTTGCTGGCGCTGGCGACGCTGGCTCTGCTGTTGTCAGGGCTGCCGGATGCGCTGGCCGTCACGCTGTCGCTGGTGATCGCCGTCGTCAAAGCGGTCATGGTGCTGATGCTGTTCATGCACCTGCGCGAAGAGCGCTTCAGTTATCGTTACGTGATGGTCGTGTCCACGCTGCTCGTGGTCGTGTTCATCAGCTTGACGACGGTGGATCCGCTCAGTCGCGCGCCGTACGCGCCGACTCCGGGCCTCAATCGCAGCTACGGCTCGCAGCAGGTCACGCCGTAGTCGCGGCGTCCTGCGAGCCTGGACCGGACTTGCACAAGCACATGGGGCGCAGTCGTGCGTCTCAGTCGGGCGCGAGGACGAACGCCGCGCGTGTCAGGTCAGTGCGCCTCGTCGTAGATCGCGTAGTACGCGTGCAATGAGGCTTCGTCCAGCACGTGGCCCTCCATGGCTTGTCGCACGTCGCTGAGCGTGAAAGGTTCGGACAGGCCGAGGCTGGGTACGTCGAGCGCGTAAACCGTGAACACGTAGCGATGTGCACGCTCGTCGTTGATGGGCGGCCAAGGCCCATCGTAGCCCGCGTATTCGCCGCTCAGCTGCTCGTCGTCCTGAAACCGGCGCGTGTAGTCGTTCAGCCCGCGGATGCCGTGCGCGGTCTTTCCGGGGGGTTTGCCGTGAGGCGTCAATCCATCGGCGTCCGCGCCTTCTCGCATCTCGTGCAGCATGGCGGGCACGTCCGCGAGCACCCAATGCACGAACTCGGAGCGCGGCGCCGAATACGGCACAGTGCTGCCAGGCTGGTCGCGCTCGCTCGGCGCGGTGAGCGCGTCTTCATCGACGCAGGTGATCACGTACGACTGCGTGCCGCTGGGCTCTCCGGACCAGACCAAATGCGGGCTGCGATTGGGGCCCGGCTGCGCCCCGGCCGGTAAGGGCACTGGAACGAACATCGCGTTGAAACCTTCGGCGCGAACGCCCAACGCATTGATGGCCGGAATGGCGCGGCCTTCCTTGATGGTATGACTTGTCAGCTGCATGGCTCCCTCTGAACGGCAAGCGAGCTACAACACTCTCGCACGTTTCGCACCAACCAGGGCTGGAGGCGAGCGGCGTGCTGTGCGCAACTTGCGCCACGCTGCCGAGCCGCGTGTGTGGATGGTCGCAAACGGCGTGGGCCGAAGACGCCGCGCTCGGAGCCGCGCGTTCGAGCTCGTGTTGGCACTTACTGTCTAACTGACAATCGGCCCTACACAGGTGCAGGCGCGGCGGTGCTGGGTCTTGCGGCGCTTCGGACGCGCGCACACGTGGGCTTCCGGAACGTCTCGCTCTTGCGCGGGGCGGGGGGACATTGGGATCGTGCGCTATCCGCGTAATCCTCACACCGCAGTGCGCAGAGGCTCATCACCTCGCGCACGCCTTTGGATCGCCGGCTTGGCGGTCCTGTTGGTAGACTGTCTTCCAGAACCTCCATCCGAGCGAGAGCGCTGTTACAGCGATCCCGACTGCGACATCCTCATCGCGATCACGCGCCATGACGCCGGCGTAGCCCTTGGCACCTCGGGCACAGGGTCGCCTGTGGTCGCCGCAGAGATGCAGCTGGCGGAAGGCGCAGTACCCAGCGAAGCCGGTGAGCCCAGCGAGTTCAAGCTGGTGTCGTACGCGCCGGCTGCGGGCGAGGCGCTCATCGATGTGTCGGGCCCGATCACCGTCACGTTGTCAGCGAGCATCGATCGCGAGAGCGTGAACTCCTCGACGCTCCGGGTGACACGCAACGGTCGCGAGGTCGCGGGCGTGTTGGCGGTAGAGGGTGACAGTCTCGCCTTCGCGCCGCACAAGCCTTGGGTGTTGTCCGCGCGCTACCGCGTGCACCTGTCATCAGACATCCGAGACCTACAACACCGGTCGCTCACGCCCACCAGCTTCGAGTTCTCGATCCGCGCCGGGCGCTGGAGTCGAGCGCAGTTGGCGCGATCTGACAATGAGGTGGCGTCGTTGCCGCGCGTGTTGCTCAGCCCGAGCGGCCACGGTGTGCTGAGCTTTTACCGCGCCGAAGCCCATGCAAACTCGGATCCCAAGTCTTGGCCGCTCGATGTGGCGTTCTTGGATCGCAACGGTCGCTGGGCTATCAGCCAGGAGCTCGGCCTCGGTGAACGCCGCGGCTTTGCGATCAACGACGCGGGGCGTGTGGCGCTGGTGCGCGCGCAGGGCGACTCCTTCGAGCTCGCGCAGTTTACCGATCGCTGGGCCTCGATTCCGATCACGAGCGCCCCAGAGGCTGCGCTGAAGTTCGTGAGCGATGCACATTGGAGCGCGGACGATCGCCTCACTTTGCTCGGCTACGAGATCGATGAAGCTACGCTCGTCCGCTCGCTCGCGATCGGTCGCGCGTCGCTCCACGAGACGGTGCTCAGCGCCGAGGGCATCGACGGCTCTGCCCGCGCCAAGGACGAGCAGATCGCGAACCTGAAAGACGGGCCGCTCGTGGTGTGGACCAACGAGCACGACGCGGTGCTCGCCAGCACGTGCGCGCGCTGCGGAGCGCGAACGCTCACCGCGGCCCATGTCAAAGCGCGCGGCAAACCGAGCGTGGCGGTAGATAGCCTGGGCCGCTCTGCCGTCGTGCTCTGGGAGCAGGCCAGCGTCTCATGGACTTCGCTCTGGGCGACGCGCATCGTCTCGGGTGGTCAGTGGACACAACCTGTTCCGATCGCGGATGGACGCGGCGAAGTCCGCGACGCCCGCGTGCAGATGGATGAGCGGGGAATGGCCATCGCGGTATGGCTGCAGACAGACGGCAGCGCCGTGCAAGTGCTGAGCGCTGTGCTCGATCCCGGGACCGGCACGTGGTCGAGCCCGCAGGCGCTCTCTCCGGCGGCGGACACGGTGTCGGTCGCGCCGACCTTGGCGATCGAGCCGCGAGGCAATGCCATCGCGATGTGGCTGCAGCAGCATGGCCACGACGCGGAGGCGAAGAGTGAGGTGCATTGGGCGCGTTACATCGCGGGCGTCGGCTGGTTCTCGGAGACTAGCGTGTTGTCTGCCGCCGAGGTCAAAGCGCGTGATGTCTCGCTCGCCATGGACAGCCGCGGCCGCGCCAGCGCAGCCTGGACGGAGAACGGGGAGCTGTGGGTCGCGCGTTATGACTGAGCTCCGCGCCCTCGCGGCTCGTTAGGCCGGCGACGTGGATCGGAACAAGGCGGCTTGTCCGAGCCGCGTTCCGTCCGCGTCCAGCACATTCCACAACTCGGTTTGTTCGATCCAAAAGCGTCGCCCCGACTTCGCCACACGTAAGCCGCGATAGGCCGTGGAGTAGCCGTGAGCCGCGACGTCCGCGAGCAGGGCCGCGCGATCTTCGCGCTCGTGAGCAGGCGCCGAGAGCCGGGACGGAATGCCTACGAGCTCCGACCAGCTGCGTTCGAAACAACGCTGCGCGTGGAGATTGGCGTAGCGGAAGAGCGGATCCGCGCTCGCGTCGTGTGCGAGCACTGCGAAAGGGGCATCTGCGTACAGCCACGCTGCTGCGCGCTCCGCAGGCACGTGCGCCGGGACCAAAGGTGTCGACAAAAAATGCGCATACGACGCGAGCAGGCGTTCCACGAACGCGACGTCGTACACGGGGTGTGAGAGCGCGGCGGACTGCATGGCGCTCATCATCCGGCGCGTACGGCGAGCGGCAAGCGGACGCGGGCGTCAGCGTTTGACGAAAGACAGGGCCTCGATGCGTTCTTCGGGCTCGAGTCGGAAGCTGTAGGCGCCCAGCAGCTGGTTGTCGACCATCACCGACACTGTGGCGTCGGTCGTGGAGCCGTGCGCGCATGGGCTGAAGTAGTGCAGCTCCACCCGATACTTGCCCGGCTTTGCGGGTGAGGGCCAGTAGGCGTTCTCGGTGCGCGCGTTGCGCTGCTCTTTTCGGCAGTCGCCGCGAGCGTCGTGATCGAGGTGGCCTCCGATGCGCGAACGCCGATGTTTCTCGTTGTAGTACAAGGTCGCGCCCGAGGGATCCGTGACATACAGATCGATGTCAGCGCCGCTGTTCCAGCCCACGGTGACCTGTACGTCGCCGCCTTCGTAGCCGCAGTCGTCGTCGATGATGCCGTTGCAGTCATCATCGAGCGCGTTGCACTGCTCGTACGAGGCTTCGCCGCACTGGCTTTGGAGCAGCGATGCGCTCGGATTCACCTGGAGATCGCCGTACGGCAGGGAATCCGAGCTCGCTTGTGTCTGGGCGGAGCGCAGGTCGCCGGTGGTGTGCGTATTGGATTGCGCGCCACCGCACGCCAGAACACAAACCGCGAGCCCTGTTAGCAGGGTGCTTCGTAGGTGTTGAGCCGAACCACAGCTTCGGCTCGAAAGTCGTTGCATATGTTGACTATGCCATAACTAGCGCGCGCAGTGGCACGCGCGATCTGTTAGAAACCACGCGCGGCAGACATCGGCGCATGTTGCGATCAGCCCGAATGCAAGCGCATGTGGGCCGCACGTCAGCTTGTATGAACAGTGCTTGAACGGCTTGGTCGAGCTTGAAAGAATCAAGCTGTTGGAGCGGCGTGTGGTCGCCGCGTCCCAGTCACGAAGGTAGTTCCTCTGGCCGGCGAAACTGCACGCGCAACTCAAGGTACGCTGCTCTTGATCGGGAGCGGCGTGCTAGCTGACGCCCTGGCGAAGGCGCTGGGCGGCGAGAGCGCCGGGCTCACGCGCGCGGCGCGCGACCAAGGTGTCGCAACCGCGCGCGTAAGCGTGCCGGATCTGATCGTGCTCGCCGGTGATGCGGCCGCACAGGACCGCGGCGCCTCGATTCTCGCGCAGCTCTCGCAGGAGCTCCGCGACGAACCGCTGCCGGTGCTCGTGATGTGTCCGCCTGTAGCCTCGGCTGCGCAGCCGCCGCGACACGTGGGATACCTCTCGCCTTCGAGCGGCGTCCACGAGTGCGCGCGCAGCGTGAGCGCGTTGGCGGACCTGCTCATGACACAAGGGCTGCAAGCCGAGCGCAGTCTGCAGCAGCAAGTCGACGCGCTGATCAGCGCGCTGAAGCCTCAAGCCAAGGCGGCCGCGAATACACAGGCGGGTAAAGCGCATGCGTCGCCCACAGCGGCGACCGCCAAAGGAGTGGCTGCGTCGTCCGCGAGCGCAGGCGGCGCGGCAGCTGCGAAAGACAAGCCGGCAGCGTCGCCGGCGCACACGTCTCCGCGGCTCGGCCCACCTCCGC
>Ga0315910_10005570_pt1 | contig 10302 bp, 8 predicted proteins | sample EdamamesoilMG_FD_204470 | JGI IMG/M metagenome (GOLD analysis project Ga0315910, IMG submission 204470) | Garden soil microbial communities collected in Santa Monica, California, United States - Edamame soil | ecosystem: Environmental > Terrestrial > Soil > Garden | place: USA: California... | reverse complement strand
ACTCGCGGTGCCGCGCGAAGCGTCCGCGCAGCCGGACAACTCCGGCAGCACCCAACCGCTGTACGACCTGAACCTCAAGGTGGCGAAGTTCTTCGCCGGCGTGTTGCCCACCGATGCCCGTGCGAAGGAGTACGCGAAGAAGCGCGGACTCACGCGCGATACTGTCGAGAAATTCATGATCGGCTACGCGCCGAATGCCTGGAACGAAGTGCTCAAGCGCTTCGGCCCGACGGACGCCGACCGAAAGGTGCTGCTCGAGTGCGGTCTCATCATCGAGCGCGAACGCACCGACAGTCGCACGCTCGACCGGCATTACGACCGCTTCCGCGACCGGCTGATGTTCCCGATCCGCGATTCGCGCGGGCGGGTGCTGGCCTTCGGCGGCCGCATCCTCGACCAGGGCGAGCCCAAGTACCTCAACTCGCCCGAAACCGTGCTGTTCCACAAAGGCCGGGAGCTTTACGGCCTGTACGAAGTGCGCCAGAGCCGCACGACCCTCAAGCGGTTGATGGTGGTCGAGGGCTACATGGACGTGGCGCGCCTGCACCAGGCGGGCGTCAACTACGCGGTCGCTACGCTCGGCACGGCCACCACTCCGGAACACCTGCGGCGGATTTTCAAGCTGGTGAACGAAGTCGTGTTCTGTTTCGACGGCGACAAGGCGGGCCGCGCCGCCGCCTGGCGCGCGCTTGGGAACGCGCTGCCCGAGGCACGCGATGGCCGGCAGATCCGCTTCCTGTTCCTGCCCGAAGGCCACGACCCGGATTCCCTGGTCGGCGCCGAAGGGCGGGAGGCTTTCGAAGCGCGGCTCGACGGCGCCCTGCCGCTGTCGGAATACCTCGCCACAGCCTTGGGCGAACAGGTGGACCTGAGCCATGCGGACGGTCGCGCCCAGTTCGCGGAGCTCGCCCGGCCGCTGGTTTCGAAGGTGGCTCCGGGCGTCTATCGCGACCTGCTGATTGATCGACTTTCTGAGGCGATCAAGTTGCCTGCCGCCAGATTGAACCAATTGTGGTTCAACGAAGCGACCGGTACTGGCGGCGAACACACCGTGGCGTCGTCCGAATCCGCTCGCCGGGAGGCAGCCGGGCGCAGCCCGAGACCCCGCGACGGCGGTGGCAACAAGGGCCTGGTCACGCGGTGCGTGAAGCTGCTGGTCCACTTCCCCGCCATCGCCAGCCGCATCACCGGCGCGCAGCTCACCCAGCTCGAAATGACCGACGACGCCGGGTCCCGTTTCCTGTTCGAGCTCATCGACCAGCTGCAACAGGAACCGGCGGCCAACACCGGGGTCCTCCTGATGCGCTGGCGTGAGCGGCCGGAGGTGTCACGGATGACGGCCCTCGCGCAAGAAGAGTTGCCGGGCATCGACGAGGACGGCGCGGCGCTGGACCTGGCGTCGGCCATCGGAACCCTGGCACTGGCGCCGACATTGCGGCGTCACCAGGAGCTCCTCGACAAGGGCGAACTCTCCGAGGATGAACGTGCCGAACTTCGTGAGCTCACCATTGCCATGGCGCGAAGCAAGGGAACGGCCAGCGCGGGCCCGGCTCGCCAATAGATTCTTTCGGGCCGGCTGACCCTTTTGGCCCGAATTTTGCGTTGTTCCAGTGGTCAAACTCGTGCGGAAGTCGTTGAGCCACGGGCGATTTTCGCTTTGTCAAGCCACAGTCATTTGCGTAGAATGCCGCCCCTTTCCCGCAAGCCACCTTGATCACGGTGACGGCAATCCCCACGGTGCCGTCCCCCTGTACGCCTCAGGCGTAGGAATCTCATGACCCAAAAGCACAAGCGCCCCACTGCCCCTGCCTCGAAAAAGCTCGCCAAGAAAGCGGGCAAGCCAGCTGCTGCCGCTCATTCGTCCAAGGATCATTCCGCCAAGGACCATTCTGCCAAGGACAAGAGCTCGCATGCCGCAAAGGCGAAACATGTCGAGAAGCACGTCGACGTGAAGAAGCAGGCCGGCAAGTCGAAGGCGCCTGAAAAGGGTGCGACGCATGCGTCGCACGCGCCTGCCGCCGAAGCAAAGGGCAAGGTCGTCGAGCTCAAGGCCGCGCAGAAGCTCGCGGCGGCGCGCGCCGCTGCCCAGGTCGCGTCTACAACTGAAAAGCCCAAGGGCAAGAAAGGCTCCGCCGAATTGATCAACCTTCCGGCGCGCCGCAGCGTGCTGCCCGAGGAGCGTCAGTCGCAGCTCAAGCTGCTGATCGCGCGCGGCAAGGAACAGGGTTACCTCACCTACTCGCAGGTGAACGATCACCTGCCGTCGGAGATCGTCGATCCCGAGCAGATCGAAGAGATCGTAAACACGATCAACGACATGGGCATCCCGGTGTACGAGAAGGCGCCGGACAACGAGAGCATTCTCGCGCCCGAGCCGTCCACGCCGACCGACGAAGAAGCGATCGAAGAAGCCGCGGCCGCGCTGGCCGCGCTCGACGCCGAGCTCGGCCGCACCACCGACCCGGTGCGCATGTACATGCGCGAGATGGGCACGGTCGAGCTGCTCACGCGCGAAGGCGAAATCCGCATCGCGAAGCGCATCGAGGAAGGCCTGGACGCCGTGCGTCTCGCGCTCTCGATGTATCCGTCGACCGCCGACTATCTACTGAAGGCGTACGAGCCGGTGAAGACCGGCGGTGCACGCCTGGTCGACATCATCGTCGGCTTCATCGATCCGAACGCACCGGACGTGATCGCGCAGCCGCAGAATCCGACCAAGATGGAACTCGCGCCGGCGCCGGCCGAGGACAAGGCCGAGGGCGAAGACGAGGAAGGTGAGGATGGCGAAGGCTCCGAAGAGGAAGCCGTCGACACCGGCCCGGATCCGGAAGAAGCGGCACGCCGTTTCGCGGCCATCGGAAAGTACCTCGCGAATTCTCTGGCGCACATCGAGAAACTCGGCGCCAAAGACCCGAAGACGCTGAAGATCCGCAAGAAGCTCTCCGACGAGTTCATGGAGCTCAAGCTTGCGCCGCGCATGTTCGAAGCGCTGATTGCGAACCTGCGCCATGGCGTGAACGAAATCCGCCAGCTCGAGAAGGAAATCATGATCAGTGCCGTGCGCGACGCCGGCATGCCGCGCAAGGAGTTCATCCTCTCGTTCCCGAAGAACGAGACCTCGCACCGCTGGCTGCAGAAGCAGGTCAAGGGCGGCAAGAAGTGGTCGGCGGCCATGGGCCGGCTGGCGGACGAGATCACTCGCCGGCAGGACAAGCTCGCCGCGCTCGAGAAGACCTATCACCTGACGATCACCGACATCAAGGAGATCAACCGTGAAGTCTCGATCGGCGAAGCGAAAGCCCGCCGCGCGAAGAAGGAGATGGTCGAGGCCAATCTGCGCCTGGTGATCTCGATCGCGAAGAAGTACACCAATCGCGGCCTGCAGTTCCTGGACCTCATCCAGGAAGGCAACATCGGCCTCATGAAGGCGGTGGACAAGTTCGAATACCGCCGCGGTTACAAGTTCTCGACCTACGCCACGTGGTGGATTCGCCAGGCCATCACGCGCTCGATCGCCGACCAGGCGCGCACCATCCGCATCCCGGTGCACATGATCGAGACCATCAACAAGCTGAACCGCATCTCGCGGCAGATGCTGCAGGAGATGGGCCGCGAGCCGACGCCGGAAGAGCTGGCCGTGCGCATGGAGATGCCGGAAGACAAGGTGCGCAAGGTCCTCAAGATCGCCAAGGAGCCCATCTCGATGGAGACTCCCATCGGCGACGACGAGGATTCACACCTCGGCGACTTCATCGAGGACACGTCGGTCGCGTCCCCGATCGACCAGGCGACGATGGAAAGCTTGCGCGAAACCACTCACTCGGTACTTGCGCAACTGACCCCGCGTGAAGCCAAGGTGCTTCGGATGCGGTTCGGTATCGACATGAACACCGACCACACGCTGGAAGAAGTCGGCAAGCAGTTCGACGTGACGCGCGAGCGTATTCGCCAGATCGAGGCGAAGGCGCTGCGGAAATTGCGCCACCCCTCGAGAAGTGAACAGCTGCGCAGCTTCCTGATCGAAGACTAGAAAACGAGCAGACCAAGAAGGAAGGCCGCTCCATTCCTGGCAGGAATGGGCGGCCTTTTTCGTGGAAGGTCATTTCCTGATCAAAGTTGGAGGAGCGGCACCCGGTTGACGGTGATGTCCCAGCGCACCGCGTGGAAATCCCCCGTGGGGGCTATGCAGGACCCGGCGACCTGCACCAGCCCGCTGCCTTCCTTGCGATCGTTGATGGAACGTGCAAAGCAATGGTGGGGAATGTGCACCTGGTAACCTCCCGCGCCAAGAACCGTGTGGCTGAGACCGGGCAACGCAACCATTCCGAAATTTGCGTGCCAGATGAAAGCCCGCGTTGGCCGGTGCTGCTGACTGCCGAAGGTGTACAAGCGATCGGCTTCACCGACCACCATGTTCTGCTCGTTGATCTCGAATGCCTGGCTGCCGGTACCCCCAGGCAACGTGCCGAGATCCGTCGACGTGGCCGAGACGCCGTTCCAGAGGAATGCATGGATGGAGCCGTTCGTGGAACCACTCGCGGTATGGCCAAAACTGCCTACCACGTAGTTCTTGTCGTTCAGGCCGAGCGCGATTCCGAACGGCCCACCCTGATTCGGGAACGGTGGCGTCGGCGGAATTGCGACCGCTACCTGCTGCTGCGCCTTCCAGAGAAACATCGACTGCGGCGTGTTCCCGGCATCCGTTCCTACCATGTTGTTGGCATTGTTGATGTCGTTGACGGCAGGAGAGATTCCCTGTCCCTGCCATACACCGTCGCCTTCCGGGTCCGGAATGCAGAACAGCTGCGCCGGATTGTAGCTGGCGCCATACCACCAGACCGCCAGTCGATCGTGGCAGATTCCCTGAGTACCCTGGCTCGTATTGGGATTCGCATTGAACGCCGCGCCCGCGATGTAATCGGAGTCGTTGATGGCGTTCGCATCGGCAGACCAGGCATTGGGCGAGTTCGGTGTGCCGGGAGTGGCGTCCCTGGGCATCGGCGATAGCCAGATCCCAGGGTAATAGTAGAAGGGCCGTCTATCGTAGGGAGAGTTGCCGCCGGCAACGAAGTACGTCCCGACCACCACGCGGCTGTTGTTGATGGATTTCGCCAGGGCGTATTGGAAAGACGGCCATCCATTGGGATCGTGGATGCCGTACATCTGCCCGTCCATGTAAATGAACGCCCGCTGCTTGTTCGCGGCATCGTCGGAGGAACCGACGACATCGCCCAGGTCGTTGATATCTTCGGCAAAGCTGTCGTGTCCGCCCAGTGTCGACAGGTCCGTCACGGACATTTGGGAAATGACGTATTTGTAGGGTCTGATGATGGTCTGGGCGAATGCAGCCGAAGTGCTCAGCAGCAGCGCTGCAATGATTCCGATGACACGCATGGCATTCTCCTGTTTTCCTGATGCGGAAGACGGAAAATGCCGCGCGAACGGCTCATCGACGACTACTGGCGCGAGACCGGGAAATGGGGCGACTTCTGCAAACCGGTCGGCGCCGACGACTTCGAATGCCGTTGAGCCAATCTACTTCGGCGGCCCCAGCAGGGGCTTCGTGAGCTGCACGCGTATCAGGTACCCCGCGTGATTCGGGTGTACGCGGTCTTCCACCCAGAGTTCCTCGCGTGGCTTGCCGTCGGGCGTCAGCATGGCATCCCAGAGATCGACGAACTTCAGATCCGGCCGCGTGGCGATGTAGCCGGCAACGGCCTGGTTCGCTTCGCGGCGCTGCGGTGCTTCGTCCCAGCGGCCCGGGCCGGGCGTGATGCTCGAGAACACGATCGGCACTCCCGGTAGTTTTGCGCGCACCACCGCGACAAAGGTCTTGAAATCTTCCAGTACCTGCGCCGGCGTGCGGCCGTTGTGGACGTCGTTGCCGCCGACGTGCAGCACGATCAGCCGCGGCTTGTACGGCGTCACCAGGCGATCGGTGTACTTCAGCAGGTCGCGGAACTGGAACGAATCGATGCCGCGATTGATCAGCGTGTAACCCGGCAGGTCTTCGTGAATGGTCTTCCAGCGAAAGAACTGCGAGTCGCCGGCGAACAGGATGGCATTTGCCGGCGGCGGATTGGCGCGATCTTCCGCCTCGTAGGCGAGCACCTGCTGCTCGAATTTCTCGGCCAGCGCGGGCGACTGCGCGCGCGACATCCAGGGCCCGCCCAATGCAATCACGGCCGCAGCCGCGCAAACCAGATCACGTCTCGACATTCATCCCCCCGCGAGTACTGCCCTGAAGATATCGAGGGCGTCCTGGTAACCCGCTGTCACCGCGCCCACCCCAATCCTGAAGTGTGCGGGCATGTCGAAGCAATCTCCCGGCGCCGCGAGGACGCCGGCCTTCGCCAGCGACTCGCACAGCGGCCGCGCATCTCGCCCGTCGCGCAGCCAGGGGAAACACGTGGTGCCGCCGGCCGGCGGTGTCCAGCCGAGGATCTCGCGGTGCTCGTGCATGAACTTCGTGAGCAATGAGAGATTGGCGCTCGATACCGCCTGCAGGCGCGCGAGGATTTCGCCGCTGTGCGCAAGCGCATGTGCGCCGATGGCCTCGGTCAGCGGCGACCCGGAAATCGTGAAATAGCTGCGGAGATCCAGTAACGCGGCGCGGCGTTCGGCATCGGAGTCGATCAGCCAGCCGATGCGCAGGCCGGGTATCGACAGCGCCTTGGCGAAATCGCCGATCACGATGGTGTTCGGCAGCTTCGCGGCGCTCGCCACCGGCGCGCTGTGATACAGCGGGTGGTAGACCTCGTCGACGATCAGGGGAATGCCGCGTGCCGCGAGATTCTCCGCCAGCTTGCGTTGTTCGTTCGCCGGCATGACCGAACCGGTGGGGTTGTGCGGCGTGTTGACGAACACGGCGCTCGTGGTGCCGTCGACCGCGGCCAGCACGCCCTCCGCGGTCTGCGCGAAGCCGTACTCGGGACGCAACGCGTATTCGCGCACCTGCATGCCCCAGGCGCGCGCCAGCACCGGGACCGCGGGATAGGCCGGCCGCGGCGCCACCAGCGAGGCTCCAGGCGCCGAGAACAGCGCGGTGAGCGCAATCAACGCCTCGGAGGCGCCGGTCATGACCAGCACGTGATCCGGATCGACGCCATGTATTGCCGCGATCCGATCGCGCAATAGTTTGCTGCCCTCCGGCGGTGCATACGAGAGCCTGACCTCGTCGAGGCTGCGCGCGCCGGCGCCGCCGAGCGCCATCAGTTCGCGGAGCGTGAACAGCGGGCCGGTGCTCGAAGCAAGGTTGTAGCGGATGGGCGGCGTGGCGAATTCGTGCGCGGCCAGCCAGTGATCCAGCTTGAACGGAGGGACTTTCATGGCGGTATGATCTGGCGCGACATCCACACAGGCAATGTCAGCCGGCGCGGCGGCGCGCACAGGCGTGTCTTGACAGCCAGGAGCCCAGTTTCATGCGGACGTCCCTGCCCATCATCGTCGGCCTGCTCGTCGCTTTCGTGGTGGTGATCGCGGGAATCCGCCGGCGTCAGCGCAAGCGCGACGTGCCGGAGCTCAACAAACATCCCGAGCGGCTCGACCAGATGCTCGACAAGTCGGACGACGCCTGATGCCGCCACCCGATCATCGCGCCATGCTCGAAGTGGCCATCGAAGAAGCCCGGTGCGGTCTCGGCGAGGGCGGGATCCCGATCGGCGCGGCCCTGTTCCGCCAGGACGGAACACTGCTGGGACGCGGGCACAACCGGCGCGTGCAGGAAGGCGACCCTTCGGTGCACGGCGAAACCGACGCCTTCCGCAAGGCCGGCAGGCAACACAGCTACCGCGACACCATCATGGCGACCACGCTCGCGCCCTGCTGGTACTGCAGCGGCCTCGTGGTGCAGTTCGGCATCGGCACCGTGCTGGTGGGTGAATCCAATACCTTCCGCGGCGGCATCGACTGGTTGCGCGAACGCGGCGTGCAGGTCATCGACCTGCAATCCGCCGAATGCGAACGCCTGCTCGGCGAGTTCATCGCCAAACATCCCGAGATCTGGAACGAAGATATCGGCGAGTGAGCCGCGATCAGCGTCTCGTGACGACGACTTCGAGGTAAGCCGCGTTCACGACCATGGTCGAATCGCGCGCCCGGTTGAAGCGCGTCACCAGTTCGAGCAGGTCATTGCGCAGTGCCTTCTGGCCGGCAGCGTCGAGCTGCGATCCCTTCTGCGCCGGCGCATAGCTGGCGCGCAGCTTGTCCACCCACTCCATGGGCGTGCGGGCACGCAACACCACGCTTTTCGGTACCGCCTGCACGTTGCCGTAGATGCAGAACAGCTCTTCGAGCCGCGCGACGGTGCCCCAGGCGAACGGCGATTCGCCGGAAACGGCCTGGTGTGTATGCCGCGCCACGGTGGCAAACAGCTGGCCGATGAAGCCGTCGGGCGTCCAGTTCGCAAGCCCGATGCGCTTGCCGCGCCGGCACACCCGGATCATTTCGGATGCCGCCCGCTCCTGGTCGACCGCGAACATCGAGCCAAAGGCCGAGATGACCGCGCTGAAACTCTGGTCCGGGAAGGGCAGCGCCTCGGCATCCGCGTCGATGAAACGCACCCCCAGGGCGGCCGCTTCGGCGCGCTCGCGGCTGCGGCTGCCCAGGTCGGATGCGTGGTCGGCCGTGGTGACGTCGCACCAGCGGCGTGCGGCCGCGAACGAAGCCTGGAAGCTGCCGGCCGCGACGTCCAGCACCCGCTCGTCCTGGCACAAATTCACGGATTCGCAGAGCTCCTCGCTGACGATCTGCAAGGCATTTCCGGCGACGGCATAATCGCCGCTGGCCCAGGTGGACCTGTGGCGCGCCTGGACCTGCCTCTGATCGATACGCGAAACATTGCGCGACAAACTCAACATGACTCCCGTCCTCTCACAACTTGGCGCGTGTAAAGCTACGGGTGTGGCGTGGTAGCGGGCGTGGAAAGGCCCGTGGAAACGCTGCGTTTCCGGCTTTTGGGCAGCCTGGAGCTGTCGCGGGGCGGCGACGTGCTGAAACTTCCGGCTTCGCGCAAGGTGCGGGCCCTGCTCGGCTACCTGGTCCTGGCCAGCCGCCCGGTGGCGCGGTCGCAGGTCTGCGAGCTCCTGTGGGACGTACCCAACGATCCGCGCGGCGAGCTGCGCTGGTGCCTGTCCAAGATCCGCGGGCTCATCGACGAGCCGGGCAGGAAGCGCGTCATCGCCGACGGCACCTCCATCCGCCTCGACCTCACCGACTGCGCGGTCGACACGCTGGAAGTCACGCGCGCGCCGGAGCACGGCATCCGGAAGTTAGGCGTCGACCGGCAGCGCGAGCTGGCCGGCCTGTTCGGCGGCGAGTTGCTGGAAGGTCTCGAGATCGCGCGCAGCCCGATGTTCGACACCTGGATCACCGCGGAGCGGCGGCGCTTTCGCGGCATCCAGACCGTGCTGCTCGAGAACCTGTCGCGCGCGCTCGAGGACGACGCCGCGGCGCCCTACCTCGACGCATGGCTGCGGCTCTCGCCCTTCGACCGCAGTGCCCACGAACTGCTGCTGACTTCACTCGCGCGCCAGGGCCGCATCGCCGAGGGCGAGGCGCACCTGGCGAGCGCCATCAAGTTGTTCGAAGCCGACGGCCTCGACGGCGGGCCGCTGAAGGATCTCTGGCGCCATGCGCGCGATGCCGTGGCGGCGGCCGCGCAGGCGGAATCGGCGCACGCATCGTCGTCGACGATCGAAATCGTCAGCGCCACGCAGATCGGCCGGATCACGCCGGATACCGATGGCGGGCGGCGCGCCTCCATCGCCGTGATGCCCTTCGTCGATCGTTCCTCGGAGGCGGATCGCAAGGGCGGCGTGGCCGACGCGCTCGCGCACGACGTCATCGTGCGGCTCGCGAAGCTGCGCAGCATGTTCGTGATCGCGCAGGGAACGACCTTCGCGCTGCGCGATCGCGGCATCGGCCCGGAAGAAGCGGGCCGCATGCTGAACGTCGACTATGTCGTCAGCGGCGCCGCGCGCCGCAGCGGCCGACGCCTCACGGTGAACGCCGACCTGATCGAAACCCGCACCGCGCGCATCGTCTGGGCGGATGTCTTCGACGACACCATCAGCGACACGCTCGAGGTGCTCGACGAGATCGGCAACCGCATCGTCGCCTCGGTGGCGCACGAAATCGAGATGGTCGAGCGCAACCGGGCCATCCTCAAGCCGCCGAATTCGCTCGACGCCTGGGAAGCACATCACCGCGGCCTGTGGCACATGTACCGTTTCAACAAGACCGACAACGATCGCGCGCGCCACTATTTCGCGCAGGCCGTCGAACTCGACCCGACCTTCGCGC